>RCNC010000511.1_pt1 | contig 25625 bp, 21 predicted proteins | sample 2041301 | NCBI WGS metagenome assembly RCNC01 (sample SAMN09708231, study PRJNA481090) | Marine sediment metagenome, whole genome shotgun sequencing project. | biome: marine sediment; feature: ocean; material: sediment; isolation source: Sewage treatment plant 13A marine sediment (STP13A) ... | reverse complement strand
ACAGGAATCCAGACCAATAGCCAGTACTTTCTGCTATGGTTCATGTTCAGGACCAAATCAGCGGGAAATTAAGAATACATCATGAAAAGGGCTTGTGTGAGTCCACGGTCATTATGCGCAGTACAGACTCAATTACGAAGGTACACGCCCTTACCGCATCCGAAGCATGTCATTAAAGAGGGTGCCATCGAAAAGCGTCAACAATATATTGATACGGTGATTCATGCTTGAATCAAACAACAGGTGTTTAATTCATCCTATCCGCGACAAGACAACCACCCGTCAGACCGGTTTAATAGGATCAGGTACTGGATTGAAGCCATCGTGAGTAAAACCCGGTCCCGTTGGTATGAGTTGCTATCCGCGATCTTGCTGTTCACGCTACTGCTGGTTCTTGTCGCCCTGCGTGCCGGTATTGTAGACCGCATCATCGGGTCCAATATTGCCTGCCAGGGCTGTTTTCACAGCAGTGTCTTCGCCGCTGACCTGGTGATGTTCTGGCTGGCATCGGGTGCTTTGCTGGCAGCGGGTTTCATCCCGATGCGTCTGCCCGGGCGCTTCCTGCACCTGGCAGTCGGTTTACTGATTGTTGTCTTTGTGACTGATCTGCTGGTATTTCGGCTGTTCAATTACCGTCTGTTTCTGTCTGATGCTGCATTGTACGTTTCAGAGCGTGCTGCTGTCTGGGACCAATTTTCAACCGGGGTCGGTGGAGCCTGGGTCGCCATCGTGATAGTGCTTGCCGCGATTTTTATTCCTGATGCCCGCCGCGCGCGGACGACCTGCGCGTTTGTTCCTGTCAGTATCACTGATCTTTAGCCTGGCTGCAGGCCTGGCACTCGAAAGCCCGCCGTATGTCAACGACTGGGCAACTACCAATGTTTTCAGTGCCAACCTTGCGACCACCGAGCGAGTGCGTTATTCACCGGAGTTTGAAGCGGAATTTGCAGGAATGGCAACAGCGGGCTTGCAGCAGCATTCATCGGCTGCAGAACCCCAATCCGGCGGCAACGTCATATTTGTGCTGGTAGAGTCCTGGTCAAGTTGGCACAGCCTCCAGTTTGGAGGAACCCTCGACTGGACACCGGAGTTTGACAAGGCCGCACAACGGGGTCTGCGGTTCAATAATTTTCACGCCATTGGTTTTTCTACAACCAATGGCCTGGTCGGAGTTCTTGCGGGCCAGAAGATCTGGTCGCCATTCCTGCGCCTGTTAGAGAGCCCGCCTTTCTACTCGATGTGGGGTGTTGAGCGAACATTGCCACGTCTGTTCTCCGCTTCAGGATACGAAACGGCTTTCCTGACCACCGGTCCAATCAGCTTGTATCGGAAAGGTGAGTGGATGAGTAACCTTGGATTTGAGCATGTAGAGGGAAACGAACATCCGTATTACGTGGATGAGAAACGCTACGCCTTTGACGCCCCGTCCGATGCAGCTTTATACGGGCGGGGGCTGCAATGGATGCAAGCCGCCCGGGACCCGTATCTGCTCGTGCTTGAAACAGTAACCACCCACCAGCCCTATGTCGACCCGGATTCGGGCGAGCGCTCGCTGGAAAAAGCCATGCGATTTGCTGATCGGGCATTTGGTGAATTTCTTGAAAAACTGGACGGGTCCGGCTTCTTTGAAAAGGGTCTGTTGGTCGTTGTCAGTGACCATCGCTCCATGACGCCGGTATCCTCGGAGGAGCTGGAACGATTTGGAGTCGGCACCTTTTCACGTGTTCCCGCATTCATGATCGGCGGGGGTATAAAGCCCAGTACGTTTGATGACCGTGTCCTGTCGCAGGGCGATCTGGTGCCTACCTTTGATTGGTGGTTGACCGGAGAAACAACCCTCGGGCCTCACGATGCCGTCATGCTGGATGGGTCCAGCACCACGAAATGTGCCTTTCACGCCCGGGGAGACCGTCGCAGTCTGCTCGAAGTCATTTGTCCGGAAGGTTACGGCCAGGTCCGCATGGAAGGTGACCGGACCCGCTTTGTGCAAAGTACCGGTTTCGACGAGCAACGCAAACAGTCGATTCTTTACACGGTTGCACAGGAACGCCTGGCGGCTTTGCATCGTCAGGAACGAACTGAACAGTAATTCAATGCACCAACGGTGATACTTGCTTAGATTAAACAACAGGTGTTTAATTCTTCCTATCCTTCAACGGCCTGAAATCAGCTGCAGGAAATAAGCACCAGATGCTGGAACAACTGAATCAATCTTCGCCAAAAAAGGTGAAAGCCAATGTGTGCATCGCCGGTGGCGGTCCTGCCGGCATTGTGCTCGCCCTGACCCTCGCCGACCTGGGCTTGTCCAGCATTTTACTGGAGGGTGGTTTACTCGAGCGGCCCGGTCCTGAGGGACGTGATCCTTACAAGGGGGAAGTGACAGGTATTCCTTACCCGCTTGCCGCTTCGCGCCTGAGGTATTTTGGCGGAACAACCAATCATTGGGGTGGCTGGTGCAAGCCGCTTGATGCAATGGACTATACCAGGCGACCCAACGCACCGTTGCCGTCATGGCCACTGGTGCAGCAGGATCTGGACGCTCATTTGCCCCCCGCTCTGCGTTGGTGCGAAATCCCGAGCGATAACTTCAATGCAGAAACCAGCGTAGCTGATCCACAACAACAATTGCTGTTTTCCGCCAGCAAGGAATTTACAGCTCAATCTTTCCGTTTCAGCCCTCCGACGAGGTTTGGCCCGCGCTACAAGGAAGACATTCAAAACAGCGATCTCGTTCGCTGCATTTACGATGCAACGCTGGTCTCGTTAAAACGTACCGGGGACTCCATTCGCTCAGTCAGCGCTGTCAGCTTGGGTGGCGATGTGCTGGAAGTTGAAGCAGATCACTTCATACTCGCCATGGGGGGCATTGAGAATGCCCGTTTCCTGCTGAATTATGCTGCGACCAATGCTTCTGACTTTGCAATGGGTTCTGATTTGCTCGGGTGTTGCTTCATGGACCATTTTGGAATTTCCCCCGGCTACCTGGCGGCCCGCTCGGGACTCAAGCACAACCGGCATAAACATGACGGAGCGGCTGTCATGCCCGCCATCACCGCAACATCGGAGCTGCAGCAGGAATTCGACCTGCCAAACATTTGCATGATGGCGACCCCTGACGCACCCTCCGCGCAGCTGCCGCCCGGGTACTTCACCAATCCCGGTATTCTCGGCGAAGGCGCCGACGAGACATCGATTTACCGCATGCAGCTTATCTGCGAGCCCACTGCTCATGCCGCCAGCAGGATCGTGTTGAGTGACCAAAAGGATGCGTTCGGAATCAGCCGGATAAAACTGGACTGGCAGATTATCGATGAGGATTACCTGAAAGTGGAACAATTCATGCGGCTGTTCGAGCTTGCCGTTGGCCGGGAAGGACTGGGAAGAGTGAAGAGAACCCGGCGTTTTGAAAACGAGTTTCGCTACAATTTAACCGGCGGATTGCATCACATGGGCACCACCCGAATGTCCGATGATCCGAAGTTTGGTGTAGTGAATGCAGATTGCCGGGTTTTTGGCAGCAAAAATCTGTATGTTGCGGGCAGTTCTGTGTTCCCCCGGGTGGGCTATTCAAATCCCACGCTGACGATTGTGGCGCTCGCGGACCGCCTGGCCCACCACATCCACGGTTCGGTAAGCTGACATGTTGAGCAGAAGGAAACTGATTGTCACGGCGGTGCATGGCGCGTTGTTTCTCGGTGGCGCATTCTACCTGGCGGGCTGCTCTGAATCGGCCTCTCCAACGGGGGTCGCCCGGGAGCCTGCTGCCAGCAGTTCACCGACGAACCTGACGGAATATGTCCTGGGCATGCAGGCGGTGGGCTATTTGGGGTCGTCCTGTTTGCCGGCAATCGGTTTTGCGGAAGACACGCCGAAACAGCAGCTTCAAAAAGAGTTGACAGGCCAGCTTGAAAATCAGCTTACCGCAGTCAGCACGCAGGAAAACATTGAGCAGCAGCTTAAGCAACTCATTCGTGCTGATTTCGCCAACCAGCGTCTGGTTGACATCGAAGGCTGGCAGTTATCCGAAACGGAGTGCCGCCTTGCAGCGCTGAGCGTTGCGCTGAAAGGGGAGCAGGCCCCGCTAACGCCGGTGGCCGTGGGACTCAGCCAGGGTGAATTCGTGGAGGTGGTGAACTGGGGTCCGCAAAAGACCTACAAGGGTGAAAAATTCAATGAGCAACCCGACGGTCATTGCGGCCTGTGGTTCAAGGCTCAGGACACACCCGCGTCGGCCATTCTCGTATTCGCGGGCGTAGACCAGGCAACCCAGATCTACACAGAAAACTTCACTTCCGGCCTGCACGGCGATTTTATGCAGCAAGTCATCGATACCCCTGGTGAGTATTCAGTTGAGTTGCTCGACAAGGCCGGCCAGGTCATCCAGAAGATTGGAACCTTCCAGGTGCTCGAACCACTCGCGACTGCTGAGGCAACCGACCTTGACCAGTGCGAGGTCTATAGCTGGGGTCCGGATCAGTCGCCGGCAGGTCAGCCTTTCAATGAGCAGCCAGGGGGAAATTCTGCATTTTGGGTCAGCACCAATTGTGCGCTTGCCGACAGCAGCTTGATATTCGCCGGTGTCAAACTCAAAACCACCGTTCGTGAAAATTTACTGACCGCGGTGGTGCCCGCTGGTCATGAACTCGAGCCTGGAATGTACCCGCTTGAAATCCAGTTTGGAAACAGTGAGCGGCGATTGAAAGCGGGTGACTTCCGGGTTGAACAGGACGTGAAACCAGACAGTCCACAATCTGATTAAGCACCATCACCTCGTTTCTTATTGGCCCTGGGTGCCCCCAAATATGCCCCCAATTTACCTTTGAAAGTCCAACTAGGTCACATGTGAACCGCCCCGGGTTTCCAGGAGACCTTTTGCGTTAGGTGTTGCGGGATACCCGGCAGGTTCAAGCGAGCGGAACGAAGCATGGACATGGTATCCGGCCTTTAAATCGCGTCGCATCAGAAAGCCCCGCCAATCTCCCACGCCGCTTGGGCCACGATCAACCTGCTGGTCAACTGGCAGGCCAACCCCCATCTGGAACTCGGACTCAGGCTGGAAAACCTGGCGGATAAGAATTATCGTGAACACGGTTCCGGCATTGATGCCCCCGGGCGTAAAATAGGGTTCTGGTTTAATACAGCGTTTTGAAATGAATTCATCGACTCCAAAAGCAAAACAGTCCTCATTCGCCGGGTTTTTGTGCCACCTTGCTTTCTGGTTCGGCCCGCTGTTTGCAACACCTATATTCATCACTCTGACCAACCAGGAAGACGTCGTACTTTCAAGTGGCCTGGTTGCCGGCTATACGGGTCTGGCCTGCCTGATATTCAGCCTGCTGGGCTGGAAATTGACTGCCCGGGCAGGCCCGCGGGTTGAGTGGTGGCTGAATCGCATCCTGCTGGCTGTATCCATTGTCACGGCTATCCAGGGCAATGTGATTCACGAACTTTTCTATTACGGTGCTTTCAATGGCGAAAAAGTAAATTTTCGCGCAGATGAAACCATTTTCCAGCTTGAATGGTGGGCCTGGCTGCTCGCCTTCCCCCTTGCTTTTCTGCTCTTAAGCCGAATCAAAAAACTGTCGGCATGGTTGCCGGCAATTCCGATTTTATCCTTTACATTACTGCTGATTCCGGCCTTGCTTTCAGAGCAGTCGGCAGATTCAGGCCCTGAGCCTGGGGCAGAAATCGATTCATCAGTCTTTGCCTTCTCCAGCATCAGTAACCTGATCCACCTTCTGCCGGATGGTTTCCAGGGAGACGTGGTGCGGGAAGTACTGCAGGAGAATCCGGCACTCGCTGCAAAATTCGAGGGTTTTACGCTATTCACCAATCACCTCGGATTGTATCAAGGCACGGCGCCTGCCTTGTTTACCCTACTCACCGGGCTAGCATTTGATCTCGAGAAGGGCTATGTGGCGACTGAAGTAAGAAGGCAAGTACAAGCGGGCTCCTATCAGAATGAATTGGCCAGGGCCGGTTTTCAGCTGGATTATGTACCGATATCCCCTTTTATCTGTATTGAAGAAGCAAATTCCTGTTACCCCCGACCGTTCAATGACATGAAGGCAAGAGGTTACTTCCGTCATCATAATGCTGACCGCTCCTATTCTGCCCGCTTGATCACTGATCTCACATTGTTTCGCCTGGTTCCCAGGTCTCTGAAAGAGAAGATCTACGACCGGGGAAGCTGGTTTCTGTCAGATACCACTCTCGATGGATCTTCGCCCTGGCCTGCTCCTGTGCTGCGGGATTGGGTGGAAAATATGCACGTTGTCGATACCCGGCCTGTTTACAAGTGGTATCACTTTGTCGGAACCCACATACCTCCCCGCTGGGATAAAGAGTGCCAGGCACAGCGCGATCTTGAGCGCACGCGAATGAACTACAAGGCCCAGGCTTATTGTGTGCTGGAAGAAATCGGAAAATTACTCGATCGACTGAAACAGGCAGACATCTATGACCAGACCGCCATGGTGATTTCCGGTGACCATGGACATAATGTAACACCAGATGATTTGAGCTCGCCGCCACTGAATGGCGGCCTCTACCCTGGATTGTTGGGTTCCGGCCGTCCCGCCTTGCTGCTCAAACAGAAAAACACTCGAAAACCATTACAATTTCTTGATTCCCCCACCAGTCTGCTGGACGTTGCACCAACGGCGCTTGCATTGGCGGGAATTGAACCCGGTACTCAAACAGTTTTTGGAATTGAGTTGGTGGACAGGCGCGATCGCTACTTCACGCCCTACTCCATTCCCGAGTTGTACAGTGGTGACGCAATTCCGTATATCCGTTACCGGGTTGATGGACCCACTCACGCAGGCGAACAATGGATTTTAACCGACATCAAGGCTTTCCAGGAACCTCCGGCCTTTTATGATCCCATCAACTATGTGAATGCACAGGGGTTCATGGTCGGAGCCGCGCTGAATCGTGCTGATCCTGATAAAGATGGTGCCTGGATCAAGGGACGGCAATTGAGTTTTCTGCTCAATATTCAAGACCCACAATCGGCGCAATCAATGCAACTGAGCTTTCATTTGCCTGAATGGATGCCCGAACAGGCGGTAAGAGTTCAGCTGAATAACTCGGCTGTCGGCAATCCGGTGACGTTAAAGATGGGCAAGGGATTCTGGCAAGAAGTAAGGCTGGAGTTAGATCCAGAAACGTTAATCCCTGGAAGAAATTTTGTTTCCTTGTTGTTCGATCAGGCGTATGAAGCACCGGATTCGAGTGGCTGGCGATCCTCGGTACTGCTGAAATCAATTCGTGTCGAATAGAGTGATCAAACGGTTGAATCAGAAGGTGCGCACCAATAGAGCTGACGGTTGCCTGATTCCATTTCCTGCTGCCGGACAATTCTGAAGTATTTGCCCAGGTTTTTCTCCAGCTCTTCTTTACTGTAATCGGAATACTTGTCTTCTTTGTTACGCAACAGGGCTTTTACCTTATCATCGGATCGTGAGACATATTCGATCACCAATTGATCCGACTGCTCAGCCAGCCAACTGACAAACTCTTCCATTGGCACATTGGCTGAGATGACTACGTGGTGAATGAGCGCCAGACATAGTACGAGGTCAGGACGGATTCGTGTCTGAAGATCACGTCGCTCGCGGTTGCGCCACCCCCAGTTCGGAGACGGATCTGCAATATTTTGCACCAATGGCAGGATCGTCGTCATGCCGGTTTCCCTGCTTTCACGGTAGAGACGTTCTACGGCAAAATGATCGAGGTCCATGGCGAGCACACAATTCGCGTGCTGTGCTGCTATTTTCGAAAACTGTCCTGTGTTGCAACCAATATCCCATACCACGTCAGCTTTACTGTCAGCAACACAATTGCCAATAAAGTCTTCCTTCAGTTGGTGATCGCTTTCACTGTAATTGTGAAACTCTTCGTAACCGCCCCACTCGGATCCTTCCCCCTGCCAGCTCAGTTTCCCTATCAATTTACGCAGCTTGCGGACATTGGCCAGGATCATTTCCCGGTTAAAACCTGCCGATTTGAGATCAGATCGAACGTTCTGCTGAGTGCCTCCATATCGGCTGTCAAGCTTGGCCTGCAACCACACATGACTGAATACACCAGCACGGAAGCGATCCCGGAAACCGAACAGGCGAGCGGCGGTCTGAACATCAATGCCATCGATGTTTGAACGCATCATAGGCTGGAAATGTATCCCCTTATAAGCCTGTAGCATGAGCGGAAAAAGGAACATTTCACAAAACTGGCGATAGCCGGCCCAGGGTACACCGGGCGGCAGAGTCTCAAACGAAGCGATATCAATGAAGACCGGCTTACCACCATCGAACTGGATGTTGTAGGGCGTGGCATCCTTCAGAGTCATTCCTTCCAGAATGGCTGCCTCCACCAGGTCCAGTTGCAGGATCGCAGCATCGCGCAACATGCCAAAGGTCCATTCGTATGCGTAGGAAATCACCGGAATTCGTCGATGCTCGATAAATCCCGCCCACTGCTGCCTTATCTCCGGGGGCAAAGTTTCGTCTTCAGGGCTCAGTATGTCGCTACTGACGAGCAGGCCCTTTTGCAGGAACCTGGCGTAGAAACCGGTAGATTCGAGTTTCTTGAAATCGTCCAGGGCACTCGCACTGAGCCCTCTGAAGATGCGGCCTTGATGGCTGTAAATTCGGCCATCCCGGTCCCGGAATGAACCCGTATCAACGGCAGACGATGATGCAGTGCTCACTTCAGCTGGATTCGTCTTCGTCTTCGGCGTCAGGCTTCCGGCTCAATCCTATCGCGACGCGAATTTTGTACCAGAACAACTTAATGGCTACCGCAACAGCCGCAACACCACCCAGAATGACCTGCAGTAACATACTGCCGGTTCCCGGATCGAGATAGGCGAAGGCTGAGTCGGTGGCGACGAGCAATAATATACAGGCTAAGCCGGTCCAAAATTTCATTTTCAATGGCCTTTCCCACGTTTTCGCGGGTATTAAGTTTGTGATTTTCAAGGGTAATCTTAAGCAGCGGCGAAGTATATTGCAGATTGGTTTTTTACTCAACTGCCCGACTGACTCCCAGGACTCCTGCGTTTGCGAAAAATGGAGCAGGATGGAAGCCGATAATTTTGCAGACCTTGGCCGGCGTCACGCAGGGCCAGAATTTCCGCATGTGCACTGGGGTCATTCAAGCCGATGCTGCGGTTCCAGCCCTCACCAACCAGGTCGCCAAAGAAGAAGCACAGAAACGACAACGCGGTGTCAGCCCCCCAGACACCACATATAAAAAGGGCCCCATTTTCGGGGCCCTTTTTATATGGTGGTGATAGGTGGACTTGAACCACCGACCTCAGCATTATGAATGCCGCGCTCTAACCAGCTGAGCTACATCACCTTAAACTGCTTGTGCCTGAATGATCATTGAGATCAATCGGGGCGCAAATTCTCTATGTACAGCCTCGGAAAGTCAACCTTATCGATCAAAAACGATAGCCGTAAGCGCCAAAGAAACGCTCCTGGATATCGTCGAAGGTCGGATTGTGGTTCTGGGGACCCTGTTGAGCGACCTTGATGGCACCCATCACCGAGCCGATCCGGCAGCAGGAAACCAGGTCCAGGTCATTCAGCAGACCGTACAGCAGGCCGGAGCGGAAGGCGTCGCCGCAGCCGGTCGGGTCCTGGACGTCGTCGGGTTTTACTGCGCTGACTTCCTGTTCCCCGTCCCGGGTGCGCAGGGTTGAGCCTTCGGCGCCGCGGGTTACGATCATGGCTTCGACCTGGTTGGCGATGGCATCTCCATCCAGCCCGGTCTTTTGCTTAAGTAACTGAAATTCATAATCATTCACGACGATGTACTTCGCTTCTTTTATGAATTGCTTCAATTCATCCCCGTTGAACAGGGTCATGCCCTGGCCCGGATCGAAGATGTGGGGAATTCCGGCCTCGACGAAATCGGCACTGTGCTGAATCATTGCCTGCTTGCCATCCGGCGCTACGATGCCGACACGTATGTTTTCTGTATCGGCAATCTTGTTCAGGTAACTGTGCTGCATGGCACCCGGGTGAAATGCGGTGATCTGGTTGTCGTCAATATCCGTGGTGATGAACGCCTGGGGTGTAAATTCACCCTCCATGTGGCGGACATAACGCTGTGAAATACCCAGTTGATCCAGGTGTCGCTTATAAGGGCCGAAATCATCGCCAACCGTCGCCATGGGGTAGGGGTCTTCACCCAGCAATTTCAGGTTGTAAGAGATATTGCCGGCAACGCCACCGAACTCGCGACGCATTTCGGGAACCAGGAAAGCCACATTAAGAATGTGTACTTTGTCTGGGAGAATATGTTCTTTGAATTGACCCGGAAATACCATGATGGTGTCAAAGGCCAGCGAACCACAAATCAGTGCGGACATGCTCTTCTCACTGCTGATAAACAATCGCGCGCATTCTACCGGATTTGGCTTCAGACTGCGGGTTTGTTTCATTTCTGATCAGGTTCTGTGATATATCACAATTCGTGTTCAGGCGTGAAATGGTGCTGTACCGACGTTCTACTGAAAGCCCGAATCCCGCATAAATACTGGCTTTTAGAGGTTTTTCAGCTTGCGGGATCTGGAATCTGCTGATACATTAGGCGACTCAACCGCGGTGCGGTTCAACGGATTATTTATCATTATGGTTTTCAAAAGTCTTCGTGGCTTGTTTTCCAACGATCTGTCAATCGACCTGGGAACGGCCAATACACTTATTTATGTACGCGGCCAGGGGATTGTGCTCAATGAGCCCTCGGTGGTGGCGATTCGCATGGAACGCGGACCGGGTGGCCCACAGCATGTGGCAGCAGTCGGTTCAGCGGCGAAACAAATGCTGGGCAGAACCCCGGGTAACATCCGCACGGTACGCCCCCTGAAGGACGGCGTTATTGCGGATTTCAACATGACCGAGGCGCTGCTGCAGCACTTCATCCGCGAGGTCCACACGTCCCGTTTCCTGCGGCCCAGCCCCAGGGTGCTGGTCTGCGTGCCCTGCAGTTCAACCCAGGTTGAGCGCAAGGCCATCAAGGAGTCTGCCGAGGGCGCTGGTGCGCGTGAGGTGTTTCTGGTCGAAGAGCCCATGGCAGCCGCCATCGGCGCCGGTATCCCGGTGCACGAGGCACGTGGCGCGATGGTGCTGGATATTGGCGGCGGTACTTCTGAAGTCGCAGTCATCTCGCTTAATGGACTGGTTTACTCAAACTCTGTCCGCGTGGGCGGCGACCAGTTTGATGATGCAATCGTCAATTATGTTCGACGAAACTACGGCACATTGATCGGCGAAATGACGGCAGAGCGCATCAAAATCAAGATCGGCTGCGCCTGGCCGGATGAAGAGCCTGAATCGATGGAGGTCTCCGGCAGAAATCTGGCCGAAGGCGTTCCGCGCAACATCACGATCACCAGTAACGAGGTGCTCGAAGCGCTTAACGAAAACCTCTCGAGTATTCTTGAAGCGGTTAAGACGGCGCTTGAGCAGACCCCGCCGGAGTTGTGTTCGGATGTCGCTGAAACCGGCATTGTGCTAACCGGTGGTGGCGCACTGTTGCGCGGCATTGATCGCCTGATCGCCGAGGAAACCGGCTTACCGGTATTTCCGGCCGACGATCCTTTGACCTGCGTAGCTCGCGGCGGTGGTAAAGCACTTGAAATGATGGATCAGAACAACGGCGATTTCTTCGCTACTAATTAGGAGCTGGCTTGGTTACAGCTAGCCCAGGATCAGGTTCCAGGTTTTCCGGGCCGGGAGGGCATACAGCCCGGCTCATGCTCTATGGGTTGATGGCCGTTGTGCTGATGGCCATGGATCAGCGCGGGCATTACGTTCCGAAAATTCGTGCCGCCGCCGAGTACCTGGCAGAGCCTGTTTATCACGTTGTTGAGTGGCCGGTCCGCGCGGCCGGTAACCTGTTCACACAGTTTAGTTCCCGCCGGTCACTGCGGCACGAAAACGAGCAGCTCAAAGAGTTGCTGCTCAGCCAGGGTGGCGCTTTACAAAGGCTCGATGCCCTGACAGCAGAGAACAAGCGGTTACGGTCCCTTTTCGAGGGCGCGCAAGGCCAGGAGTTCGAGTACCGCTTCGCTGAATTGCTGCAGGTAGATCTCGATCCGTTTTCCCACAAGGTACTGATCGACCGTGGCTCCCTTGATGGCGTGAGCCGCGGGCAAGCCGTGATCGATGGTGATGGGGTGATGGGCCAGGTAGAAGATGTCCGCCTGCATTTCTCCACAGTCCGCCTTATCTCAGACCCCAATCACGCGCTGCCCGTGCAGATCAACCGCACCGGCCTGCGGACGATCGCGTTCGGTTCCGGTGAAACCGGCAACCTGGGCCTGACCAGTGTGCCCCGGCAGGCTGACGTGCGCGAAGGCGACCTGATCGTCACATCGGGGCTGGGCGACCGCTTTCCCGGCGGTTACCCGGTGGCTCGCGTCACCGCCATCAATCGCGAAGAAGGTAAAACCTTCGCCCTGGTCGAAGCCAGCCCGTTGGCCGCGCTGGGCCGGGGCCGCGAGGTGCTCCTGATCGTGACACCGCCACCGGTACCGGCAGAAACGCAGACGCCTGAGCAGGCATCCAACGCAAATACCGACCCGGCCGGAGATCAGCCGGAATGACCAGCCGGAATGACCGATTCACTGTCATCTTTGTCACGCTGGTGGTGGCTATCGTCCTGACGCTGGTGCCGATGCCGCCAATGCTGGACCTCATGCGCCCTTACTGGGTGGCGTTGGTAGTCATCTACTGGAGCCTGGAAACACAGGACAGAATCTCACTGGGCATGGCTTTTACACTGGGGCTGGCGCTGGACCTGCTCAGTGCCAGCCTGCTGGGTCTGCACGCGCTAAGCCTGGTAATCATCGTTTACCTGGTGGCCCGGTTCCGGGCCCGCTTGCGTTTTTTCCCGCCCTGGCAGCAGGCGCTGTCGGTGCTGGCGTTGCTGGTCAACGACCGGATCATCCTGCTGTGGATCATCATCCTGCGCGGTGAACCCCTGCCTTCGCTGGATTTCTGGCTTCCGCCGATTGTCGGAACGTTGCTGTGGCCATGGTTGTTTCTATTACTTGATCGCTACCGCGGTGTGATGCGCCACCGCTCCTTACGGTGAACCTTCGCCGACTGACAAATCCGGCTGCAGGTCAACCTCTCAAGGACCAGGCCCTGGAAGGGCGGCAGTTCAGCTCGCGTGCCTTCCTGGCTTTCCTGATCATGCTGCTGACCATCTTGCTGCTCAGTCTGCGGTACGTTTATCTGCAGGTGGTTAGCTATGAGGAGTTCACGGCACGCTCGATCAATAACCAGGTGCGGATTGTGCCTGTGGCGCCCAACAGGGGGCTGATTTATGACCGCAGGGGCAGGCCGGTAGCGGAAAATCTGCCGGCCTACCGCCTTGAACTGGTGCCGGAAAAAGTCGATGACCTGGAGCAGACTCTGGTGGCGCTGGGCCTGATCGTCGAGCTGCCGGAAGATGCGCTGGAAAAATTTCAGCTGAACCGGCGGCGTTACCGGGACTTTGAAAGCGTACCGCTGAAGTTCAACATGATGGAGCAGGAGGTCGCGCGCTTCGCTGTGGACCGCCACCTTTTCGAAGGCGTAGAAATTGTTCCCTACCTGGCCCGTAACTATCCGTATGGCGAATTGCTGACCCACGTGCTGGGTTACGTGGCCCGTCTCGATGTCGATGATCTGAACCGGGTGGATGAAGGCAATTACCGCGGCACCACGCATATCGGAAAGTCCGGCATCGAGCGTTACTACGAAGACCAGCTGCACGGCACCAGTGGCATAGAAAAAATCGAGACCAATGCGCAGGGCCGGATTCTTACCGTGCTTGAACGGGAAGACCCGGTGCATGGCGATGACCTGGTGCTGGCCCTTGATGTGCAGGTCCAGCAAGCCGCATGGGATGCACTGGGTGACCGGCCCGGGGCGGTGGTGGCTATAGACCCGAACGATGGTTCGGTGCTGGCGATGGTCAGCAAGCCCGCTTTTGACCCGAACCTGTTCGTGCATGGTATCAGCGGAAAGGACTACCGGGCCATCCTCAACGCGCCGGGCCGGCCATTGTTCAACCGGACCCTGTTGGGCGGTTATGAGCCGGGTTCAACGATCAAGCCTTTCGTCGGGCTGGCGGGTCTGGAGCTGGAGGTGGTAACGCCGGAAGACCGTGTATTTTCAGTTGGACAGTACTTTCTGCCCGGGGTTTCGCGTCCTTTCAGGGACTGGAAAAGAGGCGGTCATGGCTGGGTCAACATGCTCCACGCGCTGGAGCAGTCGGTCAATACCTATTTCTACCAGCTGGCCTATGATTTGGGCATCGACCGCATGCACGATTACCTCGATCATTTTGGTTTTGGCAAACCGACGGGCATTGACCTGTTGGGCGAAAACTCAGGTGTGCTGCCATCGCGCGGGTGGAAGCGAGCCTATTTTGCCGAGCCCTGGTACCCGGGTGAAACGATCATTGCCGGAATCGGGCAGGGCTTCAACGTGGTCACGCCGGTTCAGCTGGCCAATGCTGCTGCTACGCTGGCCAATAACGGCACCCGCCATGAGCCCCGCCTGCTGTATGCGACGAAGCATGCCGGTAACCGGCAGGCGGACAAGACCCGTGCGCCGGTCGCCGAACAGGTTCCGATTGTCTCCCAGGCAAATTGGGACCTGATTCACGCAGGCATGCGGTTAGTGGTACACGGTGCAAAAGGAACAGCGCGCTCCATCAAGCCGGAGTCCGGATTTGAAATCGCCGGCAAGAGCGGCACGGCGCAGGTTGCGGCCCAGGCGCTTAATGAAGACATGGATGAAACCACGGCGACTCACTTGCGTCACCATGCATTGTTCATTGCCTATGCACCTTTTGAAAACCCTTCCATCGTCGTGGCGGTTGTGGTGGAGCACGGCGGCGGCGGATCCCGCGAGGCGGCGCCGGTGGCGCGGGCGGTGATTGACGCCTGGTTATCGCAGGAAGGGGTGAAATGAAGCGCCTGTTGCCAAGCTGGGTGAAGTGGCCGCAACTGGATCTGCCCCTGTTGCTGGGACTGATTTTGCTGATGGGCTTTGGGCTGCTGGTTTTATACAGCGCATCCGGCGAACAGATGGGCGTGGTGTACCGCCAGGCCACCCGGCTGGGCGTCGGCCTGGTTGCATTACTGTTATTGAGCCAGGTGCCGCCGCATATTTTTCGCATCTGGACACCGTGGCTGTATGGGCTGGGTATCCTGTTGCTGCTGGCCACCTGGATGTTTGGCGTAGGCCGTGGTGCAGATCGATGGCTGGATCTCGGCGTGTTCCGTTTCCAGCCGTCCGAGATCATGAAGTTGGGCGTTCCGATGATGATGGCCTGGTATCTGCATCCCCGACGCCTGCCCCCGGAACCCATGTCGATCCTTGTTTCCTGCGTGATCCTGGCAGTTCCCGCGCTGCTGATTTACCGGCAACCCGACCTGGGCACCGCCTTGCTGGTGGGAGTCAGCGGAGGTTTCGCGCTGTTTCTGGCGGGTCTGCAGTGGCGGGTGATGGCCGGAATCGCGGTCCTGGGCACCGCAGCTGCTCCCGCACTTTGGCTGGTGATGCATGAATACCAGCGCAACCGGGTTCGCACTTTCCTGAACCCGGAATCCGACCCATTGGGCAGCGGTTGGAATATCATCCAGTCCAAGATTGCCGTGGGATCGGGCGGCCTGACCGGCAAGGGCTGGTTGAACGGCACACAATCCCGGCTGGAGTTCATTCCGGAACGGCATACTGATTTTATCCTGGCGGTTTTGTCAGAAGAACTGGGCCTGATCGCTGTGCTGCTGCTGTTTGCCACCTACCTGTTCATCGCCGGGCGCGGGCTGTATATCGCCAGCCTGGCCCGTACCACGTATGCACGCCTGTTGGCCGGAAGCCTCAGCCTGACGTTTTTTGTTTATGTGCTGGTCAATGCGGGGATGGTCTCCGGATTGCTGCCGGTTGTGGGGGTGCCACTCCCTCTTATCAGTTACGGTGGTACTTCAATCGTGACACTTTTGGCCGGGTTCGGCATGTTAATGTCCATTTTTGGACACCGTAATTTCATACGATGAGGCAAATCTGATTACAATGCCGACTGCAGCGGAAAAAGGAACGCAAAATACAATGAAAAGGACACTCATACTCGCGCTTGTTTTAATACTCAGTGCATCCTGCCAGGCCCAGCAGCATCCGGGAGCAGAGGAGTTTGCTGCCAGGGCAGCATCGGAATACGACCTGGACCCGGCCGAAGTGATGGTATTGCTGGAGGACGCACGCTTCAAACAGTCCATTGTCGACGCGATCAGTCGACCGGCTGAATCCAAGCCCTGGTACAAATACCGCCCCATCTTCATTACGGACAAGAGGATAAAAGGTGGCGTTGAATTCTGGCGTGAACATGAAGAACTGATCCTGCAGGCTTCGGAAAAATATGGAGTCGATCCGCAGATCATCGTTTCTATCATCGGCGTCGAGACCTTTTACGGTCGGATAACCGGCAGCTACCGCGCGCTGGATGCATTGACCACGCTGTCTTTCTATTACCCGGACACGGGCAACGACCGTTCCGCCTTTTTCTCTAAAGAACTGATGAACCTGTTCGTCCTGGGCGGGGAAGAAGACCTGCCGCTGGATGAAGTGACTGGCTCTTACGCCGGTGCTATGGGTCTGGGTCAGTTCATGCCCAGCAGCTATCTCGAATATGCCGTGGATATGGATGGGGATGGCCGGCGTGATCTGTGGAGTTCAATGCCGGACATTCTCGGCAGTGTGGCCAACTACCTGCACCGCCATGGCTGGGAGGCCGGACAGCCGATCACCTATCCGGCAATCGTCGCTGAAAGTGCAGACATGGAAAGAGTCACCCGGCGTGATTTAAAAGTGAAAACGCCGGTGTCGGAATTGGCACAGGCCGGGTTTACCTCCGCCGAACCTGTCAATGGTGACAGGCTGGCAGCAGTGACTCGCCTGGAAGAAGAGGATGGAAACCATTACTTCGTCACTTTCAAGAATTTCTACGTGATTACCCGTTACAACCGCAGCCCTCTTTATGCGATGGCTGTGTATGAGCTCAGTGAAGCCATCAGGAACGGATTCGAAGAGTGAAATTGATGCGTTACATGGGTGTGTTGCTGGCGTTGATCGCCTGCGTATGGCTGGTATCTTGCTCGGGCAAGTCGTCCAAACCCGCTGAACCATCCGACGGCCCTTCAACCAGCGACATCAAAGCCAGCGATGTGAAGGATGCTGTGCCGCGCGACGAGCCGCTTGCCCGTTACGGCAACCACTCGCCTTACGAGGTGTTCGGCAAAAAATATACCGTGATGAAAAGCAGTAAGGGCTATCACAAAAAGGGTACGGCTTCGTGGTACGGCAGTAAATTTCATGGCCGCAGAACATCCAGCGGTGAGCCCTATGACATGCACCTGGCTACAGCGGCACACAAATCACTGCCTCTGCCCACGTATGCTGAAGTGACCAACCTGGATAACGGCAAGAAGGTCATCGTCAAGATAAATGACCGCGGCCCGTTTAAGCATGACCGCCTGATCGACATGTCGTACGGTGCTGCATTGCGACTGGGCATGACCGGCACCGGAACCGCGCGGGTCGATGTCCGCGTCATTGATGGTTCATCCGGCGAATACGTCGCTGACCGCGCTGCACCTGTTGCTGATTCGGACGGAACAATGCTGCAGGCAGGGGCCTTTGGAAAACGCGAAGGGGCTGAAAAACTGGCCGGCCAATTGGAGCGTGCCCGCCTGAAACCGGTCACCATTAATGATAGTGGCAACCTGTTTCGGGTCTGGTTGGGTCCCTATGACAGCGCAGCCAAGGTAGAATCAGTTATCAGCAGGGCCATTGAACTTGGCTTTGAGCGCCCGCATACAGTCAAGCGCTGAGGGCGCTCTGCCTGCAGTAAACGGAAAATACGACCAAATTATGAAAATACTTCAACGATTTAGCCTTGTACTGGCCTTGCTGGCCGGTTGTGCCTGGACTTCTGTATGGGCACAAACCCCGGTCCTGAATTCAGCCAATAAGGCGCGCCCGGTCCCGGCGGCACCGCAACTGGGCGCCAGGAGTTACCTCCTGGTCGACTTCAACAGTAACCGTATCCTGGTTGAGCAGAATGCCGACATGCAGGTAGAACCGGCCAGTATCACCAAGTTGATGACGGCCTACGTGGTATTCAGTGAGTTAAGCCAGGGAAATATCACACTGGAAGAGACCGTGGAGGTCAGTGAGAGGGCCTGGCGTACCGGTGGTTCCCGCATGTTTATCGAGCCTGGTATGCAGGTCAGTGTGGAAGACCTGGTTCGCGGCATGGTCATTCAGTCCGGTAATGACGCCAGTGTGGCACTGGCGGAACATGTTGCCGGCAGCGAAGAGGCATTCGCAGATTTGATGAACCACTATGCCGAGTTGCTGGAAATGACAGGCACGAATTTCATGAATTCAACCGGCCTGCCTGATCCGGACCATTACACCAATGCACGCGATATCTCTAAATTGAGCATTGCCACCATCCGTGATTTTCCTGAGTACTATCCGTGGTACTCGGAGAAAGAATTCACCTTTAACAGCATCCGGCAGCACAATCGGAACACATTGCTATGGCGTGACCCGGCGATTGACGGTCTCAAAACCGGTCACACCGAAGCCGCGGGTTACTGCCTGGCGGCCTCGGCCAAGCGCGACGGCATGCGCCTGATAAGTGCAGTGATGGGTTCTTCTTCAGAGTCTTCGCGTGCCAGCGAAAGCCAGACCCTGCTGAATTACGGGTTCCGTTTTTTCGAGACCGTGCAGTTGTACCAGGCGGGTCAGGAACTGGCCACGGCGCGGGTCTGGAAAGGCCTTACCGAGCAAGTGGCGCTGGGTGTGGCAGACGAGCTTTTCGTGACCATCCCCAGGGGCCGCTATGACGACCTGGAGGCAAAGGTCGAGATGGAGCCGCAAATCAGTGCTCCGCTCGAAGCCGGACAGCTTATCGGCACCATTAAGGTACAGCTCGGAGATGAGTTAATCGCCAGCCGGGACCTGATTACGCTGGGTGCTGTTGAGGAGGCCGGGTTTTTCGGCAGTGCCTGGGACAGCATGAAGTTGTGGATGGACGGCTTGTTTGCCGGTGAAGAAAATGATGAAGCCACCGATGAAAGTACCGATGAAGGATGAGGAAAAAACCACGCTGCTGGAGTTCCCCTGCCGGTTTCCAATCAAGGCGATGGGCGAGAACATTGATGATTTTGAGTCGGTCGTAGCCGCCATCATTCTGTCCCACGCTGAGCTCTGGCCGGATGAGCCGGTGCGTGCTGTTCCCAGCGCGAAGGGTAATTATCTGGCCATCACCGCGGTCGTCGAAGCGCAGTCACAGCAACAGCTGGATGCGATCTACCAGGAACTCACGGATTGCAGCCAGGTCAAGATGGCTCTCTGAGACCCTCCGTGGCTTCAACTGACCGCATCACGCTACGGCGCCTGGGGCTGGCGCAATATGAACCAGTCTGGCGCGATATGCAGGCTTTCACAGACTCTCGTGACGAACACACCGACGACCAGTTGTGGCTGGTACAGCACCCTCCGGTTTTCACCCAGGGCCAGGCCGGTAAAGCTGAGCATGTGCTGGCGCCAGGTGATATCCCGGTCATCCAGGTAGATCGCGGCGGGCAGGTGACCTATCACGGGCCCGGCCAGATCGTGGCTTACCCCTTGGTGGACATCCGCCGTAAAGGCATTGGGGTGCGGGATTTCGTAAATCGCATCGAACAGGCCATTATCGACGTACTGGCCGGCTTCGGAGTACAGGGCGAGCGGCTTGCAGGGGCCCCGGGGATTTATGTGAAGGGCGACAAGATCGCCTCGCTGGGCCTGCGGGTGCGGCGCGGACGTACTTTTCATGGCATGGCATTCAACATCGACATGGATCTGGAGCCATTTCAACGGATCAATCCTTGTGGTTTTGCCGGCCTCAGGGTCACCCGCTTGTCCGACTTCACACCGGTTGATTTTGCCGATGCCGAACAGCGCCTGGTGGCCGGATTGGTGCAGCAATTGGGTTATAGTGGCATTGATGAACAGACATTGAACCGGGAATGAGAGCTTGAGCCAGACCGATAAATCAACCAGCGGCATACCGATAAAGATAGCGGGCTCGAAAGAGATGGGTGCAGACAAGATCGCGCGCAATACCGCCCGCTTTGATCCGGATGCACCGCGTCTGCGCAAGCCGCCATGGATACGAATCCGTCTGCCTTCCGGAAACGCCGTGGCCACACTGAAGGCCCGGCTCAGGCAGCGGGAACTGGTGACGGTGTGTGAAGAAGCCAGTTGCCCCAACATTCACGAGTGTTTTTCCAAGGGTACTGCTACTTTCATGATCCTTGGCGAAGTCTGTACGCGCCGCTGCTCTTTTTGCGATGTGGCGCACGGCCGCCCGTTGCCTCCCGACTTGAAGGAGCCGGAGCAACTCGCAAGCACCGTCAGGGACATGCGCCTGAAGTACATTGTTATTACTTCGGTCGACCGTGACGACCTGAGGGATGGTGGCGCCGGCCATTTTGCCGAGTGTATCGAGCGGGTGCGGGACGCCAGCCCCGGAATCCGGATTGAGGTCCTGGTTCCTGATTTTCGCGGTAAGGGTAAAGTCGAACGGGCGCTGGATATCCTGTCCGCTTCCCCGCCGGATGTGTTCAACCACAACCTTGAAACGGTGCAACCGCTTTATCGCAACGTACGGCCCGGTGCGGACTACCAGTGGTCTCTCGACTTGCTACAAAACTTCAAGACCCGTAATCCGGCCATCCCGACCAAGTCCGGCATCATGCTGGGCCTGGGCGAAACCCGTGACCAGGTGGACCAGGCACTGCGGGATCTGCGTGCCCACGATGTAGGCATGATTACCATTGGCCAGTATCTGCAGCCCACCGCCCACCACCATCCGGTGATGCGCTACTGGACGCCTGAGGAATTTGAAAGTCTGGCGGATTATGGTTACAGCCTCGGATTCAATCATATGGCTTCCGGCCCGCTGGTCCGTTCCTCTTACCACGCGGATCTCAGCGCAGAGGAGTCCGGCATCGTCTCCTTTGGTGAGCCGGACTGAACGGGTTGTCACGAAAATCGGGCCTTTCATCGCTTGTTTGAACCTTTTTTTGAACCTCTACGTTGTAAATTTTGTCTGAAACAGGCATAAATACCGGTTAGTCTGTTTGCAATTGTGCAAAAACGGCTGTTTTACGCTCAGCTTCTGGAGAGTTGGTTAGGTGAAAAGAATTCCTTTTATTACGATTTTATTGCTGATGGTTACGGTGGCTTTCGCCTCGGTGGATACAGATAGCGCGCTGAAAATAGAGCCGCAGCTGGACCATCGTTACGCAAGCAACATAGCGACCCGATTCCTGACCAATTACCACTACAAGCGCACGCGGCTGGATGATGAAATTTCCAGCGAGATTTTCGACCACTACTTCAAGTTACTGGATCCGAACCGGATTTATTTCCTGGCCGGCGACATCGAAGGGTTTGAGCGCTACCGTAACAGTCTGGATGATGCACTCAGGCATTCGGACCTGTTACCAGCTTACGAGATGTTCAATGTCTATATAGAGCGTGTGCAACAACGTGTGGTCTATGCGCGCGACCGGGTCCAGAAACCGTTCGACTTCAACGTCGATGAGCAGTATCAGTACGATCGTGAGGATGAGCCATGGGCGGTAAGCACGGCCGAGTTGGATGAGCTATGGCGCCAGCGTGTTAAAAATGACTACCTTCGCCTGTTGCTGACGGATAAAGAGCCTGAAGCGATTGTAGAGACGCTGACGGAGCACTACGACAGCCTTGATCGGCGGATCAATGAATTGAATACGGAGGACGTGTTCCAGTTCTTTATGAATGCGTTCGCCCAGTCTATCGAACCACACACGGCTTACCTGTCACCGCGCAACTCTGAAAATTTTGAAATCTCGATGAGGCTATCGCTGGAAGGCATCGGCGCACTGCTGGGACGGGAAAACGAGTACACGACGATTTCAAGCGTCGTCCCCGGCGGGCCCGCCGAGCAGGATGGCCGTCTGAAAGCCGGTGACCGCATCACAGCTGTCGGGCAGGGTAATGACGGCAAGATGGTGGATGTCATCGGTTGGCGTATCGATGATGTAGTCGACCTGATCCGCGGACCGAAAGATACCGTGGTGCGGCTTGATGTACTTCCTGAAGAGGTCAGTGTCAGTACCCCACCTGACCTCATTGAGATCGTGCGCGACGAGGTGAAGCTTGAAGAACAGGCGGCAAAGAGTGAAGTGATCGAGATACCGGTTGAAGGTTCTGAAGGCGCCGTGGTTAAAATCGGTGTCATAGATTTGCCGGTGTTTTATATGGATTTTGCCGGCCGTGCGGAAAACAAACCGGACTATCGTTCCAGCACCCGGGACGTGCGCCGCCTGATTGGCGAACTGGAAGAGCAGGGCGTAACCGGAATCATCGTAGACCTCAGGAACAACGGCGGTGGTTCACTGCTGGAAGCAACGACACTGACCGGCTTGTTTATTGATACTGGTCCGGTGGTACAGGTACGCAACTCCAGTGGCCGGATCTCGCTCGAAGAAGACACCGATCCCGGCATGGCCTGGGAGGGCCCGCTGGCAGTGATGGTGAATCGCTACAGCGCTTCCGCCTCTGAAATTTTTGCAGCCGCCATCCAGGATTACGGGCGTGGTGTTGTCATAGGCGAGCCTACTTTTGGCAAGGGAACCGTACAGAGTCTGCTGGACCTGGATGACTATGCGCCTGCTGACAAAGACAGCATGGGGCAGCTGAAAATCACCATGGCCCAGTTTTTCCGTGTCAACGGCGGCTCGACCCAGAATCTCGGTGTAGAGCCGGATATTCGTTTCCCCTCGTTCGGTGATCCGCAGAAGTATGGTGAGCGTTCACTGGACAATGCCCTGCCGTGGACACGCATCGACGCCGCGCGATACCAGACCAGCGGTGACCTCAGCCAGTTGGTCGCCGTGGCGGACAGCCGCTATCAGGATCGTATACTGGACGATGAGGAATTCGGTTGGTTGATGAGCGATATCGACTCGTACAATGAACATGCCGACGAAACCAGCATTTCCCTGTTGGAATCCAAAGGCCGTGAGATGATCAAGGAAGACGAGGAAAAGAAAGCGGAACGCAAAGCCAAGAGGGGCGGTGACGATGGCCCGCTACTGGATGAAGGCAGCGAACTTGCAGCGCAGAACCCCGAACTCGGTGATTTCAGCGAGGATGACGCGTCCTCCGATGAAGAAGGCGAGGAAGAGGAAGACCCGGGTCCCGACCTGTTCCTGCGTGAGGCAGCCCGCATTGTTGCTGACCTGGTAGAGTTGGGGGCGGATCTTGATGCGCTGCAACAACAATACGCGCAGCTGGACCAGGAAACGGACGAAACCTCACAAATTCACTAGAGCGTTATAAATAAAAAAGCCGGCATCCCGAGGGGTGCCGGCTTTTTTTTCTAAAGCATCTCTGCTTAGTCTTTCTTAAGCAGGTCGCGGATTTCCGTCAGCAATACTTCCTCGGTAGAAGGTTTGGGGGGTGCGGCGGGCTTTTCCTCTTCCTTCTTTTTCAGGCTGTTCATGGCCTTGATGACCATGAAGATGGCGAAGGCAATGATAATGAAGTCGATGACGGTCTGGACGAACGAGCCATAATTCAGCGTTACTGCGGCCACCTCACCGCTGGCTGCCTTGAGTGTCATGGCCAGGTCGGAAAAATCAACGCCTCCCAGTGCCACGCCGATGGGCGGCATCAACACGTCCTTGACGAAAGAAGATACAATTTTTCCGAAAGCACCGCCGATAACGATACCGACGGCCATATCAACGACGTTGCCGCGCATCGCAAAATCACGAAATTCACTCATCATGCTCATGGGTCTCTCCTGGGGTTGTGCAAAATATGCATAACCATCATATATAAATTCATCACCTGATAAAATCAGCGCTTCATGTCCAGCCCACACATACTAAAAGTCGCGCTTCCGGTCCCCTTGCCGAACCTGTTTGACTACCTGGCACCGGACGGCCCCGGGATTCTGGAGGGTACACGGGTCCTGGCACCCTTCGGCCGGAGGAAGATGGTCGGCATCGTGGTGGGCCATGCAGACAGTAGTGACGTTCCCCAGGGCCGGTTGCTGGCGGTTTCAGAGGTGCTCGACGATGGCGAGCCACTGCTGGACGAAAAGCTGGTTGAGCTGCTCCGCTGGTGCTGGAAATACTACAAGCACGCACCTGGAGACGTCATCGCCAGCGCGCTGCCGCCCGCCCTGAGAAAGGCCAAGGGCAAGTTGCCTGATCCACCCCTGCGCTATCGGCTGTCCGCCGCCGGGCGGGAGCGCCTTGCATTGCCGGTTGGCCGCGCGCGGGTGCAATACCGCATGCTGGAGGCAATGGCTGAGCGACCTTTGGCTGCCGCAGAACTCGCCGGGATCGGCAGCCAGTGGCGTAAGACATTGGCTGCGCTGGTCAATGAGGACTGGGTTTGTTCAGAACCGGTTCCGCCCGTCCGTCCGCAGATTGAGCCGGGCCCGGAACTGATCCCTGAGCAGGCCAAAGCAGTTGAGCTGATGTCGGCACAATTGGAAGGGTTTTCCTGTCACCTGCTTGATGGTGTTACCGGCAGCGGGAAAACGGAAGTTTATATGCACTTGCTCGAACAGGTGCTTGGGGCGGGCCAGCAGGCGCTGGTGCTGGTACCCGAGATCGGCCTGACGCCACAGTTGCTGCGCCGTTTTCGTAACCGTCTCGGGCTGGACCCGGCAGTGATCCATTCCGGCAAAGCTGCAGGCGAGCGCCTGGGGGCCTGGGCTGCTGCACGGTCGGGCCGGGCGCCGCTGGTGGTTGGAACCCGATCAGCATTGTTTACGCCGATGCCACGCCTTGGGCTGATCATTCTCGATGAAGAGCACGATGCTTCGTTCAAGCAGCAGGATGGTTTCCGTTATTCCGCACGTGATATCGCGGTCAAGCGCGCGGCAGAACTGGATATCCCGGTTGTGCTGGGAAGTGCAACCCCTTCGCTAGAGTCGGTGAGTAACGCTGCCAGTGGCAAGTACCACTGGCACCGATTGCGCGAACGGGCCACCCGCGCGGAACTTCCCTCCTGGCGCGTGCTGGATTTACGGCAGCAGAGCACGTTCCACGGCCTGTCGGTGATTGCATTGGAGGCAATCGAGGAAGCCCTGGGTAGGGGCGAGCAGGCTATGGTGTTTCTCAATCGCAGGGGCTATGCGCCGGTGCTGATGTGCGATCAGTGCGGCTGGAGCGGCAGTTGCGAGCGTTGTGACGCCCACCTGACCTGGCATCGCAGCCAGCGGCGCCTGTGCTGCCACCATTGCGGTAGCCAGCGGCCGGCGCCAACACTGTGCCCGGAATGCCGCGCAGATGCGCTGATCGGAGCAGGAGAAGGCACCCAGCAACTCGAAGAGTCGCTGACTCAACGTTTTCCGGAAATTCCGGTGCTGCGCTTTGACCGTGACCGTATCAGCCGCAAGGGCGTGATGGACGAACAACTCGAGTACGTGCTCAAGGGGGAGCCCTGCCTGATGGTTGGCACGCAGATGCTGGCCAAGGGGCATCATTTTCC
>RCNC010000475.1_pt1 | contig 25649 bp, 22 predicted proteins | sample 2041301 | NCBI WGS metagenome assembly RCNC01 (sample SAMN09708231, study PRJNA481090) | Marine sediment metagenome, whole genome shotgun sequencing project. | biome: marine sediment; feature: ocean; material: sediment; isolation source: Sewage treatment plant 13A marine sediment (STP13A) ... | reverse complement strand
TCCCGCACCCGCAGGCCGAAGAGAGAGCGGATCATCAGGTTGTAGACCCAGGCGGTGAAGATGCGCATGGTGGGATCCTGGCGGTCGATGCGGTAGCCCACCACCATGTCCCAGCCTTCGTCCAGGCGTTCCAGCAGCCTGGTGATCTCCCGCATGTCGAACTGGTTGTCCGAATCGGTGTAGAAGATCAGGTCTTTGGTGGAGTTTTCGATCCCCGAACGGAGAGCCGCGCCAAAACCGCGATTCTCCTCGTGGCGCACCACCTTGACCCGGGGGTCGCACCGGGCCAGGTCGTCGGAGAGCTTCGAGGTCCCGTCGCGGCTGCCGTCATCGACGATGATGATTTCAAAATCGCTGCAGAACGCCCCAAGTACCTCGGCGGCCTGGTTCACCGCCCGCTCGATGTTCTCCTCCTCGTTGTAGGTGGGGAAGAAAACCGACACGCTCTGGTCAAAGCCTTGCATATCCTGATCGCTCTCCTGCCGCCGGCGGTCAGCCCATCCGGCGGGCGAAAATCTTCATCTGGTCCCGCGGATCGACGGCGATTTCCATCCGTCCCAGGCCGCTGGCGTCGAGCAGGGACCCCACGGTCCGGTGCACCAGCGGCTGATCGCGGAACAGGTTGTTCAAATAGCCCAGCTTCGCTTTTTTGGGGTAGGTCCCCACCCGCTCCACCCGGAAGCCGCTCTGCTCCAGCATCCGGGTGACCGTCTCCCGGGTGAAGTAGTAGAGGTGCATCCGGATCACCGCCCACCAGCGCTCCCCCAGCAGCCGGGCCCAGAAGGACTCGGCGTCGGGAACCAGCAGGACCAGCAGGCCGCCGGGCCGCATGACACGGTGGGCCTCGGCCAGCTCGGACATGGGATCATTCATGTGCTCGATCACATCCCAGAAGCTGACCAGTTGGAAGGACCCTTCGGGATAGCCCTGGTCCCTAAGCTGCCCGGCGCTGATCTCCAGCCCCGCCTCGCAGCCACGTTCCACCATCCAGTCGTTCAGTTCCACTCCCCGGGCGGGGTCCCAACCTCGACGCCGGGCGGCCTCGAGAAAGTATCCCGACCCGCAGCCCACGTCGAGCACCGGCCCCGGCGGGCTGAACTGTTCCAGCTCGGCGAGGTCGTGCTCGAAATGCTCCACCCGCTCCTCGCGCAGCGACGCGTAGCGCTCGTCCCGCAGACGGCGGTATATTCCCGCTCCCCCGTCCTGGCTGGGCCTGGGGCTGACATAGATCAACCCGCAGCGAACACAGCGGACGATGCGGTGGTGGCGCTGGATTCCCAGGCTCACCGATGCATAGGTGTAGTCGAACTCCTCCAGGTTCGGGTCGGTGCCCCGTCCGTCGAGGTTCGACGACCAGACCGTCCGTGCCTCCCGGCTGCCGCAGAGCATGCAGTTGATCTGTTCCAATCCATTCTCCGGATCAGTCATCCGGGTCACCTTTCAGAGCCAGCCGGTCCCATACGCGGGATCCGGGGGCGTTCCAGACGGTAGAGCAGCAGGTCACGCCCGAAAGACCACTGCTCGGCGATACGCCAGCCGGAGGAAAGCGTCTCTTCCCGGCGGGCGATCTCGGCCGCCGGTGTCGAACCGTCCACCCCGACCTGGACCCAGGCGGATCTGCCGCCAAGAGCAGCATACCGCTCGGGACTGCAGCCCAGAGCCTTGGCGTTACCCGGCACCGCATCGCCTCCGGCGTAGTAGTGTCGCAAGGCCAGAATATTCTCACAGCCCACGAACTCACCGGGCTCTGCCCGCTCCTCCAGGTGGGCTGCCAGACTCTGCCAGTCCTCGCGGTGCACCACGTCGGTGGGCAGCCGCCAGGCTGTCCCCAGGGACACCAGGTTGGCCACCGCCAGCAGCAGCGCCGCCGGCCAGAAGAATCGGCCCCGGCCTGCGGCCGTCATCCCCCGTGCCAGCAGGATGACAAAACCCGGCGCCGCCGCCGACAGGTAGCGGGCCCCCAGGTTGAGCTGGAAGAAAACCGCACCGAGAACCACCGGGACAACCAGCACGGCGACGGCAAGGGCGATGCTCTCCCCTGCCGGTCCTTCCCCGGCCCGGGCGGCACGAAAAAGAAAATAGGCCGCCCCCAGGGCTCCAGCCGCCAGCAACGCCAGGGACAGCGGATCGTCGAGAATGGCCCGGGCGGCCTGGCGGCTGAAATTCGCGAAATGATACCCCATTGAGAAGTGGAGATAAACACCGGCCAGCTTTTTCACCAGCGCCAGCGGAGAGTCGAAGAGAAAGGCCCGGGTACCGGCTTGACGCAGAAAGCCGGCCAACACCGGTATGGCCAGCAGCACCATCAATGCCTGGAGCCGCAACAACCGGGCCCGGGACGGGATGGCCGGCCAGCCGCCGTCGGCCAGGCGCCGCCAGAACAGGTATCCCCAGTGCGACAGGGGAACCAGCCACCCCAGGTGATGGGTGTAGACACACACCAGACAGGCCATAACCCACAGGGCACCGGGCAAGACACCCACCGCCCGCCCCCGCACCTCCTGCGGTTCCTCCCCGGCGCCACAGAGAGCGGCGAATGCCAGGTGGGCGAACACGGCGGCGGCGCCCAGCAGGGAATACATCCGTATTTCCCCGCCGCTCTGGACAAAACAGGGAGAAAGGGCGGCGATCAGCCCGGCGACCCATCCGCCGGCCGGGCCCAGCAGCCGCCGTCCCAGTAAACAGATTCCGGCCACGGCCAGGCAGCCGAACACCAGGGAGAGGAACCGCGCCGCCAGGTCGCTGCCACCGAACAGCCCCCCCCAGACCTTGAGCAACAGGTAGTAGAGGGGCGGGTGGACATCGGCAGCGCCGAGAACAGCCACCGAGACGATTCTCCCCGCATCCTGGGCGGCAAAAGCCAGCGAGTACGCTTCGTCGCCCCACAGGCTGCGCGCAGAAATGCCGGGCAGTCTGGCCAGGGCGGCGGCGAGGACACAGCAGGCGACCGGGATGGCGGTCCGTAGTCCCACCCGTTGTTCGTTCATAGGCTCCGGATCCTCTAACTGTTGATAGGGCCGGATGTTATCGGCGTGTAAAAATGGAGTATACCATTTTCAAGCGAATCCGGAAGGATCGATCTCGCCCTCCCCTTTCGCTGAAAGGAAGGTCAGCAGCGGGCACACCTCGTCCTTGTCCTCGCGGTGGGCATCGGCGTGGATCGCCTCCACGGCGCGGGCCACGTTGCGATAGAAATTCTCCTGGCCGATCTTGTCGAAGAGGTGGGTGCGCCGCATCACCTTCAGCACATTTTCATTGCAGCCGCTGATCGAAAATTTGATCCCGCTTTCGTGCAGACGGTCAGCGAGCAGGGAGAGGATGTCCTCCCCCGAGGCGTCCAGTTCGTTGATCCCGTTGCCCACCAGGACCACGTGTTTCACCTGGTCCATGGCGGTGATCTGGTCGATCAGCTTGTCCTCGAGATAGCTGACATTGGCGAAGATCAACGACCCGCTGAAGCGGATGACCACGATGTGATCACACTTCTGGAGATTCCAGTGGTCGGCATCCCGGTAGGACCCATCGGGGTGCTTGGAAAGAACCGCCACCTCAGGCTTCATGTTGCGCAGGAGGTAGAGGATGATGGAGAGCGACACCCCGATGATGATTCCCCGGTCCAGGTGCGGGGCGAAGAACAGGGTGGCGGCAAAGCTGATCACCGATATGATCCCGTCATATTTCTGGGCCCGGTAGGCATGGATGAAACCCGAGACATTGAGCAGCCCGATCACCGCCATCATGATGATTGCGGCCAGCACCGACTGGGGCAGGTGGTAGAGCAGCGGCGTGAAAAAGAGCAGGGTGATCACCACGATCAGGCTGCTGATCACGTTGGAGAACCCGCTGACCCCGCCGGCCTGGAGGTTCACTGCCGAGCGGGAAAATGAACCCGACACCGGGTAGCTCTGCCCCACGGAACCGAGGATGTTCCCCAGCCCCTGGCCGATCAGTTCCTGGTTGGGATCCAGGCGCTGTCCGGTCTTGGCCGCCATGGCCTTGGCGATGGAGATGGCCTCCATGAACCCCAGCAGCGAGATGATCACCGCCATGGGGAAGAGCCGCAGGGCAAGGCCCAGGTCGGGCCGGGGCAGGGCCAGTTTGGGCAAACCCTGGGGAATGACCCCCACCACGGCCCCGCCGCCGCTCATCCGCAGGGTCGCTTCGTCCAGCGAACCATTCCCCACCCTGATCCGCCAGATCCGGCCGTCGTCCACCAGCCCGTCCGGCACCTCCCCCTGAAGATAGTAATCGTATGCCGTCTTGACCGAGTCCCCGGGTGAAACCCCGGCGAACTTGAACTTGCGCAGCACGGCGCGAAAATGCGTCGATTCCACCTTCAGTTCCTCGATCCGCAGATTAAGCAGATCCAGACGGTGCAGGATTTTGACCCGTCCCTCATGCGAAATTTCTTCGTCGTGGACGGCATCCTGGTACAGCATATCTACCGCGGTGCGCTCCGTGGAAGCCGCGTCCATCTGTTCCAGGGCCATGTTGTAACCGGTGATCATCTGCCGGGCCAGCTGCGACTTGAGCGCCGCCGAGGCGGCCGGCTGGTCGTGCTGGAAGCCGATGGCCCAGGAGATGACCGTGGTCACCACCACCGCCACCAGCACGTTGGGAATCCGTGGATTTATTTTCTTCAAGCCGGCCATGATCGCAATGGCCAGAGCGGCCAGGGCCAGGGTGGGCCAATGCGTATAGTCCAAGGCGGCGAGGATCACGTGCCAGATGGTTTCGTAGTGATGCTCGGCCTTGTCCACGTAAACGCCGAATATTTTTGACAGCTGGGAGGAGGCGATGATCAGGGCGGCGGCATTGGTGAACCCGTTGACCACCGGATGGGAGAGGAAGTTGACCACCAGTCCCAGCCGGAAAACACCCAGCAGGAACTGGAACACACCCACCAGGAGGGCGAGGATGATGGCGTAGCCGATAAAGGCCTCGCTGCCCGCGGTGGCCAACGGCTCCAGCGCCGTGGCGGTCATCAGCGAGACCACCGCCACCGGACCGGTGGCCAGCTGGAAGCTGGAACCGAAGAGCGACGCCACCATCGGCGGCAGGAAGGCTGCGTACAGCCCGTAGTAGGCCGGCAATCCGGCCAGCTGGGCATAGGCCATGGACTGGGGGATGAGCACCAGGGCCACGGTGAGCCCGGCGATCAGATCGGCCCGGGCCGCCGCCCCGGTGTAGCCCTTCCACCACCCCATAAAGGGGAAGAATCGCAACAGCAATCCGGTCCCCGGGACCGTGGCCGGACCGCCGTCATCGCGTGCCTGGGCTCGCTTCTTCTTCATGGGGATATCATTACTGTCTTACCAGAGTGAGAACGAACAATGATCCGGTACAGGTAGATGGAACACCAGACCTCCATGGGAGGCGAATATATCACTAAACGGGGCATGTGAAAACCGGCCGCGGTCATCAGCAGTCAGTGCCGGGTGGCGCAAGCTCAAACCGCTGGAGGACCCAGTCGGCCAGTGCCACCGTGTCATCGGGTTTGAACCAGGCCAGCCCGCCGTCTGGCGGTGACAACGCCACCACCGCCAGCAGGCCCGGATCGCCGGCGTTGAGCGGCGGGAGGGTTGGAGGCACACACTCGATTTTCGGGGCCCGGGGGTTACCGCGGCCTTCCCAGAGCACCAGGTCCTTCCCCTGGAAGAGGATCCGGTGCAGTTCGTCCACCGCCTCCCGGTCGAGGTGGTCGGTGTGGCAGGACCAGCGTCCCGGGGCGATGATCACCGCTGCCGCACTGCCCGCCTGCCGGTGCTGCCATGAATCCTTCCCCGGGGTGTCGAACTCGTGGCCGTGGGAGGTGTGCTTCACCGTGGCCACCGCCATGCCCCGCCGGACCAGCTCGGCGATCAACCCCGACATCAGGGTGGTCTTGCCGCTGTTCTTGCGGCCGACAATGCTCAGGTGCACGGTCATCAGCCGGCTCCTTCCAGATCGCGCAACCACTCCAGGTCTTCCACGCGGTTGACATTGAACAGTGACAGGCCGGGATCGGCCGGGACCACCTTGACCCAGTTCAGCTCCCGGAATCCGGAATCGAGTTTGTAGTCCCCCTGCTCCAGTCGCCGGCGCCAGAACGTGCCTGTATCGCTGCGGTACAGTGCCGCCAACGGCTCCGGCCGCACACCGGCGCTGAGCGCCGCCACCCGGTCTCCGTCAGTGGCCCGTTCCACCAGTTGTTGCAGATCCGCGGCCGTGAGCAGCGGCATGTCCGCCGCCACCACCAGCGCCCAGCTGGTGGGACAGGCCGGCAGCAGGGCCGCCAGGCCGCCCAGAGGTCCGCACCCGGGCCGGGCATCGGGGATGATCCGCCCGGGATCGGGCCAGATCCCGTCCAGGTTGTCCCCCACCGCATAGGGTGGTGTGCCCAGCACCTGCTGCACCAGGTCGCCTGCCCGCTGGAGCAGGGTCTGGCCCCCCACTTCGAGAAGCCGCTTGTCCAGTCCCATCCGGGAAGCCCGGCCGCCGGCCAGGACAAACCCGGTCACCTCGTCGATCACCGCCACGGGAAACTCCTTCCTGCCGGACCGGCGAACCGGTCGGCCAAGATGCTGCCGGAACGATAATAATCGTTGTATACTTTTAAATTCAAATGTCCAGGCCCCGTCACCCGCCGGAGGTTGCCGTGAAGTCTTTCCTGATCAGCCATCTACTGCCGGCCCTGCTCCTGCTGGCCGCGACGAGCCCCGTTGCCGCCCAGGCGCCCGGTGAAGTGAAAACCGCCACCAGGCCGCCGCTGCGACCCGGGGAGGCACCGGCGGCCCTGTCCTCCCGGGCGGCAGAGCTGTTCCAGCTGGCCGGCCAGCGCAAGTGGGACGGGACGGCGGCAATGGTCTCCCGGCAATCCCGTCAACTATTCTCCATCCCGGACGACGCCCTGCCCGAGGCGGTCCTGACCCACATCACCTTCAATCCGGGAAGAATCCTCCAGCTGGAACTGACCAGGGAGAGCTGGTATCACCTCGCCCCCTACCGCCGGGCGCCGGGGGAAAACCGCCCCGAGGGGTCCGATATATTCCAGATGGAGATCCTGCTGCTGGATGAGGACTACTATCCGGAGATGACACTGCTCTGGATCTTCGAGGACCAGGAATGGCGTCTGCTCTGCGACGACATCTACCGCCACTACCTGAATCTCGAGATTCCCGGTGACAGCCGGGGAATCTGCACCCGTTTCATGAGGCTGCTGCGTCACGGGCAATGGGACGAAGCCGCGGAATTGGTCTCCACCCGCGCGGCACAACTCCCGTTCTCGGATTCGGTGGCCAATGACAAGGAACTGATCCACTCCCTGACCTGGGTTCCGGGGAAGGATACGTTCAAGAAGTTCATCCTCACCTTCGACCGCCACAGCTGGTGCGAGATCGGGCAATACAACGCGGACCAGGGATGGTTCGAGATGCTGATGCACCGGCTGAGCAGCGGCGAGGACCGGCTCTCCCTGATCTGGGTCCGCGAGGCCGGCACCTGGAAGGTGTTCTGTGATGCGGACTATCTCAGCTACCTCGACCTGGAACCCCCGGAGCGGCTGCCGCCGGCCCTGAGTGAAGCGGTGGAACGATACCACGTTAACTACTGCCGCGGGTTCAACCGCCAGTGGTGGGACGACTGGAGCGACAAATCCCTGTGGAAGGCCTACGAACTGGGGTCGGAAAATCTGCAGGCCCGGGTACCGTTCAGCGAGTTCGCCACATTCCCTGATTCGCTGCCCGTGCCGCGATTCTCCGTCAAATTCCGCCGGCTCCACGGTTTCTCCCGACGTGACGGCGGCCTGGTGGAGGTGGTGGTCATTCTCCGCGGCGGGGGGCCGGGAGCACGGCTGGAAGCACCGGACACCTCCCTCTGGATCGAGGTTGACGGCCAGTGGCGGCGTACCACCAGGGAGGCGGAAACGGTCAAACCTCTTCCACCGCCCACTGCTCGTTAACCCACAGGCCGAAGATCTCAACATCCGGGTAGTGACCGCGAAGCCTGAGGATTGCCCGGCCAATCTGGTCCAGTTGGGTGGCCTTGTCCACCGGGTTGCCGGCACAGTCGTGGTGACCCACCACGCAAATGGACCGCGAGCCGTGCTTTTCCACGGAAATCCCGATACGATAGAGGATCGACTCCACCAGGCGGGCGTCATCCCCGTCGGCGAGGATGCGTATCGGTCCCGGTTCGGTGATGGTGTCAACGTCGGTGACACCGCAATGCTCGCGCATATACTCGTTCACCGGCAGCTGGGTGCGGCCGTCCATGCAGTTGATCGCCGTACAAAAGCTCATCCCGAATCTCCACTCAAATTTCGGTGCCCGAGGGGATCACCGCCCCCCGCTGGATAATAGTGATTCCGTCCCGGATCCAGAAAGCGTCTTCGCGGACTTCCCGGTCCCGGGGCTGGGGCCTGATCACCACCCCGTCCCCGATTCGGGCATTCTTGTCGATGATCGTCCGTTCGATGACACAGTAGCGGCCAATGCCCAGGGGGGGAACATCTTCTCCGCCACCGTGCAGGCGCCGGCTCACATCCTCCCCCTCGAAGAAATCGGCCCCGTGCATTACCACGTGGTCCAGGCGGGAACCTTCCCTGATGTTGGAACGCACCCCGACGATGGAGTCGCTGATCACCGCACCGGTGATATCCGATCCCTCCACCACCAGGCTGTCGCGGATCTCGGAACGGATGATCCGGCTGGGGGGCAGGGAACGGGTGCGGGTGTAGATGGGCCACCCCGGGCTGTAGAGGCTGAAGGGGGGACGGGGCTGGGCCAGGGAGATGTTGGCCTCGAAAAAAGCTTCGATGGTCCCGATGTCCTCCCAGTGGTCGGCAAAGGGGTAGGCCATTACCCGGCGCTTGCCCACGGCCGCGGGGATGATGTCGTGGCCGAAATCCTTGCGCTCGTGGTCCTGCAGGTCTTCCACCAGGACCCCGGTATCGAAGGTGTAGATCCCCATGGAGGCGAGGTAGCGGTCCTCACGGATCTCCAGGCCCCGGGAGCGGAAAAAATTGCCCGGCGCCCGGAAGCGGTCAAGCACCTCCGGATCCTTCGGCTTCTCAACGAACTCCAGCACCTCCCCCTCGTCGCTGACCCTGAGCAACCCCATCCGCGGGGCCTCCTCCCGGCTCACCGGGTAGACCCCGAGGGTGATGCCGGCACCGGCTTCGCGGTGAAAGCGCACCAGGTCCCCGTAGTCCATGCGGTAGAGGTGGTCGCCGGAGAGAATCACCACCTGCTCCGGCTGGTAGTAGGTGGTATGGTTCAGCGTCGCCCGGACGGCATCGGCGGTTCCCTGGAACCAGTCGGAGCTCTTGGGCGTCTGTTCCGCGGCGAGGATGTCCACGAAGCCGTCGGAAAAGGTGTCGAAGGTATAGGTCTGCATGATGTGGCGGTGCAGACTGGCCGACATGAACTGGGTCAGGACAAAAACACGCTCGATGCCGGAATTGATGCAGTTGGAGATGGGGATGTCGATCAACCGGTATTTGCCGGCAAAACTGACCGCCGGCTTGGCCCGCTCGAGGGTCAAGGGAAAAAGCCGAGTACCCCGGCCACCGCCCAGAATCACTGCTGCAACGCGCTTCACGAGTCCATCCTCCTCTCTCCTTCAAAAGGAAACCGCCGCCCGGGGTTCAGACCTCGATGCCGAAGTAGACCAGCACCAGGTCCCCGTCGCCGGTATTGACCAGTTCGTGCTCTTCGCCCGGCGCAACGGCGATGCAATCAGCGGCGGCCAGGGGAACCTCCCTGCCCTCCCCGCGCAACAGACCCACACCGGACTCCACCAGAAAAACCTCGCACATGTCAGGGTGCGTGTGTGCCTCCGCCGCTTCACCGGGCGGAAACACCGCCCTGGAAAAACCGGTGAGATGGGGGATTTCACCCCTCCGCAAAAATACCCGCTTGCGGATCAGCGGGTTGTGCGATACCGCTTCCTCCGCCAGTTGTTCGAGCGATACGATCTTCATGAGTCATTTTATCCGCAATCGATCATCCGCAACCCGGACACCCCTCTCAGGAACCGGGTGTCAGATCGCCAGGGAATGCATCACAACTCACTTTTTTTGCTAGAATAGCACAGATTCAGAGCAACGTGTAAGACCGTAGAGCGCCGTGGGACCGGCTCCCCGGGGCCATTCCAGGACAGGCAAAGAATGAGCAGTTATATCGACTGGGTCACCGAATGGCCCCTTGTTTCAGCAGCGGTCCAGTTCGCCATTCTCGGGACACTGGGGGAGATTCTCTCGCACTCGATCCGGTCCAAAAAGGTGGCGCTCCCCTGCTCACCCGCGCAGCTGGTGGGGAAAATCGCCGCCTGGGCGCTGCTGGGCGTGATTATCAAGTATGGCTTTGCCGGCATGAAGGGTTTCACCCGCGCGCTGGTGGATCACCGGTTGCTGCCCGGCTTCATGGGCCACGGTGTGGGCTGGGCCTTCGGGGTGTCACTGTTCACCAACCTGTTCTTCGGGCCGCAGATGATGTTCTTTCACCGTCTGGAGGACAATCTGATCCTGCGCACTCGCGGATTTACCGGACTGACCACCGCCTGGTGGACCCTGATCTGGTTCTGGATTCCGGCCCACACGGTGACCTTCAGCCTGCCGCGGCCGTACCAGATCGGTCTGGCCGCCGTCTGGGGGGTGGTGCTGGGATTGATTCTGGGATCCAGCAAACCAAAAAAAACCGCCCCGGACCAGGCCGGGGCGGCGGATTGATGTCTCTTCTGCTCTAACGGTTCCAGGCTACCTCGCTTCGGCGGAAGACCCTTCCACTTCACTCCAGGGTTCCACCAGGCCGCCCAGGTGCTTGCCCAGAAATTCTTCCGTCCGGCCGTAGAAGTCGAGCCTGTTTTCCGGCCGGGCAAATCCGTGACCCTCATCGGGATAGACAATGTAGGCCACTTCCATATCCCGGCCCCGCATGGCCTCCACCATCTGGTCCGCCTCGCGGATGTTGACCCGCGGGTCGTTGGCCCCCTGGGCGATGATCAGCGGCTTGACGATCTTGTCGGCGTGGAACAGCGGCGAGATCTTCTTGTTGTAGGCATCGTCGCCCTCCACATCACCCACCCGCAGCGTCAGCTGCTTTTTCATCGGGGCCCAGTAGGGCGGGATGGATGCGAACAGGGTCTGCATGTTGGACGGTCCGACGATGTCGACGCCACAGCAATAGATGTCGGGGGTGAAGACCAGGCCGGCCAGCACGGCGTATCCGCCGTAGGAACCACCATAGATCGCCACCTTTTTCGGATCGGCGATGCCCCGGTCAATGGCCCACTTCACCGCATCGGTGAGATCGTGCTGCATGGCGCCAACGCCCCATTCGCCGTTGCCGGCGTTGAGGAAGTTCTTGCCGTAGCCGGTGGACGCCCGGAAATTGAGCTGCAGGGTGGCATAGCCGCGATTGGCAAACCACTGGGCCTCACCGTCGTAGCCCCAGGCGTTGCGGGCCCAGGGACCCCCGTGAACATTGAGCACCAGGGGCAGGTTTTTCGCCTCCTTGCCCGGCGGTACGGTGAGGAAACCGACCATCTCCAGGCCGTCCCGGGCCTTGATCACCACCGGTTCCATGGTGGCCAGGGTGTATTTCTCCAGTTCGGGTCGGCTGACGAACAGCTTTTCCGCCTTCTTCTCGCCGCGATCGTAGAGATACCAGGTCACCGGGCCGTCGTCCGTATCATAGGTAATGACCCAGGTTTTGTCGGCCAGGTCGCGGTTGGCCACCCCGAACTCGCCCCGCTGCACGGTGGCGAGGTAGTCAAAGTCCCCCTTGATCGAGGGGTCGAGCACCGTCCACTCGTTCTTCAGGTAGTTGAAGCCCACGGCCTGCACCACGTGGGTGTCGGGGTGGATCACAACGGCGCCCACATCGACCTTGGAATTCTGTGCCAGGGTTTCCAGTTCCTTGCCGTTGGCCAGGTCCACCTTGACCAGCCGTGTGGTGTCGGCACCGATGGAGGTCTCCACATAGATCGCCTTGCCGTCGGCGGTGAAATCCACCGGTCCGCCGTTCTCACCAAAGGGCCAGGTGAGCAGGTCCCGCCAGGCGGTGTCCTTGCTGTCACGGACCCTGAGGATGGTGCTGCCGTCCATGGAGTTGGTGGCCACTGCGGCCCTGATGGCAAAATCGGCATCGGTGGCCCACCCCAGAACGTCACCCGGGTTCTCCGTGTCCAGCACCACCGCCCCGGTGGTCAGGTCGATGCGATACATGTCGAACATCCGCCGGTCGCGCAGGTTCAGCCCAATCAGAAGTTCGTTGGGGTGATGTCGGTCGGTGATCATCCCCTGGGCCCGGATACCCTGGAACGGGGTCATGTCACGGACCACCTTCGACTCCAGGTTGGCCAGGTAGACGTGCCAGTTCTCGTCCCCGCCGAAATCCTGGATATACATGATTCCCTTGCTGTCCTCGGACCAGCCGTATCCCCGGATCCCGCGTTTGGTGTCACTGGTCACCTGCACCGCCTCACCGCCCTCCACCGGCTGGACCCAGACGTTGAGCACCCCGTCGGTGGACGGAGCGAGATACGAAATCCGGGTGCCGTCGGGTGAAATCTGCGGAGAACTCTTCACCGGATTGCCAAAAATCACTTCCCGGGGTATCAGTTCGGGTTCACCGGCCTGTAGTTGAGCGGTCAGGCCAATCATCAGGGACAACACTACAAACAACACTATCAGAACAGGGCTCCTCATCGAACTTTCCTCCACGTCTCTGGTTGCACAACACATTTCTGTCGATCCGGCGAAATATCGGTTGTTGGACTTCACATCCCCACCGGCAAATCCGATAAGAAAGTGAGGTCTGGGAATAACATAACGGTTTATCTTAACAGATAGTTCGATGGAACAGGTATTTACAGAAAATAGAGGGGCCGCAGCTTCAGCGGACCGCGGAATTCCGGACAGGGCACCGGTGGTGGAGATGTTTGTCCTGCTGAACACCGCCCGCAAGCTGGGCGAGTTCTGCTCCGCCGATCACCCGCGTTGCCTGGAAGCGGTGGAACAGGCCGCCAAGATATTCAGAGGCCTGGGCGAATACACCGGGGAACTCAGTTTCGCCAGCAGCGATGGGTCCATATCCGCTGGTGGCTCCCGCCTCAAGCCGGAGGAGCCATACCTCGACAATTTTGCCGCCGCCCTCCGTGCAGCGGAGATCACCGTGGTCCGGCTGGGGGATGGTGTCACCGCTGCCAGCCTGACCAGCTTCATCAACCTGTTGGCTGCCGGCACCGACCTCGATGTGGGAACCGGCCAGGTCCGACAGTTGATCAGCGGATTGGTGGCCGGGGGGATCCGGGTGGGGATGTCGCCGGCCACGGGGCAGGCCGCCGATCTCCGGACGGTCAGTGAGGGGGTTGAGGAGGCCGTCTGGAAGGCCGAAGTTCGGCGTCTGCTGGGTGCCGGAACGGTGGACGCACACCATCCGGACTCGAGCGCGGACACCCAGGTGGTGCTGTCCGCCATCAATCCCCGCCGGCTGGCCGGGCTGATCAACGAATACGACTCCGTGGCCAGCTCCGACAACGTGTACGAAAATTTCCTCGTCCCCTATCTTCGCCAGGCCGCCGACAATGGCAGCGAATCCGAAGGCCTGGTCCCCGACCACGTCGGGCTGGGGTTCGCCCAGTTGCTCCGGGCGCTCTCCCCGGGTCACCAGGTCCGGTTCATCAAGGCGGTGTTCGAGACGTCACACACGTTCACCCGTTTCGCCGAAAACATTCTCGAAGCCGTACCGATCCACCTGGCCGGCAAAGCCCTGGCCTCGATCAGAACCGAGGAAAATACGATCCACCCCCGGATCACCAGTCGATTCGAGGCGCTGTGCCGTCTCACCGGCTGGATCGATTCCCCGGATGACACCCCCCCCATGGTCACCGGGAAAGTGGACATCGACGTGGAATCCAGCAACGGTGTGGTGCGCTGCACACCCCGTTTCGAGAAGGGGCCGGCGACCGCTCCGGCTCACTCGGCCAGGCGAATCTCCTTTGCCGCCGAATTTTCCCCGGCCAGCAAGCGCAAAGCCCTGACCAGGGTGTGCCTGGACCTGCTCGAGCGGTCCACCACTCCCGAAGAGGCCCGGGCTCATTCCCGTACCCTGCCGCCTCTCTTTACCGAAGCTCTGACAGAGCGGGACTGGGCCGGTTTGACCCGCGATTGGGTGGAACTGACATCACTGGTAAATTCGGGCCGTTCGGCCAAACCCTTTTTGGCCAAAACCCTCCACCGAATCCGGGAGTCCTTCATCACCACCCAGGCAATGGAGCGTATTGTCGCCGGTATCGAAAACAGTACCGAAGAGACCAGCGCGGTATTCAAGCAACTACTCCCGGCAATGGGCACCGGCACGGGTGAATCACTGATCCTGGCCCTGGTGGCGGCCAAAAACCGCACCCAGCGCCGCAACCTCCTGTCGGTGATCATCAGTTTCGGCAACGCGGCAGTGCCCATGGCGCTGAAACGGATCAACGACCACCGCTGGTATGTGGTGCGGAACATGATCGCCATCATCCGCGAGGTTGGTGACCGGCGGACGGCTGAGGAGTTACTGGGTCTTTCCGATCACTTCCAGGGCCAGGTGCGCCGGGAACTGATCAATACGCTCCTCGCCCTGGATCACCCGGCGGGCCTGGAGCTGGTGGAGAAATCGATCCGCTCCGGGGACCGGAAATTGCGATCCGCCAGCATCGGCCTGCTCGGATCGAACCGCGTTGCCGGAGCCCGCGATATTCTGCTGCACGTCCTCCAGGACCGGGAAAACAGCGGCGTTCCGTTTACCCAGCCCCAGAAGGTGAGCGCCGTCTGGGCCCTGGGCCAGATCGGCGATCGCACCGCCCTGCCGGAACTGCAGAAATTGCTCAAAAAAAACCGGTTATTCAAGTCGCCGGCCAACCACGAGCTGAAAATGGCCATCCTGCGCAGCCTGCCCGGTTATCCCGTTGAGGCCGTGGAACAGCTGGCCCGGTGGGGAGCGAGCCGTGGGGATGACGACGAAGCCGCCATCTGCCAAAAATTGCTCAGCAGCATCCAGGTGCTCCCGGAGGAGGACAAATGACGGTGAACGGACAGGTCTTTGACCGCGACCTGAGGGAACTGGGCACGGAGTTCAACCGGCTGGCCACCGGTTTTCTTGACAAGCTCGGCGTACGGGACAGCCACGCCGGCCACTGGATCCACGACAAGGCCGGTGATCTGTTCAGCTGGTTCCAGGGTTTTCCCCAGCCGCTGCGGCTGCTCTCGCGACTGAGGTCGCATCACCCGGACAGCTACAGCCACAGTGTCAACGTCTGCCTGCTCACCGCCATCCAGGTGGAACAGGCAAACCTGCCGGAAGAGGTGCGGGAGGCGGCGCTGGCCGGCCTGCTGCACGATGTGGGAAAGGTGAACGTGCCGGTGGCGGTGCTGGACAAGAAGGAGGCCCTGTCCCGGGCGGAGGCCGCGAAGATCAGTGTTCACAGCGTGGCCGGGGCCAGGTCGCTGGCCACCATGCCCGACCTGCCGCGGCTGGTGGTGGTGGGTGCCTGGGAACACCACCTGCACCACGATGGAACCGGGGGATACCCCCGGCCCACCAGGTGCCGTTCACCCCACCCGGTGAGCCAGATGATTTCCCTGGCCGACTTCTTCGACTCGCTGACCACCTGGAAGCCCTACCGGCCGGGACAACCTCCGGACCGGGTCCTGCAGATGATGCGGGAGCGGCAGGGCAAGGTGTTTCACCCCGAACTGCTGCAGGGCTTCACCACGCTGATCGAATCCCTCAACTGAGCGGCGCCAGTTGGACGATGGTGGCTCCCCACCCGCCCCGGTCGTTCATCGCCAGCCGCCAGGAGACCACGCCCGGCTGCCGCTGCAGCACCGCTTCCACCGTTTGCCGCAACGCACCGCTGCCCTTGCCGTGGATGATGCGCACCTCGAAGATACCCCGTTCCCGACAGGCCCGGAGATACTCGGGTACCAGGTCCTTCACTTCCCGGGGGTGGAAGGTGTGCAGGTCGAGGGTGCCGTCGATGGGAACTTCCACCGCTTCGCCGTCTTCGCACATCATGGTTCCGCCGGCGGGTGGCCGCCGTGCCAGGGAAGGTTGTCCAGTTCCACGTTGCCACCGGAGAGGATGATTCCCACCCGTTTCAACTCCGGCAGCGCCCCAAAGGACGGGGTGAGGGCCGCGGCCAGGGCAACCGCGGAACTGGGCTCGATCATCAGCTTGGCCCGCTCCCAGGCCAGGCGCATGGCCCTGATGGTCGCCTCGTCACTCACCGTCACCACCCGCTCGACGTGGTCGCGGATCACCGGCCAGGTGAGCAGGCCGAGGCTGGTCAACAAGCCGTCAGCCACGGTGTCCGGTGCGGTCTGGGGGATCAGGCGCCCCGCCGCAAAGGAGCGGGCCGCATCGTCGGCCCCCTCCGGCTCGGCGGCGAAGAGCCTGACCCGGGGATCGATCCCCCGGGCGGCGATACAGGTGCCGGAGAGCAGACCGCCCCCGCCCACCGGGGCGATGATCGCCTCCAGCCCCTCCACCTGCGAGAGCAGTTCCAGGGCGGCGGTGCCCTGCCCGGCAATGATCCGCGGGTCGTCGTAGGGGTGGATAAAGGTGGCCCCGGTCTCCTCCCCCACCGCGGCAGCCGTGGTCTCCCGGGCGGCCAGGGTCGGCTCGCACTCGATCACCCGGCCGCCATACTCCTCCACCGCCCGCCGCTTCACTGGCGAGGCGGTGACCGGCATCACGATGTGTGCCGCCACACCGCGCATCCGCGCGGCCAGGGCCAGGGCCTGGGCGTGGTTCCCCGAGCTGTGGGTCAGCACGCCCCGCAACGCTTCCCGTTCGCCGAGACTGAAGACCGCATTGCACGCCCCGCGGAACTTGAACGCTCCCACCTTCTGCAGCTGTTCGCACTTGAAGAAGAGGCGCCGGCCGGCCAGACGGTCGATGGCGGCGCAGGTCATCACCGGGGTCAGGTGGGCCCGGCCCTCGATCCGCTCCGCGGCAGAGCGAATGTCACTCAGTGTGGCGGCGTACACGGGGATGCTCCTCAGGTGTGTTGGTCTTCTTTCCGCTTTTTCGCCAGCCGGCGAAGCAGGGTCTTCAGCAGCGGTGCCCGGAGCAGGATGACCAGGAGCCGGTTCCGCCAGCCGGTGATGACCACCACCCGCCGCCGCTGGAGGGCGCTCAGCGAGATGTCCACCACCTGCTCGGAACTCATCCAGAGCCAGCGGGGTACCGAGGAGCGGTCGAAATCATATTCCGGCGTGTCATGAAAACCGGTGTGGGTAAACCCGGGACAGAGCGCCTGAACGCGAACACCGGTGCCGGCCAGCTCGGCATCCAGCGCCTCGGTGAACAGGTTGAGAAAGGCCTTGGTGGCCGAATAGACGGCCCCCCGGGGTGTGGGCAGGAAGGCGGCAACGGATGAAACATTGATCACCGCCCCGCCGCCGGCCCGCACCATCGCCGGCAGCGCAGCGCGGCAGAGGCGCACCGTGGCCACCAGGTGCACGTCGATCATGGCTTCCTGCCGGTCGGGATCGACGTCGGCCACCAGGCCCGGTACGCCGAAACCGGCGTTGTTGATCAACAGCGCCAGGGCCGGCCCCCCGGCGACCCGCTCCTCCAGCCGGCGCAGGCTGTCCGCATCGGCCAGGTCGGCGGGAAAGACCTCCACCGCCACACCGTGCTCCGCTTCCAGTTCCCGGGCCAGCGCCTCGAGGCGCTCGGCACGCCGGGCGGTGAGCAGCAGGTCATGGCCACCGGCGGCCAGACGCCGGGCATAGACTTCACCGATGCCGCTGGAGGCCCCGGTGACCATCGCCGTTCCCTGTCCCGCTCCAGCCATGTGGTTCTTCTCTCGCTCAGATTTCCAGAAGAGCGTCGATGATGTCGAGGGAAGCGCCCTTGCCCTTCACCACCAGGGTGGGAATGGTGGTGGCGCGGATCACCTGCTCGGCGTTGCTGCCCAGCAGCATGGCCGCCAGACCGGTGTGACCCCGCCCGCCGATGACCAGCAGGTCGGCCCCGGAGGCCAGGGCATGGCCGAGGATCGCCTCCGGGACGTCCTCGTTGCAGACATAGGTCGCCTCCACCTCGACGCCGGTGGTATCGATGCCGGCGATGAAGGTGCCGTAGCGCTTCTCGGCATTCCCTTTCATGATCTCGGCGAACTCCTCGAAGCTCTTCCCGGTCTTGTAAAACCCGGTGGGCACGCTGTACACCGCCAGGCAATCCACTTTCGAAGTTTCATCCGTCGCCCGGGCGAACTCCACGGCCGCCTTCAGGGCCTCCCCGGAACAGGGGGAGAAATCCACCGGGGCCAGAATCCGTTCCATGTCGGACAGCGCCCCCTCGGGAACCAGCAGCACCGAGCAGGGCGCCTTGCGGATCACCTTGTCCAGGCGGAGATCGCGCTGGTATTTCCGTATTTCACGGCCCACCACGATCATGTCCACCAGCTTCTGCTTGGCGAACTTCATCAACTGCCGCAGCAGAGGCCCTTCCACGGCGTCGAATTCCAGTTCAGCTCCAGGGTGCGGATCGATGAAGTGCTCCGCCACCATCTCCCTCATCTGCGTCTCCATGGACTCGTCAACCGGATCCAGCACCTCGGGGTACTCCCGGGAGATCTCCTCGTGCAGGTCGAGGCTCGGGGCGACATGGACGAAATAAACCTTTTCCGACCCGGCCATACGGCTCAGCTTTGCTGCGTAACGGATGGTCGAGTGGTCGGCCGGAATCAATTCCAGCCCCACCATCAATCTCTTGTAATGGTCCATTGCCTGTCCTTTCCCGCCGGACGGCCGGGTTTGGGCCGTCCCTGCTGCTGTCGAGCGGATCCCGGTTTTTCCGGACCGCGGCCGGGCCGCGTGCCACCGGTCAATGATATGTTACGAATTCAGGTCATTTCAATCCGCGCCACGGCCCTGACGAAAATCGTCGAGCACCGGTGGCTGCACGTCTGCCCGTTCCAGCAGGCGCAGGGCCGCCTCGATCACCGCGTGCTGCCGCGAGGGGCTGCCCGGTTTGTCCAGGGGGTACCCGTGGTCGAAGGGGACGAAGAGCGCCCGCGGCGGGCGGACCTTCTCCGCCACCTCCCGCAGCAGGATCACCGCCACGGTGGAGATGCCGCGCCGCTCCAGTTCCGCGGCCACCAGGCTCACGGCCTGGTTGCAGAACGGTCAGACCGGCACCAGCAGCGCCACGTCCACCCCGTCGGCCTGCAGGGCCCGGGCCGCCTCTGGCGCCGTCCGTTTGATCAGCCGGCCCGGAGCGGTGATCGACCCCATCATCGACAGGTGCCTCTGGTTCAAGGAGCCGATGCGGCCGGAAGTGACCAGTTCCTCCGCCCGCTGGAGGGGGAAGGCCAGGTTAGGATCCTGCCGGATGCCGCTGTGATCGAAGCTGTCGCTGCGATGCCCCTCGTGGAGCGACGTGAGTGTGGTATCCCGGGGGAGGAAACGGAAACTCGGGTCGCCACCACGACCGCTGTGAAACAGATCCTGCCCCGGCGCAGTAAAGCCAGCACTGGAAACGATGGCCAGACGGCAACGATTCAGCGGTTTGCGCAGCGGCGCCCAGGGCACGGGGTCGATCCGGCGCCAGCGGTAGACACGGAGCATGGTGCGCAGGGTCAGTGAAAATTCTTCGATCCGGCCCACTACTGACCTCCCGATTCGCCGTCCGTTGCCGCGGTGATGAACCCGGGGGGAACCCGGGTGACTTTCCGCTCCCCGAAGTCGAAAAAGACCACCCCGGTCTTGGCCCGGGCGGCTTCCCTGCCGTGCTGACGGCTGGTGATGCGGTAGAGGAAATCACAGCCGGTGCGGCTCAGGTCAGCCACCGCCACCTCGATGACCAGGCTGTCCCCGTGGAATACCTCCGAACGGTAGATCAGCATGGCATCCACCATCAACAGCCCCACCCCGTCCACGTCGTTCTCAGCGTAACCCAGGTGCTGAAGATAACGCACCCGGGCCTCGTGAACCAGGGAGAGCATGGAATCGTTACCCAGGTGACCGCCGTAGTTGATGTGGCCAACCTGCACCTGCAATTCGGTGGAGAACGGAAATTTCGCCGGCAGATCAAGGTTCAATCGAGCCATTGGTCAGGTTCCCTCCCCACGGAACGGTTGCAGCTTGCGGTAGGTCATGGACCGCCAGAGCCACTCGGCCGGACCGAAGCGGAAGCGCTCCAGCCAGGGCCGGCAGATGGCCAGTTGCAGAATCCAGATGGCCAGCACCACCCCCATCAGCAGGAACCGGTCGATGCGGCCGAAGAGCCCCAGGCCATGACTGTAGAAGATGAAGATGCAGATCAGCGTGTGCATCAGGTAGTTGGTCAAAGCCATCCGGCCCACTGCGGCCAACCGGAGGCGCAGCGCGGTGAAGAGCCCGGCCTTGCAGGCCAGCATCACCAGCCCCACATGGCCCAGGGCCACCGGCAAAGCAGCCACGTAATTGTAGTGGCCGCCGTAGGTAAAAATGTAAATGACATCGAAGTTATGGGCCATCAGCTTCCAGACACTGAGGATGGCCAGGGGCAGGCCGAACCCGTAGCCGCAACAGACCATCACGATATAAAAACGGTAGGACCTTTTTGCCGAGAAGACACCACTCTTCATCAGTGCCATGCCGATGAGCATCAGTCCGGTGACCAGCCAGTAGACACTGATCAGCCCGGCGAAGAGTTGCATGCTGATCACCGCGGGGAACCGGTCAGCAAAAATCTCACCGTAGGTGCCGGCCCCGTAAAGGTCCACCTCCTCCTGCAACTGCTCGGGCGTGGGGTAATGTTCATTTTTCATCTCCCCCCAGGAATCGAGCATCGACCGCTGCATGACATCCAGGTCCTCCCCCGCCGCCGCCAGCCGTTCCGCCTCCGCAGCGGTGTCGCGCATGAAGCCCACGAAGAGACCGATGCCGCTGCTCAACGGGATGGCCACCAGCATCAGGATGATGCCGATGATCACCAGCGTCCGCGGTGACAGCCGCCGGAAGAAATAGATGAAGAACCCGCAGACGGCATAGGAGAACAGGATGTCGCCATACCAGAAGATGTAGGCGTGGACGAGACCGATCATCAGCAGCCAGAAGACCCGGCGGAACCAGATCCGCCCGAAGGGGGACCCCCGCCGCTCGGCGCGCTCGAACATCAGGATGATGCCGGCGCCGAAGAGCATGGAGAAGATCGACATGAACTTCTGCTGGAAAAAGACATGGGTCACCACCCAGGTCCAGAGGTTGATCCCCTCCGCCCCGCCCCAGGCCCGGGGGTTGAAGTAGACCGCCCCCGGCAGGGCGAAGAAATAGATGTTCATCACCAGAATGCCGAGCAGGGCCACCCCGCGCAGGGTGTCCACCGAATCCACCCGCTCCGGTTCGGTCACCGGTGTGCTCGCAGCAGGCGGGGTGGAGGGCTCTTCGGGTGCAGGGGGCATCTGGGCTAGTTCGGGGGCCTGCGGATCGTCGGACAGCTGTTCGTCCATGTTCCCACTTCTCCCGGCAGAATTTGGAAAGTGTTCAATACCTGAAGGTTATCGATTGATTGTAGGGTCAGCGGGCGGTCCGGGTCAAGGAGGGGCAGAACAATCCTCTGTCGAATTGTGGTAAAAACAGTCAGTGGTTCTTTTCATGGACAATGGATTGATAGAAAGCACCAGACAACGATGATGGTCTGGCCGATCATCCACAAATCTACGGAGGAGTGACCATGCGCACGCTCGTCCTGTTCCTCGCCTGTCTCCTTGGTTCGCCAGTCGTACATGCCGCAGTGATCAACGTGCCCGTCGACCAGCCCACCATCCAGGCCGGCATCGACGCAGCCGCGCCCGGCGACACGGTGCTGGTGGCCGACGGCATCTGGTATGGCGCGGACAACCGCGACCTCGACTTCGGCGGCAAATCGATCACGGTCTCCTCGGCAAACGGCCACTGGAACTGCATTATCGACTGCCTGGGCAGCGGGCGGGGTTTTCACTTTCACAGCGGTGAGGACCAGAGCGCGGTGGTCAACGGGTTCACCATCCGGCACGGCTACACCGACGGCTCCGGTGCGGGGATCCTGATCACCGGTGGATCCGCACCACTGATCAAAGACTGTCTCATCACCGCCTGTGAAACCGGATACTACGGAAAAGGGGGAGGCCTATCCGCCACCGGTGGTCTGATCAGGGACTGCAGGATCGGCTGGAACACCGGCGATTTCGGCGGCGGCCTCGACCTGGGCGGGAATGCCGTCGTTTACAACTGTCTGATCTACAGCAACTACGCCTATGAGGTCGGCGGCGGCCTGCACACCGGCACCAGCGGATCACCCGAGGTATCCCACTGCCTGATCACCGACAACCTCTCTGGTGAAACCGGCGGAGGCGTCCAGGTGGGCAGCCTGACCATGACCAACTGCATCATCTGGGCCAACGAGGCCGTGGTCTACGGCGCCGACGGCTATGTCTGGCCCTGGGGTTCCCACACGTTCAGCTACAGCTATTCCGAAATGGGTCAGGACTGGTATGTGGAGGATTATTCGGTACTGGACGAGGGCCCGGGTGTCTTCGTGGCCGATCCGCGCCTGGTGGCCGGCCCCAACGGTTCACACTACCTGAGCCAGATCGCCGCGGGCCAGTCAGTGGACAGCCCCTGCGTCGACACCGGGGACCCCGCCTCCCCGCTCTTCGGCACCACCCGCACCGACCTCGAACCGGACAGCGGAGTGGTGGACATGGGCTACCACGCCCTGCTCGACACCGGGCTCTATATCTGCCATGACCCGGCCTATTTCTACTACAACCTCGATGTGGGCGACCCGCCCCCCGAGGCCCGCACGCTGGACATCTGGAGCTGCGAGGGCAGCACCCTCGACTGGTCGGTGAGCAGCAGCGAGGAGTGGTTGACCCTTGCCCCGCTCTCGGGCAGTTCCGTTGGCGAAGTGGACGAAGTGACGGTGAGTGTGGATCCCACGGGTCTGGCCGCCGGCACCGCGCGGGCCGACATCGTGATCAGCGCTCCCGGTGCACTGAATGACCCGGTGACCATCCCGGTGACCCTGGTCCTGGGCGGCCCCTTCCCCTTCTGGGGCTACGTGGCCGGCCCGGGTCCGTCACCGGAAAATCCGCCGCTGGTCCGGGTCTACGACGGGTGGGAATCTCCCGTGCTGCGCCATGAATTCCCCGCCTATGGTGCGGACGGGTACGGCGTGCGGGTGACCTGCGGCGACCTGGACGGTGACGGCGCCGACGAGATCATCACCGGTGCCGGGCCGGGGGCGATCTACGGCCCCCACGTGCGGGGCTTCGAGGCCGACGGCACACCACTGCCGGGCCTCAACTTCATGGCCTACGGCACCTTGAAATACGGGGTGAACGCGGCCTGCGGCGACCTTGACGGCGACGGGTTCGACGAGATCATCACCGGCGCCGGGCCGGGCGCGGTCTTCGGCCCCCACGTGCGGGGCTTCCGCTACAACCAGTCGACGGTCACATCACTGGCCGGGGTCAACTATTTCGCCTACGGCACCCTCAAGTGGGGGGTGAACGTGACCTGCGGCGACCTTGACGGCGACGGGTTCGACGAGATCGTCACCGGCGCCGGTCCGGGCACCGTCTTCGGCCCCCACGTCCGCGGCTGGAACGTGGATGGAGGTGCCGCCGCCCCCATGGCCGGGGTCAGCTACTTCGCTTACAACACCCTGCGCTACGGTGTGAACGTGGCCTGCGGCGACCTGGACGGTGACGGCCTGGACGAGATCCTCACCGCCCCCGGGCCGGGGCCGGCCCTGGGCGCCTTTGTGCGGGGCTGGAACGTGGACGGCAGCCAGGTCACCCCGGTCCCCGGCTGCGACGTCTTTGCCTGGCCGCCGAACCAGCGGCTCTATGGCGCCAGGGTGGCGGTTGTCCCCGGGGGCCGGCCGGTGGAAACCGTCCTGGTGGGAGGCGGGCCCGACCCCGCCGCCGGATCGGACATCAAGGTCTACCTCTACGATACCGGCTCGCAACAGTTGGAGCTGCAGTTCTCCTTCGACGCCTTTGGAGGCATGCCCTGGGGTGTGGACGTGGCCGGCGGCGGCCTGGAATAGCTGCCGGGCAGGAGGGATTACCCGTGCGCACGCTTAACCTGCTCATCTGTTTCATCCTGATGCTGGGAATATCGACTGTCGTTGACGCGGCCGTCATCCATGTTCCCGGCGACCAGCCCACCATCCAGGCCGGCATCAACGCCGCCGTCACCGGCGACACGGTGCTGGTGGCCGATGGAACCTGGACCGGGCCCGGCAACCGCGACCTCGACTTCATCGGCAGATCGATCCTGGTCACCTCGGTGAACGGTCCCGGGGACTGCATCATCGACTGTCAGGACCTGGGCCGCGGGTTTCTCATCAACCGCGGCGAGGACGAGAATGCGGTGGTTCGCGGGTTCACCATCCGTGACGGAAATTCCGACGAAGGGCCGGGGGCCGGCATCCTGATCAGCGGGGCCTCACCGTTGATCAGCAACTGCATTCTCACCGGCAATGACGCCGGGTACTACGGGAACGGGGGAGCGGTGTGGGCCTCGGGGGGCCTGATCAGGGACTGCGTCATCCAGAACAATCGTGCGGACTTCGGCGGAGGGTTGGCCCTGAGCGGGACGGCCACCGCCCACAACTGCCTGATTTTCAACAATTTCGCCGAGGAGGGTGGCGGCGGTTTGTTCACCGGCACCAGTGGAAATCCTGCCCTCTCCCACTGCACCATCACCAACAACATCTCGGGTGAAGGAGGAGGTGGTGTGTACGTGGGCAGCCTGGAGATGTTTAACAGCATAATCTGGGGCAACTGGGCCGCGGTCCAGGGCGGTGATTGTTATGTCTGGGGCTACGGCTCCCACACCTTCAGCTACAGTTACTCCGATCTGGGCGAGGACTGGTATGTCGAGGATTACTCGGTCCCCGACCCCGGTGCCGGCGTTTTTGTGGCCGATCCGCTTTTCACCGCCGGGCCCGACGGGTCTTGGTATCTGAGCCAGACAGCGGCCGGTCAGCCGGACAACAGCCCCTGCGTCGACACCGGCAACCCCTCCACGCCGCTCTTTGGCACTACCCGCACCGACCTCGAACCGGACAGCGTAGTGGCGGACATCGGCTACCACTCCCTGCTCGATTCGGGGCTCTACATCTGCCACGACCCGGCGTATTTCTACTACGACCACGACATCGGCGGCCCGCCCCCCGAAGACCGGACACTGGAGATCTGGAGCTGTGATGAAGGAACCCTCGACTGGTCCGTGACCAGCAGCGAGGAATGGCTGACCCTCGATCCCTTGTCCGGCAGTTCCGCGGGTGAGGTGGATGTGGTGACGGTCACCGTGGATCCGTCGGCGCTGGCTGCCGGTGTGGAACAGGCCAAGATCGTGATCAGCGCGCCCGGAGCGCTGAACAGCCCGGCGACTATCCCGGTGACCCTTTCCATCGACGGCCCCTTCGAATACACCAGGATGGTGGTCGGCCCAGGCCCGTCACCGGAGAACCCGCCGCTGGTGCGGGTCTACCAAGGGTGGGGATCCGTCATCGAGCTGCGGCACGAGTTCCAGGCATACGGAGCCGATGGATACGGCGTACGGGTGGCCTGCGGCGACCCCGACGGTGACGGCGCCGGCGAGATCATCACCGGCGCCGGGCCGGGGGCGATCTACG
>RCNC010000473.1_pt1 | contig 25660 bp, 21 predicted proteins | sample 2041301 | NCBI WGS metagenome assembly RCNC01 (sample SAMN09708231, study PRJNA481090) | Marine sediment metagenome, whole genome shotgun sequencing project. | biome: marine sediment; feature: ocean; material: sediment; isolation source: Sewage treatment plant 13A marine sediment (STP13A) ... | reverse complement strand
GTGGTTTCTGTGCTCAGCTTGCAGCTGCAACGACTGTCGTTATTGCCAGCCGAACCGGTTTGCCTGTCTCAACAACTCATATCCTGGTGGGTTCGGTTCTCGGGGTCGGTCTTGCACGCGGTATCGGCGCCCTGGACTTAAGAGTTGTCATGGACATTTTCATTAGCTGGCTCGTCACCTTGCCGGCCGGTGCCATTATGGCAATGCTCTTCTTCTTTGTCTTAAAAGGCATTTTCAGCTGATATTGGCCACAGAAAATGTCGATAAGGTCTTACAGAAGGCAGCATCAGGAATGGTTTTGCCTTTTTTTCTAAACATCAATGTTTCTTAGGTTGCCAGATCAAATCACAACAAAAAGGGCATTTATTCTAAATTGTCCTTATTCCTGTATCTCTCTGATTTCCTGTTAGCAAATCATCCAGCCTCTATCATTCGGTGGCTTCACAGGAATAAGTTCAACGTGCAGTTTTTTCTCAAATGGCTGAGATTGGCAGAGAATATCTCTTAAATTTGAAACCAGAACACAACGATGAACTGAGCTACGGTGCTAAGATAAGGTCGCTACTATTTGCGAGATGAAGATACACAACAATATTAACATTGTTGCGTATCCCTCTGTGCTAACTTGTCAGGAGGTTGATTGAGCGTCTACCCCTATAAAGTCACAGTAACTTTATCCTTCCAGAACTTTGCGGAGTTCCTCTTCCTTGTCCTTGGTGAGGGAAGTCTGTATTATTTTACCTTTGAATCCTTTTAGGCCTTCAAGGACTTTGTCTGGAGTAGCTTTTCGAACAAGCACGCAAAGAGCAGAAGTACCTGGAGTAAAGGTTTCTCCAAGATCTTTCATAAATTTATCATTTATTCCAATATCAGCCAGCTTACCACTGAGTGCGCCTGCACCAGCACCGACAGCAGCACCAGCGAGAGGGTTTAGAAAGAGAAAACCAATTAGCAGACCCCAGAAGCTACCGCCCACTGCACCAGACGCCGTTAGGTTGACTGCTTGATGTAACTTGACTTGATCTTTTTCGTCTTTGGTTACAACAACCACATCTTCCATCTCTAGAAGATACTCTTTTTGCATTTTGACAAGCTCAGCTCGCATAGCAAAAGCAGTAGACTCATCATTAAAACCAATTACAATCAGGTTACTCATAACATTCTCCTTAACTTAGGTAGCATTTAGTTCATTGTTTCTAGCAACTATACTATATTATTGAATATCATCAATTTCTTGATTTGAGAATTATAATAACTAAACATCCACTTACAAGTGGATGCGGTTTGAATTTCTGAACAATTGCTGTGGGTAGGTTAAAGAAGACTAGCCAGTCAGACAAAGAGTGATGAGAGCCATTTGAATGGTTAGGGGTATAAAGTCTCTCACTAATGGACACCTATCAAAGTTATTGGAACACAGGGACGTCTTCTTCGTTATGAGGCAAGTTACTCTGCAATGCCGTTTACTCTCGTTATGGCCCGGTGACTCGCTCACATCCCTATAGATGCTTTCGTAATTGGAAAGTCGATAAGAAGCTCAAGGAAACAGTGAACGAACCCCAAAAACAAAAATAGTTTTACATAATTTTAATCAGAGGGATCGCACTTCTGTGATAAGCTTCAGTTGAACAAACAAGGATTTATTACGGAGACTGTAGCCATGAAAACAATTGTAGCGTTTAAAGTTTACCCCCTCTTGCTGGCAGCCCTATCTATTTTATCCTTTATAGTTTTTTCTGGTTGTTCAACAGTCCAATATAAAAGTGACCCAAAACTGATCGGTTATACCGATCATGGCAAGGCATCGTATTATGCAATGAAATTTCAGTTTCGGAAGACCTCAAGTGGCGAGTATTTTAACCAACTCGGACTTACTGGAGCGCATAGAACGCTACCATTCGGCACAAAAGTCAGAGTTACAAATGTAAAGAATAATCAAAACGTCATAGTAAAGATAAATGACAGGGGACCCTTTGTTAACGGCAGAATAATTGATTTAAGCAGATATGCGTTCAGTAAGATTGGAGATACAGATTCCGGCATCATTAATGTCAAGATTGAGGTAATAAACTAAAAAATATTACTCAAATATTTTTAGAAAAAAGTGAGAATTTTATCCAACGGGTAAATAAATGCTTAACGCTATATCTATAAACCAATTCATGCTTACCACTACACGTATGTGATCGATCAAGAGGGAATCCTGCAAGGTGTAATGAATATGAGGAACCTTTTGTAGGCTATGTCTGATGCTGCGTTCATTCAACTCAAACAAATCGCCCGAAGGAGGTATCTTATGTATGCATTTGATTACTCTTTTAATCTAACTACAGTGCTGGGAATCACGGTAAAGCTGGTAATCATTCTTGCCGTCGCTATTGCTTTCAATATTATTCAGAAAAAGATGATTCCAAGGGCAATAATAGCTGGTACCCCAAAGATCCGGGAAGAATCACAGGATCAATTAGTCACCCGCACCAAAACAATGGCATATTTCATTACCAAAATTATCACGATTATTATCTGGATCATTGTCTTTGTGATGGTTCTGGGTGTAATTGAATTTAATATTACCCCTTTACTGGCGACACTCGGTGTTGCCAGTCTGGGCCTTGGTTTTGCTGTTCAAAACATCATTCGCGACTATCTCCAGGGCTTCTTTATTATTATGGAGGACTGGTACCGGATTGGTGATTGGGTTACCATTGCAGGAATGGAAGGCGAAGTTGAGGAAGTAAGCCCAAGGCGCACAATTTTACGAGAAATAAATGGCACAATGCATGTAATACCCCATAGTCAGGTAATATTTGCCAGTAATCAGACCAGAGACTGGGCGAGGATTAATCTAAATGTAACGGTGGCTTATAAAGAGGATATCAGCCATGTCTATCAAGTTATTAACGGGGTGTGCCAGGAACTGAAAGATGATCCCGATTTTGGAACGAACTTAACAACGATTCCGTCTGCGATGCGTGTTGGCGATCTTGGTGATCATGGCGTTGACATTTGCATTCGTGGCCTTACCAAACCTGGAGAACAGTGGGGGCTGACTGGAGAATTACGCAAGCGGATCAAGAATCGTTTTGATCGGGAAGGTATCGAGATTCCCTGGCCTCACACCAAAGTCTATTTTGGAAACACGCCAGAAATTGTAACAGATAACTAAATAGAAAAAACTTCCTAATCCGCATTTTTGAGCATTATATAAAACGATAATGAACTAATATCGTCCGACAACCGAGAGGTATCTCATTTAATAATATCTGACTAATCTGGAATTGTATAAGAGAATGGTTCTGAATGTATGCTTTCCGATCCATCGTCGTAATATGCTGCCATGGTAAATAAAAAGGAACCACTCGGGCTTTCAATATTGCATTCTATGCTCTTCGTTTCGGGATCTTTGGTTTCGCAAATGAGTTTACCTTCTTTGTAGAGGCGAAAACCAGAGACACGGTTACCTTGACTATTCCCTGTGTCAAAATTAAAGCTGACGTTAATATCATGTTTCGTCTCTGATTGACCAGGTTTTGCGATGGGTTGGAGCTTCTTTTCATTTAGACTGCAAGCTGTAGCATTAGTTATAAAGACCAGGATAGCAAGAACCTTGAATAAACGTATCATTCTTAACCTCACAATTATCAATTTTCCATACAAATATATTGACAGAATGATTTCACAATAATCATATACTTTGGGATATGGTAGGTTGAAGTTATTCAAGGGTGGGAGAGCTCTTAACCAGACAGTCTTCATGAGTACGGAGTCCATCCATTGACATCCAACCTACCAGAGAATACCCTTAATAAAATAGCGATGTATTGAACTAACCTTATTTTCACAGACATATAGACAAAGACCACCACACTATTTAAGCACACTGGGACAGAACATGGGAAAAAATCGTGTGTGCCCTGTTGAAAGAGCGGCAAGCCTTGATAATAAATTCCGCAGATGGTTTCAAGATCCTCAAAAAATTCTGGATCCATTTATCTCAGAAGGAATGACTGTTGTAGATCTCGGTTGCGGCCCAGGTTTTTTTTCGGTTGATATGGCTCACATGGTCGGGAAGTCTGGTCGGGTTATTGCTTCCGACCTGCAGGATGGAATGCTCCAGAAACTGCGAAATAAAATCCATGGTTCAGAATTTGAAGAACGAATTATATTGCACAAATGTAAAGAGCATACAATTGGCATAGCAGAACCTGTTGATTTTATTTTAGCTTTCTACATGGTTCACGAAATTCCTGATCAGTATCTATTTTTCAAAGAAATTGAATCTATACTGAATAAAAACGGATTGGTTTTAGTAGTAGAACCGCCTTTTCACGTCTCAAAAAAGGCTTTTGAACAGACGATAGGACGAGCTCAGGAAGCCGGATTAATACCAGATACGAGACCCAGGGTGCTCTTCAGCAAGGCCGTGACATTGAAAAAAGCCTAGAAGAATCGGTTAGTAGATTTCATTACGGCAGAAGCTCCTGCCCATCCCTGTTGTTATCCTGGAAACTCAATATTCAAACAGCGTGAACAGTTCAGAAATAGAAAATAGCAATGGGAGATATCGTTGACCAGCTGGAACAATACCTCCCATTTTCACAAGAACTAATGCTTTAACTAACGTTTTACTTCTACCTGCGCCGCCTTCTCATAGTATTGAACAATGCCACCGTGATCCAGACCGCTTTTACCATCAACCTTAAGTGCCTGCATAATCTCCATTACCGCAGACGTGAGGGGAAGTGGAACTCCGATCTCGTGCGAGGTTTCTAGAACATTTGCAAGATCTTTGATATGCAGCTCTATACGAAACCCGGGATCAAATTTACGGTCGAGTACCAGTGGTGCTTTGGCATCCAGGACGGTGCTTCCCGCCAGCCCGCCACGAATCGCCTGATAGACAAGCTCCGGCTCTACACCCGCTTTTGTTGCCAGCACCAAAGCCTCGGACATTGCTGCAATATTGAGCGCGACAATTATCTGATTTGCAAGTTTTGTGGTGTTACCAGCGCCGATATCTCCGGTATACACAACTGATCCGGCCATACTGTCCATGATATCGTAACACCTATCAAAAATTTCCTTCTTGCCGCCAACCATTACCGAGATTGTCCCATCAATTGCTTTCGGTTCCCCGCCACTGACAGGTGCATCAAGCATCTCAACACCCTTCTCAAGCAGTTTTGCAGCAACTTCCTTGCTGACCAGAGGAGCAATCGAACTCATGTCAATAAGGATAGCACCTGACTTCGCACCATCAATGACACCGTTCTCACCTAACACGACTTCTTTGACGTGCGGGGAGTTGGGAAGCATGGTGATTATGACATCACTCAATGCGGCAACTTCTTTTGGTGAATTGGCAGTCTTGGCACCCTCGGCAGCGACCTCTTGAACTGCTGCAGTGTTTATATCAAATACCACCAGTTCGTAACCGGCTTTGAGCATATTTTTGCTCATCGGTTTTCCCATTATTCCAAGTCCTATAAAGCCAATCTTCATATCAATTCTCCTTTTGAATAGTCTAGATCATATGATCAGTTGATGATTTCTGTAAACGCTCTGTAAGTACACCATATTACTCTTTGTTACTGAACTCCGTAGTCATACTTTTCAAGTCATTGCCGCTACAAATCTTGAAACGGCTGCATCTTTGTAGCTTTTTAAAGATGTACCGCTCTTATTTTTTGAAATGAGCATAACTCAAAACATGAATATGTTAATATAACAAACTGTTAGAGGTTCTGCTATCCCATCTATAAAATAAATCAGCACGATCAGAGTGCTATTTGAAAGCCTGGGCTAAATCCCTGGAGCGATTATTGAGTAAACCGGAGTCAGACTCCATGCCAGCAAAGGTGTAACCCATAAAAAAAGATTGAATAGCCTACTGGCAGCATCTCTTATTAAAAGAGCTCTTTCATAATTTAGCTATTCATACTCTACTTTTTATCGTGAGGTTAATTTAATCTCAATACGCCGATTCTTGCGATAGGCCTCAACTGAATCAGCCGGGTCTATGGGATGGAATTTACTGAATCCGGCAGCAGCCATCCGCTCCTCAGGAATCCCCTGACTGGCAAGATAACGCACAACAGATACAGCCCGAGCGGTCGATAATTCCCAATTTGAGGGATACTGCCCTGTATTGATAGGTACTCTGTCGGTATGACCATCAACGCGCAGGATCCACTGCAGGTCATCTGGAATGCCAGGGCTGATTTCCCTGAGAACCCCTGCGAGTTCCTGAAGCTCACCTTTACCTTGATCGGAGAGATCAGCATTACCCGGTGAAAACAACAATTCTGCCTGCAGGAGAAACCGGTCCCCTTCTATACGAACCATTGGATTATCGGCAATGATTTCGCGAAGGCGACCGAAAAATTCTGACCGGTAGCGTTCCAGGTCATTTACCTTTCGTGCCAGCTCGATGTTGAGACGTCTCCCGAGATCGCTCAACTGCTCTTTCTGCTCCTGACGATCAAGCTCTGAAAGTTTCAAAGCCTTGCCGATTTCGGCAAGTTGTTTGCTCAGTAGATTGATTTTCTGGTTCAGCAGAGCAACCTCTGCCCGTGCATCAACTGTAAGACTGCGCTGGTCTTTTAATACCTGCTCTTGTTCACCAATCAAAGCAGCAAGCGCCTGGATTCTGATATCACGCTGGTCAATGTCTCTCTGGGCGAGTACAGTTTTTTCCTGCTCATCTGCTAACTGGGCTTCGAGGGCCTTGCTCCGGTCTCTCAGGGATCTCGTTAAATTTTGTTCCTGGTTCAGAGCTATCGCCGTGGCTTCGATACGACTTTCAAGTTCCGCCCGCAGTGTCTGTAATGATTGAATATCTTGTTGCAGGCTCGCAATGGTCCTCAGCTGAAGCTCTATGGTTTCGCGGTCTTCAATTCTCTTCTCGGTTAAGTTATCGATTTCACCACGTAAATTGGATCGACCGATGGTAAGCGTCTCTATTTCTGCTGACAAAATCACGATTTTCTCGGTCATCGCTGCGTTTGTCTCCTGCTCCAGACCAAGTAATCCGGAAATTTCTGCGATACGAAGGTGTAAATCTTTCAGCTCACTATTCTGGTCAGTTAGAATAGTACTCAGGATGAATTGAGACAGGGTGAATATGAGTAATACAAAAATCATTATCATTATCAGTGCCGAAAGTACATCCACATACCCCGGCCAGATGCTGAATGATTCTCTTGAATGGCGGGTGTTTGAAGCCATGATTACTCTTGCTCCCCTTTATCAGGTGTGGGGCTGAAATTACCATTTTGATCCGTACCCGACCTCGACAACAGTTGTTCCATATTCCGATTGGTATGGTGCAATTCTTTTAAAAGCAGATCAAACTGGGTTTGAGAATCCTGCCGTGGCGACAAAGATTCGCCTTCCTCGATTTCAGCGCCTCTTGTCCGATTAACCAGTTGGGTAACACCCGACAGCCATTCCTCAAGATCGTTGAAGAATCTGTTTTGCGCATGGTTTGCCTGGATATCTATAAATCCAAGGATTAGAGATCCCCCCAACCCAAAGAGAGAGGAACTAAATGCAGTCCCCATTCCTTCAAGCGGTTTCTGCAAACCAGTCTTCAAGGCCTGGAACATCTCATCGTAGTTTTGATCGCCGACTTCAAGTCCGCCGATAACGCCACCAACCGAACCAATGGTGCTGAGTAACCCCCAGAACGTGCCGAGCAGTCCAAGAAACACCAGCAATCCGATTATATAGCGGGATATTTCTCTGGACTCATCCAGTCGCCCGCGGATTCCTTCAAGCACTGTTCGCAGTGACAATGCCGATAGACTAAAGCGGTCACGATGCATTCCTTCAAGATGTTTGGCTAATGGTTTAAGCAACTCCGGGCTGTTAGCTACCGATAAACCAGCAGTTCCGGTACGGAAAATCTTTATCCAGTTGATCTCTGGTTCAAGCGTAATCACACGACGTACGTTGAGCAGGATACCGATAACCAAAGCACCGACAATAATCAGGTTGAAGCCCCAGTTAGACATGAATGCCTGCTTGAGGGGTACATACAAGAGGCCGCAGATCAGGGTGACAATGCAGATAAAGAGAAACATAATAAAAAGGTGGTAGCGTGGATTACTCATAAGATAGCCCTTCAGTTTTCTATTACCATCACATAGATCTGCCCCACATGACTGCTCTAGTTTGATGCTCTATACCATAGACCAAATATAACAACGGATTGCGTTTTTTTCTGATGTGGTTTCATATAAACACAAAGAGTTGGTATTTCAATGAACTGTTTCGCTTACCTAATCCGATGTTATCAGGAAGAATGTGTATCAATAATTTGTGTAGAGTAAATGTATAATGAAAAACCTAATCACCTATATTTCTTAACATAAAGCCAAAGACCCCAAATTTGCAGACGGGTTTGAAACTGGATATCAAGAATTCAAAATTGGTGTAATGCTAAAATTAGCAAGGGAAGAAGCTGTTCTGACACAAGAGCAACGTGCGAAGAAACTCAACACCAAAAAAACGGCAATATCTCGTATAGAAAATCATGCTGAGAATATAAAATTATCCGCACTCGAAAAATTCCCGCACGCTTTAGGCAAAAAGCTAACTATCGAAGTAGCATAAATAATTCAGATAACCAATCGTGTCATCGGATGCAGTGGCCGATGAACTCCACGTGTGGTGTGATAATAAATTTTTCGTAGCATGGAGTCAGTGTTATCATGAATCTATGATCAAATCATTTCCTAACAGAGGGACAAACGATATTTCAAATGGAAAATAACTCAGAGCACAAAGACCTTTGCAGAATTGAAAAAAGAGCCATAGAAGCGTTAGCGATTGTGCCAGTTATAAAGGCTGTTTCTAAAAGAATAGGAACGCAGGCAGCCCAGGAAATTTTGAAGGAAGTCAATGAGCAGGAAGCATTTGAGCGCGGCCGGACTATGATGAAAATTCTGGGGCAGAACGGCATAAATGAGTTGGCTGCTGATGTGGCCAGTTGGGGAGAAGGTGGGACTTGGGAAATGGAGGTTTTAGAACAAACCTCAACAACGTATTTTTTAAATGTTCTGCGCTGTCCCTATTACGAAAAGTATAAAGAATTAGGAATAGCCGAGTTCGGTGTGGCATTATCCTGCTGCCGTGATGAGCCCTTTGCCCGTGGTTTGAATCCCAAGCTCACGTTACTTCGATCAAAGACCATTATGGAAGGCGCTGATTTCTGCGATTTTCGTTATTATCTGCAATCTGTTTAATTTCGGAATTGGGGTAAAGACATTCGACAGGTAAATTTATCATTTCGAGATATCCGTTAAAAAACAGTTCCGCAAACAACACCCGATAACATCTTATATAGAAAGCAAGATTCAATCTGAAAAATTTCGCACTGAGGTTCTGATCCTACCTGGCAACGAGAGCAAGAACACTCTCGTCAGAGCTATAATAACACGGGCGCATATTTGCTTTCCTGAGTTTCCGACAAAAGACAACAAGATCAGTCACTGGCTTTCTGAGATTTTAAAAAAGGACAAAGAAATTGTTGCAACTCGCTTTTATTCAGTAAGTTCCTGAATACCGTTTTAATAATCGAAAAGCCGGTCTATATCGAGACCTTCTTTTTTATATTTTGAAAGTTTGCGCCAGAGTGAAACACGATCGATGCCCATTAACTTGGCGGCCTTGGTTTTATTACCTCCCACGCTTTTCAACATGTGAACGATGTAATCACGTTCATTTTCCTGGAGGCTTTTCATTGGTATGGACTCTCTTCCGGCTTCAGGTATTCTGGATTTGTGTTTAATGCTCTGCCGATTGAGACCTCGGGGCAGATGATGCCGTTCAATTGCTGGTCCATCGCAAATGGCCAATGCTCGTTCTATTATGTTTTCCAATTCACGGACATTTCCTGGATAATCATAATCTTCCAGGACCTTTAAAGCCTCCGGGGAAATGGTTCCTACCTGATGATTGCTTGATGGGTATTTGCTGAGAAAATGATAAACGAGCTGATGAATATCTTCTGTGCGTTCCCGAAGTGGTGGAATATTAAGCGTTGCCACGTTCAGTCTAAAATAGAGATCCTGACGAAAGCGTTTCCGGCTGATTTCCTCCTCAAGGTCTCGATTTGTAGCCGCAATTATTCGAAAATCAACCGGAATCTCTTTTGTGCCGCCCACACGGTACAACTTTTTATCTTGCAATACCCGGAGAATTTTAGCCTGAATAGGCAAGGGCATCTCTCCGATCTCGTCGAGAAGCACCACACCGCCGTCCGCCGTCTCGAAAAGGCCTCGTTGAGTCTGCGAGGCACCGGTATAAGCATCTTTTTCATGACCAAACAATTCGTTGAGGACAAGTTCCTCTGTCAATGCAGCACAATTGATAGGCATGAAACGTCGGTCGGATCGTGGACTTAATTCATGGATGGTGCGAGCAACCAGTTCCTTGCCCGTGCCAGTCTCACCGATGATCAGCACACTACAATCAAGTTGGGCAAACAGAGCGATGTCATCTTTCAGTTTGAGTATTTTGTGGTTGTGCCCAATAAATTGCGTAACCCCTTTTTTTGCGAGGATCTGCTGTTTGAGATGGGAAACCTCCCGACGCAACATATTCTTTTCTAATGCTTTTTCGATGAGCATCTTCAGTTCATGAAGTTTTATCGGCTTGGGCAAATAGTAATAGGCGCCACGTGACATCGCATCGACAGCCGAGTTGACCGTCGCATAACCGGTCATTATGATCACTTCAGCATCAGGCAATATTTCTTTAGAATAGGCCATAACCTGGGTGCCGTTCACTCCCTCCATCTTCAAATCGGTGACCACCAAATCGAAATGGTTTGTGTCGATCCGTTCCATTGCCACATAACCATTTTCTGCAATTTGTATCGAATACCCCTGCTTGCTTAAATAATGGCGGATATTCTCCAGGTTGATTATTTCATCATCAACAACCAGTATATTAAATTGATTTTCCATGAATTCCTCAATATCTTCCAAAAACGAAGTTCATAATACTGTTCATGAAGGTGGCAGAGACACAACAAAAGTAGCGCCTTTTTCTTTATTGTTTCGGACCGAGATTGTGCCTTTGTGCTTTTTGATAATACCGTAAACCACAGCCAGGCCAAGTCCGGTGCCCGTTCCAACCTTTTTTGTGGTATAAAACGGATCGAATATTTGCTGCCTCATGGCTTCTTCAATACCAGTGCCGGTGTCAGAAACACTGATAACAATCCAATTCGTATCTAAATCGACTTCTGCCGCGATGACTATAGAGCCAGTAAGCTCTTTTATTGCCTGAATACTGTTGATAATCAGGTTCAGGAAGACCTCTGTGATTTTTTGTTCGTCGATGCAGGCAACCAGTTCCCTCGGAATATCCTGGATGATGGTAATGCCAGAGGGCAGCTCACTTGAAACAAGACCGACCACCTTGTTGATCACTTCTTTGAGCGAGACCAGCTTGCAGGCAAACAACTCACTTCTTGAAAACTCAAGGAGCCCTCTGACGATCTCTGCTGTTCTCCCTGTTTCATCATCAATGGTTTTTAATAGTTTGTACAAAAAAGATTTATCCTTGTCATCTTCAACTTCCTCCATGGCAAGCTGACAGCTTGTGGCAATGTTGTTGAGCGGGTTGTTGAGCTGATGCGCCATTCCCGATGCAAGGGTACCGATGGATGAGAGCTTCTCGGCCTGAAACAACTGCTCCTGACGTTCTTCGAGGTCAGTGACCATTCGATCAAAGGCCTTGAACACTATTTGAACCTCATCATTTAATTTACTTTCCGGCAGGCTTTCATAGTCGCCTCGGACAATGGCATCCGCTGCTGCTTCAAGGGATTTCAATCTCCTGCCAATGGTGACCAAAAAAACTATCATCCCTCCCAAGCTGAACGCCACGAGAAAAGTGTAGTAAAGTACAAGCTTAATCTTCGATATCCTTGTGAATTCCTCGATCTCCAATTCGGCATCTCTGACCATTGATTCTGCCAGGGTAACGATATTCGACCCGAGCTTGTGTATCTCTTCGATATCACCACACTCCTGCAGGTTGAGTTTACCAGCACACTTGTCCTTGAGAGGGATGAAATAGACCATGTATTGGTCAAGCTCATTCTTCAATTCGCTCAACATCTCCTGGCTCTCTTTGTCGACCTCAATCTCTATCTCAAGAAAGTAATCGAATATCTTTTTAATGAAATCTGAGGCGGTATTATAATCTTCTATCTCCTTCTTAATAATATAATTCTTTTCGTAGCGCCTGACCTCAAGACAGAGGTTACTAATGTTACTGGCGTGGATAAGCATTCTGACATTTTTCCGAAAATGATCAAAGTCTCTTAGAAATATTATGTTGATACAGGAAGAAAAAAGTAAAAATGCAGTAAATCCTATAATCAGTTTTTTGCGGAGATTGAGTCGAAACATCAGGAATCCCGGGGTTATTTTTGCCTGAGGGTAACCACTTGATATTGATCGCGCTCGTTTAAATCGGAGTCGCTTTAAAACATACTCTTGCTGACGGCAACTGGTTTCTAGCAATATCCAGACCGGAAGACCATTCAATTGCCAGGACGGTGCGCCCCAGCTCTCATTTTGGTTTTCCACATTAAAGAGTATTGACGACACCATTTACAAGCATTGAATCAACAGCCTTTCACAACAAATAGATCTGTCGCAATTGGACTGAAATGGTTAACCCTGAAGCGCTGACACCTGTGTTGCAAAATACAACGTATGTTGCAAAAAACAACGTTTCATTATGCAACATACTGAAAATTTTTAATTGGTAAAGGTTCAGTATTATTTAAGTTTGAATAAAGGTTCGGCATCGAGTTTAGCAATGATTGCTGCACAATTCTGCTGGTTGTTGCAGGCTGCAACAGGGCTATATAACTATTGCCAGTGAGCAGATTAGCTACCAGTGCCCCAACCCATTTCAGTTTTCAATTAAGAACCAGAATTATGAACAAAAATGGCATAACGGTTGCACTTAGACTCTGAATCATTGTGTGAGGATTTCATATCGTTTCTACTATTTGCCAAGGGTATGGCAGATTGTTGATGTTGGCTTATCGAAGGGGCGTTGTTGCCGTGCATTAAACAGGTTTCTGTCCAACAACAAGGAGTTAATATGAGCTTACCTGTCATTCTGGTGATGATTGTTCTGGTCATGGCTATTTTGATGTTTATCTTCGAGTGGGTGAGAGTTGATGTCGTCGGCATCATTATGATGGTGACCCTGCCCCTGCTCGGTCTGGTAACGCCCAAAGAAGCCATCAGCGGACTGTCATCTAACGCTGTCGTTTCTATCATCGCAGTTATAATCATTGGTGCCGGCCTCGATAAAACTGGCGCCATGAATGTACTTGCGAGGATTTTGCTGCGTTTTGCCGGTAAAAGTGAAAGCAGGATCATGCTGCTCATTTCCGGAACAGTTGCCTTCATTTCCAGTTTCATGCAAAACATCGGAGCTGCCGCCCTTTTTATGCCGGCAACCAAGAGGATCTGTCGTCAGACGAATATCCCTGTTTCCCGTATTTTAATGCCCATGGGATTTCTTGCTATCATTGGAGGTTGCATAACACTGATCGGCTCCAGTCCCTTGATTCTGCTTAACGACGTCATGAAGATATCCGATCCAAGTGTTGAACCATTCGGCCTGTTTGCTGTAACGCCGGTGGGATTGGCTCTGGTTTTTGCTGGACTCGTCTACTTTCTTGTTTTCGGCAGGTTTGTTCTGCCCTCCGGTCAAGGTGAAGAGGCGGGTGGCCAAATGTCCAACAGTCTAAAACGGACCTACCAGGATATCGGCACGCTCGTAGAAATTGTGGTTCCCGAGACGTTCGAGGGACCAGTTACCATAGCAGAGCTTGAAATACGCCCTCACTTTTTTGTCACGGTGGTCGGTATTGTCAAAGAACGCGGAACAACCAACTTTACCCCAATGCCAGAGGATGAAATCGGCCCCGGTGACGTCCTGGCCGTTGTTGGATCGCCAGAATTAATTGGGAAAATGGTCAAGTCCTTTAAATGGAATTTAAAAGAAGATCTCGACATGTTCTCCGAATCCTTATCGCCAAACAATGCAGGTCTTATGGAAACAATCATATCGCCCCGATCAGACCTGACCAAGTCCACCCTGCGGGCTTCTGAATTCAGGAAAAAATATGGAATCAACCCCGTGGCCCTGTTCCGCGACAACAAGACCTATGTTGCTGGTCTCTCCACCATGATAGTGGAAACCGGTGATGCTCTTCTGCTTCAGGGCAGGTGGGAAAAATTTCACTTTCTCAAAGAAAAACACGACCTCATTTTCACCGAGGATGTCCAGGGCGAGATCTTACGGACGGAAAAAATCAAAGTTGCCGTTGGCTGCCTGCTCTTGTCACTCATTCTCATCATAGTCCTACACGTTCAATTGTCCATAGCTCTGCTTACCGGGGCCCTTGGAATGATACTGACCAAGGTACTCTCCATAGATGAAGCATACAATTCTGTGGACTGGATGACTGTTTTTCTCCTTGGCGGATTAATCCCTTTAGGTATTGCCTTTGAAAATACCGGGGCTGCAAAACTGATAGCTGAGACCATCATGACCACAATTGGAACGGTAAGTCCGATTGTACTGCTCAGCGTGATTGGTCTGCTGACCTCATTTTTCACCTTAGTGGTTTCAAATGTCGGTGCTACCGTACTCATGGTTCCCCTGGCAATGAACATGGCTGCCTCAGCCGGAGCAGACCCCAGAATTTCGGCTCTGGTGGTTGCCGTGGCCTGCTCCAATACCTTTATCCTGCCAACCCATCAGGTCAATGCCCTGGTTATGCGTCCAGGGGGCTACAGAACCATGGATTACTTTCGGGCCGGCTCAGGTATGACCATTCTATACTTAATCGTCATGATGGCATCGATTTACATCTTTTATGGTGTCTCTGCGTGACAATCGACAGGACAGCTTCCGGCATTGGTAACACTTTAGAATTAAAAGAGCATGTATTTTAAAAAATCCATGTTTCAAATCATCAAGGCTGCAAATCTATAGCATGTTGTTGGATAGTAGGAACACTTTTGCTGGGTAAAAAGAACGGCCAAAAAGAGGCACCCACATTCGCCAATGGTTGTCCTTCCGCATTGGGTGGAATCTATAACGAATCCCAAGTATAATATTGGCATTCGTGTAATGGTCGAACAGCTAATGCCGCTTGGGAATATGAGAAATTCCGCAGTCCGAGGTTATTAAATAGAAAAGATAGAAAATAGAGGGCTTCCATGTTTTTCAAAAGACGATCAGCCAAACCTGAAACGACGAGCCCACCGATAGCGGGTCAATTGGGGCAACTCGACCTGCTCAAACAACGGGTATACAAAACCGATTTGCCGGAATATGTCGCCACGCAGGCGGAGAGCGAGCTGGCTAAACTCGAAAAGATTGATAGCATCTCAGCCGAATATACGATCGGTATCAACTACATCGATACGCTGCTTGATTTGCCCTGGACCAACTTGACAAACGATAACCTGGATATCGCTCGAGCCGAATCAGTTTTCTCAAAGCACCATTACGGCCTGGAAGAGGTCAAAGACCGAATTCTTGATTTCCTTGCTGCCAAAACCATGAGAAACCTGGCCACGCCACGGATGCTGATGGTTGATGACGAGGAGGTTGCCCGGACCAATATCAGCTACTATTTCATAAAACAGGGTTTTTCTGTCGAGACTGCCGGAAACGGTAAGGAGGCACTTGAACTGCTTGAGAATGGCAAGGAATTCGATATTGTACTGACAGATTTGAAGATGGATCAAATGGGCGGAATGGAACTGCTCGACCATCTTAATGTCTTAGCGCCTGACACAAGTGTGGTGATGATTACCGGTTATGCGACCGTTCCCAGTGCTGTCGATGCTTTGCGACGAGGAGCAACGCATTATCTTGCCAAACCGGTGGATTTGGGAGAATTGAAGAATACGGTAAACGACATATTGAAGATACGCAAACGGCTTAACATGGCCCGAGGGCCCGTTCTCTGCTTTACCGGGCCTCCCGGTACCGGCAAAACGTCTATCGGAAAAACCATCGCCGATGTCATCGGGCGAAAGTTTGTAAATATCTCCATGGGCGGTTTGAAAGATGAAGCTGAAATCAGGGGGCACCGGCGAACATATGTAGGGGCAATGCCCGGTCGTATCGTCAACGAAATTAAACGTACCGGAGTGATGAATCCCTGCATCATGCTTGATGAAATTGATAAGGTGGGACAGGATTTCCGGGGCGATCCGGCTTCAGTGCTTCTTGAGGTCCTCGACCCGGAACAGAATTCAACCTTTATAGACAATTTTCTTGAAATTCCCATAGACCTTTCCAATATAATATTTATCACCACAGCCAATGAACCTGAGCGACTTCCGCAACCCCTGTTAGACCGGATGGAGTTAATCAAATTTTCTGGATATTCGGTGGAAGAAAAAAAGGTAATTGCAGTAAATCATTTAATTCCTGATCAACTCACTGAGAACGGCCTGTCAGAGTGTAAACCAGAATTTCCAGACAAAATTCTCGAAAAAATCATCACTGATTATACGCAAGAAGCTGGAATCAGAGGACTGAACAGGGAAATTGGTAAGGTGTTCAGGAAAATGGCTAGAATTGCCCTGCAAGACCCTAATAAAGTTGCAGAAACTATCCTGGATGAGTCTGATATCACTAACTTTCTCGGTCCTACCCGTTTTCGGCGGGAGGCGGCAGAGGGAGCCAACACTGTAGGCGTAGTAACCTCTCTGGTCTGGACCAGATACGGGGGAGAAATCATGTTTATCGAAACTCGTAAAATGCCCGGTACTTCACAATTAATCCTGACAGGATCACTTGGGGAAGTTCTCAGGGAATCAGCGCAAACAGCTTTGAGCTATATTAGAAGCAATGCTGAAGAGCTGAAGATCGAAAACCGGTTTTTTGAAGATATAGATATTCATATCCATCTGCCAGCAGGCGCAATAGCCAAGGACGGGCCTTCTGCCGGAGCCGCCATTTGTCTGGCCCTCATATCACTGCTCACTGGGCGTTTAGCTCGACGAACTTCAGCCATAACTGGCGAACTCTCTTTGACCGGCCAGATTCTGCCAGTAGGAGGGATTCGTGAAAAACTGCTTGCTGCAGCCCGTGCAGGTGTAACCAAATTTCTTGTGCCGTTAAAAAACATGGAGGATGTTGAGAGTCTCTCCAAGGATGCACAATCTTTGTTAAGCGTTATCCCAGTTGATTCACTTGACGAGGCAATTAACCATGTGATCTGTCCAGATTGCGATCATCTTACCTGTTTTTAGTCTCATCATCGCTATCCAATACCTTCTCGTTTCAATATGCAACACTAATTTTGAGGGGTGTTGCATATCAACACAACTTCAATATTCTATTGTTATCATTTACTATTTATAACTTCCTTTGTTCTTTTCTCACCTATAACCTCAGACTCAGCAGCTATTTCGTTGCATTCTGCAATGAACAGCGGCCCAAAAGGTAGCACCATTCGAAAAACCGCTTCGGTTACCCCTCTTTATCACAAAATTAATAGACTATATAGCTGTTATCACCCTATAAAAAATTAATGGCATAAAACATGCTATGACAGGTGTAAGGACAGTACTTGAGGAATAACCGCCCACTAATTCAAAGGAAAGGAGAAGGATATGGCAATTTGGAATTTCTTGGTTTTTGGTAGAAAAAAGGACAGGGAAGGCATTGGCGTGAAACGGATCAAAAAGCAGAAACCACCTGAATTAGGTGAAATGGCTGCTGGCAATCTGAGAGGAGCCTCCAATACTATTTCGCAGATCCTGGATTTACAGGATATGGCAACTAAAATTCTCGTGGTTCAGGACGGGGTCAATTCCACAATCCTAGAGGATTATGCAGTGAAAATGGCACACAAGCTTGATTGTGAAATAATAGCCCTGGATGTTTCAAATGAGCCATCGATGCATGAGGGAGAACGTAAAAATCGAGAAATCAGCCGTTTCATACAAAGAGCACAACAGAGCGTCGAAACCATCCAACTTAAGGCAGTGGCTATGGGTGTCACCTGCACGCACATTGTCAAGATTGGCGATCAGGAAGAAACCATCAAGGCCCTGAGCCAGGAAGACAAATGTATCAGATATGTCTTGACTAAACCAGTCCAGGAGCAATTGGGAATCAATCAGCGGCCAGCTCGTGTCCCTGTTTTTGACCTGAGTTGTTCTCGTCTTTAAGTATTTTCTATGGAGCTTATTATGGAGCCTACAACTTTATTTGCCCTGTTTATCGGAATGATAGCAGTGGTTCATTTTCTTGATATGTTTGCAGAAAAAATTAGATCGAGGAAAGAAACGAAGGTCACTAAAACACGCATGAAGTGGTACTGCTTCTTTGCTGAAAACGTTCTAACCGGAGAAAAACGAACGGAAAATCATGTTGTTAAAGATACTCAGCAGGATATCATCAGTGATAGAAAGCGAAGACGCCTCCAGGAGCAACGCCGGCCAGTCCTAAGGTTGTAAGTAGAATAATGTCAAATAGAGTTGGTTAAAAACCCGCCATCGATGCGAACTATGTTTCCTGTAAAAAGTTTTAAAGTATCTGATAGGAGCCATCATACAATGGTTCCTATCAGCACCGCCGGGGAACGATAACGCCCCGGAACCGCTTGATACTGTACATCTTTGATTTGAGATGTGCAGGAACATGGTTACTATCTGGGTATCGCTGATCAGTCTGGTTATCTGGTCATATCTTTTTGTTGCTTCTTAAGCAATTCCTCAAACCGAGCGAAGAACACATTTCGTATTCTCTCAATATGCAATGCTTCCTTATAATCAAGAATTGCTTTGTCCATGCGCTTAAACCTTTCTGGTTCCACCTGCAGCGCATAGGAATTGACCTGTCTTTTCCAAAACCACTCTGCACAAAAGATCTGAACGTTTTGGGGGTCGATAGCCGTAATTTCTTTTAGAGCTTCAAACAACCCAATTCCCGATACGCTGTTCTCGATGCAGAAAGCAATGTAGGCGATCCTGTACTCCACTTTGTCAATACCATCTTTGACCGGCAACAACTCAAAGTTATGAGGATTTTTCTGTCCATTGTAAACAAAATGCCCATAGCAGCTTTGTAGAGTGAAACAATAAGGTAATTTATTTAAACCGTTGACGAGGTGGACAATGGGAAAATCAATCATATCATCGGTAAGTTTGCCAAGGCTTTTTTGCCTTTGAAGCTGATAATGTGGATTTCCACAAAATTCTAAGAGCTCAGTGTAGGTTTCCAACTTTGTTATTTCTACCCCTATTGTGATTGCTTTTATTTCCGAATTTCATTTTCCACTATCCCCACCTGCTCAATGGTTACTGATATCTTATCACCATTGGAAAGAGCTTGTGTACGACCCGGTGTTCCCATAAAAACCAGATCACCAGGCATCAATGTAAAGTAGCGACTGAGATAACTCACCACCTTTGCAGGTTTATGAATCATGTAGCGTGTATTTTCCTGTTGTACGATCTTACCATTAAGCCTGGTAGTCAGCAGAACGTTATTGTAGTCCACACCGACGGCAATAATAGATCCTACAGGACCAAAACCATCACTGGCTTTTGAACGCATCCATTGAAGATCAGCACTTTGCCAGCTGCGCTCTGTCAGGTCGTTTCCAGTTGTTACCCCAAAAATAACGTTACTTGCTTCAGCTTCGCTGATATTTTTGGCGCGCTGGCCTATGATCAGCACCAGTTCCCCTTCAAAATGGACATTGTTCGCATCAGGCGGTAAATGGACCACCTCACCTGAGGAGATTAGCGAGGTAGGCAGTTTAAGAAATAGGGGCGGTGGAGCATCAGATGGCGACGATATGTGGCTGGCAAAATTCATTCCGACAGCAAAGACTTTTTGAGGTTCAGTTGGGAGCAGTAATTTTACTTTTGTTATTGGCACCGGTTGCCCTTTGGGTACTAATTTCCCAAAAAGATCACCTGAAAGAGGTTGAATATCCTGGCCGATGATTCGCCCATAACTTACCTGATGATTGTGTTCAAAACGGGCCAGATGATCAACCTCAGCATTGACTATAGACGACATCATCAGACTTAATGCTAAAATAAACCATTTCATTAGATTACTCCTCCAATCGTTTTTTCAATGGGTCGGGCGACGACCTGAATCAGTCGAAGGCGACATAAAAAAACTTACTTTTCAACAGGAAAGCCCGGACTTATGTGTTGTGAAGTTCCTGTCAAAAAATCTAACAAGTTATTAATTCGGTCTGTCTCCTTATTTCGATCTTTTTCATAACATAATCATGGACATTAGTAATGGGGGGAAGGTCAATCAGTAAGAAGAGGTCTCGCTCGCCCCAAAAGGTCTGCTTTCATAAGATAAATTGGCTACATTAGTTTTGAATTTGAGGCTTTATCCTCATGAAAGACAATATACTGGCAAATACAGTGAAATTGAGCTAGGATTTCGTTCAAAAGTAGAAGATGAATGATAATAATACGGGAAAGTTAGCAAAAGTTGAGAAAGCGATTGCTTATCACCTCGGTGGGTCCGTCAATGTGAAACAGGATCTGTAGCCGACCAAGAAGCCGATTATTGAAAACCGAGCAGGGATGACTCGAAAAACACAGTTCACTAACAATATAGCTTTCCAGGCGGCACTGATCATCATCGGTCTGTCACTGACATCGCTTGTTTTGAGTGTCTTTCTCTATAGACAGAGTTTCAGGGAGATAGCACTCAAGGAGGTGGAAAACAAAGCGACTATTTTTCTTTCTGCCATGGAAACGTCAGTTCGACGGCTGACTATGGAGAAAAATACTAAAAGCATTATCGAACTAATCCAGGAACGGACGGAATTTATTGGAGAGAGCCTGAATTTTGCCATTGTCGGTGTTATCCTTCGCGATGCTGACGGAGTTGTACTGGAACATAAAATAAGAGACGCAGATGGACTGATATACGACCCCGGCAAACCCAAAGATGAGGCAAGAGACTATATTCCGAAAGATTTTCAGGAGGTCAAAGAATCAGGCTACCCGTTGGTAAAGAGGCAGGTCAAGACGCTGAAAATGGTCGAAGGGCAGCCAGAGGTTCGGGTTATTGAAGTACTCTATCCGATAAATAAGAGGCAAAAGGGTGAATTACTGGCTGTGATCAAGCTTGTTCTCAGTGTTGAGCGCACGTTCGAGTTGATTAGAGTTGAGTACGAACGATTTACTAAATGGGTTATCCTGGGATTTATGGTGGCGACGTTTTTGCTGATCCTTGGAATCTTGTTCTTCCTCAAAAAGCGAATTATAGCTCCTGTTTTGTCAATCAATGATGGAGCTAAAGAGGTTGCTTCGGGAAATTTGACCGTTCGTCTGAAGCCGACAGGCAGCAACGAAATCAGCGACCTTATGCATTCGTTTAACGAAATGGTTGACGGACTCAGACAGCGGGATCAATTGCGTCACTCGCTTGAAGTAGCCAAGGAAGTGCAGCAGAATCTTTTACCGGCAAAGCCCCCTGAACTTGAGGGCCTTCAGATAGCCGGCAGGTCGGTTTACTGTGATGAAACCGGCGGTGATTATTACGATTTTATCGAATATGATCAGGATGGGTCGGGAAGGTTAGGCATCGTCATAGGTGATGTGTCGGGACATGGCATTTCTTCAGCCTTGCTGATGGCAACAGCCCGTGCATTTCTGCGTCAACGAACAGCACTGCCTGGTACGGCAGCTGAGATTATATCTGATGTGAACCGTCAATTGACAAGAGACGTGGCCGAATCAGGAAGCTTCATGTCGATGTTCTATCTTACCATAGATAAACACAACAGATCGCTGAAATGGGTGAGGGCCGGACACGACCCGGCCATTCTTTATAATCCTGCGGACGACTCCATAACTGAACTGAAAGGTCCAGGAATCGTTCTGGGGGTAGATGAACATTTCCATTTTGTTGAGGGCATGCAGGACGGACTTCATGACGGCCAGGTAATACTGCTCGGTACGGATGGAATATGGGAGGCCCGAAGTCTGAAAGGAGATATGTTCGGTAAGGAAGCGCTCTATGCAATTCTCCGTAAAAACAGTGACCAGGATGCCGACACGATTCTTGAGAGAATCATCGATGGACTCACCGACTTTCAACAGGGAGCTGAGGTCGAAGACGATGTGACGCTGGTCGTCCTGAAAGTGACTTCGTCTTTCTAAGCGCTCATTACCTTCATTTCATATTGTCTCTCAAAAGTTAAATCCTTGAGGTTGAAAGTTAAGGAGATATACACCACCAGCTTCACCGAGGACATCATCAAGGAACTTTCGTTAATTGATATAATAAAATGTAATTAGCTTTACTGAGTTCAGGCTTGGCTGAGATTGTTCCTGTGCAGTTAGGAGGCTCAATAATTGTCTACTGTTGTACGCATACGAAAACTTACCGCCCTGTTATTGATAATAGGCTTTTCAATATACGCTGTCACGTTATTACTGAAGTATCATGATCCATGTAATCGTGAAGTTTTCTTCACTATTTTCGGTGCGTTAACTCTAGTTTCTTTCAGTGCTATTTTACAAATTATTGTAGCCATTATTAAGCGATCGTTGAGATTTTGCATTCATGCTCTGGCCATCATTTTTTTCTTACTTATTCTTTACTTTTCTTATTACATTCTTCTTATTTTCAATTGCAATGCCTGGTGAGCCTCCTAACAAAGTGGTCAATTTGACCTCTATTGCGTCACTCCTTTTTGCGGTAGGCTTCGCCCACTTTACCGCAAAAATCCGTTCCCGCAATTGGGTCAAATTATCACGGCGTTACAGTTTCAGGTGAATTGAGCATTTCGTTGGAGTATAATACAACATTGATTGCCTTCGGTTTGGCAATGTTAAGTTCAATCATCAGTTATTGAAGTTACCTGATCAGGAATAGGCTCAAATCGTTGGATTTGCCCACTCATTCTCATTGGCATTGGAAATCTCATCCGGTATTGCTCGCTAGTGTTGTGTTATCTTTCAAGCTGCCTAACATTTCCACTAAAGTAACCTGCAAACATAATCTGGAACAATATGGGATTTGAGATTATTTTTTCCTGTCAGGAATATCTTGCTTTATAAAAGGTCAAAAAGCCCTTTTCGTGTTGATAGGTTTTTGAGACAACTTACATGATTACATGTAGTAGACAACGAAAAATCAGGTTAAACATCTAGCCAACCTCAATATCCTATATCATTTTGCTCGTGCGCTTCGCTACACTGCGCTAAAAGAATAGCCGAGCCTTATTTCCTCATTATCAACTGATTGACAAAATGAGTAAGACCGTGCACTCTAACATGGAATATTTCACCCAATCCATCCACACACCACACGGATCTTAGATGCCACTGCTTAATATATTACCAAATATTGATGTAACCGATTTCGCAAAGCTCCTATTAAATTACAGTACCGATGGAATATTACTCACCGATTCCACAGGCCTTGTTATTGCGATAAACAAGAGGTTTAGCAAACTTTTTCAAATCCCTACCTCTGAGGTGCTTGGATCCAATGTATTAGAACTTGTTAAGCAGGGAGCATGGTCGCCAAACCTCTTCCAGCGTGTAGTACAAAAGAAAAAAACCCTCTCCGTCATACAGACTACCAGAAGTGGTAGCTCAATCCTCGCAACAGGTACACCAATTTTTGATGATGTTGGTAAACTCCTCTATGTACTCTTTAATGACAGGGATATGTCGCTACAGTCGGTTCTTGAAAACGACTCCACTAAATCCGTTGAACTGGCCATTAACGCTGACGCCAAAGACGAACACCTCGTCGCAGAAACTCAGCAGTACACATTAAACGGGATCGTTGTAAAAAGTAATATTATGAAAAAGCAGCTCAACCTCGCACTGCAGGTTGCAAAATTCCCCGTACCTGTACTTCTTACCGGAGAATCAGGGGTTGGAAAAACAATGTTTGCCCGCTTTATTCATGACCAGTCCCCTAGAAGAGAAGGACCTTTTATTGCTATAAACTGTGGGGCTATCCCGGATCAACTTGTGGAATCAGAACTTTTTGGACATACAGGGGGTGCCTTTACCGGTGCCACAGCTGGGGGAAAAAAAGGTCGCATACGAGCTGCAGATGGAGGGACATTATTCCTTGATGAAATCAGTGAACTTCCTTACATTCTCCAGGTCAAACTTCTCCAGTTTCTTGAGACAAGTCAGATTTACCCTGTGGGTGGGACAAGTCCGATCCCTGTTGACTGTACTGTTATTGCAGCCACAAATAGAAATTTGGCATCCATGATGGCCAATAAAACATTTCGAGATGATCTCTATTTTCGACTCAACGGTATGCCGATCGAACTCCCACCTCTGCGAAAGCGTACAGAAGAGATACCACCCCTGGCTCGTTTTTTTCTCGAACAGTACTCAACCAGATTTGGGATTGAGGCTTCTCTTACCCCTGAGGCCCTAAACGAGCTTGCGCAACTCCCTTTCAAAGGTAATGTACGGGAGCTCTCCCATCTTATTCAGCGTCTACTCATTGTCACCGGAGGAGGAGAGATCACAGTGGAGCATGTTCACGAGTGGGCAACCACAAAAACAAAAGACACTCCAAACCAGTTACCACATTATGACGGTACTCTCAGCCAACAGGTTTCTCAGTTTGAAAAAGATATTATCCAACAAACAATAGAGGAGTGTGGGAGTCAGGCTGAAGCTGCAAAAATTTTAGGCGTCCATCAGTCAACCCTCTCCAGAAAACTATAGCTTTATGCAATAATGCATTTAAATTGCATAAACGCATTCACCCTGCCAACGTCCTAATTCATAACACGCTGTATCTACGTGATTTTCAATTCTGGCACGCCCTTTGCTAATATAAAAATATCAGAACGCATATACCAATAATATCAAAAGCAAGGAGCCACCTCATGAGCCAAAACAATACCAATCAAATGCCTCAGGACACGTTGACCAACAAAAACGATATCAAAAGAATTCTATACGCAACGGACCTGACTAAATCCGCACCTAAGGTGTACCAATATGTACTCTATCTTGCGAAGCAGTTTAACGCCGAAATCGTCTGTTTACATGTCATAGATAAATATTCACAAGATGCAAACATGACTTTTGCTATGTATTACCTCACCAAAGAGGTTCAGCAGGAAATACTCCTTCGGGAAAGCAACAAATCACTCGAGGAGATGGCACATAGAAATCGCCAGACTTTTATTCGTCAGCATTTCGGTTTAGAAGATGGACTTTATCCAGAACAACTCGGCTTAACAATTGTAGATAAAGTCGTATACGGCAATGTCGAAGAGCAGATTTTAAAACATTCAGTTAACTCGAACTGCGACCTCGTTGTCATGGGAGCACACGAGAAACCTCTTTTCACCTTTACGACAACCCTCTCTAAACGAGTAATGAAAAGATCAAAAGTACCCGTCACTGTCGTACCTATTCCAGGTGAAAGGAAAGAGCAGTCAACCGGTTTTCTGCCATCCTTTTTGCCTCAATTTTCCGCTGCTCGGTGTAAGTGATACAAGAAAATGCGGATTAAACTCTTGCTTTTTTGGCTCCATTTTACAATTGCAACCGTGAAATGGAGCCTTTTTTATTTAACCATTTCAACCCCGCATTCTTTA
>RCNC010000472.1_pt1 | contig 25666 bp, 20 predicted proteins | sample 2041301 | NCBI WGS metagenome assembly RCNC01 (sample SAMN09708231, study PRJNA481090) | Marine sediment metagenome, whole genome shotgun sequencing project. | biome: marine sediment; feature: ocean; material: sediment; isolation source: Sewage treatment plant 13A marine sediment (STP13A) ... | reverse complement strand
TTTTCAGGGACGAGGCAATACAAGTAGTATGCCGAGTTCCTGAAAAACCGCTGCAACGCAGTAGATGGGACTTTCTACGACGCCATCAATTTTAAAGCAGGATTATTACCATGAAGATGTGGAGAAAGCCTCTTGATTTGGGAGAGAAATCGCTACCACCGGCCGAGATCCATATTATCGAAAGCCGGTGTAAAGGATGTGGCCTTTGTGTGGAATTTTGTCCCCGCGGGGTTTTAAAGATGTCCGATAAGTTTAACCGGAAGGGATATCATCCCCCTTTTGTAGAGGAACCTGCAGCCTGCGTGGGATGCCATTTCTGTGAAGAAGTTTGTCCGGATTTTGCCATTTTTTGTAATAATTCGCCGGACACATAAACACGGACAAATAAACCCGGCAATGTAAATCCACTTTAGGCGCTTTACGCCACCCCTGAAAGGAGATAAAAAAATTGACATCCAAGAGAGTTTTGACGGGAGAGCATTTTATAAACGGCGATGAGGCATGTACTGAAGGTGCTCTGGCTGCCGGATGCAATTTTTTTGCGGGATATCCCATTACTCCTGCCACAGAAGTGGCGGAGACTATGTCCAGACGACTTCCGAAACTAGACGGCACCTATGTCCAGATGGAAGACGAAATAGCATCCATTGCGGCTGTACTCGGTGCAGCCTGGGGCGGAGCAAAATCCATGACTTCCACTTCAGGTCCTGGTTTCAGCCTGATGATGGAAAACATCGGCCTTGGTGTCATAACCGAGACCCCATGTGTAGTTGTCAACATTCAAAGGGGAGGGCCATCCACCGGTCTTCCGACCACCTGCGGTCAGGGGGACATCATGCAGGCCAAATGGGGTTCACACGGGCATTATGAAATCATAGCTATCAGTCCGAGCTCCCCCCAGGAAATGTTCGATTTCACAATAAGGGCTTTTAATCTTGCTGAGACTTTTCGTATTCCGGTTCTGATTATGGCCGATGAAGTTGTGGGCCACACCTTAGAGCGCGTTACTATTCCGCCCGCTGAAAAGATTAAGGTCATTAACCGCAAAAAGCCAACAGAGTCTCCTAAAACCTATCTTCCTTACAAAACCGACAGCTCCCTGATTCCTGTCCTGCCCGATGCAGGGGATGGTTACAGGATTCACATTACTGGACTTACCCATGATGAAAGGGGATATCCTGTACCGGATGCCGAAACACAGGAAGTTTTAATCACGCGTCTGATCAATAAAATTCGGAAAAATCGAGATAAAATCATAGATTACGAAGATTACTTCATAGATGGAGCAAAGATTATTATCGTAACTTACGGATCTTCCGTCAGGCCTGCGTTAAAGGCTATGCGCAATTTGCGTGATAGCGGCGTCAAAGTTGGATTGCTGAAGCTTAACACGATCTGGCCATTTGCAGAAGATCTTATCAGGAAGCTGGCTAAAAAGGTCGAAGCCTTTGTGGTTCCTGAGGTAAATTTCGGCCAGATCGCCCTTGAAGTGGAACGGTGCGCATCCGGCCAGGCCCTGACAAAACTGATTTCCCATCCTGGAGGAGGCATACATACGCCACAGCAGATCGTAGATGGTGTAAAAGAAATCCTGCCTGAACTTGAAAGCAAAAGGAAGAAGAGATGAAACAAAAAGCAAGCAAAAAACCTGACAGGCATCCACCTGACAGACATCCACCCGATAGACATCCAAAGGACGAGCTCCTAAGGGAAGACCGCATTCCTCATATATGGTGCCCGGGGTGTGGCATAGGAAGTGCCTTTTCATCCTGCATCACAGCTTTAAAGAAAACAGGAATCGATTACGACCGGCTAGCCGTTGTTTCCGGTATCGGATGCACAGGAAGGGTTGCAGGATATCTTAACCTCGATTCCTTTCATACCACCCATGGCCGGGCCATCCCTTTTGCAACAGGTTTGAAACTGGCAAAGCCTGAAATGAATGTCTTTGTCTTTTCCGGCGAAGGTGATCTCTTTTCAATTGGCGGCAATCATTTTTTGCATGCAGCCAGAAAAAATATCGATATTACTGTTATCTGTGTAAACAACATGAACTATGGAATGACCGGGGGGCAGGTCTCGGCCAACACCCCGACAGGAGCGATAACATCTACAACTCCGTATGGAAATGCTGAAGTTCCTCTAAATCTTCCTTCCCTGGCAGCAGCCTGCGGTGCTGTTTATGTGGCGCGCTGGCTTTCGTTGGACGTAAGGCGACTTGCTGATTCGATTCTTGAAGCGCTGTTAAAGCCGGGTTTTTCCTTTATAGAAATACTTGCTCCATGTCCTACTGCATTTGGACGGCGTAATCGTCTTGGAAGTGCCCTGGATATGATCAAGCTTTACAAAGAAAACAGTGTTATCAGAAACGGAGTTCATCCCGACGAAACAGTGATTGAGGAAGGAAAAAAAATGGTCCTCGGAAAATTCATCGACACAGAGCGCCCCACCTTTTTGGACAGGCTTTCTAAAACATCCGAACTAAAGAGCACTGCCTGGCCAAAAAAAGAAATGGTAGCACAAAGTTAGGTAGGAGGGAATATGACCGGGAAAAGTGAATATAAAGAGATAATTATTACGGGATTCGGTGGTCAGGGGATTATTCTTTCAGGAAATATCCTTGGAAAAGCTGCAACTCTTTTCGAGAAAAAAAATGCAACGCTCATACAGTCATATGGGCCTGAAGCCCGTGGTGGCGCCTGTGCCGCACAGGTAGTAGTTTCTACTGAGGCTATTGAGTATCCTTATATAGAAAACCCCCTCATTATAATCTGCATGTCCCAGGAGGGATTCAATATAAACGTCCCGAAGCTGGTCGAAGGGGGGCAACTTTTTACAGATTCCGGTCTTGTAAAAATCGATCCCGATGTTATTCCAAAGGACGTTAAAACCTGTTCCATACCAGCCACAGAATTTGCCGAGGAAATGGGTGTAAAGATGATGGCAAATATTATCATGCTGAGCTTTGCAATTGCCGTTACCGGACTGGTCTCTTATGATTCGCTCAGACAGACCATCAAAATTTCAGTTCCAAAGGGAACTGAAGAGAAAAACCTGGCCGGGATGGAAAAGGGTTTTCAATACGGTCTTGATCTGAAAGCAGAAGGAAAGTAAACCGGCATGACCTCCCCAAAAGGCATACTTATCATCGGAGCCGACCTTCAGGGGTTGCAGGCAGCCTTAACTTTAGCCCACCTTGGCAGAAATGTGACCCTTATCGACAAAAACATTGAAATTGCCGCACCACCAGGAAACTGGAGTGACAAGGAAAAGCGCTCAAATCAATATCTTTACACACAGGTTCTTTATCATCCTCTTATAGAATTATTAACACAAACCGAAATAACGCAGATTAAAGAAGCCGGGGGAGGCCTCCAGGCAGAATTGATTCAAAAACCCATGTGGGTTTCTCCTGACCTGTGCGTTGATTGCAGGAAATGTCTTGTATCATGTCCTGTTGAGCTTTCAAACGGCTACAAGCCTTTATTCGAGCTGTCAGGTCCTTCAACTATGACCATTGATAAGCGTAAGATTGCTCCATGCAGAACGGCCTGCCCCATAGGCATGAACCCGCAGGGTTATATTGCCCTGATTGCCCAGGGAAGATTTGAAGAAGCGTACGAACTTATCCGGGGCACAAACCCTCTTCCCGGAATATGCGGCCGGGTATGCCACCACCCATGTGAAACGGCGTGCCGTCGCCAGGAAGTTGACGAACCTGTTGCTATATGTGCTTTAAAACGTTTTGCCACAGACGAAGCTGGAAAGAAGAAAAAAAAGTCGGGTACAGGCGATACTCCTTTTCCTGAAGGGCCACGAGTTGCAGTTATAGGGTCAGGACCCGCAGGACTGACGGCAGCATACGATCTTGCAAGAGCAGGATTTCGTCCAACCATTATCGAGGCTGAAAAAAAACCGGGAGGTCTTTTGTTGCATGGGATTGCGCCATATCGCCTTCCCAGGGAAATTATTAAAAAAGATATAGCGCAAATATTGGCTGCAGGTGTTGACCTGAGGCTTAATTCTCCTGTGAATTCCTATAAGGATATTGAAAAACTGAAAGCCAAAGGCTTTAGTGCCATTCTTCTGGCCACAGGTGCTACAAAAGACCTCAGGATGAACATAAAAGGTGAGGCTCTGAAAGGAATATATGGCTGTGTTTTTTTTCTAAAGAATTTGTGGAAAGGAAAAAAATTTAAGTCTCCGGGAAGGGTCGTAGTAATCGGTGGTGGGAATGCTGCTATTGAGGCGGCCCGGGCAAGTGTTCGCCTGGGAGCCAAATCCGTTACCATTATTTATCGCCGCACCAGAAAAGAGATGCCTGCTGATCCCCATGAAATTGAGCAGGCTTTGGAAGAAGGAGTAAAACTAAGGCCTCTTACCATTCCTGTTGAATTTGAGGGAAGAGGCGATGGACTGGCGCGAGTCAAGTGCGTAAAGATGAAACTTGGCGATGTGGATGCTTCGGGCCGGCCAAGACCGATTCCTGTTGGCGGATCCGACTTTTTTATAAACGCAGACACAGCAATTGTCAGCATTGGCCAGAAAGCGGATATTTCCTATGGCGTTGGAGGAGATTTAAAACTAAATCAAAGAGGCACAATTAAAGTAGCAGCAGGCGGCCGGACAAACATTTTTGGGGTTTACGCTTCAGGAGATGTTGTCTCAGGCCCATCCACCGTTGTGGAAGCCATGGCATCAGGGCGAAGGGCTGCAAGGACAATTATTTATGCTCTGAAACCCGATACAGTCCCTGACGGGAAAGAAGGACCTGAATTTTTCAGCCGGGAATATGATCCTATCTTAAAAGATACCCCGACTAAAAAGCGTAGTGCTCCTTTTCATAGAAAAATATCCGAGCGGGTAAAGGATAAAAACGAGGTTATCAGCTCTTTTACAATGAAAGATGCAATTGATGAAGCCTCCAGATGTCTTCAGTGCGGGGTTTGCAGCGAGTGCCTTCGGTGCGAGGCTGCCTGTGATCTGAACGCTATCAGCCATGACAGGACAGCAACACAAAGGATATTGCAGTTTAGCAAGGTCATCTTTTCCGACAAAGTGAAGACGCCATCTGAAATTGAATCTTCACGAATGATCCGAATCGAACATTTTGGGAAGAAAGACTCCTGGGCAAAAGCAGTTGTGGCAGGGCGTGCTGCCTCAGTAAAGGCCTTAGCAGGAACAACTCCTGTCACAGTGGAGCCAATTTCCTACAAAAGACTTGGTGATGGAGAGGTAAAGATTGGGATTTTCATCTGCTCGTGCAATGGAACTCTAAACGAAAATGACCGGCTGGATGATATGATAACCCCTCTTATCGATATTCCCGGTGTTGCTCATGGAGAGGTTCTTGTTTCCGCCTGCCATCCGGAAAAAGGACGCAGAATCGAAGAAGTTATTTCTGAAAAAGGATTAAACGGAGCCTTGATCGCTTCATGCACCTGCTGTCATCTCGCTTTTGCCTGTGAATCATGCAATGATCAGCGGATCAGATTAAAACACAGACTTTTCAGAGAAACAGGATATGACCCTAAAGATATCGCCCTTGTCAATATCAAAGAAACCTGCCTGCTTCCTTTTAAGGAAGACGATAAAACCGCTATCGATCAGTCTATGAGGATGATTCGATCCGGGCTATGGCAATTAAAGGATTCCAAAAAGTTGTCAGTGGAAAGTGAGGAGCCCTGTCCTCAGGCTGTAATCCTGGGTGCGACCGAAGCTGGGATTTCCGCAGCAATAGGTTTAAAAGAAAAATATGCTTCAGTGGTAGTAATAGAAAACCTGAAGGTAGAAAAGAGAATCGAAGAAGAACTTTCAAAATGCGGGATAGACTTGGTCCGTCAGGTTAAGCCGGTTAGACTCGATGGTCCACGGGGTAAATTCACTCTTATCCTGGAAAAGGAAGATTCTTTATTATCTAAAGAAGAGAAAAAAAGCGCGGAACTATTTCTTCAAAAGAGGGGTAAGCGGCTGCAAAATTTAAACATAAAAACCTTTGATGAAAGTCCCAGATATAAGAAGATTCAAGCCGGTATCATTATTCTTGGTCGAAATGAATTTAAAAGCATTCTTTACAAAAGGGATTCCTTTGCCACAGGCCTTCATGCCGGTGGCAACCGTGCCTTTGGCAGTCTCGAAACAGGCATTCCCGGCGTTTATATGGCATCATGGTCACAGGTTAAGAAGCTTTCCGGTCAGACATCAGGAATGTCTGCTGCAGGGGAAGCTCTTGAAAATGTTTCCACCCAGACCGATTTATTTGACTCTTTTGTGGCTTATACAGACCCCGAATTATGCCGCGGATGCGGAAAATGTGCAGATATCTGCCCTGAAAGCGCAGCAATCCTGGAAGAGATAACCCGTGGAGCAGGCCTTTCATGGATCGAACCGGGACTTTGCACAGGCTGCGGGAACTGTATTTCTGAATGCCCGACCGGTGCCATAAGTTTCCCCGAGTCTGGGCAGTGGTATTTTGAAAAGGTGATAAATGCCTTCTTGGAATAGAAAAAAACCGATTTTAGCTTTTTTTTGTAACTGGGCACCGTATCGGTGTTACATGGATCTTTGCAGATCCGAATCTACTTTTCATCACTTGATTTACCCCGTTAGGGTGATGTGTTCAGGACGTGTTGACCCTGCAATGGTCCTTTTTGCCTTTGAGAAAGGTGCGGAAGGGGTGATGGTTTTAGGGTGCAAGGATAAGGAATGCCGATATGGTCCCGGGCCGGAACAATCCACGAAAATAGCGGAACCGATTAAGGCGCTCATACATATTTTAGGGCTGGAATCTGAACGGTTCAGATCTGTTAAATACTCCTTTAACGAAAAAAACAGGCTGCTTGAAGAACTCGACTCCTTTGCCAAAGCAGTCTATAAATTGAAAAAATCGCCATTCGTGCCATAGTTTATTGAGGACATCTATTGAAACAGAATAATACCCTATCCGAACTTATAGAGGAGTTTCAGATTTTCCATTGCGTTGAATGCGGAAAATGTACAGGAGCCTGCCCCCTGGCCCAGGTGGACAGGGATTTTTCTCCTCGCCTTGTGGCTAAATACGCCATTGAAGAAGGGCTTGACAGTGAATATGTCAAAGAGAAAGCCTGGACATGCCTTACCTGTGGGCTTTGTAATGAACGGTGTCCCATTGGCATCTCTTTTACCGAATTCATTCGGGCGATACGTCCTCTCTTTATAACAGAAGGCTTCAAAGGTCATCTCAGTCACGGCGGGGCTTTGCAGGGGCTAATGCGCATGCAGACAGCACCGAAATTGATCCAGAACCGCCTCGATTGGGTTACACCGGAAATAAAAATTAGTTCCCAAGGAGAAATACTCTATTTTACCGGCTGTCTCACATATCTGGAGACCTTCTTCTCCGAAATGAATCTGGAACTGAAAAAGATTGCTTATGATACTGTAAAACTACTCAACTCTGTAGGTATTGAGCCTGTTGTTTTACCCGATGAACGGTGTTGCGGACATGATCTGATCTGGACCGGGGATGAGAAATCGTTTCATAAACTGCGCAACCTTAATATCGAATCCTTTAAGAAAGCCGGTGTTAAAACTATTGTAACATCCTGCGGGGAGTGCAGTTATACATTAAAAAATCTATACGGGCAACCAGACGAACAATTTTCCTTTGAGGTGATGCATATAAGCGAGTATTTGCAAAAGATCGGTTTTTCGGCAGGAAGAGAGCTAAGTGAAATTGCTACTTATCAGGATCCCTGTCGGCTCGGGCGTTTTATGGGGGTCTATGATGCTCCAAGGGAACTGATCAGGTCTGTCATGGAGCTTCGAGAGATGCCCCATTTTCGCGCCGGCGCCTGGTGTTGCGGTAATTCCGCCTGGCTGCACTGCGATCGTTACAGTAAACAGATGCAGGTTGAACGCCTTATGGAGGCTAAAGGAACGAAGAGCGATTTAATAGTTACCGCATGTCCTAAATGCCAGGTACATTTAACCTGCGCCATGAATGATGTAAATCTTCTGCAGGATCTGAATATGAAGATCCAGGATATTTCTTCTATACTTGCAGAATCGATAGAAGGAAATGATAGCGAACCTTCACCTTAAATTGAATCGTTAAGATGAATGTAAGACAATTTGAAATTCAAATATCATATCAATGTCAGTTGATTGGTGTCCGTTGCACAATACATAAAAAGGCGCTTATGGACACGCAACTGACCACTGACTATCACAACAAATAAGGAGGTTAGTCAATGACCGTTGCACAGGCTGCTTTAAGTATCCCTGAAGAAGAGATACGAACAGGTGTTTATATTTGCCAGTGTGGTTTGAACATTGCCGGTGCTGTGGATTGTAAGGCCGTAGCCGAGTGGGCAAAGGGTCTTGAAGGGGTTACCGTCTCTCGGGACTATTCTTATATGTGTTCCGACCCTGGCCAGCAGTTGGTTAAACAGGACATAAGAGAGTATGGTTTAAACCGTATTGTGGTTGCGTCCTGTTCTCCAAGGCTTCACGAGCCCACCTTCAGGCAGATGTGCTCTGAAGCCGGACTAAATCCATATCTTTTTGAGATGGCCAATATACGTGAACAATGTTCCTGGGTTCATCCTCATCAGAGAGTAGATGCCACGAAAAAGGCCAAGGATCTTGTGAAGATGGCTGTTTCCCGTGCGAGGTTGCTTAAGTCCCTTGAGGAACAGGAAGTTCCGGTAACCAAAAAAAGTCTCGTTATCGGTGGTGGTATTGCAGGAATTCAGGCTGCCCTGGACCTTGCAGACAATGGTTTTAAGGTCTATATGGTTGAAAAAAAGCCATCTGTCGGCGGAGTCATGGCTCAACTCGATAAGACCTATCCAACCATGGACTGCTCCATCTGAATTCTCGGTCCTAAGATGACGGATGTCGGTCGACATCCAAACATTGAGATGATAACCCTTAGCGAAATAAAAGATATCAAAGGGTATGTGGGCAATTTTAATGTAACTGTTACTAAAAAGGCTCGTTACGTAAACGAAAAGGAATGTACTGCCTGCGGAGATTGTGCAACAGTCTGTCCGGTACTTGTACCTGATGAGTTTGAAATGGGTCTTGCTTCTCGCAGGGCTATCTTCATCCCTTTCCCCCAGGCTGTTCCATCAGCTTATGTACTGAATCCTAACGATTGCCTGGGACAGGATCCCCTGATCTGCGGTAAGTGCAAAGAAGCCTGCGAAAAAGGGTGCATAGATTACGATGCGCAGGATGAAGAGCTTTCCTTTAAAGTGGGCACCATTGTTGTGGCTACAGGAATGGTGCCATATGACCCGACACCTTTAGATGAATACGGATATACGCGCTTTCCCAACATGTTAACCACGATGGAGTTCGAACGCCTGATTAACGCAGGGGGGCCGACAAAGGGCGAAGTGGTTCGTCTGAGCGATCTTAAAGTCCCTAAGTCGGTAGCCTTTATTCAATGTGTAGGGTCAAGGTCTCCTGGAAACAAAAAAGCAAATCCTTATTGCAGCAACATCTGCTGCATGAACACCATAAAGGATACTCTTATGCTCAAAGAGCATTATCCTGATATGGAGGTAAAAGTTTTTTATATCGACATCAGGGCTTTCGGCAAGGGTTTTGAAGACCTTTTTCAGCGCTCCAAGGGCAAGGGAGTAAAGTATATCAGGGGGCTTCCCGGAGATGTGCAGGAAGATCCCCAATCACAAGGTTTGATTCTTTTCGCAGAAAACACTTCCACAAATTTACTGGAAAAGCATCGTGTTGATATGGTGGTTCTTTCCCAGGGGCTTGTTCCATCAAAAGATATGAACAAGATCCAAGAAATGCTTGCCCTCCAAAAGACCTCGGATGGTTTTTATCTTGAAGCCCACCCGAAGCTTCAACCTGTGGATTCCGCTTCAGCCGGAATATTTTTCGCAGGTACGGCTGAATCCCCCAAGGATATAAAAGATGCGGTTACTCAGGCTTCCGCTGCTGCAGCGAGGGCTGCTCGGATAATGTCTCCTGGAAAGATTACCGTCGAGGCCATTACAAGTCGAGTGGATGAGGATAAATGCACGTCATGCGGAATTTGTGCCAGGGTTTGTCCTTATAATGCAATTACTGTTGACAAAAAGAACAAAAGACCTGCTGTAGTGATAGAGGCGGCATGCGCAGGATGCGGCACCTGTGCGGCTGAATGCCCCTTTGATGCAATTGAAATGAACCATTTTACTGATAGTCAGATTCTTTCCCAAGTCGATGCAATTTTAGACAAAGAACCACTTGAAAAAGTGGTCTGTTTTGCCTGCAACTGGTGTTCGTATGCAGGGGCCGATTCTGCAGGAATAGCCCGTCTTAATTATCCGCCAAACATACGCCTTATCCGAACAATGTGTTCCGGCAGGGTAGACGAGAAGTTTATCTGGAAAGCCTTTGAGGCAGGAGCTCCGGTTGTCCTGCTCTCGGGTTGTCATTTTGGCGACTGCCATTATATTGATGCAAATCACTGGACCAAAAAAAGAGTTGAAAAGATCTGGAAAAAAATGGAAAAGTGGGGCTTAAGGAAAGAGCGGCTTCAACTCGAATGGATCAGTGCGGCTGAAGCAGTTCGTTTTTCTCAGGTAATGACAAAGATGGATGAGCTTCGGAAGACGGTGACAAAAAAAGAGATTACAAAAACAAAAAAAATAATCGCTGACAACCTTAAGAAGAAGAAAAAGATAAAAAGATAAATAAAATTATGAAAGAGCGCTTATTAAAAGACTCCTTTCTTGGGATAAAATTAGTCCCCTTGAGCAGAGGGGAAGCGCTCTGCTTTATCAGTACTTATGACAGACCATTTCTCCTCAGCAAAGTAGCCGGTATATTCACCATTCACGATTGCCACATCCTGGAAGCAGATATCAAAATTAGGGATGGAGTCGCAACAGACCTTTATAAAATTCGCTTCCCCCGTAAATACGAGCCTCCTCTGCTGGAAAGCATGCTTTTTGCTTCACTTCAAAAAGTATTAAAAGGTGAAACAAATATAGAAAAAGAAATTTTTCTGTGGGAAAAAAAGCGCGAAGTAATACAAGATCAAATTGTCCCCAGGTTTGAAATTATCGGCGAAAGCCAGTCCGCCCTAATCATAAACACATCAAACAAAAAGGGACTTCTTCATAAAATTTCATGGGCGCTGTCCCTTGCCGGGATGAACATCGAAAGAGCGATTATTTCCGCCACCGAGGACATGAAGGCGGAAAATGTCTTTTGGATCAATCAGCGTTACGGAGAGAAAATCACCCCTGAGTACCGGGAAAAAGTACTCGACCTTTTGAAGATTGTTGTCAATGCGGGTAAGGACCCGGTAGAGCAGATATTCAGAAAAGAAATCAACATGATCTATCGGCAGCAATTAAGAAGGCGCGGGAGCGGATTCCACACAGCTCAGCTTTATGCTGACACCCACCTCAGGCTGATCAAGGGGCTTTTTGACCGCATTAAGCTTGAACTCGATATCTCCAATGAACCTGTCCTCATTGGTGTATATGGAGGCATCGGCAGCGGAGCTATAGGATTTACCAGCGATATTGACTGCATCTTTCTTTTTAATGGTGAAAAGAAAGAAGAGTATGATAAACTGAAAAGAATCTTGAAAAGCGAATTTGAGCGAATATGTGGCCTGGAGGTTGATGAATCTTTTCTTTCGTATCATATCAATTACTTCTACCTGGGAAACTATGATGGGGAAAGTATAATCTCCTTTGATGACTTTTTTGATTACATTAATTATATCGACGATTTACGCAACCAGACAGAAAACAGGTTGTTTGAACCGCAGTTTTTTCATTATCCGTGGGCATTCTCCATCCGTTTTATTGGAAACCAGGATGTACAGGAGCAATTTGAAAGCCGGATTAAAAAACTCCCCAGCAAAAGAAACAAAAACTACACGAGTATCAAGGCATATATATTGGAAGAAAAAGGAAGTGAAATTAAAAAAGATTATATATCTTATCTAAAGGGCAAGTATTTTCCAGCAGAGCTGGAATTTTTTAATACTGAAGGTCTCAGGCAAATATATCTCAAAAGGTCTTTTGCGGAATTTATAGAATCGATTGCTCCTTACGAAAGTGTAAAATATATTTTCCGGAGAGGAGTTTTCCCCCTGCTCCACATACTTCAAAACAACGGACAACGAACAGATATCGGTTTGTTGGGGAATGAATACAGGCATATTCTCCCTGCAATAGATTTTATGCTCAAGGCATTTAACGTACGAAAAACTTTGTTCATTATGGGCAGGTGGGATCTTAGCTATTTTCTCTACATAATGGATTTTAAAAATGAGGATAAATTTTGCGAAAGCTATTTAAAGTATCAAAAAGAGATTATCAACTTTGTCCAAAAATTGATAAAGTAAACCCGTGTGGCTTATAAATTTATTTAAAGGGGGAAATGACATCTGACCTTATGGGCGTCACCCATGTTTTGCAGCTGAGGGGCTGAAGAAGGGTCGCTGCATATTGAAGGCCTCCCTTTTGCCTCATATACCGGGCAGCGCGGAGCAAAACGGCAGCCGGTCTGAGGACGCTCAAAATCAAACACGCCCCAGGTCTCCTTCTTATTATCCGTGGAGATTTTGGTTGCTTCCTGGCTCTTTTTTTCAACAAGTGAGGACCAGAGTATGCTCGTATAAGGATGGCGCGGCTCGTTTGCAATGCGGCCCGACATACCCATCTCGACAATCTGCCCAAGGTACATTACGGCAACTTTATGACTGATTAGCTCGACAATTCGTAAATCGTGTGAAATAAAAAGGTACGACAACCCAAGATTCTTTTGAAGATCTTTTAGCAGGTTTACTACCTGGGCCTGTATAGACACATCCAGAGCGCTAGTCGGCTCATCCGCAACGAGAAACCGTGCACCTACTGCCAAGGCGCGAGCAATTCCCACCCTGCGCTTTTCCCCACCTGATAGTTCCCCGGGGAAGTTGGTAAGCTCACTTTTGCTTAAATTCACCTTTTCAAGCAGCTCATCGATTTCCCTGCTAATTTCCGAGTTACTCATTTCGCGATGAACGGTAAGGGCTTCCTTTAGTATAGACTTAACGCGCATTTTCGGGTTGAGTGCTGCATCCAGATCCTGAAATATCATCTGGATTTGTCTTCTGAAAGGAAGGAATTTCCGGGGTGAAAGCTGGGTAATATCTTTTTTATTAAAAATTATTTTCCCGGAGGTGACAGGCGTTAGCTTGAGCAAGGTTCTGCCTATGGTAGTCTTTCCGCAACCGGTTTCACCGACCAGTCCCATGGTTTCTTTTTCTTTAATATAGAAACTGACATCGTCAACAGCCGGAATAATCCGTTTCGATCCTTGAAATGGAGAAAAAATACCACCTGGCTGAGTGTAGTATTTTTTCAGGTTTTTAACTTCTAATATTGTTTCGGCCATATCTGTCTTTTTTTAATTTGTTATTTTTTAATGGCAAAAAAATAAAACCAACCACGAAAACACGAAATAGGGAAAGCACGAAATTATAATTTTTAGAATATTTTAGTATTTTGAAAGGCCTCATTCAAGCCTATTTTTAATATGCTAAATTAATACTAATTTTTATCTTTTTCCTGTTTTCGTCCTTTCGTGTTTTCGTGATAACGATCTTTTTTTTTCCGGCTTGTCCTAACTTATTCCTTTGTATCAGTTTTTTTGTCTTCCCGATAAAACCAGTATTAATCCAGAGTCAAGAGCCAGAATAAAGCCAGCACCTAATTTTGTGTTCGGAAGAAATATCCTCTAAATCCGGCTCTGTGTGTTTACACATCTCCCCGATTTTATCCGTAACCATGCTACAACGGTCACAGAATCTGCATCCTGCAGGTATGTTAATTGTATCAAGAACGTCCCCTTCAATTGCCTGAAGATAACCTTTTTTTCGAATGTGCTCTTCGCTGGGAATGGATGCGAGGAGTGCTGCTGTGTATGGATGTTTATTCCTGTAATCGGGAGAGAGGACATCCCTGGCAGGGCCATGTTCCAGAACAACTCCACCGTACATAACTGCGACTTTGTCGGATAGCTCCCTTATGACATTAATATCGTGACTGATGAGCATGGTAGTGGCTTTTATAGTTGATTTTAGCTCAGCGAGAAGGTCTACAATTTTTGACTGGATTGTAGCATCGAGACCGGTTGTCGGTTCGTCGGCAATTAAAAATTCAGGCTCAGAAGAAAGGGCCATTGCAATCATGGCTCTCTGGCACATTCCTCCGGACAGGCCATATGGATTATTGTTATATCTTAGACCGGGAGAGTCTATTTTAACCCGTTCAAGCCAGTATAATGCCCGTTCCTTTGCTTCACTACGATTTTTTATACCTGTATTAAGCACGATAGACTCAGTTATCTGTTTGCCAATTGTGATAAATGGGTTCATTGAAATTTTGGGATTCTGAAAAATCATGGAAATTTCCCTGCCGCGTATTTGATGCATTATGCGATCTATCTTTTTCTGCCATCCACTGTTGTCCTTATAAACCTCCATTATCTTTCCGGAACTCATATTGACCCTGACATAATCTTTAATGTCCGGAAACAGATTCTTATGAACACTTTCTGTGTTAAATTCTATTTTACCGGTAATAATACCAGGCTCATCGCTGACCAGGCCCATAATCGACATGGCAGTTATGCTTTTCCCGCTGCCACTTTCACCAACGATACCGAGCATTTCACCTTTTTCAATCTCAAGACTAATGCCATCTACTGAGCGGATAAAAGCCTGTTTACTCCTGGAGTAGAAGTATGTACGGAGATCTTTGATTGACAAAACAGGTTCTTTGCTCATTTATTCTGCTTTCTCTCCAATATATTATTAAGCCCGTCACCCAGCAGATGAAATCCCATAATTGTAAAAAGTATTGCAAGTGCAGGTGCTGTTGACGGCCAGAATTTACCCTGCATTAAATAGTTAGCTCCAGCCTGAACCATATTCCCCCAGGAAGGTGTGGGTTCCTGAACACCAAACCCAAGATAACTGAGACTGGTTTCCATGAGTATGGCTTCAGCCATTCCAAGCGTTGCCTGTATGATCAGAACGGAACGGCAGTTATGCCACAATATATGCTTAAAAATAATCACTCTGTTTTTCAAACCGAGAGCAGTAGCAGCCTCAATGAAAAACTTGCCCTTGAGGAATTGAATTTTTCCTTTTATGAGTGAGGCAACGACTGGAATATTTGTAATACCAATGATAACCATAATGTAATAGATATCTGGCTTGAAGGCGGCAACCATGAGCAATATAAGAACCAGTCGGGGAAAAGAGTTTAGCAGGTTGCTAATATATGTAATCGATGTATCAAACCCCCTGCCCCAGTAACCGGCAAGAACGCCGAACCATGTCCCAAAAACTATCGCTATGGCAATAGCAAGAAGGCCTGGGAGAAAATACGCCTGAATTCCGATAATAAGTCTTGATAGAATATCCCTGCCCATAAAATCGGTACCAAGGATATGGCCGGAAGAACCCGGTGGTGTCATCATTAATCCGAGATTAATCTCCTGCGGATCGAATGGAAGTAACTCGAATGTACCTAAAATATATGAAACTATAACAGTGATAACAATGACAATCCCGTAGCTTACATACAAAAGATTCATTGCCCCAGCCTTTTTCCAGAAAGGTACATCCGATAAACTGCCTACCTTGATTTTATACTGGGGATATCTTTTCATTTTTATTCTTGTGATGCCCTTGGATTTACAACAATATGTACAACTCGCTGAATTAAGCTTCCAAGGCGAACTATGATTGCTGCCATAAGGGTAATAGCCATGATAAGCGGATAGTCTCTGTCCTGAGCAGCCTGCCACGCCATACGCCCCATGCCCGGCCAGTTGAACACCTGTTCTACGACAATTGCTCCACCAAGAATAAACGAGATCTTTGACGCAATTATTTCAGTAATGGGAATCAGAAAACCTTCTTTAAATGAATGTTTCCATATCGATGCACCCTTGGCACGGGCCGTCCGGATATAGTCTTCTGCAAAGACTCTTTCCATCTCGTCCCGCAGATAACGGACTACCTCGCTGATAGTACCGTTACCGACACCAAGAACAAAAACAGGAAGCAAAAAATAAATCCAGTTGAATTTTTTTGACATCGCACCAAAGGCAAGGGGAAACAAACCGAACTGGTGCATGGAGATATATATAACTATATACCCGAGCCAAAATACCGGAAGGGCTGAAACCACATAGGTAAAAATAGTAGCAGGCCAGGTGAGAAGAGTCATGCCGCGTCTTGCTGAAAAAATTGCTATGGGAATAGCTAATAAAAGTGTTACAAACATAGACCCTATGGTAAGATATATAGTGTTTATTGTCACAAGGATAACTTCCCGCAGCACGGGGAGACCAGAACGCGTTGATGTCCCGAAGTTTCCATGGAGCATATTATACAACCACGACAGATATTGAGAATACCAGGATTCAGGTACAACCAGGGCCTCATGGGCACCTTTAGTTGCTGCTTCAGACATCATCTGCCCTTTTACCATAGTACTGAAAGGATCACCTGGTGACAGAAAAAGGATTATAAAAACAACAAAGCTGACTCCAAGTAATAAAAATGCAGATATCATCAACTCTTTTGAAATCAGTAATGTAATGGGTCTGATAGAAGAAAGCTTCATGGTGGTGTCTTATGGAGTTATGCGGTGGTATCTTGAAAGATACCACCGCATTTAATTTGAAAGTGCTATCGATGCATACGTATTATCGCTGTTCTGAAGTAGGTATAAACCAGTCATCAGCAAATGAAAAGAACTTGTATGGATGAATCGCCACATGCCTTAATTTCTTATTAAAAGCCGCATAGTTCGTTAAAGTCCAAAGAAATGTATACGGGCTTTCATCTGCGATAATAGCATGAAGTTTCCTGTTTATGGTTCTTCGCTTTTCGTGATCGAGAGTAAGCTTGCTTTCAACAATAAGGCTGTCTATTTCAGGGTTGGAGTAGGCTCCGAAGTTGTTTTTCCATTGTCCGATTTCTGCCGAATGGAAGAGGGAAGAAATATCAGCGGAATCGTCAAAAACCCAGGAAGCAAATATTATATCAAAATCATGGTTAAGAAAAACATCTTCTTTCCAGGATAGCCACTCTTTGAATTCTCCCTTAATATCAACGCCGATTTTGTTTAGGTAATTTTTAAAAGCCAGAACGACGCGCTTTACAGCTTCGCTTTCCTTTGCTATGGGGACTTTCAGTGTTAGCGAAAGCTTCTGGCCGTCTTTTACCATTATTCCATCATCACCTTTCACAAACCCGGCTTCATTTAAAAGCTCAATTGCTTTCTGGGGGTCAAAGTCAAGAGGTTGAACATCCAGGTTGTAGGCCCAGCTTCCTGGAGCAAAGGGGCCGGAAATAATAGTACCCTGACCCTGGAAAAACGAATCTAGCATTTCCTGCCTGTTTACTGCATAGGTAAATGCTTTCCTAACACGCTTGTCGGCAAGAAGCGGGTTTCGTATGTTGTAGCCAAAAAATGAGTATGACAGTGCATTATACGGCTGAAGGACATAGCGCTTATCACCCTGGATTTGTGGTATATCCCTGTGATTAACAAGTACAATCATGTCTATTGCATTAAAGAGCAGAGCCTGACTCATTATATTCTGGTCAGCAAAAGGCCTTGCAGCAAACTTATTTATATGAGGACGGCCCTTGAAATAATTTTCATTTGCCACAAGTATAACCTCACGATCGGCAGTAATATTTTTAAGCATATATGGTCCTGTTCCAATCGGCTTTTGTGCAAACGGATCTTCCCTGGAAAGAAATTCCTGGTTTGCAGGTCCGTTTTGTGGAATCACCTTGAAGCTGAACTTGGCAAGGGCATTTAAAATGGGCCTTTTGAGGGTAAACTGCACGGTATAATCATCCGTCTTTGATACGCTCTCAATAAACTCGTACCTGACCTTCATGGATGTGATTGTTTTGGGATGCATCATTATATTATATGTAAATATAACATCGTCCGCTGTAAACGGTGCAGGCTCCTCCCCTTCTTTTGGATGCCATGTTACATCCTGTCTTAGGTAAAAGGTATAGAACTTTCCGTCCTCTGACATTTCCCAACGTTCAGCCAGTTCCGGAACGATTTCCTGTTTCTCATTTATACCGACAAGGCCGTTAAAAATGAGCTCGGTGATTCGCATTGAAATCATATCGTTGCTGGTGATAGGATCCAACGTGGTCGGCCTGCCGTATTCGCCGTAATTTAAAGTCCCACCATCCGGTTTCCCGTCGGTTTTTTGTTCTGCCCCTACCTGGGGCGCCATCATGATAAACACAAAAAAGAAAATCAATAAAAGAACACTCGGTAACCTTTTCATAATTCCCTCCTCAAGGCTAATAGTGTGATACACTCAAACACTGCATTTTTGCTTTGCCACTTTGACTTTATGGCAAACATTTTTTATTTCCCCGACAAATCGGGACTTGAACTTTGATGGTCTCGTAAAAAGTCAAAAACCACTTTTCACTAAACGTTTTAAGTTTTAGGATTTAAGTTTTAAGTCTCTGTTAAAACAGATAATATCATTAACATAAAACCTAAAACTTAACACTTAAAACCTGATGAATTCGACTTTTTGCGAATTCATCAAATTTTACTCTAAAATTATAAAATCTTTGCATCTCCTGCGCTCTTTTGTTCCATGGAATATACACCCTGCATGGCAATCTGTATCTGACGTACTGCCGGAAATTGTTTGCTTATTTCAAAATAAATTTCCAGCGCTTCCGAAAATTTCTTGGTCCGGTAATATGCTTTAGCAAGGCTTACAAGCATTACCGGATCATTATATTCGATCTTGTTTTTATTACTCTTATCCCTTCCCGCTTCCATATAGAATGCAGCCTTTACATAATCTTTTTTCTGCAGGTAGTACTTGCCGAGCGCAAAACTAACTCTGGAAAATGCCTTTCCCTCTCCGGCTTCAACCATAACAAAAGCTTTTTTAGCTGTTTTATTACATTCAACTTGAAGCCTGCTGCATGCAAACAGGATATCTGAAAGCATGTAAGGACTGGTTGTAGCCTGTGCCATATCATCGAGTATGCGCTTTGCCTTAGCCTTATCACCTTTTAAGTAGCGGTTTTCAGCCAGCATTACCTTTGCAGTGTTTTTATACATGGCAGGCATTTTCGCAGTTGAAGCAAAGAGTTCAAGCACTTTGGTGGACTCATCAATGTCTCCGAAAAAAGCATTTGCTATGCCAAGGTAATACATAGCCGGACCCTTTACCTTCTCATCTGTAGAGGCTTTTTCCAGATATTTAATACCGGCCTTTCCGTAAATTATTGAAAGACTGCTAAGCAAAGACAGATCGTAAAAACGGATTATTTTATTTTTTGCCATTGCCTCTTCATAGGAAAAAGCCTTCAAATTTGCACTCTTTATTAAATCAAGCCCCTTTTCTACCTGCCCTGTAGCGGCATATACCCAAAGAACATTTTTAATCACCTGAATTGATGCTGTTTCACCTGATTTTTGCGCTATTTTGAGTGCTTCATCGCATATCGCCAGCGGATTTTTCTTTGTGAGTCCGGCTTTGCAATATGCCTTGGCGAGCTCTGAGAGCACTCCAGGGTCTGTAGTCTTTACAGAAGACCAGAGTTTTTTTGCCTTTTTGGGTTTTCCCAGTAAAAAATAGGAAGCCCCAAGGCTAACTTTTCCAATTGCTTTATCCTTTGGTTTTATCTTTTTATCTGAAATAAATCTTTGTAGAATAGCTACCGCTTTTCCAGGTTTTCCTGCTTCCAGATACGCCTGCGCTAAATAAAATTTTACCAGCCGACTTTTCGCTTTGCCCGAAACAGCATCAATTTTTTTAAGATAGTCAAGGTGCACGGGTATCGAAGTATGACGGAGCTCGCTGTATAATCTGGCGCTCGAAAGATAAACCATCCCCAGGCTAAGATTGACAGTGCCTTCCTCGCCGGGCTTGAGCGATGGCAGATATGAATAAAGCAGTTTGCCCGCATCTTCATACAGGTGCTTTTTGTAAAGCTTCATTCCGTTTTCTACAGGACCGCCTGCGAAAGACAAAGACACTGCAAAAAATACAATCATCACGCAAAGCAACACAGCTTTTTTCATACAGTCCCCTTAAAATACACAGTAGTTATTCCTTCAGTTCGGCAATATGGCAATATATATATGATCCCACTGTTCAATCTGTGCGCGAAATGCAATAGTTCCGTCAGATGAACAAACAACATCATGGTTCATTTTTGTTGTTGTCTTGAGAATCTCTTCGGCTTTTTCATCAACATTAACGACATGTATCGGGTTATATGCCTGCCGATCATTTTTTACATAAATGATTTTCTTGCTGTCCGGCATCCAGGCCGGGCCGCTTTCTATATCCGGAATAACATTGGTTGCTACTACCTTTGCATAAAGCTCTTCCCCCTCAGTGGGGTCGGAACCGTCTGCAGCTATCACAAAAAGAGCCCATTCCTTTGGGTCTCCCTGCAAATTATAGTTGGAATAAAAGGCAATTTTTTTTCCATCCGGTGACCATGCCGGCCTCAGGTCATCATATGACCATGTCGTGAGGGCCTTTAAAGTCTCGACAGGTTTTGTTATATCCTCAATTAAGTAGATATCATGATTTTCATTAGAGCCGTATATCATTGCAATTTTTTTTCCATCCGGTGACCATTGAGGATAAAGATATGTTTTTTCCCCATTTGTTATTTGAATGGTTTCCTTTGTTTCAAGTTTCATCAGGTATATATCAGCTTTTCCTTTGCGTCCGGAAACAAAAATCAAGTGGTCGGCTACAGGAGACCATTGCGGGTGGCTGTCTTTTTCGTCATCTTCCGTCAACCTTATTGTAGATTCGTTGCCGAGCTGTGGCAAGTGGTACAGGTCATAGTTGCCGCTTCCGCCATTGCTCATAAACACCAGGCTCTCTTCTGTAGGCGACCAGCTTATTCCTGAATTATAGCTTATATCTTCAGCAACCCCCGGGAAAAAAAAATCCATTTCTTCATTTTTTTTGTCGGACAGCTTGCAGTAAATTTTTTGAAAAACAATACCATTTAGCCCGGAAATGATGATTTCTCTTTTATCTCCTATGCTCCGTTCAAATGCGATTTTTTTTCCTGTTGGTGACCATACCGGATTTGAATCGTTATGGCCGGCTTTAATATCTATGAGTTCACGCACATACAAAGGCTTTAATTCTTTTAGTTCTTTTGGAATTTCTTTTTCAAGCTCGGTATCCTGCTCAGCTGTTTGAGATTTTTCTTCCTCTGGTTTTGTCTCATCAGCAGCTTCACCCTGAGTGACTTTTTCAGGCTCGGACTCTGCTTCTGTTGAAGTTGAGGTTTTCCCTGCCACCCCACGGCTTTCGGGTTCCACAACCTGCTCAACTATTTGAGATTTATCCTCTCCGGGTTTTGTCTCTTTAATGAGCTTCTCCGGTTTATCCGTCTCAGGTTCAGGCTCAGGTACAGGCTCAAGAACGGGTTCAGAAACGGGTTCAGATCCGGGCACAACAACTTCCGCAGACCAGTCAGGTTCTTTTCCTTCATTTTTTGATTCCTCCTGGCCAACACTGTCTGCTTTCTCATCTGTAGCAGACGTAACAGGTGGAACACCTGCAGATATGCCGTTAGTAACAACCAGCAGCAGTACCCCAAGAATTATAATGATTAAAATTTTCATTTTCATCAATAACACCAAACTGCCAATCTCCCCTAAATCAAATCCTTTATCTGTCTTCGATGCTTTTCTGCTGAGTTACGAATTCGTATAAAGGCACTTTTGTCTTCAAGATCTTTTGGAAAAAAATCAAAGTATTCTTTCCATGCCCGATCTGCTTTTGGAAGAAGCGAACTCTTTTTAGTTATCAGATAAAGTTTGTGAAATGAAATTGCCCTGTAATAATAGGTGTCGTGAACAGCCTCGTCAAATTGGTTATTTGGAAAAAACCGGATATTTTGTTTTGCTACTCTGAGCTTTTCTATTGCTTTAGCAAAATTTTCGGCAGCAGCCCGTTTGTCTTTTTGAACAAGCTGATTGCCCTTCTTATAATAAGCATGCCCCAGGTTAGTATATGTAACAGCAAACTGCTTATAGATTATCTGCCGGTTTTCCGGAAGTGAGAGTACATTTTCAAATTCACGGATAGACTGATCATAGTCTTTCTTTTCATCCATATACAGCTGTGCAAGCCTGCAATGAGCTATAGAATAATCAGGGCTCTGTCTTTCAGTGCTCTTATAAGCCATGATCGCCGCATCGATGTTCCCGTTTTGTTCAGCCATTTTCCCGATTTTCATGTAGTCTTTCAGAAATACAATCTTATTATTATCAAGACGATCTACTTCCGAATTGCTGAATTCCATAATTTTTTCCCAGTCACGGTATTCGCCTCCAACAGAGAGCTTCACCTTGCGGAATCCAAAATTCACCAGTTTGCCGTCCAGCATAGGTGTTGTGCCTATCTCAACACCATCAATAAAAACAACGGCTCCTGATGGTACGGAATCGACCTTGAATAAAGCGCTGCTGACATCAAGGGCAAATTCTTTAACTTCCTTGTTTCTTTCCACACTAAGGGTCTCATTAACCGGTTTATAGCCGTGCCGGGACAATAGAATATCATGCTCCTCAAAAAGACGTACAGGCGCTATAACCTTACCGTTAGAACCGGTAGTCCCTACCCATGTATTATTAATATATACATTAACTCCCCACAGTGGTTGCGCGTCAGGTTCAAGACCGCCTCTTGCCAGTAAAGTAAAAGAGTCCTTTGTAGCCGCTTTATCCTCTTCGAGATATCTGCGCCGAACTATCCTGTCTCCGATCTTGACTTCATCACCCTCATTGACAGCAACTATCTTGACCCATGATTTTGCATCCTCAGTGTCGTTAACTTTGAGCGTACCTGCTTCTCGAAAACCTGTAAACTTCCCTGCACTGTTCGAAGTTGCGACCGTATAACTAAACTCGTTGCCCCGTCTGATTTTATAATCGAGTTTACCGAGATTTAATCTGTAGCTATCTTCTTTAATGGCGTCAATTACTCCTTCAAATGGAAACTGGTCTATAATATTTTTAACTATAAGTTTTGCAGTATTTTTAATATTCTTCTTCTTTCTAACTTTATTTATTTGACTTAAGATTATATTTCCGTTGGCAGTGTTAACAGTGGTTTCAATTGTCATTCCGGAATCGTCCTTTGTCACACTTCCCGAGATAATCATGTCGACTGTTCTCATAAGCCTGGTTTTTTGCCAGCCCTTTGTCGAAACTGTTTCCATATCAAGGCTTGCCCGCACCATATTATCCCGAAGCATTGCCTTCGGCACCTCGCTGAAGCTTGAATATATAAACATGTTGTTGCTTATCGCTTCTTCTATTCTGTTTAAAACTTCCGACAGGTCTTCTCCCGGTGAATTATTCACATAACCGTAAAGGCCAACCTTGATTGGTTTTGGCTTTTCAGGATAGAAAAGATGGTGTATAGCCTGCCTGCCTTTTGCAGCAATTGATGTTTCCCACTTGGCAGGTATATAGCCGGGCGCTGAGAGAGTTAGTTTAGCTTCTTTATCAATCCTGCCTTTATACTTAAAGGTTAATGCGCCTTTAGAATTGGTTTTTCCTATCTGCTTCCCATTAACGCGTACGATCACCCTGGAAACAGGTTTTAAAATACCATATGAATATGTACGGGTCACCACAGAAACTGTGGATTTTAATCTTTTTGATTTTGGCGGCTTAGCCTTTGCAGGTGCCTTAGCAGGGATCGCTTTTTCTACAGGCGTTACTTCGACCGGAGCCTTTTTTACAGGTTTCACAACTACGACTGCTTGTTTCACTTCTTCCTTTATGGAAAGGGCGACCTCCAGTATTTGACCCGGTTTTGCTTTTACCTTTCTGTGCCAGGAACTAAACCCATCTTTACTGATTTTCAGGTCTAAGCCTTTTTCAGGCAGGCTCTGATAATTATACACATACTCACCATTTTCATCTGTCTTTGCGCCTAATTCCCCGTCTATACGGATGGACGCGCTCTCAATGGGGGACCCGTCTTCTGATACAAAGATTGTAATATATTTTGCAGATTTCAGCGCTGCCCTGAACTTGTACGTGTCAACAACACCATCCTTTGGCAGTTTTAGCACGAAGGAATCCTTCCATGGCTCAATATTATACCCCCGGGCTTCCTTGTGAACAGACAACTGGATCTCTGAACCGGGTTGTTTCTTGATTCTTTTTGAAAAATATCCTTTATTGTCTGTAATTCCCAGTTCGTCGCTGTCTATCAAAACCCTGACATCGGATGCGAACTTGCCATCCAAAGTAACTTCTACCTGCAACTCAAATTCAGCCTTTTTTCCAGTTTCACAGGCAAAAATTAGAATAAACGACAGCAGAATAAATATTAATCTTATTATTTGCTTTACCATGGTATGTACCTCCTAAAAACGTTGCCGACTAATAGCACCATCGGTTTCGAAATAAGCTTAATACAGGCATGAAGCCTGTTACTTTTCCGGGCTGAGGGTTAACCTATGCGAAAATCGAAAACTCCATTGAGTTTACATTTCGGGTGGCCGGATATTCACCTCACCGGGATTAATAATTTTATCCGCATCAGAAGAAGCGCCCTCAATAGTCCTGCGCTTACCTTCCGGGATCTTTTTTAGCTGAAACTTAATTTTTTCACGCGTGCTGCCTTTCATTTCTACGGTCCGCGTTTCAGTGTCGAAACCAATTCTTGTGGCTTCAACTTTATAAGTCCCAGGAACTATAGCTTCCTTTTCAGATTCAAACTCTCCTTTTTCATCTACAACCACTGAATGAGAGGCTTCTTCCACCTTGGCAGTAGTATTAATCATATTTATTACTGTACCTTTTGGGTGTTCGCCTTCAATAGGTTCCATTTTGAGATTAACCAACTCAACCTTGCCATAAATTTTTGCCGAGCAAGCAACTGTCAGTAATACTAAAACGGAAAGCAATAATAATAGAATTGTTCTATATTTCATGATTCACTCCTCCTATACTTGTAGGAATACTGAAAAATTTCTACACCATATTCTTGTTTTATATAATTAATGTTTTTTGATATCAATACAAATACCATTTCTTACAATATTTTAGCCCGGCTGGACATTTTTTTGAAAATCTGAAAAAATACGTTTTTCACCGGCCTTGGCTAAATAAGATAAAATTTCAACTGCTTCAAAGTTTCTTCATCAGCTTCTGTTATCACAGCACTTATCTGGATTTCTCTGTCTTTTTCAATTATACGTCGTGTGTCACACTGAAAATGGAGTTTGTCTTCGATTTGCGGAAGATGAAATGAAAGCTTAAAATGTGGCAGATCGCCTACCATGCTTAATTTTATCTTAGAATTTTTTGGAAAACTTACCAAAACGCCCCCCATGGCAATATCGATAATTACACACGCGAATGTCTCTGTTTTTCCTCCGACTTTGATGGTCGATGTCGCAGGGAGGGCAATCTTTTTTCGCTTAAATCTACGCCGATCCTGAAATCCACGCCGGTCAGTTTCTGTTTCCGATAGCTGAAGATTTCGCTCATCTTCCAGATAATCAAGTATGATTTTGTCGAGGAGAGATGCTACTGTTCGACGATCTTCCCTTGCAGCACGCTTGAGAGATTCA
>RCNC010000983.1_pt1 | contig 25673 bp, 23 predicted proteins | sample 2041301 | NCBI WGS metagenome assembly RCNC01 (sample SAMN09708231, study PRJNA481090) | Marine sediment metagenome, whole genome shotgun sequencing project. | biome: marine sediment; feature: ocean; material: sediment; isolation source: Sewage treatment plant 13A marine sediment (STP13A) ... | reverse complement strand
TGGAACACCTGATGACGCATCCCGATCGCGTATACAGTCGTGGGCAACTGCTCGACCGCGTTTGGGGCGCGAATGTCTACGTCGAGGAACGAACCGTGGATGTTCATGTAAGGCGTCTCCGCAAGGCGTTGGAGAACAGCGGTGCCGATGAATACATTCAGACTGTACGTGGCGCCGGGTATCGGTTTTCCACGCGGCAGCGATAGCAAACATGTCGACTGCCGCAAGAAAATTTCTCGTTGGAGTGCTGTTGTTTCTGGCAACAGGTGCTCTGGTCGGCTGGTACTACGAGCGATGGGATTACGGTCTACTCGCCGCCGCCCTCGTTGCGCTTGCCTGGCAGATTCGACAGTTGCTGAGTTTTGAACGTGCACTAAGGACCGGCGATTTCGACGACTTTCGCGTCGGCGAAGGGATTTGGGAACAGATTTTCTCGCGATTCCACTTTGAGCAGAGTCGTGCGATGCGGCGAAAGAGCGATTATCGAACGCTTCTCAAGGAAGTTCGGAAGTCCACCAACGCCATGCCGGACGGCGCCGTCATTATTGATGAGAACAACGAAATCATCACGTGTAACCGTGCGGCGAAAACGCTTGTTGGCCTCAAGCGAAAAAAGGACAGAGGCCAACGAATCGACAATATACTCAGAGATCCCAAGCTCGCGAAGATGGTAAACGCGAACGAATACGATCTCTCTGTGGAGATTGCCTCACCAATCAATGAGGGTGTTTGGCTCAACTGTCGCGTCGTGCCGTACGGCGCGGAACAAAAACTTCTGCTTCTGCGTGATGTCACTGATCGATTTCTCATGGGGAAGGCGCGTCGTGATTTCGTCGCCAATGCCTCCCATGAATTGCGCTCGCCGCTCACGGTAATCACTGGTTACCTTGATGCGCTTGACGAAGACGATGAGATACCGGATCGCTGGAACGGGCCGATCGGGCAAATGCAGAATCAGGCCGCCCGCATGAATCAGATAGTGAGCGAGATGCTGGAGCTTTCACGTGTGGAAAGCGCGGGTTCGGCGGGTAAGGACACGACGATTGATGTTGCCGACGTCTTGCGCCAGGTCGTCGATGATTTTCAGCGAACGTCGAAAGGCGCAGAGATTGAGGTGAGTCTGGAGTCGAACGTCGATTTGTTCGGCAGCAGAGCTGAAATCGAGTCCGTCGCAATCAACCTCCTGTCAAACGCAATACGACACACGTCGGCGGGCGGCAAGGTCACCTTGTCCTGGCGGTTAATTCCGGACGGAGCCGAGCTGGTCGTGAGTGATACCGGTGACGGTATCGACGAGACGCACATTCCTCGATTGACCGAGCGGTTCTTCCGTGTCGATCGTGGCCGTAGCCGCGATGAGGGAGGCATTGGGCTTGGCCTGGCGATCGTCAAGCATGTGCTGATGCGTCACGATGCCGAACTGGTGATTTCCAGTGAGCCTGGTGTTGGCAGCGAATTTCGCTGTATTTTTCCATCCGACCGACTGCAGTCAAATGGTCCCGGACAACTGTAACGAAACTGCAACAAACTGCGCTTATTGTGCCGTTAAATTTTCGTAACAACACAGTAGCCCAAAGCTCGAAAGCGGCGGGACCAAGGAACCCAGGACAATGAAACTCAGAATTTATTCCATACTCGTATCCGCAGCGCTGGTGCTTTCCGCTACTCCTGCCAACGGAGAGGAAAGTAGTTGGGTAGACAGAATCGACTTCAAAGGCGATGTTCGTCTTCGCTACGAAAACATCGATGAGGAGTTCGAAGCCAATCGTGACCGTATGCGTTTCCGGGCACGCTTCGGCTTCACTGCCGCAGTGAGTGACGACGTTAAGATTGTTTTGCAGCTTGCCTCAGGTGGCGATAATCCGGTTTCTACCAATCAGACCATTGACGACGGGTTTTCGACGAAGGACATTGGGCTAGATCTGGCCTATGTGGACTGGAGCGTAAACGACTTTCTGACAGTCAACGCGGGCAAGATGAAGAACCCCTTGTTCAAAGCCGGTGGTGTGCCGCTGATATGGGACGGCGATCTGACTCCGGAAGGGTTCGCAGCCAAGTTTAGCTCTGGCATGTTCTTTGGAACGGTCGCGGGCTTTTCCGTCGAAGAACGCAGCTCTACTGACGACTCGTTGCTATATGCGGCGCAAGCAGGGCTCAAATTTCCCATTGGTGAATCCAAATTGACGGCCGGTATTGGTTACTTCGCGTATACCGATACCATAGGAAATGCTCCTTTCTATAATGGCAGGGCCAAGGGCAATACGGTTGATCTCAATGGCGACTATGTTTTCGACTATAAAAATACCGAGGTGTTCGCTCAGTTCGATTCTGAACTCGGTGATTGGCCGCTGCGCGTATTCGCGCATTTTACGCAAAATGGTGAAGTGAGCGTCGAAGATACAGCCTTCGCGTACGGAGCGAAAATAGGGTCCGCAAAGACACAGGGCGGAATGGAGTTCACCTGGATGTATCAGGATATCGAAGCCGATGCGGTTATCGGAACCTTCAACGATTCTGACTTCGCTGGCGGTGGCACTGATTCCGACGGCCACATACTGAAGGCCAAGTATGGATTCTCCAAAAAGGTCGCGCTCGGCGGCACGTTCTTCTTTAACAACAAAGACCGTTTCCAGGGCACCGAACACGACTATAATCGTATTCAGATTGACCTCGAGTTCAAATTTAACTGAGTGACAAAACAATGGACGCTACCGACTTGACTGATCACATTTCCAAGCGCTTCAACAAGGATATTGAAGAAGTGCGAAACATGGTTCTCTCCATGGGGGGACTGGTTGAGTCGCAGCTTCAGAAAGCGATCACTGCACTGGTATCCGGTGACAGCGAACTGGGGTTGAAAGTTGCCAATGACGACTACAAGGTCAACGATCTTGAAGTCAGCATCGACGAAGAGTGTGGCCGAATTCTCGCAATGCGGGCTCCGGCCGCTGGCGACCTGAGACTCATCGTCGCGATTATCAAGACGATCACCGATCTCGAGCGCATCGGAGATGAGGCCGAGAAGATCGGTTTTCTCGCCTCGCGTCTTGCGGCGATGGACCGTCCTTCGGATTCATACCGCGAGCTGAAAACGCTTGGCACGCATGTGTTGCACATGGTTCGTGACGCGATGAACGCGTTCGCGCGACTCGATGTCGATGAGGCGTTTGAGGTCGTGCGCGAAGACGAGCAAGTTGACCAGGAATACGAGGCTATCCAACGGCAGTGCATTACGTTCATGATGGAAGACCCGCGTTCGATCAAGCGTGTTATGAACGTGACGTGGGCCGCGCGTTCTTTGGAACGCATTGGCGATCACGCCAAGAACATCTGCGAGTACGTCATCTATATGGTGCAGGGCAGGGATGTACGTCATACTGGGATTTCTGACGCTTCCGAAATCTAAAACGATCTAGCAGACTATGGCACTACCGAACAAGCGCATCCTTAATTTCCTGGGAGCTCTGTCTTGCGCAGGGATGATGGGATTTGCACTCTACGCGCAGCACATTTTGCTGCTCGATCCATGCCCGCTTTGTATCTTGCAGCGTATCGCGACGATTCTGGTCGGCCTTGTATTTCTGAGCGCTGCCTTACACAACCCAGCCACCATCGGCGGCCGCGTTTATGCCGGATTTATTACGTTGTTCGCAGCCTTCGGCGGTGGTGTAGCCGCCTGGCATGTTCGGCTGCAGAACTTGCCGCCCGATGAGGTACCTTCCTGCGGCCCCGGCCTCGAATACATGGTCGAGAACTTCCCACTGAAAGACGCGTTGAGCATGATCTTCAAGGGCTCCGGTGAATGTGCTGAAGTCGTGTGGCGGCTGTTGGGTCTTTCGATGCCAACGTGGGTCATTATCGGCATGGCCGGCCTGGCTATTTTTGGCGTATGGAACAACCTTCGCAGTCACTGACGTGCTTCCGCGTCAAGGAGCACAAATGCGTCATCGAATTCTATTTTTTTTCATCGCTTGTGGCGCACTGACGGCGAGTGCCGACGAGTGGACGATCGACCCTCGTGTGGTGCCGGCTCCCGCGGGCGCCAGTGAGGAAATGCAAGCGTCGATCGAGGCATCACCGCGACCGGACCCTTTGACCGCCACCGCGACGGCACCCCCTGCGAATGACGCCGAGTGGCAGGCCATGATTGATGGCGTCGACGAGCAACGGGCTGCGGGTATTCCGGCTTACTTGCAAGAATTTCCTGTCGATATTTCCCGTGAAGAAATCGCGGGAGTTAACGTTCATCGCATAACTCCGAAGTCGATAGCGCCGGCAAACAAAGACCGGCTGTTCCTCTTTTTTCATGGTGGCGCCTATGTCATTGGCAACAAGGACTCCGGCATTGGTGAGGCGATTGTTATCGCGGACCGGATCCACATACCGGTCATCTCTGTTGACTACAGAATGCCGCCCAAGCACCCGTTTCCTGCGGCAGTTCTCGATACGATTGCGGTCTATGAAAAGATACTGGAATCGTACGACTCTGAAGCGATAATCATTGGTGGGACGTCTGCTGGTGGCGGGCTTGGTCTGGCAACCATTCACAAAGCGCGCGAACTGTCGTTGCCGATGCCCGCTGCGGTATACGCGGGGACGCCCTGGGCGGATTTAACGAAAACCGGCGATACGATTTTTACGAACGAAGGTCTGGATCGGGTATTGGTAACCTACGATGGTGGTCTTGGCGCCGCGGCGAGATTGTACGCTGGCGGGCATGACATGAAAGACCCTTTGATTTCACCCGTATACGGTGACTTCAGTGGATTCCCACCGACGATTCTTATCAGCGGTACGCGGGACATGTTCCTGAGTGATGTCGCGAGAACTCACCGTCATTTACGCGATGCAGGCGTGGTTGCGGACCTTCACGTTTACGAAGGCATGTCACATGCGGGATATCTGGTAACGCTGGGTACGCCGGAATCGGAAAGCGCCTATCGCGAGGTCGGGCTTTTTATCGACAAGCACCTTCGATAGTTAGAGCAACAATTCCAGAATTCTTCGGTACATGCTCGTCAACTGAATCACATCGTCAATTTTGACATGCTCGTCAATTTTGTGGATCGACGCATTCACAGGGCCCAGCTCGACAACATCCACGCCGGCCGGCGATATGAACCGGCCATCGGATGTACCGCCACCGGTCGATAGCTCGGGTGCAGATCCAACGTGCTCTGTGACCGATTGGACGACGGCGTCGATCAGTTTCCCGGGTTCGGTCAGGAAGGGTTCACCGGATAAATGCCATCTCAGGTCATAGTCGATGTCGTGAGCATCGAAAACCTCGTGCACCCGTTTTTTCAGCGGCTCGTGATCCCACACGGTCGAATAGCGAAAATTAAAGCGCGCTGATAACTCCGCCGGCGTTACGTTTACCGCGATGCCGCTCTTGATATCGACAACCTGAAAACTCGTTGGCGGGAAAAAGTCATTTCCGTTGTCCCACTCAATCTCATGTAACTCCGCCAGCACCGGGGCAAATCGCCGGATCGGGTTGTCGGCCAAGTGCGGGTAGGCGACATGCCCCTGAATACCGTTCACAGTCAGCATTCCACTCAGCGAGCCGCGTCGACCAATTCGAACCAGATCACCAAGAGAGTCCTGACTTGAGGGTTCGCCAATGACGCACCAATCAATTTTCTCACCTCGCGCAACAAGCGTCTCCATGACCTTCAGAGTACCGTCGCGGGCTCGACCTTCTTCGTCACTGGTGATCAGCAGTGCGATGCTTCCCTTGTGATTCTGGTTGTCGGCCAAAAACTGCTCCAGCGCGACGATCATGGAGGCCAGTCCACTCTTCATGTCCGCGGTACCGCGGCCGTAGATAAATCCGTCTCGGAATGTCGGCTCGAAAGGGTCAGAGTTCCATTCTGCTTCATCGCCCGGTGGCACGACGTCTGTATGGCCGGCAAAACACAGCAGCGGAGCTTCCGTTCCGCGCCTGGCCCAGAGATTGGTAACGTCGCCAAAAACCAGTGTTTCGCAGACGAAGCCGAGTAACTCAAGACGGGCGATGATCAGGTCCTGACAGCCAGCATCAAGTGGCGTAACAGAGGCGCAGCGCACGAGATCGCAAAGCAGGCGGATTTCCGGAGCGTTCGGTTCTTCGTTCATAGGATTAGAAAGATATCACAAGTATTTGAAAAATATATAAAAACGGAATTTATCGGCTATCTGAAGTTCGCGATTTTCCGCCCGGAAATTGCAACATATTCGTAACAATCGAACGCTATTCTCTCCGGCACTGAACACATCACTTGTCTAAATTCACTGGAGTATCCGAAAAGTGCTAAATATTCGCAAAGCTTTGCTTGTTTGTTTGACCGCGATAATGGGTCTGGCGATTTCATCAACAGCGCTTGCTCAAGCAAGCCGTGACTATGTTTACGTCGTCGGTTCATCGACAGTTTATCCGTTCGCAACGGTTGTTGCTGAGCGATTCGGTCGTGGCAGTGAGTTCAAGACGCCGAAGATCGAGTCCACCGGATCCGGTGGCGGTTTGAAGTTGTTCTGCGATGGTGTCGGTGTCGACTATCCGGATATCACAAACTCATCTCGCGCTATCAAGGCATCTGAAGTTGAATCTTGCGAGAAGAACGGCGTAACCGAAATCATCGAAGTGAAGATTGGCTACGATGGCATCGTGATTGCAAACGCGCTTGCTTCGGTTGAAGTGAACTTGAGCCGCCGCGACATCTTCTTCGCATTGGCCAAACGGATTCCGAATTGATCGACAATCCGAATGAAACCTGGGCCGATGTAAATGCCGGTTTGCCGGCTGTGAAAATCGAGGTTCTCGGACCGCCGCCCACTTCCGGTACCCGCGATGCGTTCGTTGAATTGGCGATGGAAGGCGGCTGTAAAACGGTAGGCTGGATTAAGGACCTGAAGAGCTCTGACAAGAACAAGTACAAAGAGATCTGCCACACTATTCGTGAAGATGGTGCGTTCGTTGAAGCGGGCGAAAATGACAATCTGATCGTGCAGAAACTGCAGGCGAACACGAATGCATTCGGGATCTTTGGGTTCAGTTTTCTGGACCAAAACAAGGAAAAAGTGAAGGGCGCAATGGTGGATGGAATGGCACCGACGTTTGATGCGATTGCCGATGGGGACTATCCGATTTCACGACCGTTGTTCTTCTACGTAAAGAAGGCACATGCCGATGTCATTCCGGGTCTGCGCGGTTATCTTCGGGAGTTTTCGAGTGAACGGGCCTGGGGTGAGGAAGGTTATCTTTCGGACCGCGGTCTGATTCCGATGCCGGACGAAGAACGAGCAGTGATTGCGTCGAATGTACGTAATCTGATACCGCTCAGCGTGGTAAGCGAATAGTTAGAAAAATATGCAGGCAACAACACTTATCCTGACCCTTGGGTTAATGGCGACGGCCGCGTTCTATTTTGGACGTGGCCGTTCTTTGTCATTGGTCGGTGGTCCCGGCAACGGTGCTGCTCTGCATTCATTGCCGGGTTATTACGGATATTTCGTTGCCATTTCCGGCGCATTGCCGGCGTTGTTCTTGCTCACTGTGTGGGTGCTGATTGAGCCGAGAATTGTCACAGCATTAATCGTCGGTGGTTTGCCCGATTCCTATCGTGATCTGTCTGCCGGCGAGTTGAATCTTCTGATCAACAATATTCGCAATCTCGCGTCGGGTGACGTTGTCAGCGTTGCAATCGACGAAGACCTGCGACGCGCAGCAGGCTTATTCAATACCTACATTGAAAGAAGCCGACAACTATTGGCGACGGTCGCGCTTGGCGTTTCGGTCCTCGGTGCAGCATTGGCCTGGCGAAGCATCGAGCCCGATCTTAGAGCACGCAATCGCGTTGAATCGGTCGTGCGCTGGGCGCTCATCGCGGCTTCGAGCATCGCAGTTTTAACAACCGTTGGTATCGTGTTTTCGGTGTTGTTTGAGGCAATCGTATTCTTCCAGAAAGTTCCGGTTACAGACTTTCTGTTCGGCACGACGTGGAGCCCGCAAACGGCCATTCGAGCTGATCAGGTCGGATCATCCGGTAGCTTCGGCGCGGTTCCGCTATTTACAGGAACGATGCTGATTACGGCGATCGCGATGTTCATCGCCGTTCCTATCGGTTTGTTGACGGCAATCTATCTTGCGGAATATTCTTCCACGCGCATGCGTGGCATTGCCAAGCCATTGTTAGAGATTCTCGCCGGTATCCCGACCGTCGTTTATGGCTTTTTCGCAGCGCTGACCGTCGCCCCCTGGGTGCGGGTGATGGGTGAGTCTGTTGGCATCGAAGTCGCCTCGGAAAGTGCGCTGGCGGCCGGCATGGTGATTGGGATCATGATTATTCCGCTGGTTTCATCGCTCACCGATGATGCGATCAATGCGGTTCCTTCGGCAATGCGCGACGGCGCCCTCGGGCTGGGATCAACTCGCTCGGAAACGATGTTACATGTGATTTTGCCTGCGGCGCTGCCGGGAATCGTGGGTGGCATTCTGCTGGCCGTCTCCCGCGCGATTGGCGAGACAATGATCGTTGTTATGGCTGCCGGTCTCGCGGCCAATCTGACCGCGAATCCTTTTGAGGCCGTCACGACCGTGACCGTTCAGATCGTGACTCTGTTGGTCGGTGATCAGGAATTTGATAGCGCGAAAACGCTGGCTGCTTTCGCGTTGGGTTTGATGCTTTTCGTTGTGACTTTGGTTCTGAACGTTATCGGTTTGCATGTCGTACGCAAATACCGTGAAGCGTATGACTAGGGTGAATCGCATTGGATAAGAAACTGACAACGCATCAAAAAGTCGAGGCTGGGCTCGGTCGAAGACGCCGCAAGGAGTTCGCATTTCGCTTCGTCGGCATTCTCGCGACCAGTTTCGGTCTGCTGTTTCTCGGGATTTTCTTCGCGACACTGATCAGCAAGGGTTCGTCTGCATTTGTGCAGACCTTTGTACAGCTCGATATCGAATTGTCGGCCGATGTCATCGCCCCGGGTGGAGAAATGGATCTCGCTTATGCCGATTTTGATGGTCTTGTTCGGAGCGCTCTGCGGAAAGAGTTGCCCGAAGTCACTTCGCGAAGTGAGCGGCGATTACTGAATCGGCTGGTGAGTATTGGGGCCGGATACCAGGTTCGCGATCTCGTTGCTGAAAACCCGGACCTTATTGGCACGACGCAATCGCTCTGGGTTCCGGCGTCGTCGAACGTTGACATGCTGATAAAGGGCAATATCGATGCGACTATTGACGAAAGCCTGAGAACGTTGTCGGACAAACAGGTCGAGTGGATCGGCGTGCTCGAAAGCGATGGACGGCTGGAAACGCGGTTTAATAAAGCGCTGTTCACGAATGGCGATTCCAGAGAACCCGAGTTGGCCGGAATTCGCGGCGCAATGATGGGTTCTTTCTTTATGCTCATTGTTACCATTTCATTGTCGTTTCCAATCGGAGTGGCAGCGGCTATTTACCTTGAGGAATTCGCGCCGAGGAATCGCTGGTCCGACCTGATAGAAGTGAACATCAACAATTTGGCGGCCGTGCCCTCTATTGTTTTCGGGCTCTTGGGCCTGGCTGTCTTTATCAACTGGATTGCCTTACCGCGATCGGCGCCACTGGTGGGTGGCCTGGTACTGACGTTATTGACGTTGCCCGTGATTATTATCGCGTCGCGAGCGGCGATTAAGGCGGTTCCGCCCTCAATTCGCGAGGCGGCTCTGGGTCTCGGTGCGTCTCAGATGCAGGTGGTGTTTCACCATGTAATGCCGCTGGCAATGCCGGGAATGTTAACCGGTGCCATTATCGGAATGGGACGCGCCCTCGGCGAGTCCGCGCCGCTATTGATGATCGGCATGATCGCCTTTGTTGTCGATGTTCCCGGCTCGTTAACCGACCCGTCGACTGCTTTACCGGTACAAATTTATCTTTGGGCAGACAGCCCTGAGCGAGCGTTTGCGGAACGAACTTCCGCAGCTATTATCGTATTGCTCGCATTCCTGTTATTAATGAATCTTGCCGCTGTGATTGTTCGCAGGCGGATGGAACGCAAGTGGTAACCTGCATGAACTTGGCGACTATGACCGAAAAACCGATAGAAAAAGAAACGACTACAGATACAGCGCCGACCTTGCCGATCCCTGGCTTTCATGACCAGGTTGTCGATCTGGGCCGTGAGACGGTTGGCACCGTGCGGTGTGAAAACCCGTTCATGGTTGCTGAAAAAGTAAACGTCTTTTATGGCGATAACCATGCAATCCGTGATGTCACACTTGAGATCGGGAAGAAACAGGTCGTCGCGTTGATCGGACCGTCAGGTTGTGGGAAGTCGACGTTTCTTCGGTGCCTGAATCGAATGAACGATACGATCGAGTCCGCGCGGGTTACCGGTCGAATAACGCTCGACGGTGACGACATCTATAACAAGAAGCAGGACCCCGTCGCATTGCGTGCGCGAGTTGGCATGGTTTTTCAGAAACCGAACCCGTTCCCCAAAAGCATCTATGACAATGTTGCCTATGGCCCGCGAATTCATGGTCTCGCTGGAGATCGGGCCGAACTCGACGATATTGTTCATTCAAGTCTCGAGCGGGCCGGATTGCTGAAGGAAGTCAAAGACCGGCTTGAAGACTCAGGAACGAGTCTTTCAGGCGGACAACAGCAGCGTCTTTGCATTGCACGCACGATCGCGGTCAATCCCGAAGTTATTCTGATGGATGAGCCATGCTCGGCGCTTGACCCAATCGCTACAGCGCGCATTGAGGACCTTATGGACGAACTATGTGAGGACTACGCCATCGTGATCGTCACTCATTCAATGCAGCAGGCCGCGCGCGTATCGCGGCGGGTCGCCTACTTTCATCTCGGTCACTTGGTGGAAGTGGATGATACGGAGAAGGTCTTTACGAATCCGCAACACAAGCTAACCGAAGATTACATCACCGGTAGGATTGGCTAGACCGTTTTATCCCAGAATTCTGCAAAGCGTTTTTCCGAGAACCCGACGGCGATAAATACTTCAGATTCGAGCACGGGGCGTTTTACCAGCGTCGGATTTTCGATCATCAAAGCCAGTGCGCGATCCTTGGTCATATCGCTGCGATCAACTTCCGGGATCTTTCGCCACGTCAGGCTTTGCTTGTTCAGCAATTTCGCCCAGTCAATGCGCGAAGACCACCGCTCCAGCATTTGTATATCAAGCCCGTCATCCCGAACATCGTGAAAACGAAATTCGATGTCGTTTTCCGCGAAATATTTTCGGGCTTTTCTGCATGTGTCGCAGCTCTTGATTCCAAATACCGTCAGCATGGTCGCTCAGTCCAGATTTCTAAGTAATTCATTCAACCCGGTTTTTGACCGGGTTTTCGCGTCAACTCTCTTTACTATGACAGCGCAGTACAATGAGTATTTGCCGTCAGCGGATGGCAGGTTGCCGGAGACAACAACCGATCCCGCAGGGATTCGACCGTAGGAAACCTCATCGGTTTCACGATTGTATATTCTCGTGCTTTGGCCGAGGTAAACCCCCATTGATATAACAGAGCCTTCTTCAACGATCACGCCTTCGACCACCTCGGAACGCGCTCCGATAAAGCAGTCGTCTTCAATAATTGTCGGGCCGGCCTGGATGGGTTCCAGTACGCCGCCGATACCAACACCACCGGACAGGTGGACGTTCTTGCCGATTTGAGCACAGCTGCCAACTGTCGCCCATGTGTCGACCATCGTGCCGCTGTCGACGTAGGCGCCGATGTTGGTGTAGCTGGGCATAAGGACGACATCCGGAGCGATGTAGGCGCCGCGGCGAACGATTGCGTCGGGTACGACGCGCACGCCATCGGCAGCAAACTGTTCATCAGTGTAGTCCGCATATTTCATTGGCACTTTGTCATAGAATCGACTGTGACCACTTTCGATGACTTTGTTATCGCTCAGCGCAAAACTCAGCAACACGGCTTTCTTTAGCCATTGGTTTACATGCCAGTCAGCGCCGCGTTTTTCGGCAACGCGAGCTTTGCCCGAGTCGAGCAGGGCGATTGCGTCCTGCACGGCCGAATTAATCTTGTCTTTGTCATCGAAGCCCTGCGACCGAGTCTCAAAAGCCTCTTCGATGATGGTTTCCAAATCCTGCATGTTTGTTTCTTCCGCTCGTATTTCCGTTGCCTAGGCAAGTTTATCCATCAAGGACTGCGCCAGTTCGTTTCGCGCAACGTCGGTGAGGGGGCATCCTGACAGATCGCTGATGTAAAACACATCCTCGGCTCGTTCTCCGATAGTCATGATCTTTGCCGACGTGATATCGACGCCCCGCTCGATAAACACCTGGCCGACTTTACTCAGCAAACCGGGTCGGTCTGCAGTGAAGATTTCAAGGACCGTTTGTTCGCCCAACGTCGTCGAATCAAAATTGACGCGCGTTGGCGTCGTGAACATTCGAGCTTGCCGTGTTCGCGCGCGCGTGACTTTCGCAACGTCGTCATCACTGAGCGCCAGTGTACGAGTAAGCGCCCGACGAAAGTTATTGACTCGGTCTTCATCGATATCGACGCGCTTATCCGATTCCATGAAGACGTAGGTGTCAATGCTGCGACCGTTATCAAGCGGAACGATTCGAGCGTCCATAATGGTTGCGCCGAGTTCATCAAGTACAGCAGTTACATGTGCAAACGTGTGGTCTTTTTGATCGGTAAGCATGACCGCCTCGACGCCATCGCCGGTGTGCCGACGACGGACTTCAACCAGTCCAGCTTCATTATCCGTATCGGAATCAGCCAGCCATTCTGTATGCCACGCTATTTCGGAACTTCGGTAGCGCAGGAAGTACCTGTCGTTGAATAAGCGCCACACCTCCGCGACTCTGGTTGGGTCGATGCCAGCGTCGTCGAGGTAGGCGCGCGCCTTCTCTTGTTTCTCATCAATCAGCTGCTTGGCTTCGAAGGGGTTTTCCAGGCCGCGGATGAATGCACGCTTGGTGAGCTCGTAAAGGTCGCGGAACAATTGCGCCTTCCACGAGTTCCAGAGTTTTGGGTCGGTGCCGCGAATATCGGCAACGGTTAGAACGTAAAGGTGGTCAAGGCGCGTCTGGTCGCCGACAAGGTCGGCAAATGCGTTGATGACGTCAGGATCACCGAGGTCCTTTTTCTGTGCCGTCGCCGAAAAGATCAAATGACTGCGAACCAGCCAGGCGACCAGACGTGCTTCTGGTTTGCCAATGCCATGCTCCAGACAGAAGGCTTCCGCATCAACGGCGCCAAGTTCCGAATGATCTCCGCCGCGTCCTTTCGCGATGTCGTGAAACAGCCCACCGAGATAAGCGATCTCCGGTTTTTCCAGGGCCTGCATGATCTCGCTGCAATGCGGGAGCTCGTCGTTGAACCGCTGCAGTGCAAATTTGCGAAGATTACTGACGACGAAGAGCGTGTGCTCGTCGACCGTGTAGGCGTGGAACAAGTCGTACTGCATTCGACCGACAATGCGACCGAATGATGGAATGTAGAGGCCCAGCACCCCGTACAGATTCATGCGACGAAGTTCATGGGTAACGCCTTCGGGGGCGCGGAGGATATTCAGGAAGAGTCGATGGTTACGTGGATTCTGGCGAAACTCGTCGTCGATAAGATGCAGATGGCGCTTTATTGAGCCCACCGTGTAGGCGCTGACGCCGCGCAACTCCGGGTTGTCTTGCAGCAGCAGGAATAATTCGAGCATTGCCGACGGGTCGCGTCGGAACACCTGTTCGTCGACGGTTTGCAGAAACCCGTTCTTCACCTGGAAGCGGTCGTTGAGGGGCTCCGGTGGCGCGTCCGGGTCCATCAGAATGGCTTCTTCAAATTGCTGCAGCAACATTTCGTTGAGTCGGCTCAAATCCATAACCGTGCGGTAGTAGCGCTGCATGAGTTGCTCGACGGCCAGCGTGTAGGTCGCATCTTCATAGCCGAGCATTTGCGCAAGCCGGGTCTGGTGGTCAAACAGCAGCCGGTCTTCCTGACGTCCGGTCAGGATGTGCAACGCAAACCGTATTCGCCATAAAAAATGTTCGCCGTCTTGCAGGCGTTGCAATTGAACCGGGGTCAGAAACTTGTGGTCGACGAGTTCGGCCAGCGTCGCTGCGCCGAAGTGCCGTTTTGCGACCCAGCCGATCATCTGGATATCGCGTAATCCACCGGGACTGCCTTTTACGTTGGGCTCAAGGTTGTACGCCGTGTCGTGATATCGATGATGGCGGGCAATCTGTTCTTTGCGCTTTTCTTCGAAAAATACCGACGATGGCCACATTTGGTCCGGTTCGATCACGGCCAGCATCTCGTCAAACAAGGCCTCAGGCCCGGCCAGCAGTCGTGCTTCCATCAAGGTGGTGGCGATTGTCAGGTCCGCACCGGCTTCCTGAAAGCACTGCTTAACGTTGCGCACGCTGTGCCCGATTTCCAGGCCAACGTCCCAAAGGGAGGTGACGAATGCGGACAGGCATTCCTCGCTGCTCTTCGAAATATCTTCGGGCAGCAGGATCATTACGTCGACATCGGAGCCTGGATGCAGCTCGCCCCGTCCGTAGCCGCCCACAGCGACAAGCGCCGCGCCGCAGTCGTCGACATGCTCGTCCCAAAGCTGGACAAGCATCTCATCGATAAGCCGCGAGCGGGCGTGTACCAGGTCTACAACGGATTCACCGGATTCGAAGCGTGCCTTCAGGTCGTCGCCAGCGGCCGCCAATGATGCGCGAAGCGCTTTGTAAATCATTGTTTTATCAGCGATTATCGGCACCGAGAGTCAGTACCTCGAAGCCATCGGCCGTAATCAGGCAGGTATGTTCCCATTGAGCCGAAAGGCTGTGATCTTTGGTGACGACAGTCCAGCCGTCGGGCAGCAATCTGACGTTGGCTTTGCCCGCGTTGACCATGGGTTCCACCGTCAAAGCCATGCCCTCACGTAATTCAAGGCCGGTATTCCGCTTGCCATAGTGCAGAACCTGGGGGTCCTCATGGAAAACCTCACCGATTCCGTGGCCACAATACTCGCGGACCACGGAAAAGCGATTCTTTTCAACGTTTTGCTGTACCGCCGCGCCGATGTTGCCGAGACGCTTGCCGGGCCCGAGCTCCTGGATGCCTAACCACATGCTTTCAAAGGCAATATCGGACAGTCGGACCGCTTGAATACTGGGTTTTCCAGCGAAAAACATGCGGCTGGTATCGCCGTGAAAGCCGTCTTTTATGACGGTAATGTCAATATTGATGGCATCACCGCTCTTGAGCGTCTTATCCCCGGGTATGCCATGGCAGACAACGTGATTTACGGACGTGCAAATCGACTTTGGAAAGCCGCGATAGTTGAGCGGAGCAGGGATAGCGTCCTGAACGCCGGTGATGTATTCATGACAAATATGGTCGAGTTCACCGGTGGTAACACCCGGTTTCACGTATTCCCCGATCATATCGAGGACGTCTGCGGCGAGTCTTCCGGCGACACGCATTTTGTCCTGCTGAGCAGGTGTTTTTATCGTTACTGACATTCGCTTGATTTTTCGTTGTTGGGCGGGGTCCGCTATGGTATAAAGCGCGCCCCTCAGTAGCAAATTGTTGTTGCCAGAGGGGTAAAAACTACTTCACACGTATACCGACACGTCTTGCTGGGTGCCCTGTTTAAAAAGGGGTTGTGAGATGGGGTATGCGGAGGCCTAACCCGGAGAAATCGATATGGCAGACGTAACCATGCGCCAGATGCTAGAGGCTGGCGTGCATTTTGGTCATCAGACCCGTTACTGGAACCCGAAGATGTCACCCTACATCTTTGGCGAACGTAACAAAATCCACATTATCAACCTTGAAAAGAGCTTGCCGCTTGCGCGCGAAGCCTGTGCATTTATAAAAGGCACGGTTTCCGATGGCGGGAAGGTTTTGTTCGTTGGCACCAAACGGGCCGCGCGCGAGGCTGTGCAAACGCATGCCCAACGTTGCGAGATGCCGTTTGTCAGCCAACGCTGGCTCGGCGGCATGCTGACCAACTACAAGACGATTCGTCAATCTGTCAAACGTCTTACGACGCTCGAGCAGATGGCCGACGACGGTACTTTTGACGGTCTAACCAAGAAAGAAGTTCTCGGCCTTAGCCGCGAGCAGGAAAAACTGGAACGAAGCCTTGGCGGTATTAAGAAAATGCGTAATGTTCCTGACGTCATGTTCATCATCGGCGTCGATCACGAAGACATTGCGATTCGCGAAGCCAAGAAGCTCGGAATTCCGGTTGTGGCAATTGTTGATACAAATTGTTCGCCTGACGGCGTTGACTACGTCATTCCTGGTAATGACGATGCAATGCGCGCTATTGAGCTGTACGCGGCGTTGGTTGCCGATGCGGTTCTCGATGGCAAAGCCTCTCTGCCTGAGGTAGCACTCGGTGACGACGACTTTGTCGAGCTGGATGCCGATGGCAACGTCAAGAAGGCGCGCGCCAAGAAGAAGACCGGCGCTAAAAAGACAACAAAGAAGAAAGCAACCGTCAAAAAGGTGTCTGCCAAGAAGGCCGATGCTGAAGAGAAGGCTGACGACGCGCCTGTAGCTGAAGCCAAGGCAGACGCTAAAGCGGAGCCGGAAGCGAAGGCAGAGGCTAAAGCAGAGCCGGAAGCGAAGGCAGAGGCTAAAGCAGAGCCGGAAGCGAAGGCAGAGCCTAAAGCAGAGCCGGAAGCGAAGGCAGAGCCTAAAGCGGAACCGGAAGCTAAAGCGGACGCAGAGCCAAAGGCCGCTAAAAAGGTAGCCAAAAAGGCCGCTAAAAAGACAGCCAAAAAAGCGACCAAGAAGGTAGCGAAAAAAGCGGCCGACAAGGACGAGGGCTGAGCTATGTCTATCACTGCATCAATGGTGAAAGATCTTCGTGAGCGCACGGGTGCCGGAATGATGGAGTGCAAGAAAGCGCTCGTCGAGACCGGCGGAGACCTGGACGCGGCGGTAGAGGCACTGCGCATGTCGGGTCAGGCGAAAGCAGACAAGAAGTCTAGTCGTGTAGCGGCAGACGGCAAAATTGTCATCATCACTGGTGGTGACAAAACCGTTGTCGCCGAGATTAACTCCGAAACCGATTTCGTGGCCAAGGACGAAAACTTTTCTGCGTTCGCGGAAGCGGTTGCTACTGCAGCATTGGCTACCGGTACGACTGATGTCGCGGCATTGTCGTCTCAGACGATCGATGACGGAAAAACAGTTGAAGAAGCACGCACCGAGCTCGTTACAAAAGTGGGCGAGAACATTTCAGTTCGTCGAATTTCGATTCTCGAGAGTGCCGGCCCTATCGGTTCGTACACGCACGGTGCACGCATCGGTGCAGTGGTTACGCTTGAGGGTGGCGATACCGACCTTGCTCGCGATATTGCAATGCACGTCGCCGCGATTAATCCGACTTGTATCGACGAGTCTGGTGTACCCGCCGAAACGCTCGAAACTGAGAAACGCATCTTCACAGAGCAGGCCGCCGAGTCTGGTAAGCCACCTGAAATTATTGAAAAAATGATTGGTGGTCGAATCAACAAGTTCCTGAAGGAAATTACGTTAGTTGGTCAGCCGTTCGTCAAAGACGACAAGCAGACCGTTGGCCAACTCCTGAAGAGTGCGGGCGCCAGCGTGACGTCTTTCGTTCGTTTCGAGGTTGGCGAAGGAATCGAAAAGAAAGAAGAGAACTTTGCGGACGAGGTCATGAAGCAGATCGAAGACGCAAAGAAAGACGCGTAGCCTTAAGGTTAGCTCTTAAGCCGTTGATTTTAGTAGAGACCTTATTCAGGGAATACGCTAGAATTAACGGCCGTCGAGGCCTCGGCCACGACCCCAATATAAAAGGTATTCTATGAGTGACAATCCCGATCAGTACCGTCGTGTATTGCTGAAGCTCAGCGGTGAAGCGCTGATGGGAGATCTGGATTACGGCATCGAGCCGAAAGTCATTCAACGTATCGCGGCTGAAATTGCCACTGCACGCAATTCCGGCGTTGAAATCGCGATTGTCATCGGCGGTGGCAACATTTTTCGCGGAGCGGGACTGGCACGCGCTGGCATGGACCGGGTGACCGGGGATTACATGGGCATGCTTGCTACCGTGATGAACGCGTTGGCCATTCAAGATGCTCTCGAGTCACTCGATGTTTATGCTCGTGTGATGTCCGCATTGCAAATCAATGAAGTTTGCGAGGACTACATTCGCCGGCGCGCGGTTCGCCACCTTGAAAAAGGTCGCGTGGTAATTCTGGCGGCCGGCACCGGCAATCCGTTTTTCACAACCGATACAGCAGCGAGTCTTCGAGCCATCGAAATCGGTGCTGACGTATTGCTGAAAGCGACAAAAGTCGACGGCGTTTACGACGCGGACCCGATGAGCAATCCGGACGCCAAACGTTACGAGCGGGTGTCGTATGATCAGGTGCTGTCGGACAAACTCTCGGTTATGGATGCGACCGCGATAGTTATGTGTCGGGACAACAATTTGCCATTGCGCATTTTCGATCTGACGCGAAAAGATGCGTTGGTTCAGGCAATGTCGGGTGAGGAAATCGGGACGGTTGTTACCGCCTGAATCCGGGTGGTGGAATTAATTTGAGGACGTTTTAATCGTGTTGGATGAAATCAAGAAAGACGCGGCGAGCCGAATGGCCAAAAGCGTAGCTTCTTTGCAGCAAGAGCTGACGAAGATTCGGACAGGGCGGGCGCACACGAGTTTGCTCGACCATATCACGGTCGATTACTACGGCAGCCAGGTACCGCTAAATCAGGTTTCGAATGTGGGCGTGGAAGACTCTCGTACGCTGATCATTACTCCTTGGGAGAAGGACATGGTCAAGCCTATTGAGAAAGCGATCATGACGTCTGACCTGGGCCTGAACCCGGCAACTGCGGGTACGGTTATCCGCGTCCCGTTGCCCGCGCTGACAGAGGAGCGCCGCAAGGACATGATTCGTGTCGTGCGCAATGAAGCTGAAGGCGGTCGAATCGCGATTCGAAACATTCGCCGCGATGCGTTGCACGACATTAAGGAATTGCTGAAAGAAAAAATGATTGGCGAGGACGATGAACGCCGCGCCGAAGTCGATATTCAGACCATAACGGATAAGCATGTCGGCCAGGTTGACCAGGCCCTGGCGGACAAAGAGTCCGAGTTGATGGAGATATAGGGAGGTCACTCCTTATATAAATCGCCAGCCAGTGTCTCAGCCCTCAACCAAGTCTTCGTCGGATAGCAGCGTACCTCGGCACGTAGCGATCATTATGGATGGCAACGGTCGGTGGGCCAGAGGCAAGAATAAGCCGCGCCGCTCGGGACACCGTGCTGGCGTAAAGTCCGTGCGCTGTTCCGTCGAAACCGCCGCAGAGCGAGGCATCGAGTGGCTGACCTTATTCGCCTTCAGCAGCGAAAACTGGTCCAGACCCGAGGATGAAGTCAGCTCGTTGATGAATTTGTTTGTCGAGGCTTTGCGACGAGAAGTGGACGAGCTGCATCGTAATAATGTGAGGCTGAAGTTCATTGGTGCGCTGGATGAGCTGAACGAAGGCTTGAAAGAAAAGATTGCTCGGTCTGAGCAAAAAACAGCGAACAACACTGGGCTGAATCTTAATGTGGCCATGGCTTATGGCGGACGATGGGACATCATTAAAGCAAGCAAGGCGATTGCCGGTCGTGTCGCGGACGGATCGCTGACGATCGACTCGATCGACGATGCAGAATTTGCATCGGAACTGCAGTTGGCCAATTGTCCAGATCCGGATCTCTTGATCCGCACTGGCGGAGAGCAGCGCATTAGCAATTTTCTGCTCTGGAATCTGGCCTACGCTGAGCTTTGGTTTACGGACGTTTTGTGGCCAGAGTTCGACGCAACGGTATTTGACGAGGCGCTTTCTTTTTACGCGGGGAAGCAGCGCCGTTTTGGACACACGGGTGATCAGGTAGAGGCTGTCGAATGCTAAGAACACGAATAATTACAGCAGTCGTATCGCTCGCGATCCTGGTGGCCGTGCTATTTGTCGTACCAGCGGTTGTTGCGGAGATCGTTATTGCGCTGGTGATTCTCGTCGGTGCTTGGGAATGGTCGGGTTTTCTGGGGATCAAATCGAATGGCGGGCGCTACGTATACGTCGCGATCATCGCAGCGCTGATGGCCCTTACAGTTTCCGTTTTTGATGTTTATACCTATCAGATATTGCAGGTCGCCTTTTTGTGGTGGTTTGTTGCCTTTATCTGGACCTTCTTCTTCCCAACACCGATACCGGCAGCCATTCGCTGGATTTGCGGTGCGTTGGTTCTGGTGCCGTTGTATGTCGCGCTTCTGGCATTGTACAAGCTGTCTCCGCAGTATCTGCTATTTTCTCTGATAATTGTCTGGGCGGCTGACATAGGCGCCTATTTCGCCGGCAAGCAATTTGGGCGGGTCAAACTCGCGCCAGCTATCAGCCCGGGGAAAACCTGGGAAGGCGTATTAGGTGGCATTGCTATGGTGGCCGCGTTGTCTCTGGCGTGGGCTCATTACGCAGACCTGCAGGTGTCTGTTGTACTGCCTTTTTGCCTGGCCGTCGGCGCCTTGTCGGTGGTTGGCGATCTCACGGTCAGCATGTTCAAACGCACGGCCGGTGTTAAAGACAGCGGCAGTCTGTTTCCTGGACACGGTGGTGCCCTCGACCGGGTGGATAGTGTAGCGGCCGCAGCGCCGCTATTCGCGTTGGGCCTGAATTGGCTGAGATTGTTGTGATGCATCGTTCAGCCAGCATTCAGGAAACGCGACTTAGGGTGATTGGCAACTCTTTGGGAACTGCAGCATTCCCAGCCAGTCCACTAGTGAAGATGGCTATTAATGACTAGTTTCCTGACTAACCTGGCGGCGTTTATCGCGCTGATCAGCATCCTCGTTGCCGTACACGAATACGGCCACTTTATTGTGGGCCGTTGGAGCGGCATGAAAGTGCTGCGTTTTTCCATTGGATTTGGCAAACCGATCTGGATGCGCAGAGGTGTTAAAGACAACACCGAATTCTGTGTCTCTGCGATTCCACTCGGCGGTTATGTCCGATTTCTCGACAGCCGCGAGGGCATTATCGAGCCTGAAGACGAAGGCCGCGCTTTTGACCAGCGCCCGATTCCCCTGCGAATTGCTGTGCTCCTGGCCGGTCCGGCATTTAATTTTCTGTTCGCGATTGCCGCTTATTGGGTACTGATGGCTGGCGGTACCATGATTATCAAGCCGGCCGTGGGTGTGGTTGAATCGGGTTCCTACGCGGATCAGGCCGGTCTCGTTTTCGGCGACAAAATCATCACCGTCGGTGACGCTGCGGCGACCGAGTGGGAAGCGACGCTCGTCGCCATTCTCGGTGAAATGGTTGACGATGGACGCGTTCCATTGACGCTGGAAAGCAGTGACGGCCTCCATCGTGAGGTCGTCATCAACGTTGGTGACGACAAGACGCGTTTAACAGAGCCGGGTGTACTTTTTGACGGTCTTGGATTTGTTCCCTGGCAGCCGCCGGCTATTATTGCCGAGCTTCCGGAGGACGGCGTAGCGTTTGGCAGTGGTCTTGCTATCGGCGATCGAATTGCGACAATTGGCGGCGAAAAAATCAAGAACTTCGACGACTTGAGAGTTGCCGTGGAGCCGCGCGCCGGGCAGGACGTCGTGATCGAATATGTGCGTAACGGACGTACCGAATCTGTCGATGTTCGAATTGGCGAGCGAGTCATCGATGGTGAGGCGACTGGCTACCTTGGCGTAGGCTGGACCACAGAGGGCGGTGATAGCTACTATCAGCGAATCGTCTATACGCCGCTTGAGTCGCTTTCGGCTGCAATGCAGCGGACGTGGATGTCGACGATATTCACCGTAAACATGCTGGGCCGAATGGTAACCGGGGATGTTTCGATGAAGAACATCAGCGGGCCAATCAATATTGCACAGATCGCTGGCGCATCCGTTGAACGCGGCTGGCGGTATTCCGTGGGCATCCTGGCTGTGATCAGTATCAGCCTGGGGGTTTTGAATTTGTTGCCAGTGCCTGTGTTGGACGGCGGTCAGATCGTGTACCAGCTGGTTGAGGCGTTGAAGGGCGGACCGATGACCGAACGTGCGCAGATTGTTGGCCAGCAGGTAGGCATACTCGCGTTGCTGCTGTTGATGAGCTTCGCCTTTTATAACGATATTGCGAGAATTTTTAGCTGATGAGAAAGACTCTAATTGCGTTGCTGGTTTTACTGCCACTCACTTCGATGGCGGCCGGAAATTTTGTGGTCAAAGACATGCGAGTCGAAGGCCTGCAACGAATCTCGGAAGGTACGGTTTTTAACTATCTTCCCATCAATGTTGGCGATTCAATCGACAGTGTTCGAATTGGTGAAGCGATACGCGCGCTCTATGGTCAGGAGTTGTTCGATGATATCGAAATGCGTCGCGAAGAAGACACACTGATTATCGTCGTCAATGAACGCCCGTCCATCGAAAGTTTTTCGATCGATGGGAACAAGGACATCAAGACCGAAGACCTGATGGGATCTCTACGCGCTGTCGGCCTTGCACGCGGTCGCACCTTCGATCGGTCCGTACTCGACAACGTGGAGATGTTCTTGCGCGAGCAATACTATGATCGCGGAAAGTACGGTGTTGATATCAAGACGGACGTGCAGGATCGCCCAAACAATACGGTGCGCATCAAGATCGACGTCAAAGAAGGCGATCGCGCGAAGATCCGGCAGGTAAACCTCGTCGGTAATGATTCGTTCGAAGAGGACGAAATTCGTTCAAACTTTGAGCTTGATACTGCTAACTGGCTTTCCTGGATTCGACAGGATGACCGTTACGCCAAAGAAGCGCTTGAAGGCGATCTGGAAGTATTGCGTTCCTTCTACATGGATCGTGGCTACGCCGATTTCCGTGCGGAGTCGACTCAGGTAGCGATTTCGCCAAACAAGAAAGACATATTTGTCACCATCAACATTCATGAGGGCGATGTCTATACTATTTCCGACGTAAAACTTGTCGGAGATATGGTCATTTCGGAGGCGTTTCTTCGCGCGCAAATCTTGGCCCAGCCGGGTTCTGTGTTTAACCAGACTCTATTGACCGCCACCGCGGATCGGATGCAGTTCATCCTGGGTGCAGAAGGCTATGCTAACGCGGAAATCGAGCCGGTTCCCGAACTTGATCGCGAAAAGAAAGAAGCTGATGTTACTTTTTACCTGAACGCGCAAAATCGCGTTTATGTTCGGAATATCAACTTCAATGGTATTAGCCAGGTTGAGGACGAAGTGCTTCGTCGCGAGATGCGCCAATTGGAAGGATCGTATCTTTCAAACTCGCTAATGGACCGATCCAAGATATTATTGCAACGCCTGCCCTACGTTGAGCCGGGTGTCGATTATCGCACGATGCCCGTTCCTGGAAGTCCTGATTTGGTTGATGTTGACGTCGATCTTGAATACCGCATGCCAGGACAATTTTCCGGTGGTGTCGGATATTCCGAGTCACAAAAATTGCTGCTCAACGGCAGCATTGTGCATACTAATTTTGCTGGTACCGGCAACCGCGTTGCACTTGAGCTGAATTCCGGTCAATTCCAAAAACTCTACAGTATTTCTCATACGGATCCGTACCGGACGATGGATGGTGTTCATCGGACCCTGAGCGTCAACTACAGGGATATCACACAGTTCACCTCAGCAGCTTCGGATTTCTCAACAGAGAGCGCTGGCGCGACCGTCGACTACGGCTACCCGGTTTCTGAGTACCAACGTGTGTCGTGGGGTGTGACCTTCCAACATTCGGAGCTCATAGCATCGTCGAACAGTACGCAACAATCACAAGACTGGGTTACGCAAAATGGTAATCCGTTTGTGGAAAACTTGGGCAACGGAGCGATATTCATCGGTTCCGAATTCGATACAGTTGAGTTGATCGCCGGCTGGTCCTTTGACAGCCGCAACCGATCCCTTTTTGCAACGCGCGGCACGCGTCAGCAGATTTTCTTCAGTCTTGCGGTGCCAGGCAGCGACGTTGAATATTATCAGGCGCGATATAACTTCACTAAATATTTCCCGATAACGAACAAATGGATTGTCCGACTGAATGCTGAGCTGGGGGTGAGTGAGGCTATGGGGGATACGACCGCGGCCCCGCCCTACAAGCAATTCTACGGTGGTGGCCCGCAGTCAGTACGCGGCTTCAAAGAGTCCTACCTCGGGCCTCGTGACAGCTTCGGCCGCCCCTACGGTGGTAATATGTTGGTTGCGAGTCAGCTAGAGCTTATAATCCCGCTGCCAGAGAAATTCTCCAGTCAAGCTCGCGCGAGCTTGTTCTACGATGTTGGCAATGTATTTAACACGGGCGAGGTTGCATTTACTGACAAGCTGGGCAGCCCAATCGAGTACAAGCCGGATGTTGATGAGCTACGCGCATCTGTGGGTATTGGCGTGCAGTGGCTCGCGCCGCTTGGGTTATTCAGATTCAGTTATGCTTACCCACTGAACAAGTATGACGGTAATGACAGATACTACGGAGATGAACTGGAACGATTCCAGTTCTCCATTGGACAAGCTTTTTAAGGAATGGAATACATGAGTTTTATGAACAAACAGTTGGTTAAAGCAATCATTGGCGTTGCACTGGTTTTCGCATTTGCGATGCCCGCATCAGCTCAGGAAACGAAAATCGGCGTAGTCAGCCTGCAGGCGATTGTTGAACGAGCGCCGCAAACGAAAGCGGTAATGGAAGCATTGCGCGAAGAGTTTGCTCCGCGTGAACGTCAAATCGTTGCGAAGCAAAAAGAGATCGAAGATCTCCAGGCGAAAGCGCAGAAGGATCTGGCCGTTATGGGCGAGACAGAGCGCCGAAACGCTGAAAAAACTCTGCGAGACCTGGGTCGTGAATTCGAACGAATGCGTACTGAGTATCAGGAAGACAGCAACCTTCGGCAGAACGAAGAGTTTGGCGTATTGCAGCGCTCCGTATTGAAGGAAGTTCAGGACTACGCACAGGCGCAAGGCTACGACATCATCATCGGTGATGGTGTGTTGTACGTAAGCACTGCCGTCAATATTACGGAAGACGTCCTCAACGCTGTCATCGCAAACTACGAAGCGACAGCACAGTAGACCGGCGTCCGGCGACTCGAATGTCGATCAGTCTCGGAGAGCTCGCTACTCGGTATGGGTGCGAGCTGATCGGCGATCCGGATACACTAATCACGGGCGTTGCGTCATTAGAAGGTGCAACGCCCGGCTCGCTTTCCTTTTTGGCAAGCTCCTCCTACAAAGCGCAGTTGTCGGTAACGAAAGCGGCGGTGGTGGTTTTGCGTTCTGAGGACGCGAGTGATTGCCCAGTCGCAGCTCTTGTTAATGACAACCCTTACGCGATGTATGCGCGCATGGCCGCGGCGATCTGCCCGGAACCGGTTTATGATGCGGGCGTGGCGGCGTCAGCAGTCATCTCGACGTCAGCCAACATTGCCAACAGCGCACATATTGCGGCCAATGCGGTCATCGGTGAACGAACAACAATAGGCGAGAATGTGTACGTCGGTCCGGGAACGGTGATCGGACCGGATTGCGTGGTGGGCGATGATTGCCGCTTTGTCTCGAATGTCACATTGGTTAAGCGTGTGAAAGCCGGTGCGCGTTGTATTTTTCATTCAGGCGCGGTTATTGGTTCTGATGGATTCGGCAATGCGATGACCGCCGAAGGCTGGGTGAAAGTGCCGCA
>RCNC010000471.1_pt1 | contig 25674 bp, 23 predicted proteins | sample 2041301 | NCBI WGS metagenome assembly RCNC01 (sample SAMN09708231, study PRJNA481090) | Marine sediment metagenome, whole genome shotgun sequencing project. | biome: marine sediment; feature: ocean; material: sediment; isolation source: Sewage treatment plant 13A marine sediment (STP13A) ... | reverse complement strand
GCAAGCACGCCGCGGTATTAAATCTATATTTCAATAAGTCCGTCATAATCAACGATATATTCTTCATTTAAAAATACGGGTAAACTTTGATCTACCGTATTGTACAATCCTACTCCTGCGTAATACATTTTACCTTCATGCTTTATCGCATTATCTTTCATTTTCAACATAAAAGTCATATCATATTTTTTCGGGTCTTGGGGGAAAACCACATTACGTACAACAATAAAATGTAACTGCTTATCTTTTAAACAAACAAATTGGGGGTTCTTCTTCGGCTTACTATTAACGCCCATGAATTCATAACCCTCAGCTTCAAGCTGGCGCCCTACTATGTTCATAGCTAGATTATGTAGTTCTTGTTCAGATAAGGATTTCATAATCATACATTATAAAAAAACCGATATTTTACATATCGGTTTTTAGACGTTAAATTATTAAAACTGAAACAAGTTCAATTCCTATTTTCGAATTACCCACCGAAATCATCAAAGCGGATATGCTCATCAGGGATGCCAAAGTCCTCTCCCATTTTCTGAACGGCCTTGTTCATCAAAGGTGGCCCACAGAAATACAATTCAATATCCTCAGGAGATTCGTGCTTGCTTAAATAGTTGTCGATTACACAATTGTGAATAAAACCAACGAAACCGTCTCCAGGTGCATCAATATCAGCTTTAACCTTCCAGTTATCCTCTTCCATTGGCTCAGAAAGTGCCAAATAGAATTTGAAATTTGGGAATTCTTTCTCTAACTCATAAAAATGATTCAAATAGAACAATTCTCTTTTTGAACGACCACCATACCAATAGGATACTTTTCGGTTAGTTTTTAATGTTTTTAATAAATGATATAAATGTGAACGCATTGGCGCCATACCAGCACCACCACCTACGTATAGCATTTCAGATTCAGACTCATTGATGAAAAATTCACCATAAGGGCCTGATATAACTACTTTATCGCCTGGTTTTTGAGCGAATATAAAGGAAGAAGCAACGCCAGGATTTACATCCATCCAACCATTTTTAGATCTATCCCATGGTGGTGTTGCTATACGTACGTTCAGCATAATCTCTCTACCTTCTGCTGGGAAAGAGGCCATAGAATAAGCTCTTTCAACAGTTTCAGGATTCTTCATGGTCAACGGCCATAGATTGAATTTATCCCATTCATTCTTGAACTTGTCCGGAGTTTCGTGCTCTTCAGGGTGTGCTGTAATATCTATATCGGCATATTTGATTTCGCATGGGGGAATTTCAATCTGTATATATCCACCTGCTTTATAACCCATATCTTCAGGGATTTCAACAACGAATTCCTTAATAAAAGAGGCCACATTATAATTACGGACAACCGTACCATCCCATTTCTTTATACCGAAAACCTCTTCAGGAATGGTGATATCCATATCTTGTTTTACCTTAACCTGACATGCCAATCTAGCACCTTCATTCAATTCTCTTTTAGAGAAATGTGGCGTTTCGGTTGGTAAGGCTTCTCCGCCTCCTGATAATACATGACATTCACATTGAATACATGTACCACCTCCACCGCATGCCGAAGGAAGAAATATTTTCTGGTTACCTAAAGTTGAAAGTAATGACCCGCCAGAACCCACTTCAACTTTCTTTTCTCCATTAATTGTAATGGTAACAGGTCCTGAAGGAGACAGTTTTTCTTTTGTGAACAACAAAAGTGCAACCAACAATAATAAAAGAATTAGGAACGATATTACCGTAATTAAAATTGTTCCACCTGTACTAGTAGCTAAAATCATTTTTACTTGTTTATAGCGTCATTATATGAGATCTCTTTTTCATCGATCTCCTTTTGATTTTCTTTATCCTCAATTTTCTCGATCTTCTCGATCTTCTCGGCAGTAGTTTTTTCTTCAACAGGAGCAGCCTCGCCTCCGCCAGTCAACATACCACCAAAACTTTGGAAACCGATACCCATTAAACCTGTGATGATAAAGGTTATGCCAAGGCCTCTTAAAGGAGCCGGTACATTTGAATATCTTATTTTTTCTCGAATGGCGGCAATGGCCAAAATGGCCAAGAACCAGCCAATACCGGAACTTACCCCATAATTAAAAGCTAATCCCAAAGAAGCGATTTCACGTGATTGCATGAACAATGAACCTCCTAAAATTGCACAGTTCACTGCAATTAATGGTAAAAATATACCTAGTGAGTTATAAAGTGCTGGCGAAAATTTTTCAACCACTATTTCAACCAATTGCACCATCGTTGCAATGGTTGCGATAAACAGAATAAAGGATAAAAAGCTAAGATTATAATCAGCATATTCAGGTCCTAGCCAAGCCAAGGCACCGTCACGAAGTAGATACTGATCCAACAACCAGTTTAATGGCACTGTAACCGCCAAAACGAAAATTACGGCAGCTCCCAAACCAACAGCTGTAGCTACTTTCTTTGATACGGCCAAATAGGAACACATTCCTAAGAAAACCGCAAATACCATATTATCAATAAATATGGATCTAAAAAATAATTCTATATGTTCTAACATGATATTTCTTTTAAATAACTATTAGTTGTCCTCGATTAATGCTACGTTTCTCGAACGTTGGATCCATATAATGATACCCACAACAATCAATGCTGCTGGCGGAATAATCATGAATCCGTTGTTTTCATAGCCAGTGGCGTACAATCCTGTTTTAGAGATTGGGTTGCCCAAAACTGGGAAGCCAAACAAAGTTCCAGATCCTAAAAGTTCTCTAAAGAACCCTACGATTATCAATATAATCCCATATCCAAGAGCATTTCCAATTCCATCTAAAAAGGATTTCCATGGACCATTACCCAGGGCAAAGGCTTCAAAACGACCCATAATAATACAGTTTGTAATTATCAGACCCACAAATACAGAAAGGGTTTTACTCAATTCATAAGCAAACGCCTTTAAGACTTGATCTACCATAATCACCAAAGTTGCAACTACGATTAGTTGAACAATGATTCTAATTTTCGATGGAATAATGTTACGCATTAAAGAGATTACCACATTCCCAATACCCAATACAAAAAGTACTGAAATGGCCATTACGACTGAAGCTTTTAACTCTGCCGTAATTGCCAAGGCGGAACAGATACCTAATACCTGTATGGTAATGGGGTTATTATCCGCCAGTGGATCTAAAATTAAGCTTGCATCTTTTTTTGTAAGTAGTGCCATATTATTTAACTCTAATCGTTTCTAAATAATCCTTGTACATATTAACGCTTTCGCTAATCATTGCAGAAACACCATTGCCAGTTATGGTTGCACCGGCAAGTGCATCGACTTCATTATCATCCTTTATTTGATTCAAAGGATCATTATTTCCTTTGGCAACGGCAATACCTGCATATTTTGTTCCTGCCAATATAGATTCTCCAGAAAAATCGTCCATAAAATAGCGCTGCTTAATATTTGCCCCAAGACCTGGAGTTTCAGCGGCATGGTCAAAATAAACACCTTGTACCACCATTTTATCATCTAGTGCTACGAAGCCCCAAATAGCATCCCAAAGCCCTTTGCCCCTCATTGGAATAATGTAGAATTGACTCCCGTCCTTATCCCCAATGAATAAGGGTAACTTTCTAGTTTCCCCATTTTTGGCCGCTGTAGCTTGCTTTTTAAGATCAATTAAATAGGCTTGGTCATCTTTAGTGATTTTATCCCCTTCAATAATCAATTGTTCTTTAATGTATTTTGAAAATTCACCTGCTACCTGATCAGTAGGAATGAAACTGACGTTACCCTCACCTTCGTTCTGATTGATGCCCATAGCATATAGAATATTCTGCTGCTTTTCCAATCTTTCGTTTTCCTTGATCTTATCGCTCAAAGAAGAGGCTAAAAAGGCTAAAACCGTACCTACGACTATAACCATTACGGTTGCGAAGATTACTGTGTAACTATTCTTTTCTGTGTTAATTGCCATGATTAAACTGTTTCTGCTTTTAGTTCTTCTGCTTTACTATCGGAATCCTTGGGTAGAATAGTAGCGCTCTTAAGTCGCTTTAATCTCTTTTTGATATTGCCCTTTACGACATAGTGATCAATGGTAGGCGCAAATACGTTCATAAGCAATATCGCCAAGAAAACACCTTCTGGATAAGCCGGATTGAATACACGGATCATTACCGACATAAACCCGATCAAGAATCCGTAAATCCATTTTCCGCGATTGGTCTGGGACCCGGTTACGGGATCAGTGGCCATATACACAATCCCAAAAGCCAAACCACCAACAAGTAAATGTTGCCAGTATTCAAAACTCATAAGTCCATAAAATGTACTGGTTTCCGTGATGATTCCGGCATCAACAACCACATTGAAAATCAATCCCATCACCAACGACCCAATTACAGCACTCAACATAATTCGCCAGCTGGCAATTTTACTGAACACCAAAAACAATCCTCCAAGAAGAATCAAAAAAGTCGATGTTTCACCAATAGAACCTGGAATAAACCCAAAGAACATATCAGAAATGGAGTAAGTAATCTCAGCACCTTTATTCTGGGCCAAATACCCCAACACAGTCTCTCCTGAAATGGCATCTGCAGTACCTGCCCTTTCAACAGCTTCATAAACCCAAACCTTATCACCACTCATCCAAGTAGGATAGGCGAAAAACAAAAATGCCCTAATGGTCAAGGCAGGATTCAATATATTCATACCGGTACCGCCAAAAACCTCTTTTCCGATAACTACACCAAAAACAACGGAAACCGCTAACATCCAGAGTGGAGTGTCAATTGGGACGATCAAAGGAACCAACATACCTGTTACCAAGTATCCCTCTTCTACCTCATGACCCTTAATGATGGCAAAAATGAATTCGACAAGCAATCCCACTCCATACGATATCACAACCAATGGCAAAACTTTTATAATTCCTATCCAGAAGTTATCCCAGGTTAGAAAATGCTCCATCACAGAAAAATCGGAAGGAAAACCATTGATGGCAGAAAAGTGTTGATACCCTGCATTGAACATTGAAAACAACAATACGGGAATCAAGGCCATGATTACCATATTCATGGTACGCTTTAAATCATCAGCACCTCTTACGTGGGAACCTGAATGCGTGGTATCATCGGGAGCGTATAGAAATGTATGGAGTGCGTTGAACGCAGGTGCCATTTTCTTATCTCTATAATGATGCTTAAGTATGTGTAGTCTTTTCTTAAAGGTCAGTCTTTTATCACTCATCTTTTAGCCTATTTCTTTATATAATAAATCCAATCCTTCACGAATGATCTTTTGATGTGGTTGTTTGGATATGCAAACAAATTCAGTCAATGCAAAATCCTCAGGAGCCACTTCATACAATCCCAATTGCTCCATTTCATCAAGATCTTTCACCATGCACGCTTTCAATAGCTGCATCGGAAAAATATCCAACGGAAAAACTTTCTCGTATTGTCCTGTGACCACAAATGCCCTATGCTCACCATTGGTATTCGTGTTTAAATCATATTTTTTATTGGGCTGCAACCAAGAGAATGTCAAGGCTCTTGTGGTTGATATTTTATTGAAAACAGGCTTGCCCCAACCAAACAACTCATAATCGTCGCCTTCAGGAATTGCGGTTACTGTATTGTTATAAAAACCTAAGTGACCATCTGGCATACTTTTGGACCCAGTTAACACGTCTCCGTTTATCACTCTAAAATTTTCATCATTAACACCACTACCATATAAAAAGGTAGAAATTTCAGTGCCAATTTTAGTTTTATAATATTTAGGTGACTTTATAGATGAACCGGCCAACGCAACTATACGCTCCGAATTGAACTTTCCAGTCAAAAACAATTCGCCAATTATAACCAGATCTTGCGGAGCAATGGTCCATACGACTTCGCCTTTATTAATAGGGTCAATTTTATTGATTTGTGTGCCTACAAGTCCGGCAGGATGTGGTCCAGAAACTTTATGTAATTCTATACCACTTAGACCTGCAAGCGGAGAATTTGATTTAGCATTTAAAGAAACATGGACTTTCCCAGGCGTTAATTTGCCCAAAGCCGTTATCGCAGCCTGCAATTCGTTTTCTTTACCCTGTAATACATAATCACTATCAGCTGCCAAAGGTGCTGTAGTGTAGCCAGAGATAAATATAGCCTTGGGATTTGCATCAGGGTTAGCAATTATATCATAAGGTCTTTGTATAATGAAAGGCCAGCAGCCTGACTTCAACAAATGAGCCTTGATCTCTTGTGAAGTTGCATTGACTGCATCGAAACTTCCAAAATCGAAATCAGTTTGTGTCTTGTCTGCAAGAATTTTTATTGAAAGTATTTTCCTTCTTGCACCTCGATTAATCTCAATAAGCTCACCGCTTACAGGAGATACAAACATCATCGTTTCATTGTTCTTGTTGTAAAAAAGTGCTTCACCTGCTTTAACCTCAGCACCTTGCTTTACCATCATTTTAGGGGTGACTCCATAAAAATCATCAAGATTTATAGCATAAACATTGCTTAAAACTGCCTTTGAAGTTGTCTTTTCGGCAGCACCTACAAGATTAATGTTCAAACCCTTTCTTATTCGGATGTCTTTAGACATATATTGTAGACCTTAGGTTAACAAAAATTACGGCCAAAAATAGCATTTAATCGATTGTATTCATAATTATCGCCCATAAATTTGGCATTACATCGATGTAAATTTATTAGGTATGGTTTTTGTTTACCTTTACCGGAAAAATTTACAATAAATGCGCATGATGCTTAAACAAATCTTTTTGTTTTTTTTTGTACCCTCTTTATTTGCGCAGGTTCAAGAAGTGGTAGATCCACCAGAAAACATTAAATCAATTATTTTCATTGGGGTAAAAGAAGATCAGTTTCCTGTTGTTCAAATTGGGGAGCCTATTTTTTTGGAGTTTGATGATCTTCTGGCAAATGAACAAGATTACTATTACAAAATAACCCATTACGATTACGACTGGACACCATCAAAACTTCTAAAATCCCAATATTTAAGTGGCATAGATAACCAACGTATCCTGGAGTATGAAAACAGCTATTCTACCTTGCAGTCCTATTCACATTATAAGTTAACCATACCTAACAACAACGTACGCTTAAAAGTAAGTGGTAATTTTCTTTTGGAAGTTTACAATGGCAGCAATGAACTACAATTTTCAAGAAAATTCGTTGTGTATAAAGATGTGGTTAAAATTGGCGGGGAAGTTAAGCGCTCAAGGGATTTTTCATTCATCAATGAAAAGCAAGTAATTCAATTCAATGTAAATACGGGTAATTTTAGGTTGGTAAATCCAAAAAAAGAAGTCAAAGTTGCCATTCTTCAGAACTACCATTGGCCAACGGCCCTGTACAATATAGCCCCTCAATTTATCTTGGGCACCCAATTGGTCTATAAGTATGATCAGGAAACCAGCTTCTTTGGCGGCAATGAATACTTAAACTTTGATACCAAAGATCTGCGAGCTCCTAGCGCAGCCATTTCACATATTGAAGTTGGCGACTTGTATGATCATTACCTTTTCTCGAATCGATTTAGAGTAGACAGACCCTATACCTATTACCCGGATATTAATGGTGATTTCCTAGTTGGCACACACCAAGGCGCTGATGCATCTCGTGAAGCCGAATATACCAATGTACATTTCAGCCTCCCTTACTCAGATGTTATAGGGCTTGATGAAGTTTACATTTACGGCAAGTACAATAATTATGCGCTTACCAATGAAAATAGGATGGTCTATAACGAGACCAATGGCATGATGGAAGGTACTGTTAAAATGAAACAAGGTTTCTACAATTATAAATATGTCATCGAAAGAGAAGATGGACAGGTAGACCTCAACATAATTTCAGGGAATTTTCATTTTACAGAAAACACTTATCTAATATTAGTGTATTATAGAAATTTTAATGATCTGTACGATAGTATTATTGGTGTGGGATCTGTAAACTCCCAATACATAAGTAATTAGTGTAAATTAATCGCATTCAGGGATAAATGAATAACAAGCCTGTATCATTCATTCAAACATTCATAGTAGATTTCAACTAAATTGGTAATGAATGAAAAAACTATGCACAGACTACTTGCGATATCAACATTGTGATTTCAAAGCTTCCGTTTGCCACATTTTTCTTCCTTCCAGTCTTTACAATCTTCATTTGGCTGGCATACATCAGGAAAAAATATAATTATACCGATTATCCTATCATTAGTTTCTATTATCAATCTTTGTTATTTATCTTGCTCATTATTAGTTTCTTAGTAAATTCGATTTTCAATATTTAAAGTGGTTGGATTTTTATTTTTTTATTCACCTGTTTTAGGTATTGAGAAACTATATATTCAAGCAACTTTTAAAACAGTTGTTAAATTCCCATGTCTTAACACGGTTTTTTTTATTTTAGCAAGCATTTTGGTCAACCACAGTGCGCTGGAAGCTTAATAACATACAAGGAAGAGCATGATAACACAAGTAACTAAAGGCATTAAGATATCAGTGAAAACAAGTTTTGAAGGCACTTTCTTCAAAAATTACAAAATGCATTTTGCATTTGGGTATACCATAACCATTGAAAACCAAAGTAAAGATTCTGTTCAGTTGAATTCACGGCATTGGCGAATTTATGATTCCTTAAATGAAACTGAGTTTTTAGATGGCGAAGGAGTTATTGGCAAAAAACCGGTAATTAAACCCGGCGAGTCCCACACTTATAATTCAGGATGTTTATTGGCATCTCCTGTGGGTGCCATGAAAGGCCATTACAATATGGTCAACTTCAGTTCCACGGAAAGATTCAGGGTTTATATCCCTACATTTAAATTCAGTGCTCCTTTTGCTTTGAATTGATTTTTCTTTATCCTTTTATTTAGTTTTTTATCCATTCCCAATTCAGTACCTTTGGGCAGTTTTTTAATTAAAAAATACAACTATGGGTAAAGGTTTTTTTCAAGTACCAACTGCTATTAATGAGCCAATAAAAAGTTATGCTCCCGGCAGTCCGGAAAGAAAGGAAGTATTAGAACAATACAAAACATATTTTAATGGTAATACGGATATTCCATTTTACATTGGCAATGAGGAAATAAAGACTGGAAACACCAAACCAATATCTCCTCCACATGACCATAAGCATAATGTAGGCCAGTATCACATTGCTGGGAAAGATCATGTAACCAAGGCCATTCAAAATGCTTTGGATTCAAGAAATGCTTGGGCAAATTTAACCTGGGAACAAAGAGCCGCGATCTTCTTGAAAGCAGCTGATTTGATTGCCGGACCTTATAGAGCCAAAATCAATGCTGCTACCATGATAGCACAATCAAAAACCATTCACCAGGCAGAAATCGATGCCGCCTGTGAGTTTATAGATTTCCTACGTTTTAATGTGGAGTATATGTCCCAGATTTACGAGGAGCAACCAGATTCTGCTGAAGGAATTTGGAACCGTGTGGAATATCGCCCTTTAGAGGGATTCGTTTATGCCATTACCCCATTTAATTTTACCGCCATTGCTGGTAACCTACCAGCCAGTGCCGCTATGATGGGTAATGTTGTTGTATGGAAACCTAGTGACAGTCAAATATTTTCAGCAAAGGTTATAGTCGATGTTTTTAAGGAAGCCGGTCTTCCTGATGGAGTAATCAACGTGGTATATGGCGACCCAGTCATGATAACCAAAACCATTTTGGATAGCCCTGATTTTGCAGGTATACATTTTACAGGTTCAACGCATGTATTCAAAGAACTATGGAAACAAATTGGCAACAATATCCATACCTATAAAACGTATCCGAGAATCGTTGGTGAGACTGGTGGCAAGGATTTTATTCTAGCTCACCCTACTGCAAAACCACAAAAAGTCGCGACAGCTATTGAGAGAGGTGCTTTTGAATTTCAAGGGCAAAAATGTAGTGCAGCTTCAAGGGTATATTTACCTAAATCTACTTCTAAAGAGATTTTGGCATTGGTTAAGAAAGATGTTGCTTCTTTCAATAAACCAGGATCACCAAAGGATATGGGTAATTACATTACAGCGGTTATACACGAAGGTTCTTTTGATAAGTTGGCAAAATATATTGATCAAGCCAAAAATGATAAGAATGCTGAAATTGTTGTAGGTGGAAATTATGACAAATCAAAAGGGTATTTTGTTGAACCTACTGTCATATTAACTACAGACCCGCATTACACAACTATGGAGACTGAACTTTTTGGCCCTGTGGTTACGGTATATGTTTATGATGATAAAGATTGGTCTGATACATTGACATTAATAGATAACACCTCAGAATATGCATTAACCGGGGCGGTTTTATCAACAGATCGATACGCTATTGATGAAGCTACCAAAGCTTTACAAAATTGTGCAGGTAACTTTTACATCAACGATAAACCAACGGGAGCTGTTGTAGGTCAACAGCCATTTGGTGGAGCCAGAGCTTCAGGAACAAATGATAAAGCGGGTTCTGCACAAAACTTGTTGAGATGGGTTTCCCCAAGATTAATAAAGGAGACCTTTGTGACACCCGAAGATTATAGATACCCCTTTTTGGGATAAGATATTTATATAAATATTAGGCCTGTACTCTTTATAGATTACAGGCTTTTTTTATACATTTTTTTATTTCTTTGCTTCCTGTTCAAATTACTGATTAATTCTTTGTAAAAAGCTCATTTTCATTATGTTAAATATTTTTAATTTGCGTTTTGCGAAATATCTATGTAAATTTAACGTTAAATAATTGTAAATTTACAGTAATTATAATTTAAATCGCCCTAAAAAAACTAGTATGACTGAAGAAAATAACAATGAAAACATCTCAACGACAAGTATGTTCTCTTATCTGAATAAGGTTCAGAACTATGTAAAGAAATATGCTCAGAATTGCAGACATTCTTTCAATTCAATGTTAAGTATTTAGAAAGTCAGCCTTTATATTTTAAAGGTAAATACACGACTTTCTTGGTATTAAAAAAATCTTCCGTGAAATAATCGGAAAGGTTAAAAGTCTGTGCGTTTTTGTAGTTTTTAAGCTCCTCTGATAAATCCCCTCCCTTTAAATAAAGAATTCCGTTTCGCCTTTCGTGCTTTGATTCCTTTTTTATTTTTCCTTTTACCCAATGCACAAACGTAGGCATTGCGGCCACTGCCCTACTTACTATAAAATCAAACTGAGTATTCAATTCTTCGACCCTGCAATTGATTGGTGTAACATTTTGCAGTTGCAGCCCTTCAACCACTTCTTCAACCACCTTGATTTTTTTCCCTATTGAATCTACTAAAGTAAATTTTGATTCAGGAAATAATATGGCCAGAGGAATTCCCGGAAATCCTCCACCAGTACCAACGTCCAAAATATCACTATTGGGCTTAAATTCTTGCACCCTGGCAATGCCTAGAGAATGCAATACATGGCGCAAATACAATTCTTCAATATCTTTCCTGGAAACTACATTGATTTTTAAGTTCCAATCCTTATACAAGTTTTCCAACTGTATAAATTGAATTTTTTGGTCTTCAGATAAATTGGGAAAATATTTAAATAATATGTCAGCTTTCATTCTTACCTTTGTGCCGGCAAAAATAGCATATTCAAAAACATATTTATTCCCTATTAAAGGAAGTTATCGAATAAACAAGGCTATTATTGCGTTATATTTACACAAAGCTCACAACAGATGGATACAAAGACCATAAGATTCTCAAGAAAAGATTCCACCCAATTTTTTAAAACTTTAAATAAAAGAGTAAACGATTACTTCAAGGACAATCACAAACAGAAAACCGGAGATTGGCGATTGCATTTAAAGACAATTGTAATGTTCGCTCTATTTCTTACACCTTATTTCCTAATCTTGACATTGGGTCTTCCAAACTGGGCAAATCTGCTATTGACCCTTGTAATGGGTATTGGGATGGCCGGAGTTGGAATGAATGTAATGCACGATGGCAATCATGGTTCCTACTCCTCAAAAAAATGGATTAACAAAATAATGGGAGGTAGTATTTATATCTTGGCAGGAAATGTATATAACTGGCAAGTTCAGCATAACGTTTTACATCATACCTATACAAATATACCTGATCATGATGAGGATTTGGAAGCAGGACGCATCTTACGATTTTCTAAACATACCAAATGGCATAAACACCATAAATTCCAACACTTTTATTCTGTTCTCCTTTATGGACTTTTAACTTTTAATTGGGCCATAACTACTGATTTTCAGCAAATGTACCGCTTTATGAAAAGAAAGCTTTCCTTCGGAAAACTTCCCAATCCTGTTATAAACTGGAGTACCTTGGTAATCACCAAAGTGCTCTATGTTACCATATGGATTGTATTGCCGATGCTAATATTGGACATTGCGTGGTGGAAGATACTTTTAGGCTTTTTCATTATGCACTATGTTGCCGGGGTAATCCTTAGTGTAGTATTCCAATTAGCACATGTGGTTGACCAAGCTGAGACTCCATTACCAGATGAAAATGGTACGATGAAAAATACCTGGGCTGTTCACCAATTATTTACCACAGTGAATTTTGGAACCAAAAACCGTATTGTTAACTGGTTTACGGGAGGATTGAACCATCAAGTGGAACATCATATTTTCCCCAACATTAGTCATGTACATTACACAAAAATTTCAAAAATTGTTAAACAGACCGCAAAAGAATTTAATTTGCCGTATAACGAATATAAAACTACCAGAAAAGCTATAATTTCGCACTTCAAGCATTTAAAGGAGTTGGGTAAAAAACCCGCATTACAGTACCAGTAAATTTATTCATTTCATGAGCAACCATCTATCCGAAAGAATTAAAGCAATGTCTACTTCGGCCACTTTGGCTATGGCCGCAAAGGCAAGAGAATTAAGAGGCCAGGGCAAAGATATTATAGGATTGAGTTTGGGTGAACCCGATTTCAATATTCCAGATTTCATCAAAGATGCAGCAAAACAAGCTGTTGATGACAATTATAGCAGCTATTCCCCCGTGGACGGATATGTTGATCTAAAACAGGCCATTTCCAATAAATTCAAGAGAGACAACAATCTCGATTATGGTTTAAACCAAATCGTTGTTTCGACTGGTGCAAAGCAGTCCTTGGCAAATATTGCCATGATTATGCTAAATAAAGGTGATGAAGTTATCTTGCCAGCACCATATTGGGTAAGTTATAGTGATATCGTAAAACTTGCGGAAGGAGTTCCTGTTGAAGTACCAACAAGCATTGATACAGATTTTAAAATGACACCTTCGCAACTTGAAGCTGCCATTACCCCAAAAACCAAAATGATTTGGTTTAGTTCACCTTGTAACCCGAGCGGCTCGGTCTACAACGAAGAAGAGCTCAAAGGATTGGCCGATATACTTAAGAAGCATCCTAATATTTTTGTAGTCTCAGATGAAATCTATGAGCATATCAACTTTAGAGGAGGCCATGTAAGCATAGCTGGAATAGAAGGAATGTACGACAGAACGATTACTGTAAACGGAGTATCAAAAGCATTTGCAATGACCGGATGGCGTATAGGGTATATTGGGGCACCTGATTGGATTGCCAAAGCATGTACAAAATTCCAAGGGCAAAACACCAGTGGTGCAAACGCCATTGCACAAAGGGCGACAATTACCGCTTTGGAAGCTCCTGTGAGCAAAATACAGTTCATGATTGACGAGTTTCATAGAAGAAGGGATTTGATTCTTGATCTTTTGGGAGAGGTTGAAGGTTTTAACCTCAACGTTCCTGAAGGAGCATTTTATGTATTTCCTGATATCTCAAGTTTCTTTGGAAAAACATTGAACGGAATTACTATAAACAACGCTTCTGACTTTGCGCTATATCTATTGGAAAAAGCAAATGTTGCAACGGTGACAGGAGAAGCATTTGGCAACCCCAATTGTATACGAATTTCTTATGCGGCCTCAGAAGAAGAATTACGGGAAGCGATATCGAGGATAAAAGCAGTGTTATAAATTTAAAAACCCGCCTTAGCGGGTTTTTTTATATTTTCTTCCAAAAGTAAGGAGTCATCAAAATCAATACTGTAAATAGTTCCAATCTTCCAAGGAGCATTAGAAAACCACACCACCATTTCCCCAACATGGGCAATTCATTGAAATTACTCAACGGATTAAGACTGCCCAATGCAGGACCTACATTGCCCAATGAAGAAGCCGCCCCGCCAATAGCCGATTCAAAATCGAGTCCTAAAAATCCCAGTACCATTGAACCTATAATAAAAGAAAGCATATAGAGAACAAAAAAGGCTATAATGTTATACACTATATGCTCTTTTACGGTTTTATTATTGTACCGCACAGGGATAACGGCATTCGCATGCAAGGTCCTTTTGAACTCCAATAATCCGTTTTTTATGATAAGCAAATGTCGCATTACCTTTATACCCCCAGCAGTTGAACCAGCAGAACCGCCAAGAAAGAACAAGCCAAAAAAGAAAACCGTTAAAAAGGGTGTCCAACTCGTGAAATCCGCGGTTACAAATCCTGTCGTTGTTATTACCGAAACGACCTGAAAAAGCGCATGTCTAAATGAACTCTCGGCCGCGCCGTTTACCATGGGATGATATTCTGTACCTAGCACATTGGCCTCAAAATATACCACTAAGCCAACTATAATGGTAAATACGGCGATAAATAGAGCATAAAACTTAAACTCTTCATCTCTTAAAACCCTTTGTACCTTACCCTTGAAGGCAAAATAACTCAATACAAAGTTACTCCCTGCCAAGAACATGAAAAATATTACTATATACTGTATCAAAGGTTGATCGTTCCAAAATGCCAGACTCGCATTTTTTGTAGAAAAGCCACCGGTCGATAAAGTCGCAAGCGAATGGTTTATTGCATCGAAAAATGACATGCCAGCTAACTTCAATAATAATGTTTCAGCAGCAGTATATCCTACATAAATCAACCATAGACGTTTTGCAGTATCAGTAATCCTTGGGTGTAATTTGTCCCCGCTTGGTCCAGGGGCTTCAGCCGCGAATAGCTGCATGCCACCAATCCCTAAAAGTGGTAGTATCGCAATAGCCAAAACAATGATTCCCATTCCGCCAATCCAATGCGTTAAACTTCTCCAAAGCAAAATACCCTGAGGCAAAACTTCAATATCATCTAAAATTGTTGCCCCTGTAGTTGTATAGCCTGAAATAGTCTCGAAAAAAGCATTGGTAACGCTAGGAATTGCCCCTGAAAACAAATAGGGCAACATCCCAGATAAGGACATCACAATCCATCCAAAAGTAACAATAATATACCCCTCTTTACGCTGTACTTCTTTTTTATGGTTTCTAGTAAAGTACATTGAGGTTACCCCAATGAACATTGTTGTAATCGAAGCCAATGCAATATCCAATGTCGCTCCATCATCATATACACCACTAACTACTGCAGCAATGAGCATAAAAAGTCCATTAAAGAGCAAAAGCAGCCCCATTAAATGGAATATAATTTTGGAATTCAATGCCATATTACAAGAATAAGCGTTCTATTTTTGGAATGGCCTTGGGCAAGCAGCATACCACTACCCTATCCCCAGCTTGTATTTCAAAACCACCTAGTGCAATAATTCCTTTGCCATCCCTAACCACCCCACCAATAGTAGCAGTTCTAGGAAAATCGATTTCACGGATGATTTTACCTGTCACCTTAGATGTTGGTTTAACCTCGAATTCAAGAATTTCGGCGTTGATATTGTTTAGCCGCATTAGGGCAACAACCTTTCCTTTTCGTATGTGCCTAAAAATATTGTTCGCAGCCAATAGCTTTTTATTGATGAGTGTATCTATGCCTATAGAGTGGGAAAGTTGAAAATAGTCCATATTCTCAACCAGTGCGATGGTCTTTTTAATGTTTTTTGACTTTGCCACCAAACAAGACATGATATTGGTTTCAGAATTTCCAGTAACAGCGATGAATGCATCCATTGAATCCAAGCTTTCTTCTTCCAACAATTCAACATTTCTGCCATCACCATTGATTACTAAAGCGTTTGGAAGGTCATCGGCCAAATCAAAAGCTTTCTCTTTGTTTTTTTCAATAAGTTTAACATTGAACTTCTTGGCGCATAGGTCTCGTGCCGTCTTAAAACCTACTTTACTACCGCCAAGAATCATCACGTTCCTGATATCCTCTTTCTTTTTATCGGTCAACTTGTATAATTCATCAACCCCTTCTGGGGTTGTTATGAAATATACTTGATCTCCTTCCTTGAATATTGTATCCCCACGAGGAATAACAGTAAAATGAGTTCCCAATCTTTGTAAGGCAATTGGCATAAAATGAAGCTCTGGGAATATTTGGGCGGCTTCTTTAACCATTTTTCCCACAAAGGGTGCTTTTTTTGGTAACGAGACACCTACCATAATCAATTTACCGCCCTCAAACTCGTAGGTGTCGTTAAAGGCAGACTTGTTCAAAAGTAATTGAATTTCCTCTGCGGCTAGCTGCTCTGGTGATATCAATTCATCGATTCCCAATTCTGAAAAACGTATGACATCCTTATTATGGATAAACTCGGTATTTGAGATTCTTGCAATAGTACGCTTACACCCCAGTTGTTTCGCCAACATACAAAAGGTAATATTCGTTGTCTCAGAGGAAGTTACGCCAATAACAAGATCAGTCTCATGAACCTTTGCATCCTTTAATAGTGATATTGATGTGGCATCACCTCTTAAAACCCTAATATCTAAATGGTTGTCAGCGTAAACCAAGCTCTCTTTGTCAGTATCTATCAAAGTTATATTCTGAGATTCGTAAGAGAGTAATTTTGCCAAGTGAAAGCCTACTTCACCAGCTCCGGCAATAATAATTTTCATTGATTATAAATGTTGATTTCACAGTTATGGTAACTATGGCTTAATTGACTTTGAGAAAGAAGTGTCTTTTGAGGCGATATGCCTATTTTACAACTCATTTAATGGAAAATTCGCGCCTAACGCAGCACAAAATTACACATTTTATTTGGGTTCATCTTTAATTTAACAAGCTAAAAACCAAGAGCCAATATGGTTTAAAGTCCAATTAAAGAAATAGCTGACCGCTAAATTGTATCTTTGACGAAATTTTTTTAATGAGCAAAAAAGTAACGCCCTATCAGGATTCCGATTTAGGGAAAAAAGAACAGGTAACACAAATGTTCGATAAGATATCAGAAAATTATGATGGCTTAAACCGAGTCATATCATTCGGTATTGATATAAAATGGAGAAAGCGGGTAGTGGCCATTTTAAAAAATAAAAAGCCAGAAATTCTATTGGATATCGCAACAGGAACTGGGGATTTAGCCATAAATCTTGTGCAAACAGGAGCTATGAAAATTATAGGTTTGGATATTTCTCCAGGTATGTTGAAAGTGGGAAAGAAGAAGGTACTTGATAAGCATATGGAGAAAACCATTGAGATGATCGAAGGTGACAGTGAAAATTTACCTTTTGAAGACAATACATTCGATGCCGTAACTGTAGCCTTTGGTGTTCGTAATTTTGAAACCCTTGAAAAAGGGTTGTTTGAGATTCATAGGGTATTGAAGCCGAAAGGTACTTTTGTTGTTTTAGAAACATCGGTGCCAACAAAAACGCCTTTCAAACAAGGGTATCATTTTTATACCAAAAATATACTCCCAAGAATTGGTAAGTTATTTTCAAAAGACGATTCTGCATATGCCTATTTAAGTGAATCAGCCTCAGTTTTTCCACATGGCGAAAATTTCAACAATATTTTAAGGAAAATCGGGTTTATAGATGTAGTGAATAAACCGCAAACCTTTGGGGTTGCTTCTATTTATGTAGCTACAAAATAAGTTTATGAAACATTATCTTTTTGTCTTGATAGGCCTCGTATTTATTAGCCAGCCAATTATGGCGCAATTTAACGAGAGACCAGTCATGAATTTGGAGACCGAAGATGAACCGCTTCTCAATTGGGGCTATTTTCTTGGTTTTAATCAATATGATTTCAAGTTCGATTATAAAAATGATTCTCGAGATATTCTGGTGAACAAATCTTTTGGTTTTAATGTTGGCCTCATTGGGGAATTGCGCATAAACGAGTTTTTGGATGTTCGTTTTGAACCTGGTTTATTGTACAATTCACGAGAGCTAGGCTTTCCCGGTTTTACCGAAGAACAGGATGCTATCAGGGAAGTAAAATCAACTTATATTAATTTTCCATTGCTATTAAAGGTCAGTGCACGAAGATTAGGTAATTGGAAACCATTTTTAATTGGTGGAGCATCAATCTCAATGAATCTTGGGAGCAATGAAAATAGTTTGGAAGACAACTCAGGTGGTACTTTTAGAATGGAAAAAATGGTGTACAATTACGAGCTGGGATTTGGTATTGACTTTTACCTAGAGTACTTTAAGTTTACACCTTCCATACGCGGTGTATTCGCCATTAATGATGAATTGGTTCCTGATAATGACCCGAATAGCCCGTGGACAGGCAATATAGATGCAATGCGCACCCGAGGACTCTTCATTAATTTTACGTTTGAATAAAACTTTAAATTAATTTCGTCTTATCTCATTCAGGAATATTGCTGCCGCAGTAGCAACATTCAAACTTTCCGTTGCTTTACTTCCAAATTGCGGAATACTTACTTTTGAATTGACCAAGTTTTCAATTCCATTTGAAATTCCATTGGCTTCATTACCCATGACCAAAATTCCTTTTAATGGCAATTTGGATGAATAGACATTATTGCCATCCATAAAAGTGCCGTAAACAGGCAGTTCAGATTTTTCTAAATATTGAACCAGATCAGTATAAATAATATTCACCCTTGTTATTGAACCCATAGTTGCTTGTAGCACTTTTGGATTATAGCAATCGACAGTTTGCTCAGAACAAACTAAATGTTTAACACCGAACCAATCACAAAGTCGAATTATTGTCCCTAAATTTCCAGGGTCGCGAACATCATCCAAGGTTAATATCCAATCATTTTCATCAACTTTTCTAGGTTGGGGAATCTTGAATATACCCAGTACCTTATTGGGGTTCTTTAGGCTACTCATTTTCTTCAAGTCGACCTCTGATATTATTTCGATTTGGTCTCCTAGGTATTGAAACAACTCAGTACTTGAACAATAGATTTTATATGGCTTAATATTCGAATCTAAAAGCTCTTGAACAGTCTTTATACCTTCAACAACAAACATCCCATTTTGATTTCGGTACTTTTTTTGCTGTAAGCTTTTTATAAACTTTATTTGGCTTTTACCAACCATTCAAATAATGTATTTTTGATTTCTATGAGGATAGTGTTTCTTTTTAAGAATCCCAGCGCTAAAATAAGCTTATTATTTCTTGCTATTATACTTGCCTCTTGCAATGCGCTGAAAAGGGTAGATGAAAACGAATTGCTGCTTACAAACAATACCATTTATGCAGATGAGAAGAAAGTGAACGATGAGGATATTCAAAGCCTTATTATTCAATATCCCAATAGTTCATTATTAGGTTATCCCCTAAGATTGAATTTATATAATCTTGCCAAACAAAACCCAGATTCTTCGTTTCAAAATTGGCTGTACAGAAAAGAGAAAAGAAAAGCAAGACTTGTAAAATTACTATCCGAAAAACAAGTGGACAGGCTTGCCGAATCTTTTATGGTCAAAGGGATGAGCGTGTGGCTAAAAAAAATTGGCGAACCACCAACCATTATTGATACTTCGGATACACGAAGAACTTTAGAACGGCTACAGGCCTATTATAATAGCAAAGGGTATTTTAACAACAATACCACTTATGTGATTGATACATTGAAACGGGACAAACGGGCTGTAATTGATTATAAGATTACTTTAGGTAAGCCTTATATGATTGATTCAATTGCCGACAAAATATCATCCAAGGCTATAGATTCTATTTACCAATTAAACAAAGCCGAATCCCTGATTAAAAATAGGAAACAGTTTGATCTCGTCGATTTTGATAACGAACGTAAGCGATTGACATCGATTTTCCGCAATTCAGGTATTCGCAACTTTCAGGAAAGTTCAATCAACTATGCCATTTCTAGGGATTCTACAAAAACAGCAGATGACCAAAATATGGATATCGCGCTCAATATTGATAACCTAAGAACTAGGAGCAATAATGCCATTACCACGTCTGAATACAAAATTGAAAAGTTTAAGGAAATCAATATCTACACTGATTTTATTCTAAGCGGGGATGAAGAACAAAACAACGTTATTAAATATGCGGATTACAATATATACTACAAAGATAAATTAAGGTTTAAACCAAAAACCTTAACTGATGCCATTTTCTTTGAGAAAGATAGTATTTATCGAGAATTGGATAGATCACGGACCTATAGGCAAATTACCAATTTAAATGTTTTTAAATACCCTTCAATTGCTTTTACAACAGACAGTTTACAAACTGGATTAAACGCTAATATTTATTTGACAGAAAGACCCAAATACTCCCTTGGGATGGATTTGGATGTCTCGCATTCTAACATTTCACAGGTGGGATTGGCATTTAGTCCATCGTTACAAGCCCGGAATCTTTTTAAAGGAGCTGAAAATTTAAGCTTAACCGGTAGATTGAATTTAGGTTCCTCGAACGACCAAAGTATAACCGCAACTGACAATCGTTTTTTTAACTTGTTGGAATTTGGGGCAGATGTCAATTTAACTTTTCCTCGTATCTGGTTCCCTTTTGCAAATACCAGTAAATTGATACCAACATATACTTTACCCCAGACGAGGCTTTCTTTAGGTGCTAGTTTTCAAAAAAATATTGGATTGGACAAACGAACCTTGAATACCATTTTAGGTTATAATTGGTCACCTAACGATTTCAAAAAAAACAATGTTGAACTGCTGAATATTCAATTTGTGAACAATGTAAACCCAGACCGATTCTTCAATGTATACCAAAACTCATACGAGAGTTTGGACGAGATAGCGGATTCTTATGATGATGCCAATGAATTTCCAGAACTTGAGGAATATTTTGAGTCTAACATTGATGAAAATAGTTCGGAATTGATAATCCCATCAGGGACCACTGGGTTTACAGATGCTATTATAGACAGGGACGTATCTTCAACTACTGAAGATTACAATGAAGTAAGAAGTATAGAAGAAAGAAGAGTTCGACTTACCGAAAACAATCTCATTTTCGCGACTAATTATACATACAGCAAACACAATCAAAATGGAATAACAGATAATAGTTTTCACCGTTTTAGATTGAAGGTTGAAAGTGCTGGGAATCTACTTTCAGCCTTGTCTTATATTATTCCTTTTGACGAGAACAGTAATGAAGATCAATTGGTTTTCGGAGTACCTTTTTCCCAATACATCAAAACTGAATTTGATTATATAAAATATTGGGATATGAGCCGATCCAATGTTTTAGCTTTTCGAAGTTTCTTTGGTATCGCCATACCCTATGGTAACGCAGATAACATTCCGTTTGTTCGTAGTTATTTTGCAGGGGGATCAAACGATAATAGAGCATGGAACCCTTATTCTTTAGGTCCTGGAAAAACAAATGAAATCAATGATTTTAATGAGGCTAATTTAAAGCTGGCCCTTAACCTCGAATATCGTTTTCCTGTGGTTGGCAACATAAAAGGAGCACTTTTTGCCGATGCTGGTAATATTTGGAATGCCTTTGATAGCGAAGATGATCCCGATAAGACATTTAATGGTATTGATTCCCTCGCTGACATTGCCTTAGGCACCGGTTTTGGCATCAGATATGATTTTACATATTTCTTAATAAGGGTAGACTTAGGTTTTAAAACCTACAACCCAGCAGAAGAAATCTCAAAAAGATGGTTCAGGGATTATAACTTTGCCAACTCTGTTCTACAAATTGGTATAAACTATCCTTTTTAGACTTATTTATTTATTACTTTTGTCGTTCAATTTTTAAGAAACCAAAAGACCTAAAAAATTATGGCTCACAATATTAAGCCTGGTGTTGCCACCGGCGATCAAGTTCAGGAGATTTTCAATTACGCAAAGGAAAAAGGATTCGCGCTACCAGCAGTAAACGTTATTGGTTCTGACACCATTAATGGAGTATTAGAAACTGCCGCTACTTTAAACGCACCTGTTATTCTACAGTTTTCGAACGGTGGAGCACAGTTCAATGCAGGAAAAGGTTTGTCTAACGAAGGCCAAAATGCAGCCGTACAAGGTGCAGTTGCTGGTGCAAAACACGTTCATCAATTGGCTGAAGCTTATGGCGCTACTGTCATTTTACATACAGACCACTGTGCAAAAAAATTATTGCCATGGATAGACGGACTTCTTGATGCTAGTGAAAAACACTTTGCAGAAACTGGAAAATCATTGTATAGTTCACATATGATCGACCTTTCTGAAGAACCAATTGAAGAAAATATAGAAATCTGCAAAGGGTATCTTGAAAGAATGAGCAAGATGGATATGACCTTGGAAATAGAACTTGGCATTACAGGTGGTGAAGAAGACGGTGTTGACAATTCTGATGTTGATGATTCAAAATTATACACTCAACCAGAAGAAGTGGCATATGCCTATGAAGAGCTTTTAAAGGTAAGCCCAAGGTTTACTATTGCAGCAGCTTTTGGCAATGTTCATGGGGTATACAAACCTGGCAATGTAAAATTGACTCCGAAAATCTTAATGAATTCGCAAGAATATATTTCAAAAAAATATGGGGTTGAGCACAATCATATTGATTTTGTTTTTCACGGTGGTTCAGGATCAACAGTTGAGGAAATTAGGGAAGCAATAGGATACGGTGTCATAAAAATGAACATTGATACAGATTTACAATATGCTTTCTTGGCAGGAATAAGGGACTATGTTCAAGATAAAAAAGATTATCTTCAAGCCCAAATCGGTAATCCAAATGGGCCTGATGAGCCAAATAAGAAATATTACGACCCAAGAGTTTGGTTACGAGAAGGAGAGAAATCCTTTATTGAACGCCTGAAAAAAGCGTTTGAGGATCTAAATAACGTTAATACTTTATAGTTGAAAGTAGATTAACTCAATATGGAAGATATGTCTTTGTGGTTTAAAAGGAAAGAGAAGGGAATTCAGACAGCTACCGAGGAGAAAAAGGACACGCCTAAAGGTCTTTGGTACAAATCCCCTACTGGCAAGGTTGTTGAATCAGAGGAATTGGCAAAAAACTTTTATGTAAGTCCTGAGGATGACTATCATGTTCGTATTGGTAGCAAGGAGTATTTTGAAATTCTTTTCGATGACAATAAATTCACTGAGTTAGATGCAAAATTAACTTCGAAAGATCCCCTTAAATTTTCCGACACCAAGAAGTACACAGATCGCTTAAAAATGGCCCAAAAGAAAACAGGCCTTAAAGATGCCGTGAAAACTGCTATAGGTAAATCCTTAGGAAAGGATGTAGTAATTGCTTGTATGGATTTTAGTTTTATAGGTGGATCTATGGGTAGTGTTGTGGGCGAGAAAATTGCAAGGGCGATTGACCATGCTATTAAAAACAAGGTACCCTTTGTTATGATTTCGAAATCCGGAGGAGCTCGAATGATGGAAGCTGCACTTTCTTTAATGCAATTGGCAAAAACATCTGCAAAACTGGCACAATTGGCCGAAGCAAAATTGCCATATATATCCCTATGTACTGACCCAACAACCGGTGGTACTACTGCTTCTTATGCGATGTTAGGTGATATCAATATTTCAGAACCCGGGGCATTGATTGGTTTTGCTGGCCCTCGCATTGTCAAAGAAGCAACAGGCAAGGACTTACCTAAAGGCTTTCAAACTGCTGAGTTTCTTCAAGAACATGGCTTTCTGGATTTTATAACCCACAGAAGGGAATTAAAGAAAAAAATCAACCTCTATATCGATTTGATTCAAAATAATCCAATTAGGAAATAAAAAAAGCCCTGACTAATATGTCGGGGCTTTTTTAATCATATCAACTTTATTTAATAAACCTACGTAAGAATATTTCTTCAAATTCCCCATTAGGATGGGTTAGAATCCCTTTTGCATCGCATGTACCATCTCCAAAATCAAGACTTGCAGTAGCATCATTTCTAGAAATTTCAAGAATACCGCTTACAATAAATCTACAAGCCAATTCTCGTCTTAAAGGAACTATGGTCTCCTTCATAAAAACGTTACCCATTTTTCCGGTATAGGTGCCCTTTCCAGAAATCAGGAAAACATTATCGGCCCAATATCCAGAACCAAATCCTTCAATCCATTCCCGGGTTCTATTAGCTGTGAAATTGGCAGAAGTACCATCTGGCCAGTTTCCACTGAAGCTAGCTTCAGCATCTGACTGCGGATTTCCACTATCATTACTTCGGGTTCTGACTATTGATGCGCTACCTTCAACTGCAACGCCATTAAAGGTGAAGTTCTCTAAAGACATGCTTAGTGTCTTTGTTGTCAAATCCATATCCTTTAAATAACTAAGATATACGATTCCGCTAAGCACATTACCATTCGGCAGTTCGCATCCTTCACCAAAATCAATGGTCTTCTCTTTACTGGTACTAGTTACGACAGTAGTAATCGTAACACAATCGGGTAGAAAGTCCGAAAAATAATTGGCTTTAGAGGTAACCATGATTTCATCAGTAGCATAAACCTCTTCTCCAATATTAATTACGTCTTCTGCAATCAAATCCGTTTCATCACTTACTTTAAGTTCTGCAACGGTAATAGTTCCTTCCTCAGAAATATCCTGGGAATCATCTTTGTCGCAGGATACCAATACTAAAATTGCCATAAGCAATGATCCTACAAAGTTCACTTTTTTGAGACTCTTTTTCATAATAACATTTTTTTAACATTTTAATCTTTGACCAGCAAAAGATGAAAAGGTTTAATGTTGATTTAAAAAAAGAATAGCTTGCTGCCCTAAACAAAAAATATTCCTATCTTTGCGCCCTGATTGAAAATCAATCAAATACATAAAAATCATTAAACAAATATTGGAATGTATTTAACCAAGGAGATTAAAGCTGACATTTTTAAAAAATACAGCGGAAAAGAAGAGAACACAGGTTCAACAGAAGGGCAAGTTGCTTTGTTCACACATCGCATTAACCACTTAACAGGGCACCTTAAAAATAATCATAAAGATTATAACACCGAACGTTCGTTAGTAAGACTGGTAGGTAAGAGAAGAAGTCTTTTAGATTACTTGAAAAAGAAAGATATTGTAAAATATCGTGAGCTTATCAAGGAACTAAATATCAGAAAATAAAACAAAAAAGGGGAAGCTAGGCTTCCCCTTTTTGTATAATACTGAACCCATTTCAGTATATATTAAATTAGCATCCCTGAAACAAGTTCAGGATAAAACAAAAAGCTGTACACAGTTTTTCATTGGTCAACACACAACAACACAACACAATCCGACCAGTAAGAATGTCGGAAAGACCATTGTTTAATAAACCTGAAGAAATCAGGTTTTAAATCGAATTTATGATTCCAAAAGTATTTAAAGAGGTCATAGACCTTGGAGACGGTAGAGAAATTTCTATCGAAACCGGAAAATTGGCAAAACAGGCCCATGGTTCTGTTGTTGTACAATCCGGAAAATGTATGTTATTATGTACCGTAGTTTCCAACTACGAACAAAAAGATTTGCCTTTTCTACC
>RCNC010000470.1_pt1 | contig 25681 bp, 24 predicted proteins | sample 2041301 | NCBI WGS metagenome assembly RCNC01 (sample SAMN09708231, study PRJNA481090) | Marine sediment metagenome, whole genome shotgun sequencing project. | biome: marine sediment; feature: ocean; material: sediment; isolation source: Sewage treatment plant 13A marine sediment (STP13A) ... | reverse complement strand
AGAAGTCACCTAAAAAGAATTTCTGCGAGGAAACTAAGATTATTCAGATTATGTCAACAAATAGATGCCACGTCAAAATCCAACCTTCTTGTTACAGTCTTAACCTGAGGGGTGTCGCCGAGCTTGATGTAATCTTCAATTTGCACAAATTCGACAAATCGAAGACTTAAAATGCAAATCATTTGTGGATGGCTTTTCAATTCCGTATCAATTAGGGAGCTAAAATTGGCATTTCGACCATATATTCAATATAGGATATTGGCGGCTACTTTTTTTGCGAAGAATTGATAACACGGAAACACAACTTTTCCAAAATAGGATCCGCTGCAAGTGCAAAGATGGTATCACAGGTTAGTCTAACCTGGTGATGTGTTGGAGAGTACTGCTTCGTAACGTCATGCATCACCAGCGACCCACTTAAACGTGACGCGATAGCGCCGCCGCGCTTCTTGCCGTATGGTGAATGCTTTTGTTAGCGCTGCTGGCTGTTTTCCCCCATAAAAGCGTCCCCATTATTCCATTAAAAACAATATCTTTATAGGACTCTGATTGGGTTATGGGATAACCTGCTTGATGTTGAATTCTTCGTCAGTATCAATTATGTGCCAACCAGCCTTACGGATTTCATTGCGTATCAATGCTGCACGCCCTGGAGCTTCTAGATCAACTGCGGCATAAGGTCTTAGGTCATTGGCATAGCCATTATCAAGTAGATAGCTGACTGCAAGTTTTCGGTGTTCTGCACGCTGAGAACGAAGCATCCTCAGACATAAAGGAATTTTTTCTTTTAGTCCGGCTGCAAGATACTGCGTATAAAGCAGAGATTCTTTATAACCGTGGCTCCATTTCAGAGAGGATGGTGCAAGGCGTTCGAATTCCTCGGGTGTGGTGATCTCTGCCAGAGCATACATGAGGGCATCGCGTGAATTGGCTGGGGGGGCAGTCAGCAGTTTACTGATTGGTTCAAGGACTGATTTGTCACCCAGACGAGCAAGCACAAATAAACCGACTGTTCTTTTTTCAGGGTCAGGATCAGTGATAAGTGCTTGGGCGTAAGGGCGCCCTCGCTGGTCACGGTGAAAACCAAACCATGTGAATGCCATACGATATGTATGCCATTTTTCATTATGGTCGTTGGCCAACTCAATAATAAAAGCAGCGGCTTCCTCAGTAGCAGGAAGAAGAGCTAGAACTAAAAGAGCATCCCGCCGTAGAGAACTGTTTTTATCTCGTTTGAGAAATTCAAGAACAACTGGGACCGAGGTTTCATCACCAACAGAACGGATAACTTGAAAAAGGACTTGAGCGTGACGCAGTTTAACGTCAGCTGAAATTAAAACGCTATGGACAGCCGGCAAAACTTCTGGACCACGGTCGATTAATCTGGGTCCTGCACGTTTTGCATCTGGTCCGGCAAGTGCTGCAACATCTTCTTCAATAGTAGGTATGGGGCCCTTGTGCCGAAACATTTTTCTCATTTCAATCCAAGTTTCAGTGTCTATTTTGTGCTGCGCGAATGCAATATAGGGTGATGAACTCACAAATCCTATAATGAACACAATATAGTACAAAGAAATAAGGAGGAGCTTTAACGATGCGGTGTCTGAATGTTTGCCCATGATTACAATCTTATTGTGCTAACAAGTTATTATAAAGGTCCGCATATCATCAACTTTGTAATGTTATGCAGGCCAAACTGCAAGTTGTTCCAAAAAAACTACCTATAAGTCGATGCTGATTTATTGAGATAATGTCAGGTTTCAGGAGCATCAAAAACCCTGTGACATTCTAAATTTCCACAGTAATATTTTCCACGATCACCGTTACAGATATCCCATTTCTGACAAAAATGCAAAAAAGGGGAAATCCCATTTATGGGAATTGCCTTCCTGCAACTATAAATCTTCAAAAAATGATTGTTCCGGCGAGGTGAAAATTTCTTGTATTATGTCAACCGATTGATATTAATTGAAATCCTATATTTTGTTACAAAGTCATTTGTCTGGAGGGCACGTCAAACTTGATGTAATCTTCGATTTTCGGCCGAGGTTTATATTCCAAGGCTTGATTTGACAATCATTTGTGGGTGGCTTTTCAAGTCTAAGTCAATTGCGAGGATTTGATAACACGAAAACACAACTTTTATAGAATAGGATTCGCAGTAAGCATAATGATGGTATCACAGGTTTACCCAACCTGTTGATAAGTTGGAGCTATACGTAATTTCTTAATCTTTTTATTTCCTTGGTCAATCCTGCAATTTTATGACCACAGATGTTATGTCATCCTCAAATTTCACATCATCGACAAATTTATCCAAAGTGTTAAGAATTGCAGGATCACGTCCCGCCCGCACCCACTGGAATTGTCTCGTTTCAGTGTCAAGAGCCAAAAAAAACATTGTCATAAATTGCCCAGAATCTTCAACATCTTTTACGAGCTGACGGTTCACATCAGTAATGATTTTGGCAATGTTGCCCGTTAGAGATGCCCGCTGCCGCAAAGATGATCGGACAGTGGCCATAAGTAAAGCAGAAGAAATGCCATGCCCCGATACATCACCAATGACCACTCCAATTACCCTTTTATCATCGTCTCCAATAGATATAAAATCATAATAATCTCCTCCAGTTTCATCACAGTAGACGCTTTTACCGGCTATATCAAACCCATTAACTTTCAGATTGCTATTTGGGAGAAGATTTTGCTGAACTTCTTTGGCCAAATTGAGGGATAGCTGCATTCTTTCGCGTTCAATCAGGCCTTTGGTCATTTCATTGATAGCATCGCCAACATAACCGATTTCATCGTTGGAAGTAACTTTAACCCGTGAACCAAACTTGCCGATGGTTACCTGTTTTAAAACGACCACCATTGCATCCAGAGATTTTTTCAGATTCAAAGACACAATCAGGACCAGCCCACCACCAATAGCCACGGCAACCGGAATAAGCACCCACAGGCCAGTTGTAAGCAATTTGAGTGATTCGACCGCATTGAGATTGGAAACGGCAATGCGGTGAAGGCTGATCAAGATCGCTAAAAATGGTATTAGGTTAGCTGGTTGCCCGCGAGTGCTTTGGATAGCTGGTGGAGCGGGGGGGGGTAGGTGCTGTTGGTGTTTGAAGAACGAATATGGAATAGTCTGAATAATGATATATGCATTGGGAATGATGGAGACATGCTCGGAGATATTGTCAAGATATGTGGCATTTTTCAAACCGTGTTTTTCCTGCAATAGTTTAATAAACCAGCGAATTTTAGTTGATAAGGAAAAAGCGGGTGAGGCAGCCGAAGCAATTGCAAATGGATATATGCCATTTTTCGGTGTGCCGGGATTTCGATATTCAGTGAGACTTGCATCAGGAGCACAGCAACGATGAAAATGATGGGGTTGGGGTAGATTCCCGCTGCAGGGTCAGCAATGGCCCTGCATATCCAAACTTCCCACCAATAAAATCATGTTTCCAGATATCTCCAGCTTGCCCAACTGATACAAGACCTGCTACGCCAGTGGCACTATCTGGTCTCACCTTAAACAGGTGGCGATACTTGATTGAGTATCATACCCAACACGATAAAATCTTTCGACACACAGAAGCTGGTACTAACCCATATAGCTGCGTAGATACGATGATATTGCCGGGCAGGTAGCGCTATCTAATAAAGTGTGGGAAAGCATGATAGGGTTAGTGCCAGTGCGGTTGTTGGTGGTGATGTTTTAGGGCTTGCATTCCTGATGGGCATTTGAGATCATACAGCACATATTGCTTACACACATTGGCATGTAAGCAGTTTAGACCGGAACTGACCAACTATTATATTAATTAGCGAATTATAAGAAAATGGCGTCTCAGGGCTAAGCGCTCCCCCGCAGCTCCACCAAATAAAGCATATGATTCAAGGGGTTTATTCATATAAACCCCTTTTTTCATTTGAGCGAAATACCTTAAAAAGCCGTTTTAAACCCACTTGGCCAGACAGAAAAGCGACCTTTCACTATTCGGATAATTAATGATTTCAACTCATTGACGCCTCAATATGTTGGGCTACACCTGAAACCAGTACACAATTGAAGAACCTCGCAGCATGTGAAGCACTGCCGAACGGCAGAACCTACGGGAAATACACTCGCTGCTTCGGTTCACCATTTTTGATTCGCCAGCGTTGAAAAAGAAAATGTTTATCCCACTTCAGAAGGAATTTTGAAATGACTGATGTTATTGTTAACCGAAAGGATTCTTATGAAAGAATGAGCCGTCTATTTTCTGATGATGCGATTGCCAGTAAACTTTCAGCAAAGTTTATTCGAAAGTATTCACCAAGAGTTATAGGCAGGTTGGAGCGGAGGCAAACTTGGTTTGAGCAATTGATAAATGAAGGGTCTTTTGTCGGGTTGACCGTTCTGGATGTGGGTGCTGGATTCGGCATCAACTCTTTTGCCTTCGCTTGGGCAGGAGCAAGGAAAGTAGTTGCAAATGAATTATCGTCCTATCGCTGCCAAGATATGCGAGAAATTGCTAAATTTACTAACTTAAAAAGTATTCAGGTGGATTGCTGCTCCTTTGATCTATCAATGCGACAGAGTGGACCATTCGATATTATCGTGTCCTCTTATTTTCTATCCCATTTGCATGAGGATGAAACCTTTTTAAATCTGTGTGATCAGTCGTTAAAACCAGGTGGGCAGCTTCTGCTTTTGGATGATAATAATGCCCTTTCTCCCTGGAGGAGAATTTCGGTTCGCAAAGAGTGGTGGCGTTCAGAGTTTATTGGCAATCGAAATAATGAGCAAGGATATTTTTTTGTGCGACGAAATGCGATTTCAGAATGGATCCCTTCTGGTCCATTTAAAGGATTACTTGCAAGTATTGCCGCTTGGTTAACACGGGGAATGTCATTAAATGAGTGCCGCGTTTATATTCATTCGATTATGAATAAACAAAAAAGGCCACCACGGGCATCCTTTGCATATCGTGATCCTGTTTCGGGAATTGCTGAGGAACGTTTATTAAATCCCAAAGGATTGATTAGGCAGCTGGAAGCCAGAGGCTTCAGTGTAAAATGGGACTCTGTCACAAAGAAGAAATCTCTTATAAAGAAACTAAGTAAGCGCTTTGAACCGGAATTCTTACTTCAGGCGACCCGAATTAAGGCTCATTGATTTTTTATCAGCACCTGGAAAACGTGTGTTTTTTTTCCTCAACTATGCCGGCATTGCCACTTTCTTATTGACAACCACAATGTGGCATGGCTATGTTGGGGCATCATGAAAATGGCCCCCTACCCCAGACGAGAAATAGCTATTAAGATAGCATTCATTTCTCTGGTCTTACTTCTGAGTGGAAACCTCTTTGCCTATACGGCAATGGCTTCTGAAGACTGCGGAATGAATTCGCCTGCGGATATGCAGTTTTTCGGTGAAAACTCGAATTTGTGTAAAACTTGCTGCTGTTTGGGAGATGCCCAATGCGTTTGCCCCACCCAATGCTCACAACCCGTTGAAATGCCCGTTGTTGTTTTGGTTTCCAATGGCAGCCTTCATTCGGGTTCTTACAGCCTCACGCTTGCACCGGTTAAGACTTTGCATGGGATGCATTATCCCGAAGGTGGTCTGAATTTTCCATCCTCTAAAAAGGCGGTCGCATTATCGCCTCTCTTCTTATTAAATCAGTCTTTTATCATTTGATTCATGCCGAACAACACTTATTTCTTTAAATTCAGCTGCTTGTAATCTATAGACAGGCAGATTTATATGCCGAGGCACCATTTAAAAGGGTATCTTTTTGAATGAATAATAGAAATAATCAAATCAAAATATAGGGAATATCATCATGGTAAAGAAAATAAAAAGAACCAATCAGGATAAAATCGCAGCTAAAAAAGCCGCCGTTCTTGGCACCCAGAAGAAAAATCGATTACCTTTAATAATTGCTGCCGTCGGTGTCTTCATTATTGCGGCCACTGCTGTTTTTTATAGCACACGGGGGCCTAACAATCTAACCGTGTCCGCCAATAACCCGGCAGTCGTTGACAACAATAGGGTAATATTTTCAGCCAATCTATTTGAAGACGGTAAAGCTCGCCATTTTGAGTACATCAGCGGTAAAAACACCATTCGGTATTTCATTCTTAAAAGCTCAGATGGCATCCTGCGTGCCGCTTTTGATGCCTGTGACGTTTGTTGGCCGGCCGGGAAAGGTTATTACCAAGAGGGTGATCATATGGTCTGCCGAAACTGTGGCAGGCGCTTTGCCTCTGTACTGGTCAATGAAGTCAAGGGTGGCTGCAATCCTGCACCCTTAAGCAGAAAACTGGAAAATGATAAATTGATCATCCAGATTAAGGATATCGAACAAGGCCGCCAATATTTTACTTTCGATGGAAAGGTATAGATATGAATCTCAATGCCATTTCAATAAAAAATCTTCTAAGAAGAAAAACAAAAGCGGCCTTTGTGCTTGCGGGTCTGGTTATAGGGGTGTCCACAGTTGTGGGCATGATCAGCTACATCGAAGCAATGACCAATGACATTAACCATAAGCTCGAAAAATTTGGTGCCAACATTCTGGTGGTTCCCAGAACTGAGAACCTGGCTCTTTCCTATGGCGGCCTTTCGTTGGGTGGTGTGTCGTTTGAAATGGAAGAAATACGTCAGTCCGATCTGAGTCGGATAAGTACGATTAAAAATTCCGCCAACATCGCCGCCTTGGGCCCCCTGGTCCTGGGGGTAGCCCAGGTACATGACCATAGAGTTCTTGTAGCCGGGGTTGATTTTTCAGCAACCCGTATCTTGAAGCCTTGGTGGAAGTTGAAAGGTTCCATTCCAGGGGCAGATGGAATTATCCTCGGAGCTGAAGCAGCACGCATACTCAATTTGGATGTCGGTAACCAATTGATGATCAGCAATAACAATCTGCAGGTATCCGGCATTCTTGAATCCACCGGATCTCAGGATGATCAATTGATATTTACCCGGCTATCGACAGCCCAGGCGATATTTAAAAAGCAAGGTCGGGTTTCAATGGTTGAGATTGCCGCATTGTGTAAAGATTGTCCGATCGATGCAATGGTCAAACAGATCTCTGATGCGCTTCCCGATGCAAAGGTGATGGCCATTCAACAGGTGGTCAAAGGTCGTATGGAAACCTTGAACCAGCTAAAGAGATTTTCCTACGGTGTTTCCGGCGTCATACTTTTGATTGGTAGCTTGGTTGTACTCGTTACCATGATGGGCAGTGTGCGGGAACGTACCGATGAAATAGGCATCTTTCGGGCCATTGGGTTTCGCAAGAAGCATATCATGCAAATTGTATTTATGGAGGCGGCCATCGTTTCAGGCCTGGCGGGTGTGTTTGGTTACTTCCTGGGCTATTTGACGACCAAAATCGGTCTGGCCATCATTGGGGGCAACCACTCTGCAATGGTACATTTTGATATCAACCTGGCCGGGAATGCAATCGTTGCTGCTTTGATGGTTGGAATGATTTCAAGTGCTTATCCGGCATTTATGGCATCGAGGATGGACCCGAATGACGCGCTGAGATCGCTTTAACTAAACACATGAGGTATTTACAATGAGCTACATTATTATTGAACATATTACCAAAACTTTAGGCGACGAGAATTCCCTTGTTACCGCAGTAAATGATATCAGCTTCAAAATCGATGAGGGAGAATTCGTTGCCGTAATGGGTGAATCTGGCGCTGGGAAATCGACATTACTTGGAATCATGGGAGCCATGAACGCTCCCACTTCAGGTCGTTTGCTTGTAGACGATATCGATGTTTATGAACTGCACCAGGAACAACAGGCTGATTTTCGGAGAGAATTTTTAGGATTTATTTTCCAGAGCTTTCATCTCGTACCCTACTTAACTGTAATCGAAAATGTCATGTTGCCTTTGGCGGTAATAAAAATGGAAAGTCGAAAAAAACGGGAGATGGCAAAAGAGGCACTGGTCCAGGTCGGCCTGGCAGATAAAACCAATCGCCTTCCAAACCAAATCTCTGGTGGCGAATCAGAGCGGGTGGCGATTGCCCGGGCGATAATTAATGAGCCACCAGTGCTGCTGGCTGATGAGCCGACCGGCAACCTGGATAAAAAGAACACACAGGAAATAATGGAATTGCTAGGTCAGCTTAACCAAGACGGCATGACCATTGTTATGGTTACCCACAGTCAGGATTGTGCCCATCATGCCCGCCGAATCATACAAATTTCCGACGGTTACTTGATAGCTGACAATGTAATTACCAGCAGTGTGATAGAAATGATAAAAGAAAAAGAAATCGTTACGGATCAAGGATTAACCGTATTGGCAGCAGGGCATTCCTGATGTTTCTTTACGGACCTAAGGGCACCTAATACCACTGGAAGTGGGTGCCTAAAGCTCTCAAACAAGTTTCCCGAGTTTGAAACGACCCCCCGAAGACCTCTTTTGTTGGTAACATTTGAGCTTTATAGAAAACCGCATCACTCAACACATGAGTGTTGAGTGATATTTGGTTTTCTGATAAGTTAATGAAACCCAACGAATCCCTTGCCTGACATGATGCATGAACAGTCGTCGATCATTACTTTTTATTCCGCAACGTTTCAGCGACTGTCGACTGTAGGAGATCGAAACAATGAAATTTTTTCGTGGATCCTTACTTTTTATGTTTGTTCTTTGCACTTTGAACGGGACAAGCTATGCAAGCTCTGATTTGTTTGACTTACCATATAACCAAACGTTACTTGACGATGATGCATTTTACTTTCAGCATGGAACGCCAATATCCAACATACAACCAGCTTCATTTTCAGGGGCTAACACCTCGTTGGACATGGGCTTTCTTCACAAATACCTGGGTTACGGTACACTTCTTCTGGCTGGTGTTGCCGGGTTAACAGGGTCCGAGAGTTCAGCTCACCATTATTCAGCGGTGGGAGCTGCTACCCTTGGTGTAATGACTCTTGCAAGCGGGTACTACGAATACGGCGATATGTTCGAACGTGACGAAGGTTTTTCAACATATAATCTTCATATCGCACTGGGCACGCTCGGTGCCATAGGATTTGTCACAGAGGCTATTATAGCCGGCACCGGTTCAAGTCATGGTGGCCTCGGCATAGGATCAGCCGCTATAATGGGCGCCGCCCTCATCGTTGTCGTTTGGTAAAGATGTATAGATAACCGCATAAATATTGAAAGGGAGAACTTAATATGAGCAAAACCATTGCGAACCTGATGGCAGCGTTTCAAGGTGAATCAGAGGCACGGAACAGGTATACATTTTTTGCCGAACAGGCCCGCAATGAGGGGTATCATTACATTGCAAAAATATTTGAGGAGACAGCCGAGAACGAGAAATATCATGCCCTGGAAGAAATCAAGTTATTGTTAGGTGACCGCTCAACCCTTGAAAATTTGAAAGAGGCCGTGGGGGGTGAAAACTATGAATCTGAGGACATGTATCCTCGATTCGCAAAAGAAGCCGAGCTGGAGGGCAACCAGGCGGCTGCCATTTTGTTTGCACAAATAGCGAAAATTGAAAAACACCACAGGGATAGATTTCAAAAACTCTTTGACCTGGTAGAGCAACAAATGGTGTACAAAAGAGATGTACCGATCAAGTGGAAATGCAGCATCTGCGGTTACGTATACGAAGGCATCGAACCCCCTCCACGGTGTCCATACTGCAAGCATGCCCAGGAATATTACGAACCCGCTAATCTTGACGTATAAGGAGCTGAAAATGGCCAAATATCGATGTGTTGTCTGCGAATACGTTTATGATGAAGATAAAAACAGCTCCCTTTGGATGGATATCCCTGAGGACTACACCTGCCCGGTCTGTGGATCGGCTAAAAAACTGCACGGGAAGGTTGAAGATGCGGAATCACCACCCATAGAGTCCGCCCACAGGGAAATTGGCCTGGAACCCAACAAGAGTCTTGACGATTCCCTGTTGCGCACTTCTGATGATATCGAAGTCACCATGGCGGATATCCATCAGATGGCGGAAACCGGTGAATCCATAACCGAACCCATGCGAACCCGAATACCGACTTTTTCATGGAACGAGCTGCTGATCAAAGGTGCCCAGTTGGCTACTTTGCCTCTAAACAAGGATGAGCAGGTAGAGACCAAAACGATTATCGGGCCGGGAGCAGCAAAGCCCCTGGTAATTCAAATGCCCTTTTTTATAACACACATGTCTTTCGGCGCACTGAGTTCAGAGGCGAAAACAGCTTTGGCCAGGGGGTCTGCTGCGGTGAAAACCGCCATGTGTTCCGGTGAAGGAGGCATCCTGCCCAGTTCCATAGACAGTGCCTACAAATACATATTTGAGTACGTTCCTAACCGCTATAGCGTCACCGAAGAGAATTTGAAAAGGGTGGCTGCTATTGAGATCAAATTCGGCCAATCAGCCAAACCCGGAATGGGGGGACATCTTCCCGGTGAAAAGGTTACCGAAGAAATTGCTGAAATAAGAGACTTTCCTCCGGGTGAAAGCATCACCAGCCCATCAAAATTTGATGACATACAAACCCGGGAGGATCTGAAAAAAAAGATCCTTTGGCTGAGAGAGGTATCCGAAGGCCGACCCATCGGTGTCAAATTCGCAGCCGGTAACATTGAGGCAGATCTGAAGGAGGCGCTTTATGCTGAACCGGATTTTATCACAATCGACGGGAGGGCAGGAGCGACCGGGGCGGCACCAAAATACGTGAAAGCATCCACGAGTGTTCCCACTATTTTCGCCTTGCACCGTGCCCGGAAATTTCTGGATGAAAACGGGGCCAAAGATGTCAGCCTGATAATCACGGGAGGTATCCGTATATCGGCAGACATCGCAAAAGCGCTTGCCCTGGGTGCGGATGCCGTTGCCATAGGCACCGCAGCGCTAATGGCTATCGGTTGCCAGCAGTACAGAATCTGTAACACAGGCAGATGCCCTATGGGAATCGCGACCCAGGACCCAACACTGCGGGGCAATCTAAATATCAACAAGGCCACCAGAAAGCTGGAGAATTTCCTGAATGTCACCGCGAATGAGTTGAGGGATTTCGCAAGGCTTACAGGCAATCAAAGTGTTCATACGTTGTCAGTCACAGATCTTTGCACGGTAAACGCGGAAATCTCCAACCATACGTCAATCGAACACGTATAAAAGGTAGAAAACGAAATGAAAAAACATGGCAGTATCGGAAGCAGATTGGTGTTTTTCCTGATTTTCGCAATAGGTTTGATACTCCCTACTTGTGTTTTCGGGAATGAACAGTTTGAAGCATCAGTCATGCAATCACTAAACAAAAAATGGATGGGTGATTTTGAGCAAATGGTTGAACGACGGACGATTCGGTTTCTGATTCCGTACAGCAAAACATTCTACTTTTTCGACAAGGCCACCCAACGTGGCGCAACATATGAAATGGGCAAAGCGTTCGAAAAAGCCATTAACGACCAATTGAAAACGCGTCATCTGAAACTCCATGTTTTTTTTATCCCAACATCAAGGGAAAGACTTATACCCGCTTTATCAGAAGGTCTGGGCGATATTGCCGCGGGTAATTTGACAATAACCGACAAACGAATGCAACAGGTTGATTTTTGCGATCCTCTTACAACAGGTGTCAGTGAAATTCTGGTTACCGGTATAGGACATCCGCCTGTCAATACCCTCTCAGACCTGGGCGGCAAGGAGGTTTATGTCAGAAAATCCAGCAGCTATCATGAAAGTCTTGAACGGGTGAACAGGACGCTGTCTGCTGCAGGCAAGCCTGCCATTAAGATTATCGAAGCTAACGAGCACCTCGAGGATGAAGATCTTTTAGAAATGGTCAATGCAGGTCTGATTCCCATGATGGTCATTGACAGCCACAAAGGTCATTTCTGGGCGAAGATCTTTGAAAAAATCAAACTTCATCCTGAAATTAAATTCAGAGAAAATGCGAAGATTGCCTGGGCAATTCGGAAAAATACGCCTCAATTGAAAGACAGGATTAATGACTTTGTCAAGGTCAATAAAAAAGGGACGTTAATAGGGAATACTATTTTTAACCGCTACCTCAAAAGTACCAAATATGTAAAAAACAACCTTGCAGATGAAGACAGAAAACGGTTTGAAGAAACCATTCCTTTTTTTAAAAAATATGGCGATATTTATGATTTTGACTGGCTAATGCTTGCCGCGCTTGCCTATCAGGAGTCAACGATCAAGCAGAAAAAAAAGAGCCCTGCCGGGGCTATAGGTGTAATGCAAGTGCTGCCGACAACGGCCGGCGACAAGAACGTAAATATATCGGGAATCGATGAAGTCGAACCCAATATTCATGCCGGTGCAAAATATCTTAGATTTATGATTGACAGGTATTATAATGACCCTGGCATTGACAGACTCAATAGAATGCTGCTGGCATTTGCCTCCTACAATGCAGGTCCTGCCAAAATTTCCAAGCTGCGCAAAGAAGCAAAGTCCATGAATTTAGATCCCAATGTCTGGTTTAATAATGTCGAAGTTGTTGCAGCCAGGAGAATAGGTCGGGAAACCGTACAATACGTGGCAAATATTTTAAAATATTATATTGCATATTCTTTCATTTCAAACCAAAAGGACGGAAAGAATGTACTGCTAAAATGACAAAAGGGGATCCACATGTTTCGTAAACTGCAACTCAGCCTTGGCCCTATCCTTGCCCTGTCCCTCGTCAGTCTGTTTCTTTTCGGCTGTTCGACCGTGGGCGTAAAGGTGCCCGTAATGCGGCCGGCCGAAATCAACCTCAAAGGCAAAAATGAGCTGGTTGTGGGACGAATGTCCGGGCGCAAAGCCGATAAAATGAATGCTTATGTCAAACAGAAAGCGGTGGACAGCGGCTACTTCAAAGTGATTGACCGAAAACACCTGGACAGGGTCATGGCCGAGCTCAAATTATCCACATCCGACCTCGTCGATACCGACAGCAGAAAAAAGCTGGGAAAACTCATGACCGGGTCTGTCCTTATTATGGGCAACATACTCGATTATCACTACACGGAAGATATGAGCAGGGACGTTCGTGAGTGTACCAAAAAAGTCAAAAAGAAAGTATATAAATATAGATGCACCCGTTATTACCGCAAAGGAACGGCCGTTGTGCGGGCATCTTTTGACATTGTCGATATCGAAACCGGCGAGACCCTCCGCTCCAAAGCCCTTGAAGGCAAACGAAGCTACGCCACCAGTGCCACAAATGAACAACCTGCCGGAATAGACAGCAATTTGTTGCTGGATACCTGTATGAAAATAGTGGCCACAGATCTTATCCGGGCAATTGCCCCCTGGAAAGATATTGTCACCGCAAAATTCAAGAAAGACGGAGATCTGCCCATGATGGAGACCGGGATCATCTACGCTCAAGCAGGTCTTTGGGATGATGCCCTGTCGCAGTTCAAGTCAGCCGTTGAAATGGCAGACACCAACCCGGACATATCACCCAAAGTGGCCGCGCTGGCTCACTGGAACCTGGGACTGGCGTACGAATACACCGCTCAATTCGACGATGCCGAGGCCAGCGTCAAGAAAGCATTTGCATTGTCATCTAATGCGGACTACCTGCGGGAGTTGAAAAATATCGAAAAGCGCAAATCAGAGAATAAAAAACTCAGGGAGCAACTATAAGGTTGGAAAAATGAAAAAACCTTCATACGCGATGGGCCTCTTTGCCTTGATCTTGCTCATGGCCGTTGGATGTGGCGGCCCGAAGCAGCTCATCGTGAAAGAAAAATCAAGGGATTCCGGTCCGCCGGTATGGATGTCCCAGGCTGTTACCCATCCTGAATATCTCTATTTTGTGGGCCTCGCCGACCGTGCCAACTCCTTGAAAGAAGGCCGTGACCATGCCCGTCAGGATGCAGCCAACCAGGCATCTTCCTATATCGGTATCCAGATCAGCACAAATACCTTTATCCGGGACAGCACGACACAATCCAGCACATTTGTAGATGAGCAGACCCGATCATCTACCGGCGCCAGCATATCCTTTCTGGAGGTGACGGATGAATACTATGTCAAGACAAGCCGCACCGCCGGCAATTTTTATGAAGAGAAATATGCCGTTTATGTGTTGTGCCGCTTCCCCAAAGCCTCTGCTCAGAAAGAAAAGAAGCGGCAGTCGGAAGCAGCTCAAAGGGACGGCAACCTTGCGCTATCACTGTACCGGGATGCCCTGGTACAACTCGATCAGAACCAGCCCATGGCAGCTTTTGGAAAAATCAGCCGGGCCCAATCCCTTCTGGCAGGTATTTCCGACAGTGTGATGTTAAATCACCCAGACTTTAAGAATACACAGACTTTGTCGGCGACAGTGAACCTGAAACGACAGGGTCTGGAAAACCGATCCCGAACGATCAATCTGGATAGCAAAACCCCTCATGGGCCGGCTTTTAATGGTGCCTTTGCCAAAGCCATCTCGCGTCACGGTTTTGAGTTGAATCCGGCCATCGACGCGACCCGGTTCAAACTCACAGCAACGATCGTACTACACGAAAGAAAAAAGATCTGGGATCAATTTCAATATCTTGCCACCTACACGTATGGCATTAAAGACCTTTGGACCTCCAACACCATTACCGGCGGGAGCGGTGAATCCAAGGCATTTGCGAGTTCGAAAGAGGTGGCGTCCCAAAACGCCGTGGTGGAAGCCGCTTCCGATATCGGTCTGGAAGCAGGCAAACGCTTGGAAACCTATCTATCCGAAAACACGGAGTAGTGCACTGCAACCTTATTATCATCGAGATCGATGGTCTTTTCCAGGGTATGGATATAAAGATCTGTCTCCTGGGAAGTCATCACCGGAAAATCATAATGTCGATTCCAGTGCTTTAAGGGCTTGTTCACATCCATCCGATGGGTCACAAAATCCGCGTGCCTGGCAAGCCGACGTTGGTGATATTGATTGGCGATGTCGACAATATGTTCCGGCCATTGCCGAATTTCAGACAATAACGAAGCATCCTGCTCAACACCGATGCTGTTGCGGCAGGCCGCAGCCGCCGCTGCCTGCGTCGTACCGGTGCCTAAAAAGGGGTCCAGGACGCTATCCCGCTTGACGGAATACATGCAGACAAGCCGATAAGCCAGTTCAAAGGGAAATGCAGCGCTTCTCATTCGGGATTCCCCCCGGTTCAACACCTGACCTCTCCCTTTCAGATCCGTCCAGATGTCCGAAAAAAACCGGTTTCGCTCCTCCCAGAACAGGGCGCTCTCCCTGCGCAGTTTTTTTTCTTCAACCGAATCAAAACGCCTTTTCGATCCCTTGCGCGCCACAAGAATGTATTCATGCTCCAATGTTACGTAGGCACCGGCAGGCAGCATACCAGAGCCCATGAACTTGTTGGGAGCATTGGTCTGTTTGCGCCATAAAATATCCGGCAACACCTGAAACCCCATAGCTGTCAGACACTGAAGAACACGGGCATGATTGGGGTAGAGACAAAAGTCATCTCCCAGTTTACGGGTAGCATCCCCAATGTTAATGCAGGCAAAACCACCGCTTTTCAATACCCGGAAAACCTCACCCCAGGCTCTGTCCAATTCCCGGTGCATCAATTCGAATGCGGTGTTTCCCTCTGAATTGTCCAGATGTTGCCGGGTGGAGGGATTCTGAGCGCAGAAGAGGTCGTCCCACATGCGAATCATGGGATAGGGGGGCGACGTCACCACAAGATCGATGGATTCGGAAGATACGGCCGCCATATGGCCGCCATCACCGATTAACGTATCATGATGGGTTTTCACTTGGCATTTCCTTTCTACGCTTATAACGTTCAGATATATAGGGGTTATCAGAAAAACGTTCCGATTGAGGACCGTTTTTCTGTTACAAACCCTTATGCCGCGATCCTATTTTCGGAATATTATTATGACAAGCGGTATAATCAATAGCAAAAGTTACGTCAATCTTGAAGATCAACCAATTTTTTGTAAACCTTTTTATCGATTGACACGTCATGCATAGTTGAAAAGGGATTCTTCAGTTCTGTTCAGGTAACAATTAGATGCAAAAAACGAATATGGAAAAAGAAATCGACACCTCCAGGGCAGAAAACCGACCGGAGCTGACTTGGATAAGAAAGGCAAGGGCTGGTAGCAGGGAAGCTTTTGAGCAGTTGGCCGGTCACTATTACGGAGATATTTTTCGCATGATCTATTATAGAACCGGGAGTCGCATGGATGCCGAGGACCTAACCCAGGAGGTCTTTCTGAAAGCCTACAAAGGCATAAGACGGCTGACAGACGAAGACCACTTCAAGGGCTGGCTCTTTCGGATCGCTGTCAACCGGGTACGCGACTTTTATCGCCGCAAGAAATTTTTACACCTGTTCAAATCCATCCCGGGTGATGACATGGATACGCATGTCGACACACAGACAGCAACCGAATCAGGACCTCTCGAAGCCTTGATCCGGAAACGATTTCGTCAAGAATCCGAAACGTTCCTGTCCAGACTCTCCAGAATGGAAAAAGATATTTTTGTGCTCCGGTTTATGGATCAGCTGAAAATCAATGAAATCGCAACCGTTTTGAAAAAAGGTGAAAGTACCGTCAAAACACATCTGTATCGCGCTCTATCCAAATTTAAAAAGGACAGGGCTTTTCAAGACTTTCTAAAAGGAGAATGAAATTGACCGCCGCATCGAATGAACATCTGGCAGAAGAGCAGATCCTGCAGGCCATTGTAGACCTATCCGATCTATCGGATGATCAGCAGGTTCATCTAACAACCTGTCCCGTGTGCCTGGCGGAAAAAGACCGCCTGGACAGAATGCTTCTTCAAATCGGAAACATGGCCAGAGCATCGGCGCCGGCGGTGGTGAACCGCCCTGTCTTGCCGGAGAAACACGCGGGTTTTCTGCAAGGATGGTTTTTCGACTTTCACCCCTTTGTGCGGATAGCGGTTCCCGCCCTGCTCATCCTTATCGTCATCATGACCACCCTTGTTCTGAAACCTGATTCGGACACGCACACAGCCTTTGTGGAGAAGCAAATGATTGACCCCGAACAGCTCCTGTCCGATATCGACAGGCTGATAGAAAACCCCCTGCCACAAGAACTTCAAACTATGGTTTCATTTCCCGGGATCGACCCGGATGAAGATTTTATGGAGTACATTGTTCCTACAACCGAAAACGACCCCCTGTCCAACATGTCAGGGAAGAAAGGAGAAAACATATGTTGAAACGCATTTCCCTCGTGATGATTGTTATTGTACTGGTCTTTATGTCTTCCGCAGTAATTGCCCAAGGGATGGCCGGAGAATCAAAAAAACATGACAGAATGCCCTTTGGAAAATGGTGGCAGAACCCTGCCGAAGTCAAAAATCTGAATCTCACCCAGGAAGAGGCCGACACACTGGATTCTGAATTTGACAACCGTGCACGAAAATTCATGGAGTTGAAGCATGCCATCGAGCTGGAGCAGTTTGAAATGAACCGCATGATGGAGGGTAAAACCCTGGACGAAACCGCCCTCACGGCCCAGTTTGGCAAACTCGAATCCGCCCGGGCAAATCTTTCCAGGGAAAGATTCCAGTATTATGTCCAGATAAGGAAAATACTGGGACCTGACCGGTTCCAGAAAATCAAGACCTTTCGGCAAAGAATGCAGCAGCAGAAAAAAGGCACCATGAAACAGGGTAGGAAAAACAACCCGTAAATTTGTTATGCCTATTTATATAATGCAATCTTGTCTCTCTTAAAAAAGGTGGCAGTTTTCTGCCACCTTTTTTACTGCTTTTATTCTCTCCTGATTTACGATAATACGCTATCATGGATTTAAAATACTGGTGGCAACATCTTCCGGAGAATTTATCCCCGGTTATTTTTGAAATCGGTCCCATATCATTGCGCTACTACGGCATGATGTATGTGGTGGCATTTACCATCGTCTATTTTATGGCTCGGTATCGCCTTCGCACGGAAGACCGCTTCCATCTCTCCGGGCAGCAGCTCAACGATATCATAACCGCCATGATCGTCGGTCTGATCCTCGGAGCCCGACTCGGGTACGTCATATTTTACAATCTGTCCTACTACCTGTCGCACCCTCTGGAAATCCTGCTGCCTTTTGAATTTTCCAATGGTATCCGGTTCATAGGTATTGCCGGCATGAGTTATCATGGCGGACTCATCGGTGTCATTTTAGCCAGTTTCTGGTACTGCAGAAAAGCCCGGTTGGGTTTCTGGGAAATCTCGGATCTTTTCATCCCCGTCATTCCCCTGGGATATACTTTCGGGCGGCTGGGCAATTTTATCAACACCGAGCTTTACGGTAGAGCCACACAAAAAGCCATCGGCATGTTTTTCCCCAACGCCCCAGGTACGGCGCTACGCCACCCGACACAGCTGTATGAGGCTTTTTTTGAAGGCATCTTTCTATTTTTTCTCCTATGGTCCATAAGGAAAAAGAAACTGCCTGTGGGGGGGCTGTTTGCGATCTACCTGGCCGGCTATGGTACCGTGCGGTTTTTTATCGAATTTTTTCGCGAACCAGATGCACACCTAGGCTTTGTCCTCATGTCCCTTACCATGGGACAGTTGCTTTGTGGCGCCATGATTTGTTGTGGCGTCCTGCTCTTTCTCTACCGGGCCAAGTATGCATGATGCCCGTTCAAAATGCCAAAACCTGGCTGGGGCTATCCAGACCATTTTCGAAGAAGGTCTGCATGTCAACCGGAACAGTCACCACTTTATTCTCTCGACGATTTTCATTTCCGACATCCGTGAGTTGGAAACCATCATAACGGATCCATCCAATTGCGAAAGCGATTCTCTCATTGAACTGATATATTTTCCGGATGAATCCGTCCAATTGCGACTGGAAGACCGACTCGAATCGGAAACCTTTCAACAAAAGGACAAAGAAACTGTCCTGAAACATTTACTTTCCTGCTGTGGAAATACCCTTGTTCGCTTTGAAGGCCTGCAACCCGTTTTGACGATAGAAACACTGGAAACCGGTGCCCGGGCATTTTTGGACAGACTCAATATCACCAGGCAGCTGGACCCTGAACTCATCAGGGTGATCGATCAAAGAGCCGGCAGGAAAGATGGAAAAAAACACAAGGTATGGCTTCGCAACATGATGATGGATCTCAGTGAGCGAGACAATGTCTTTATAAAAGATTTGTTTCTGAAGATGGATGCCCGGCAAAACGAATTCGAAAAATATCTCTATTTTTCACTGCGGTTCCTGGAAGAATCCAAAAATGACGCCGATCTGTTTCAATCGCTCAAACAGTGTAAAAACCGGTGCCTGAAACACCTCAGGCAAAGTGACCGGCTTGAGACATATCGCCGGGGTCACAATATCGAAACATTGATGGCACAGGGTATCCGAATACCGCATACAGATAAGCAGGCCCTCCTTCTTCAGATAGCCCTTGCAGACGATATCTGTCTTGCCTTATTCAACAGGAGCATGTAAATAAAATCGCAAAACGATTTTATTTGGAGAATTACCCATGCAATTGAGACAACTTGCTCTGATCATCCTGATGATGGTGGTTCCTCTTTCCGTCCATTCCGAAGAGGCAGGGTCACAGCCTATGTCCGTTGACGAAATTCTGGCGCGCGTGGAAAAAATCTATACGGTCTCCAGGTTTTCAGCCTCTTTTATCCAGGCATCTACCATCAAAGCTTTGGATATTACGGATTCAGCCTCGGGGAAACTTTACGTCCAGTACCCCGGGAAGATGAGATGGGAATATTTGAAGCCTGAATCTCAAATTATCGTTACCGATGGCGTGCAGTTGTGGATGTACCGGCCTGAAGACAACCAGGTCATGCTGGGACAGGCAGCAACATTTTTCAGCGAGGGCAAAGGTGCGGGATTTCTTTCCGACATCCGTCTGCTCAGAAAGGATTTTGATATAACCCTGGAAGACATACAGTTCGGCGATTATTACAACTTGAAACTGGTTCCCCTGGAAAAGAACTGGGATATTGCCTTTGTGCACCTGCTGGTTTCCAAAACGACTTTCCGTATCGCCCAGGTATATACCCACAATGCCTATGACGACGTCACTCGCATCGAACTTGTCGACCCGCAGTTCAACGAATCCTTTGGTGATGCCTTCTTTACGTTTGAGATACCCAAGGGTGTCGATGTGTTACGGTTGGATGATGCACCCTAGTTACCGTGCCCCAGATTCATACTACTTGATAAAAGATCTTTTTCTTTTCCGGTTTATCCGGGTTGGGAGATATTATGAAAGAAAAAATCAGAAAACTATTGAAACAACGCAACGCCATCATGCTGGCACATAATTACCAGCCGCCTGAAATTCAAGACCTTGCGGATCTCTGTGGGGATTCTCTCGAACTAAGCATCCGCGCGTCCAATACAGAAGCTGAAGTGATTCTGTTCTGCGGTGTTCACTTTATGGCGGAAACAGCGTCGATCCTGTCGCCCCAAAAAACGGTTTTGCTGCCCCGTCATGATGCCGGATGTCTTATGGCAGATATGATAACTGCCGAAGGTCTGGCTGCTAAAATTGCGTCATTACCCCCCATGCCGGTGGTAACCTATGTAAACTCCACGGCAGATGTAAAAGCAATGTCGACTATCTGCTGTACCTCCGCAAATGTTGTGCAGGTGGCCAACAGCCTGGATGAGACTGAAATGCTCATGACGCCGGACCGTAATCTGGCCATGTATGCAGCGTCACAAACCGACAAAAAAATTCATGTCTGGGATGGCTACTGCCCATCTCATGAGCGTCTTAAGCCAAAAGATGTCGAGGCTGCCCGTGATGCACACCCAGAGGCTGTATTCATGGCCCACCCCGAATGCCGGCCGGAAATCCTCGAGATGGCGGATGTCATCGCCTCCACTTCAGGCATGATTCGTCATGCTGAATCTTCAGATGCAAAATCCTTTATTGTGGGAACGGAATTGGGCTTGCTCCATCCCCTGCGGAAAGCCAACCCGGACAAAGAATTTTTCCCGGCTTCGGAAAAAATGATCTGCAAGAACATGAAGAAAATTACCCTGGATGACATTCTGCGCAGTCTTGAAAATATGGAAGGCGAGGTGAAAGTTCCGGAGGAAATTCGGAAGCCTGCACTCGGGGCGGTGGAAAGAATGATTGCATTGGCGAAATAAAATCTGCCTGTACGATTTTATCGGCAATAAGCTTTAAGCAGTAAGCCATAAGCAGCTTACTGCTTAAAGCTTATCGCTTACAGCTCATAGTCACACCATCTCATCCGGTATATCTGCATTGGTATACACTTTCTGAACATCCTCGCAGTCATCCAGCATGTCCATCAATCGGATCATCTGATCGGCCTCTTTCCCCTGAAGACTGGTAGCTGTCTGCGGCAGCATGGTCACCTCGGCATCCAGATAGGGAATCGCCTTTTCATCGATGGCGGCCTTGACAGCTTCAAAATCTTCCGGTGCCGTGATGACTTCAAAATTGGCGTCGTCCTCCCGGACATCTTCCGCACCAGCATCCAGGGCCGTCTCCATCAGGGAGTCCTCGTCGATGGCGGAGCGTTCCACGATGATATACCCTTTTTTGTCGAACATCCAGGCAACACAGCCGTTTTCACCCAGATTTCCACCACATTTCGCAAAAATATGGCGGATATCTGCAACAGCCCTGTTTTTATTATCGGTCAGGGATTCCAGAAAAACTGCGGCGCCGCCGGGGCCATACCCTTCATATGTGTTCTCTTCGTAATCAACGCCTTCCAGTTCACCCGTGCCTTTTTTAATCCCCCGTTCTATATTGTCCTTGGGCATATTTTCCGCCTTGGCCGCTAATATGGCTGTTCGGAGTCTCGGGTTCGCATCCGGATCTCCACTACCACCCATCCGGGCTGCAACAGTAATTTCCTTGATCAGCTTTGTGAATATCTTCCCACGTTTGGCATCTGCCGCTCCTTTTTTATGCTTTATGGAAGACCATTTGCTATGTCCTGACATCGTTACCTCCTAAAACCAGTATTGGTATTTTGTGTGTTGTGTTTGGCGCTTGGTGTGTTGTGTTGAGGATTATAAACCTCCGGATAGACAGATACCCACCCGGCAGTTAGCCCCAGACTATGCACAAGATACTACCTACCAAACACTAAACACCTCTATAAATCAATCTTACCAATTCCAACAATAAATATTTCCTTACTTGCCTTACGACTGCTCTGGGGCTTGAATATGTGCTGTCGCTTGAAATGCGATTTGACCTTATCTGAAAATTCCTGGAACAATTCTCCTTGAAAAATCTTGCACACAAACACACCATTCGGGGTAAGAACTTCCTGAGAAAGATTGAATGCCGCTTCACAGAGGTGAAACGATCTGGCAGCATCCACATCTTTGTTCCCGGTGGTATTGGGCGCCATATCACTGATGACGGCATGAAATCGTTGTCCCAGTTTCTCCATTAACGCTTTTTCGGGAGCCAGTACATCCCCGATATAAACCGTTACATGCAATGGTAGTTGAATCGAAACCGGTTTGAGATCAATGCCGGCAACCAAGCCGTCTTTACCGGTAAGCTCCGCCGCGTAAACCAGCCATGATCCAGGAGAGCATCCAAGATCCAATACCCTGTCGCCTTTGCGAATAAGACGGTATTTTTTCTGGATCTCCTGCAATTTATAAACAGATCTCGCAGGATATTTTTCCTTTTGTGCCTTGCGGGAATAATGGTCCTGCCAGGTGTTCCGTTTGGATGTTTTTCGTTTCATAATCCTATAACTTACAGCGCCAAAGTTGAAACGCTCAACTTAGATAGAATATAGTTAAGCCAGTGCTAAGTCAAGTATGGGAACAATAGGCTGTAGCCTTTTAGACGGTAGGCGCTAAACAGCCTAACAGCCTTCAGCCTATAGCCTACAGCCTATCCTAAAAAAGCACTTCCATGGCCTCCGAAATATTTTTGACACCGATCAGGTCAAGCCCCTTTACAGTCGCCATCCGTTCCAGATTGTTTCTGGGCACCAGACAGCGTGTGAATCCCATTTTTTTCATTTCACCGGCCCGGGTCTCTATCTGACCGACCGCCCTCACTTCACCCGTCAGCCCTACCTCGCCCACCACTGCCGTGCCCTCCATGACCGGCTGATCCAGAAAACTGGATGCAATGGCCGATACAATCCCCAGGTCGACACCTGGTTCATCGATCCTGACACCACCGGCAACATTCATGAAAATATCATGACCCAGGAGGTGCATTCCCAGTTTTTTCTCCATGACGGCTACCAGAAGTGCCACGCGATTCTGATCCAGGCCCAGGATCGTTCTGCGAGGGGTACCCAAATTGGTGCTGCTGGCAAGCGCCTGAAGCTCCACAAGAATAGGGCGGGTCCCTTCCATGCTCGACGTAACCACAGATCCCGGGGAAGCTTCCGGCCGCTCGGACAGGAAGATAGCAGAGGGGTTGTCCACCTCATTTAAGCCATTTTCTTTCATCTCGAAAACGCCGATTTCGTTTGTCGATCCGAATCGGTTCTTTACAGCCCTCAGAATCCGGAAAACATGATTCCTGTCACCCTCGAAGTAAAGCACCGTGTCTACCATGTGCTCCAGCAAGCGTGGCCCGGCGATGGCGCCGTCCTTGGTCACGTGCCCCACCAGGAATGTTGGAATCCCTTTATGTTTTGCCATGAGCATCAGCCTCATGGCAGACTCCCTGACCTGGCTCACGCTCCCGGGTGCCGAAGTGAGATCCGCGCTGTACATGGTCTGGATAGAATCGATAACAATCACACCCGGTCGGGTTTTCTCGACAATTGCCAGAATAGCATCGATCTCAATCTCTGAAACGGCCAGGATATCAGCCGACAGTGTTGAAAGCCGCTTGCTTCGGAGACCGAGCTGCCGAACGGATTCCTCTCCGGAAACATAAAGAACTTTCTGCCCATCCTGGGAAAGCCCGTGCATGGCCTGCAGCATCAAAGTCGACTTTCCAATACCGGGATCACCACCGATCAAAATCAGGGTTCCCGGTACCAGACCGCCCCCAAGCGCGCGGTCCAGTTCGTTAATCCCGGTCAGGATTCTGCTTTCATCCCGGCTATCGATGGCGGACACAGCAATAACCTCCGCACTCGCGACAACACCCTTACCGGCAACCCCGGGAGTGCGTTTGGATGTTTTTGTCTCCTCAACAAATGTATGCCATTCACTGCAATCCGGGCACTTCCCCATCCACTTGGGTGTCTCATACCCGCACGTCTGGCAGGTATATACTGTTTTAATGCTTTTATTCACGCTATCCAATCTTTGTTATATATGATATACTTGTTGTTGATTTTCACGAACATTTTAGAATATAACACGATCTCGATAAATGATAAATTCGTTTTACGAATTTATGAAGCGCGACCATGTTGTGTCTCTGGCAAAAACCCAAAAAGCAGGAAAACTGAAACAAGCCTATGAAACTGAAAACTTCTTCTAAATGGTTGCTGATAACCATTATCGTTCTCGCTGTTCCAGCAATATCAGCTTTTGATGCCACAGCGAAAACATCGGATGGAACGTGGCAATTCAAGGCCCTGCAGGAAAAACTGATCAAAGATGGGTTTCAACCGGATAAAATCCACAAATATTATCAAAGCCCCCGGGTGTCGTTTGAAAGACGGAGTGTCTCACTCTTTTTTGTACATAGCGAGGCCAAACTGAACTATGATCAGTTCACCAGCGACTGGTCCATCGGCCGAGCCAAAAAGTACATGCAGAAACACCAGGCCCAGCTAGAGAAAACCGAAGAAACCTATGGTGTGGACAAACAGGTAATCACCGCCATCATTCTGGTTGAAACCGGACTGGGTACCACGCTGGGAAAAAGTTCCACACTGAACACATTGTCGTCTTTATCCGCCTTTGAAGATCCTGCCGTGCGACAGGAATTCTGGGAAAAATTCAAACGCAAGGATGAAATAAGCAGAAAAGATTTTGAGAAACGGGCTATCCGCAAATCTGCATGGGCCTATAAAGAGTTGAAAGCCTTTCTGCAATATACGCAAAGTGAAAATTTCGATCCAGTGGTCATTCAAGGATCCTATGCCGGTGCCATGGGTATTGCCCAGTTCATGCCCACCACGCTCCTGGCCTATGCACGAGATGGAAACCAGGACGGGGTTATAGACCTGTTCACCCATGCTGATGCCATGGCCAGTATTGCAAGCTTCTTAAAACGCTTTGGATGGAAGCCGGGGATCGGAAAGGAAAAAGCCAAAACGATTATCTATCGCTACAATCACAGCGACTATTACGTAAACACCATACTAAAAATATCAGATCTACTGTCTTAACTTGAACAATTTATGATTGAAGAATTAAAAACCGTGGGTGTTGTGGTTCTTTTGACCGTACCTTTCTTTTTTCTTACGATCTGGGCCATCGTCGACTGTCTTCAGAAGGATTTCGGTACCATCGGAAAAAAAGCAATCTGGGGAATTATCGCAGCCATCCCTTTTGTCGGCTCACCCATATATTTCATTTTCGGCTACAGAAAAGGTAAAAAGAAAGACCTTAATAATCTTTTTTGAAATGATAAATTGTTTGACAACGTATTAAAAATTCTAATATTAGATGAAACTTCATCAATAAGCGGCCAATCTACAAATGGTCCCTTGTTCCAGACAACTCATGGTCCCATCGTCTAGTGGTTAGGACGCCGGCCTCTCACGCCGGTAAC
>RCNC010000468.1_pt1 | contig 25746 bp, 24 predicted proteins | sample 2041301 | NCBI WGS metagenome assembly RCNC01 (sample SAMN09708231, study PRJNA481090) | Marine sediment metagenome, whole genome shotgun sequencing project. | biome: marine sediment; feature: ocean; material: sediment; isolation source: Sewage treatment plant 13A marine sediment (STP13A) ... | reverse complement strand
TGAATCAGTAAAGTACAGAGATTTCTCAAGATGGTTTACAGTAAAATCCGGACCTAGAGATATCAGAGAACTCCATAAAGGATTCAACAATGTATTTAAAACCATAACAGCAATTAATTCTGAAAAAGAAGCCCAACACCTATATCTGCAAAAAATATTGGAACTTGTAGGAACTGGAATTGTTGCATATAATATAGAAACAGGCGCCATACTTTGGATTAACGAAGCTTTTAAAAAGGCATTAGATATTCCTTCTTTAAAGAACATCAGTTTTGTAAAAAACAGAAACCCTGAATTGTATACTGCTATTTTCAGGACCGACCATGTAAATGGCAATACTATTAGTGTGATAATTTCAAAAGTTAAAACACGAATTTTGTCTGCCAATTCCGTTTTTAAAATAAACGACGACTCTTTTAACTTAATTATTTTACAAAATATAGATGACCCATTAAATAAATCAGAATCAGAAGCTTGGAAAAAATTATTAAGTGTAATGACACATGAAATAATGAATTCTATTGCTCCAATATCATCATTAGCTGAAACATTACAGTCTCAAATTCGAATGCATATAGACAATCCTGAGGTGCATGAATTAGATGTTACAGATTTAGATACAGGAATTGAAAGTATTAAAAAGAGAAGCGAAGGGCTTTTAAAATTTGCAAAAACGTATCGAAGTTTAAATAAGATAACCAAGCTAAATCTCAGCCTTATTTCAGTAAAAGAGTTGTTTAGCACAATAAAAATACTAATGCTACCTTCATTAGAAAACAAAAACATTGAACTCATTTTTGAGGAGGATAACTTTGACTTACTAATAAAAATTGATACTTATTTAATTGAGCAGGTACTTATAAATCTCATTTTAAACTCTGTTGATGCTTGTAAAGAGCGAGAAGATCAAAAGATTGTTTTATCAGCACAAAAAAGTCTCGACGGAAAATCAATCTTAATGATTTCTGATAATGGCAAAGGAATACCAGAGGAATTTCTCGATGATATTTTTGTTCCGTTTTTTAGCACCAAAAAGAACGGAAGTGGTATAGGATTGAGCCTGAGTAAACAAATTATGTTACTTCATAAAGGCAAAATTCATGTTAATTCGATTGAAAATAGTGGAACTGTTATACGATTAGTATTTTAATATTGTTTTTTGGTTTGAGAAAGCAGGTAACGTTTTAACGAGATAGAATGTAACAATGAATTAGTGAAAAAATGATACAATGAAATAATGAATTAGTGAAAAAATGATGCTGCACTAGAGCATTAACCTTCAAGCTTGCCTTGTGCTTTAGTAAGGTTTTCTTTATAAATTTTTAATGAGCTATGTCCTACTTCTTCACCTAAGGCTGCCGCTTTTTTAAAACAGGCTACCGCATTTTCATAATCTTTATATATTTCATATGCTTCTCCCAAACTATCCCAGGCATTTGAAGAAAGTGGATATTTTAGCGCACTTTCTTTAAAGAATTCTAAAGCATAGTCTGGATTATCAGAATATAGAAAATCATATCCAAATTGATTAAGTGTGCTTTCATCTGGATTGTAAGTCTTAAAAAATACTGTTTTCAGACTATCTGCTACTTCAATTTTTCCAGCTTCTAAATGAATTTTCATAACACCTCTTATCGTACTGTTTGACGGGTTTACTTTATAACCACTATACTGAGAAAGTCTATTAAAATAATCTTGTAAAGCAAGCATACCTCCTGATTCTTTAAACTTTGGATATGAACTTCTATTTGGAAAGCCTTTTAGTTTGTACTCGTCTTTTAAATTATTGGCTCGCAAATGTATTTGATGTAAAATTTCTTGGGCCCTTAAATTACTTCTGTTAGATAAATAAATAATTGTAGTTTCATCATCATATAGCGCAATAAATGCGCTGTTACCTGCTAATGCGCCTCCATGTCCATATAGTCGCACGTTGGTGTTTTTCTCTATGATATCATCCCAATTCCTCACCCAGCCATAGCACTGGCCATGCTTATTAGCAGTTAACATTATTTTGGTAAATTCTTTTGATAACAATTCATGCGACTTTACAGCTTCACTCCAAATAAATAAATCGTTAACCGTTGAATGCATACCTCCGGCGGCATAAGCCGTTGATTGATCTCTAAAAGGTGCTTCTGTCGTTTTACCCCCATGTTCAGAGGTCCACCAATCCCATCCATAAACTTCATGGTAGCTATAGCCTTTTGCTAAATTCTTCGAAATGTATTCATTAGTTCCGAATCCTGTATTCTTTAATCCCAAAGGCATTACAATCATTTCATCTAATAGTTCGGCATAAGATTTTCCAGAAACTTCTTCTAAAATAGCTCCTAAAAGATCGTAGCCTAAACTGCTGTATGAAAATTCAGATCCTGGTTTGTTCACTAAATTGGTTCTGCCTATTAATTCTGTCAATTCTTTTGGAGAATGACTTATGTTACCGAAATCTTTCAAACTAACGCCTATAGATTGTAATCCGCTGTAGTGCGGTAATCCGGAAGTATGTGCTAAGAGTTGGTGAATAGTGATGTGGTTTGCTTTCTCCACAGGTAAATATGGAAGGTATTTAGCCACAGTGTCCTGTAATTTTATTGTATTTGCTTCTGCCAATTGCATGATTAACATAGCGGTAAATTGCTTGGTTACTGAACCAATGCCAAATTTAGTATCTATGGCATTAGGAGCTTTTGTTTGTCTATCTGATTCGCCATACGCTTCTTCAAAAATAATTTTTCCTTTTTTTGCAACCAGTACAGCACCACTAAATGGACTTCTTATTTTAATTTTTATTCCTGGATCTTCATAGCTTTCCATTAAATCTCCAATAGTTTTTGGATCTGGTTTAAAAGCGATGAATGCTCCCCAAGCTATAAATACCAAAATTATTGCTAAACTAATTCTCAGTATACGTTTTCTTATATTCATTATTTTCTATTCGTTTGTAAATTAAAACGGCAAAAGTAAAGTGAAGAATACTATTTTGCTGCCTCAAGAGTGTAGCATTCTTACCGCATTTATATGTCTTTTGAAATGACTTATCTGTATATCAGTTATTTACGAAAAAATATTAAAATAAGTTAGGCACAAAAGAGAGAGGTTTTCCATCTTCATTATTAAGTTTAGAAGATGTTTTCATTATAATAATAATATTAAATGATACCGCAAGTAGATATATTGTGTTTGCAATGTAACCTCCTAAACCAGCATCTCCTACAATGAGGTTAGTTAGGAAAATTGAAATTAGCATTCCAATAATGGTAAAAATACTCCATAGCAATTGAAAGGTTAACATCTTTCCTGCTATGTCATCTTTGGAATGAATTTCTTTGTTCTTCTTCCAAAAAATAAAAGGAATGACTATATTAATAAATGGAATAAAAACCAATAATAAAGTATACAGATTCATACGTTTTAACGCAGACGAAGAAGATTTAGGCACCTCATTTTCTACAATGTGCGATAATAATTCTGAAACATCTAATTCTAAAGCTTTAGCTAAAATTTTTATGGTAAAAGATCTTGGTTTTACAGTTCCTTTTTCAATGCGTTGAATGGTGCTTAATGATACCTTTGCCTTTTCTGCTAATGCCTCTTGTGACAGTCCTAATTTCTTACGGGAATGGCTTACTTTACTTCCTAAACTTAAGTTTTCATGCAGCATAATCACATTTATCTATATTAAACCGATAGTAGTGGGCGTGTATTAATGATGTAATGATACAATGAAAAAATGAATTAATGAAAAAATGATGCAATACTAAAACCTCAAATCAAATGCAACTTCATACCTTCATGCGAGTCTGTAAATCCTAATTTTTTATAAAAACGGATCGCTTCCGGTCGATTTTTATCGGTGGTTAATTGCAGAACGTGGGCATTTCTTTCTTTTGCTCTTTTAATGGTCCATGCTACCATTTTTTCTCCTAATCCGATTCCTCTGTTATCTTTTCTGATTCTTACAGCTTCCAGTTGAGCTCGCATCCCACCTTTGTACGTGAGATATTGAATAAAAGATAGCTGCAATGTTCCTATAATCTCAGCGCCCTTATTTTCAATGACCATGAGTTCTTGGTTCTCATCACGGTTTATGTTTTCAAATGCAACAACGTAGGCTGCAGGCAGTGGAATTTGAAAGTTTTCACGTGTTTTTCCTAAGTCATCATCTGCAATCATCGCTACAATTGCCTGAAGATCGTGTTTTGTTGCTTCTCTGAATATCATGATAATAGTGTCTTAAACCATCGATTTATTACAATAACCTGTTTTTTCAAAGTCTCTTATATTTATCGAAACAATATGCGATTATTGTATTTGTCTCCTTACCAAATCTTTATCCTTTCCGATTCGGGTTTATAATTTTTGTCACCGGGTTTAACGTCGAATGCCTCATAAAACGGCGTGAAGTTCATAAGTGGGCCGTTGACACGCCATATTGCTGGTGAATGAGGGTCCGTTGCTACATAATTGCGCAGGAATTCATCACGTGTTTTAACCCGCCAGATACGCGCTACAGACAAGAAGAAACGTTGATCTGGGGTAAATCCACCAATCCTGGTGGTATCCTGTCCTTGTTTTGTCATTTTGAAAGCGTCGTAGGCTATAGCGATACCACCATTATCTGCAGTGTTTTCCCCAACCGTTAAGGCACCTTTAAGTGATACACTGTCTAAAACCGAAAAGCCATTATATTGATCAATTACTTGCTGTGTTTTGCCCTTGAATTTGTCATAATCTTGATCTGTCCACCAATTTGCGACATTTCCATTTTTGTCAAATTGCGCGCCTTGATCATCGAAAGCATGAGTGAACTCATGGCCAATCACCATACCAATTCCACCATAATTAACCGCATCATCAGCATATAGGTCGAAATACGGAGCTTGTAATATCCCCGCAGGAAAAACGATCTCATTAAGTGATGGATTGTAATAAGCAGTTACGGTAGATGGTGTTGTAAACCATTCGTCTTTATTTGGTGGCTTATTTAATTTGTTCAGGTTATACTGATAATCGTTTTGGCGCAATGCGACTACATTTTCAAAATACTTCCCCTCCTCTATTTTAACCTTATCATAATTTCTCCATACATCAGGATAGCCTATTTTCTTGGTAATAGCATATAATTTGTCTTTTGCTTTTACTTTAGTGCTGTCGCTCATCCAATCAAGTTGCTCTATCCTGATTTCTAAAGACTTCTGAAGATTGTTGACAAGCTCCAAAGCTCTTTTTTTTGCATCTTCATTAAAATAGCGTTTAACATATAATTGCCCCAGCGCAAAACCAATTTGTCTATCTACATTCTGCACCATTAACTGAGCTCGAGATTTCTGAACCGATTGACCAGATATTACTTTGGCATATGCGAAGGATGCGTCTTGAAAAGGTTGACTCAAAATATTCGCATAAGAACCTGTTGAATTTGCTTTTAAATAGATTTTCCAATCCGTTAAGTCAACAGATTCAAGCATCGTGTTCAGCTTATCATAATAGGCCGGTTGACGGATGTCAACAGAATCTGCTTCTATCCGTAAATTCGATAATACGTTTGACCATCCAATATTCTTTTGATTTTTATTAATTTCTGAAACAGCTAATTTGTGGTAATTCGCCTTTACGTCTCTGCGTTCAATGCGAGTTTTGTGAGATGCTGCCAACTGTTTTTCAATTTCATAAACAATATCCGCATGTTTAGAAGCGTCATCATCTCCGGTCAATTCAAACAAGGTCGTCAAATATTTTTTATAGGCTTTTTGAATACTAATGGCAGATGAATCGGTTCTAAAATAATAATCACGATCAGGTAAGCCTAGTCCTGTCTGACTAAAATGAGCTATGTTGATCTCGCTATTTGCGTGATCCGGAGAAACATAGGGGTAGATGATCGAATAATCTCCTGCCTTAAGCTGATCTGATACAAATGTCAGCAATGATGGTACATCGTTAATGGCATCAATTCTATCTAAAATGGGCTGAATAGGTGCAAATTCACGTTGGTTGATACTTATGGTATCCATTCCAGATTCGTAAAAATCTCCTACCTTTTGTTCTATGCTCCCTTCAGGATGTTCACCAGCTGATACTTCTTCTAAAATGTTTTGAAGCAATTTTTTTTGAGGAATATTTAAATACCTGTAAGCACCTATTCCAACCTGATCTTCTGCAATTACAGCAGCTTCATACCAGGTTTTATTGACATGGTTAAAGAAATCATCTCCCGGTCTTACTGTGTCATCAATGCCGTCGAAGACTACTTTATGTTGTTCAGGCGTTTTTTCCTTGCTGCAGGAAACTGATATAAATGCGATTAAGGCGAAGTAAAAAAAGTATTTCATGGGAATAGTGATGTAATGATACAATGATGTAATGATCTAATGATGCAATGATCAAATGATCTAATGATGCAATGATACAATGATACAATGATCTAATGAAATAATGAAATAATGATCAATAATACAATGATATCAAACCGATGCTTTAAAACACAACTTTTCCAGGATACTATCCCCCTGTTGTTATCACATTAAGATTACACTATTTAATTTGCAAAATAAACCTTTCAGTAAGATAATCGTTGATGAGAACAGCGTTTAAAACCATTCTGGCTATAATTAATGTCATTTTATCAGTATGGAAACGGCCTCAAAAGAATTGTCAGTTCTATCAAAATAAATACTTAGTAAGATTGGTAAGTTCCGCCGAGGCTCTCAAGGAAATCAACCAATCGCACTTAGTATTTAAAAAGGTAGGGCTTACAGTTCTTTTGTAGCCTTGATTTTTTCTTTCTTTTGTATCAAGACAAAAGAAAAAAACAAAATATCTTTTATAAATATTCTAGAAATACTCGGCTTTGATTAAAAAAAGAGTTTTTAATTAACCGATATTAAATTCACATCAAAAACAAGTACGGCTCCACCAGGAATGGTTTGATTGCCACTATTGCCATACCCTAAAGATGATGGTATTAATAATATCCCGCTGCCACCTTCTTTAAAATATTGAATACCTTCGGTCCAACCTGTTATGACCTGGTTTAAATTAAAGGAAATTCCATTGGCATTGCTTTGATCAAATACAGTGCCGTTGGTGAAATACCCTTTATAGGCAACTGTTACATTTGAGCTTGATATAGGTTGCTCGCCTGTTCCTGCTTCATTAATTACATAATATATACCCGTAGCACTTTCTATGGCGTCTAAATCGTTATCTGAGATATAATCAAGAATTTCTTGCTTATTTTCGGCTGTATAATCTTTTTGACTGGTATTTTCATCATCATTACATGAAGCGAAAAGAACAACAAAAAGGGAGATAAATAATGATTTCATTTGATAGTTTTTTTTGATTATGCCGGCAAATATACTTAAATGAACTTTTTGCCAAGAAGAAACCACGTTAAAATAAACAAAAATAATTTACTAGTATAATGGCGTCAATGACTGAATTTATTTAAAACAAAAAAAACCATCATTACTGATGGTTTTCTTTAAAATTGGATTGGCTTAAATTATATCAAACTCACGTTTATAGCGCTTAAACCCTTTTCACCTTGTTCTACGTCAAACTTTACTTTGTCATCTTCTCTTATGTCATCAATAAGATTTGATGTATGAACAAAAACTTCTTCATCTGAATCATTGATTTTAATAAAACCAAATCCTTTGGAGCTATTGAAAAATTTTACTGTACCTTCTTTCATAATATTTACTTTTTTGGTATTAATTAATTTATTTATAAATTTTTTTATCATTATTTCTGTTTTTTAAATTATTGTTTATCTCTCATAAATTGCTAATTATAGGCTTTTTACCTAGAATCTGAAGTATCTTGGTATGCTCTATTAAAGGCAAGAAAAATAAGGAAATCATAAAGACAGTCTTAACTACCATATTTGAATTGGCATTCCGACTATTATTATGGGTTTTAAAATAAATATTCACCCTGTTTCTTAGCGTTTTTGAAAAGTTGGGATTTAGGGACCTTGAAAATTTTGGATTATTGATACAATTATATATTTTGATTATTGTTCTTTGGCACTAGCATAAGAGGTATTACCTAATATTGCTTCTATGCAGCTTTGTCATCGAAACAAACGATTAAGCGCGTGTACCAAGACCATTAAAAAAATAAAGAAAGCAAAGACTTGATTATAATTGATCGAAACTAAAAAAAGAAAAGCTGTCTAAAAATACTTAACGGCTCAAAGGTAGGTTAAATATGCTACTATAGTATATATAATTTGTTAAAGAACTGAAAATCAATTTATATATCATTTTAAACGGGTTTAATAATGTAATTTGCTTGAATAGATCTGCTTTATATTTTTACCTGGCATCATTCTATTAAGGCAAAACAGATACATTAGCAATTCATGGAATTATCATCAAAAAACATACAACTACAATATCAAGGGTATCTCAACACGCCTTTGCTTTGGAAAAAGCAGGCTGTATGTAATTTAAAACAACTTGAACTTCCTAAGTACGATACAACTACTTTTAAGGAAACCATTCCAGAAAATTTACTATTGGGCAAACGAGTGGAGCGATTTGTACATGCTGAATTACAACAAAATAAAAACATAAAAATACTGTTGGAAAATGTGCAAATACAAAACCAAAAAATAACCATTGGTGAAATAGACTGCATTTTTAAGCAAGATGATATTCCGATACATTTAGAAATCATTTACAAATTTTATTTATTTGATCCTAGCCTTGGAAGCAGTGAAACAGAGCATTGGATTGGGCCAAACAGAAATGATTCTTTAGTAAAAAAACTTACTAAATTAAGAGAAAAGCAATTGCCTTTGCTTTATAATGAGCATGCGAAACCCTTTTTAGAACCTGTACATTTAAATGCAGATAAAGTGCTTCAACGAGTTCGTTTTAAGGCCCAATTATTTGCGCCATATCAAACAAATGTCAATTTCAAGTTATTAAATAGCGACTGCTTAAAAGGTTTTTACATTCGTTTAACAGAAATAGAACAGTTTTCAGCTTGTAAATTCCATATACCGATTAAAGTTGACTGGTTATTGGAGGTTCGAACAGATGTGGATTGGATGAGTTATGATCAATTTCAGAAAAAAATCACAGTCATTATTAATGAAAAAAGAGCGCCTTTGTGTTGGATAAAATTCCCAAATGGTATGCTTCAAAAGTTTTTCGTGGTGTGGTGGTGGGCGAATAATGATGCAATGAAATAATGAAACAATGATTTAATGATTCAATGATGTAATTATCCTTACCATTGATTTGAGATCATATCATTCTTTAATCCTTCCAATTGAACCTTTATCTGTTGGGATCAATTCATAAATTTTTGTCGGTTCTAATCCATTTTCCTTCTTGTGCGACACATAAATAATTGATGTTTGACTCTCTTTAGCAATTTTATTGATCAAACTGGTCAAGATCAATGCGTTTTGATCGTCAAGCCCATGAGTTGGTTCATCCAGGATAAGCAAGGGCGGATGTTTTATCATTGACCTGGCAATGAGCACCATACATTGTTGCTCTTCAGGAAGTTCTGAGAAATATTTATGTTTTTTACCTTCAAGCCCAATCAAATCTATCCATTTATTGGCCAACTTTCTTCCTTCATACGTGGGCTTAGTGTAAAGTCCAATAGAATCATATAAACCCGAGATTACCATACCTTCTACGGTGTGTCGTCCATTAAATAAAACAGTCATAGCGGGCGTAACATAGCCGATTTTCTTTTTAATATCCCAAATGCTTTCTCCACTCCCCTTTTTTGTTCCAAAAATAATTAAATCTTGACCATAGGCTTTGGGGTTATCACCAGTAAGCATGGTTAGAAGTGTTGTTTTTCCTGACCCATTTGGCCCTAGGAGTTGCCAAAAATCTCCGTGATTTATTTCCCAAGAAATAGCATTCAATATGTGGGTCTCACCATATTGTACCGAAATATTATTAAACTTAATCAGGGGATCGGCTATTGTATCATACTGAAGTACTGGCGCAGGGATCTTAGCATTTGCTATGCTACTTTCAACTATGGGGAACATGTTTTGGTACTCAATTAGCGTTCCTGAAAACGGCTCATGACTCTCATGTAATCTGAAGATTGTATCGATAAATGGCAAAATATCATCCCTTCTTCTAAAAATTTGAATGATGGGCATCTTTTCAGAAATAGCTATCAACCTCGATATTAATTCGTCTTTTGACAATGTATCCAACATGTCAAAGACATTATCCAGGATAATAAAGTCTGATTTTTTTGAAAGAAGATACGTTAACAGCGCCTTTTTCTGTTCTCCACTTGAAAAGGTCCGAATACTTCGATGATTCTTTTTGGACAGGGTAAAATCATCGTGAACTGCCTCTTCCTTAATGAATTGATTAAGTGTATAATTAGAGAACAAAACCCCTTGCTTTCCATTAAGGTTTTGAAACGGAGCTGGAGCAACTCCTTTTAATAGTTTCTTTATAAAATTAGATTCCATTGAAATTCCAGAACCAAATAATGCCCAATGCTTGTTTTCTTTCACGCGCTTTTTTTCAAGTAAGTAAGCACAAATATAGATTAAAACGTACTAACCGTTTTTCCAATTGTTTTTCCTGACTCTTGCATTTGATGAGCCTTTTTAGGATTTTTAACTGTGAATTTTTCCATTTTTGTTGTCAAGGTCATTGAGAGTATTTCTCTTTGTGAGTTTAAAATATCTGAGAATACAGGCTATTAAAGAGAATTACTTATTAAACCAGTAAACTAACTTTAAAGTTAACGACTGCGTTGTCTCTGAAAAAGGTGGAAGTAAGTCGTTATAGGTATAGACTATAAACAGATCTGATGCAGGTTTGTACCGCCATTGAAAACGGGAATTTAGATTGAAATTTTTAGTCTGTTCATTATACTGAAAAAGTGTCGCAAAAAAGAGTTTGTTTGTAAAGGTTATGTCTGCTTTTGCCCCTACTAGCCAAAATTCGGTTGTGTTCCAGGGGGCTGGCATTCTGATATTGTTATAGCTTACCACAGAACTCAGGCTCACATAGGGTTGAAATCTGTATCCTAACTCATTACTAAGACTGAACCACGAACCATCCTGATAATAAGCTCCTACCCGTGTTCCTATACTATATGTAAACAAACTTTGAGGTTTGGAGTTGTAATTCATTCTCAAGGCATTCCAATGATGTTGTGACCCCGCTGGCAGCTCGGGCTTTCCCGTTCCTGTTGGATCAAATGGTTCGAGAAGTTCCACATATTCATCAATTAATGTCAAAGTAAAAGAGCTTCGGTTTCTGAAATTTAAATAGTATTGAAGCAAATTTAAATAATCTGTGTTCTTAAAGTCTTCATCAAAGTAATAAATACTGGTCCATTTTGGACCATGACTTAAAAGAGTATTGTTCTTTTTGGGATAAAACAAATAACCCAGAAATGGATTAATTTTAAAATAGTTATTTCGAGGAACAAAGCCCACCTCTGCCCTATAATCTTCCCCCACATATTCTTCCTGAATCCCAAAGTTCCAGTTTTGAGTCTTATACTCAACATTGGCAGCTTGGGTAAATCCATTTCCATCATCATCTGGCGAAAATGACTTAAAAACAAAAGCCTTTCCTGTCCATAAATTATTATAAGAAGCTAAATTATATTCCAAACCCAGGTTTCGATTATATTTAGGATACAACTCATTAAATTCATCTGTGTCTTCGGGGTATTTTGTAGATTCTTTATTTACAAACAGAAACCCTATGCTGGACTGACTAAATACTTTTCTCTGGAAAGAAACTGCTGCGAAATTTTGACTTGGTAAACCGGTATCCTTATCGCTGGCTGTCTGCATATCCATAATACCCATGCGCCAGTTTTCATTTAAATTACCACTAACTCTAATCCCGGCATTTATCGGAACCTCCAGCCCTATTCTCCTTGAAAAGAACGGACGAATCGTTGAATATCCATAATTAGCAAACAGATCCGCATTTTCTAAAAAGAATTGCCTCCTTTCGGGGAAAAAAAGCTCAAACCGATCTAAATTAGCAATCTGACGATCAACTTCTACCTGCGAAAAATCGGGATTTATTGTCAAATCTAAGTTAAGTGATGAAGACAGCGCTAATTTAACATCTCCACCTATTTTAGTTTCATAATCGGTATTATTTCCGTCTACACTACTGCCATTTACACTTCCAAGAGCATATGGAATCAAAGAAAAATTAAGCCCTGTAACAGGGGGTGCTTTATCCCAAACCAATACCCCGGAATAAGCCAAAGCCGCCGTAGGAAACTGCCTTGGAATTGGGGTCCAACTGGATTTTTCACTAGAAGTAAGATCCAATCTGCTAAAATTGATCCCCCATTCCATGACTCCTTTTTTGTATCGAATTGATTTAAAAGGAACTGCCATTTCAAAAACCCATTTGTCTTTATCCCGTTTCACCTCAGAAACCCATTTACTGTCCCAGTTTAGGTCTACCTTACTTCCATTATTCATCGTTCCATCCCATTGCGCCCCGGCAGCATTGGTGCCAAAAGAAAATCCGGTGGTTTGGTTATTAAAAGGGTCAATAAAAATTAAAAAATTATCATTTTTACCAAATGAAAAATCACGTCTAAGGGATTCTACAACATATGCTTCTGGAGAAGTATTATAAAAAGTAGCAGCTAAATAAATATTTTTACCATCATAGGTCATTCTAACTTCAGAGAGCTGATTGGCCTTACCAGTATCTTCGGGTAAAACCATAAAAAAATCTTTGGCTACATCGGTTTCTTCCCAAGCCTGCTCGTCAATCACTCCATCGATTGTAATCGGTAAATTGGTCTCCCGGATATGCAATCGATAATCAGCATTTTTTTTTTGGGCGCGAATTGGCAATAAAAAGGCGAAAACAAGCAGTAGGAACACGTAATTTTTCACAGCTGAAAATGAAAAATGTCCCTTAAAAGGATTCTTTTGTTTTGTGAACTCCCTAGCGACATTTAAACAGCCTTTTGTATAGAAACTATACATTATATGCGAATTGAATTTAGCATAAATATAGTGAATTCCACAAGACATAATCATCAACAATTAGAAGTATTTTTTGCCTAAAACAAATTCCAGTAAGTTACATTGGATTAATGATACAATGATCTAATGATACAATGATGTAATGATTCAATGATACAATGATCTAATGATTCAATGATCTAATGATGCAATGATTCAATGATCTAATGGTACAATGATGTAATTAATAGAGTTAGGTATTCAAGGCGATTTTATCAAGGTAACCTTAACCGCATTCATGCCTTTCATCCCTCTTTCAAGCTCGAAGGTAACTTTGTCATTTTCGGAAATATCGTCGATTAAACCGCTAACATGACAGAAATATTTTTCTTGGTTTTCAGCATCAATTATAAACCCGAATCCTTTGGAAGAATCGTAAAACGAAACTGAGCCTTTTCTAACCGGGTCTGCTTCTACCCTGTCTCCTTCTCCCATTTTAGGAATACTTATTTCTATACTTTCGACATCAACTTTAATCTTTTTTGAAGGATCTGGGGGTGTATCTGTCAAATGGCCATTATGATCTACGTAAGCAAATTCAATTCCCTTTTTACCATGTTCTCTGGCTTCAGCCTTTCGGGCATCCATTTTCTTTTTCTTATCTGCACGTTTCTTTAAACGCTTTTTCTCCTTTTCACTCTTATTAAATGTCTGTTGCGATTTTGCCATTCTTTGATTAAAATATTTTACCCAATAATTGGAATTATTCTCCAAAGATATTAAAATATGGCAAAGATTAATGCTTAGCTTGTAATTTAAACGGCTTTGACATGTAATATATTCGATATATTAAATTAAATATTCTATAGCTGATTCCCTGTTAAGGTGCTTATCTATTAGGATTCTATTCTGTTTCACTAGAAATATTTCAAAGCAATGGAATTTTGAAATTAATTTGAGTCGGAAATTTATTGGCTATCAGTTCTAATTTAGGATCAATATACTTCTCACAAAAAGGTTTTGACGGATTTTTCTTGTAATAATTTTGAATTGATTCAGGCGAAGGGTTAAAGTGTTTAAACGGATAGACTTTAGTAATAAGCTTATTTTCAAATGTTTGTTGAAACTTAAGAATAATTGATTTGGATTGATTTTCTTGTGTTTCTGTAAACGTGTAAACAGCAGAACGGTATTTTTTCCGCATAGAATGATTTGAAGTACTTTTATGGGTATACAGGTGAACTTCAATCAATGTTTCTAGAGAAATATCTTCTTCCTTAAAATGAACAATCACAGCTTCTGAAAAACTATGTTGCTCGTTAAAAGAAGCAATCCATCCTTGCTGAACTTTTGAAACACCATATAAACCCTGAAAAACGGCTTCGGTGCACCAATGACACCCACCTCCAAATCCTATTTTAGAAACTCCCTGTTCCATATTCAAATGATCTTCAATTCGTTTAAAAACTCTATCACTTTTTCTTTGGGCATTTCACAAGGCTTTAACAGGTTGTTTTTTTTAGTGATATAATAATTAAGGCTTATAAAATTAGTTCCCTGTAATTCACGTCCATAAATTTTGAAAGATTTGCCATGATTGAAAATACGCTTTGTGATTCCGTACTTTTTAGAACGAAATAATCCTGTAGAATACCCTTCAGGAATTTTTTCTATTAGGCGTATCATATAATTCAAGAACTACAAGAAAGCATGGAACAACCAACTTTATGTCTGGCCCAATCGGGTCGTTTCACAAACCATCTTTGGTACTCAGCTTGTTCCTTATAAGGGTTTTTGAGCAGGGTAAACAATTCATCAATTATGGTGTAATCACCTTTGTTTGCAGTCTCTATGGCTAATTGAGCCATGTAGTTTCTCAGTACATATTTTGGATTAATTTGATTCATCTTCTCTTTTCTCTCCTCAATCGATACTGATTCTAATTGCAATCGTTTTGCATACGATTTAAACCATACATTCCATTGTTTTTTTATCACTCCTGAAACCTCTTCAGGCGCATAAAAAGCATCTGCAATGATATCAAGTCCTTCAGAAACCTTTTCAGGATTAAACTGGTTTAAATTTCTAAAGAAAATAGTCATATCTGTTTCTGTTTGATGCAAAGTTCTTTCCAGATCTTGAATAAGTAGAGCATCCTCTTTACTTTCATTAACCAACCCCAGTTTAGTACGCATCATTTCAGTGTATCTTAAGGCGTATCTTCTATCATAATCTCCTAATATGGCTTCGAACCCAGCAGCTTCATCAATAAGTGGATAAATCGCATTGGCTAATCTGATCAGATTCCAATAGATCATTTCATGTTGCGTTCCAAATTTGTATCGTTTAAACTGTTTATCAGTCGTATTTGGTGTCCATCCAAAATCAAATCCTTCCAACCAGCCATAGGGTCCATAATCTATAGTTAAGCCCAGGATAGACATATTATCTGTGTTCATGACCCCATGAACAAAACCAATACGTTGCCAATGAATGACCATGTCAATATTAAGATTTACAACCTCATTAAAAAATGCCAAATACGTATCTTTTGACGGATGCCCAAGGTGAGAAAAGAAATGGCGAATGGTATAATCAACTAATATCTTTAAGGTTGTAATATCTTGATGTGCAGCTAAAATCTCAAAATTACCAAAACGTAAAAAAGTTGGTGCTATTCTTGAAACTATGGCTCCTTTTTCAAAAGCAGGATTTCCATCGTATAGCACATCTCGCATTACATCATCTCCCGACAGCGCCAAGGATAAGGCTCTTGTCGTGGGTACTCCTAAATGATACATGGCCTCACTGCATAAATATTCTCTAACAGACGATCGTAAAACAGCCAATCCATCTGCCGTTCTGGAATAGGGAGTCTCCCCTGCTCCTTTTAATTGAACTGCCCATCGTTTACCATGGTGTTCAATTTCGGCTAAATTAATGGCGCGACCATCTCCTAACTGACCTGCCCAATTACCAAATTGGTGACCACCATAACACATCGCATAAGGTTTTGTGTTTGGCAACACCCTATTTCCTGTAAAAGTATGTGTAAATGCTTCACTATTGGCATCTTCTTTTGATATCCCTAATGCTTCCAGCATTTCCGGAGAAACGTGCAGTAGCTCAGGTTTTGATGTTTTTTTAGGAGTCACATAAGAGAAGCAGGCCTCCTTCACCTGTCTTCTGCTGTTCTCAAGAATTGGATCAGCCGGTAATTCTTTGTTAAATGAGTCTTTTATATTTAGTTGCATCATTGTAATTTATGTCTCAAATTCGATAATTCTAATCGATTTCTCCATTATTGTCTAAAGTAAATTGTTGCTTGTTTTATCGTCAGCAATTTGCAAGCGATCTGGAATTAATTTGTTAAGCCAGAGCTCCAATTCTCCTTTTTGTGGATTTCTTAATTTTTTACTTCCTATTGTAATCGTAGGAAAATTTAGATTTCTGTTTTTATAAAGTCCACGCAATTCTTCTGCATCGGAGGCATTGTGTACTACATCCAAGAATTGATATGCTAATTTAGTTTTATCTAACAAACTCTTGTAATACTGTGTTTTATGACAACTCTCAGTTCCATAAAGCTTAATTGGACTAGTGCCATTCATCATTATTTCATAGTTTTTAAAAAGTCGATAGCCGCTTCAGTATTTAAATGAAAGTCAGCAAATACGACATTGTCAAGTTTATCTATAAGAATAAACCAAGGTGTCCCTCCGGTTTGATAATTGATCATCATATTAGATGTTGATGTCCCATCATTTCCTGCATCATGTCCAAAGGGTATTTTTAGATCATATTGCTGTTGTACTTTCTTAATTTTATCAAAAGTATTTTCATGATGACCTTCGAAAACGGTTTGAATTGCCAAAAAAACAACATTAGGATGATCTTTCAAACCTTCAACCATTTTCTTTAAATCTGGTAAGCCTTTCTCATGACAACCCGGACACCAATATTGAAAACAATAAACAACTTTAAAATTTCCTCTAAAATCTGAAAGGAATATAGGGTCGGTCTCTTTTCCGGCAGCATCAATCCATTTTTTTACATCAAATTCTGGTGCTTTTAGTAGTGATTTTTGATTAAGCTCATTTGACATTTCGATCTCTATTTTAAATAATTTCTAATTCCATAACTGGCCAAAACACCCTCACCGGTAGCTGCTGCTACCTGAGCTATAGCTCCTTCTCTGCAATCGCCCGCGGCAAATATTCCATGAGCAGATGTTTGCGCCAACCCGGTTGTTTGAATAAATCCGCGTTTATCAAGAGATACAATATTTTTAAATGATTTTGTGTTTGGAATTAAACCAATAAAAATAAAGGCCCCATCTGCTTCTATAACAGATTCTTCACCTGTATCGTTATCTCTTACCTTTATCCCTTTAAATAGCTCATTTTTATTTGGAACGAACTCCAGAGATGATTTATTCATATACGTTTCAATAGTATCGATGGTTTTAAGTTTTTCAATATAGGTTTCAGATGCACTAAATTTTTCTGCCCTATGAACTATTTTTACACTTTTGCAAAATCCGGCCAAAAATATTCCTTCCTCTAAGGCTGAATTTCCACCACCAATCACTATAATGTCTTTATCTCTATAGAAAGCTCCATCACAAGTAGCGCAAAAATGAATTCCTGATCCAATTAAACTCTCTTCATTTGGAATTCCTAATTTTCGATAGGTGGACCCTGTTGATAATACAATTGTTTTTCCTAAATAAGAAGTGCTTTTTGTTTTTACCGAGTATAGATCATTTTGTTTGGCTATATCGACAACCTCTTCTCCTGTTTTTATTACAGCTCCATAGGTTTTAGCTTGTTCCTCCATTTTCTCCATTAATTTTGGACCGGAAATAGATTGAAATCCTGGATAATTCTCAATTTTTTCTGTTAAAAATGCATTTCCGCCAATTGTTGATTTTTCTAATATTAAAGAATCAAACCTATCTCTTTGTGCATAAATAGAAGTCGTTAACCCCGCAGCGCCTCCACCAATAATAATGGTATCATAGATATGATGCTCTTTTTTAACATCAATTGAAAGAAGATTGGTTAGTTCCACATTGTCAGGGTTTGTATAGGGAACATTGTCAATTAAAACTGTAGGAATGATTCTCTTTCCATTATTAATTTCTTCAACTTTTTGAGTGGCCCACTCGTATTTATCTATTTCAATAAACTCAAAATTAATGCCATTATCTCTTAAAAAGCTTTTGGCCCTTCTGCAATCAGGACACCAGTCTGCTCCAAACAATTGTATCCTTCCAACATCGTTTATTCCAAATACTGAAGCCAATTCCATATTTTCCGGATTCGTGTATGACTTATGATTTATGATTAATGTTGGGATAATTCGTTTTCCATTATTAATGGTTTCAACCTTTGCAGTTGCCTCTTTATCCAGATCCACATCAATAAATGTAAAATCTATGGCATTATCTTTTAAATAGGCTTTAGCTCTTCTGCAATCTGGGCACCAATCTGCTCCATAAAGGAATATTTCGTTCATTTTTAACTAATTTAAATTATGTTTAGAAATCAAAATTGACTTCTCTCCAGCACTATTGTTGTCATAAAACTAAGGTGCAACACTAACTTTTAAACTGCTTGCATGCATCGCTCTGAGTTTAACCAGTTTTGGTGTTATTACAGCACTGCAATACCCTTGATCCTTGTTATTATTATAATAATCTTGATGAGTATCTTCTGCTTCGTGAAAAGAGCCAATACCACTAATTTCTGTTACAATAGCCTCTTCAAAATAAGGAGCCAAATTCTCAATTACAACTTCTGAAATATCCTTTTGCTCTTTAGTATGATAATATATTACAGAACGATATTGTGTTCCTCTGTCTGCTCCCTGACCATTAAGTGTGGTTGGATCATGACTTGTCATAAAAATAACCAGTATTTCTTCAAATTTAATTACATTGGTGTCAAAGGTGATTTGTACAACTTCAGCATGACCGGTTAACCCTGAGCATACTTCTCTATAGGTTGGTTTTCCAGGGGCAGTCCCGCCGGTATATCCCGAAACTACTTTTTCAACGCCATTTACTTGTTGCAAAATGGCCTCTATACACCAAAAGCATCCGCCGCCCAGTGTTGCTAGTTCTAATTTTTTATCAGTCATTAATTTGTTCTTTATTTAATTTCATTGATTCAGAATTTATACAATAACGTAATCCACTGGGCTCTGGTCCATCAGGAAATACATGGCCCAAATGCGCATCGCAAGTATTGCACATCACCTCTACACGAATCATCCCAAAGCCAGTGTCTCTTTCATATTTAATGGCATTTTCTTTAATTGGTTGTGTAAAACTGGGCCAACCTGTACCTGAACTAAATTTAATAGTAGAGTCAAATAAGGGTTCGTCACAACAAACACATCTATATTTGCCTGCATCATGAATAGAGCATAGAGATCCGCTATTCGCTCTTTCGGTTCCCTTTTGTCTGGTAATTCTAAATTGTTCAGACGTTAATTGGGCCTTCCACTTACTTTCTGTTTTTTCAACCCGACGGTCTGGGGTTGGATTTCCTTTTACGGAAAAGTTGACAACTTCTTTCCAAGTTAACATTTTTTAATCCTTTCTTTTATCTTGTTAATACTAGTGCAAAAATACGACTCTTATAGCGTTGTCGCCATAGCGATATTTCCTAATCAATGGTACTTTCTTCCCTAGAAATAGCTTTTTACTTTATATGGGTTAATTTATACATTTCTAATCGTGTAAATCACCAAAATTAAGGCAGTAATATTTATCGTATGATTTTGCATTAACAGAATCATAAAGTGACATTTTGTTAGAATATCTTTAAGGTATTTTTTTTAAAATGAATTGGAGAAGTTCCTGTTTGCTTTTTAAAAAATTTAGAAAAATGTGAAGCATCGGTAAAGCCCAAACCATAGGCAATCTCTTTGGAAGATTTCTCAGATAGCAATAAGAGTTTTTTGGCTTCAAGGGCAATTCTATTATTTATTATTTGCAAGGGCGATTTGTTGTTGTATTTGGCAAAGAGATTGGAAAGGGTTTTTGGCGATTTGTTTAATAGATTGGCATAATCAACAACCATATGCTTCTTTCTGAAATGCGTTTCCACCAACAAATTAAACTGCCTGATAAGATCAATTCTTGTTTGCTTCATTTCGGGGTCCACCATTGTGTTTTTTAACAATCTTACCGACTTTATCAATAGTCTTTTAAGCAATACCCTTAGCATTTCTCCTTGAATAAGGTCTTTTGTTTGAAACTCTTCTTTAAAAAACAAAAACAGTAATTCAAAGCTTTTTTGTTCGTGATCAGGTAATTCAACAATAGCAGGAAAGGAAGAACCTAAAAACAAAAAACCATTGCAGGAAACTTCGTGATCATGATCGCGAATACAATAAAATTCTCTGTCAAAAATAAAAGAGACGACCCCTTGCAAATAAGGCTCTAAATGTATCATATTAAGCGGGGTGCAAAATAAAATATGATTTTTTTTCAGGGAGATACTGTAACCATCAATGCCAATTTTAATATCGTGATCCCTTGCCCAAATTATTTTATAAAAATCTCCTGTCCCTAACCTTTTGTCAAGGGAAGCGCAATTGAAATCTGTTAAAAATAAACTGCCTTGTTCTGGTTCGTTAACGTATTTAAAATTCACCTTATTGTGGGTTTTTAACTTTAAAAGATCCAATAATTAAAAAGCTAAGAAACGCTAATGTGAAATAGCTGATATAACTGTAGGACCCAAGATTTGTATAACAATAACTAAATAAACTCGGTGCAATCGCACTTCCAATGACTAAAAAACTCATAACTTTTCCAGTAATTGCTCCCAGGTGTTTTCTGCCAAAGAATCTCGGCCAGGTTACTGCATTAACTACGGCAAAAAGGCCGCCAAACACTCCTAAGCCAGTCATTAACATATACACACCAATTGTATGAGACAAAAACAACAAGCCCAAAGAGGCTAATACTCCGCTTGCCAACATCATGTATAAATAGATTTTATGATGAATATAATCACTTAAAATATTGAAAAGCGTGGAAACGGAAATGGCTATAATTGATATGGGTATAAAAACGGCTATGGCCTGAGATTTGGAATAATCCTGACTTGCAAAAATGGACACCACATGAAAAGTGAAACCGGTTATAAAGAAACTGTTAAAGGCTAATGCTAAACCAAACATCCAGAATGCTCTTGTTTTTTTAGCTTTTACCAAGCTAAAGTTTGATTCGATCTTTTTAGTTTTTATGGTTTTCTTTATTTTGTAAGACCCATCGGGTTTCAGGTTAAAATCTTCGGGTCTGTTACGATACAATTGTATCACCAAAAAGCTAAAAATGAATAAGCAGATGGCCAAAATTTGCCAACTCATTTCCCAGCCATGTTCATCAATGAGTTTATTTATAAAAATTGGTGAACTAGAAAAACCCAAGGAAACGGCTATACTACTTATAGAATTCACTTTACCCCTGTTTTTATCGAACCAAATCATAATCATATTACGAGATGCCATGGTTAAAACGCCTTGACCAGAAAATCTTATAAAGAAAAATAAGATGGTCATTACTATAAAGGGTACGATCCAGGAGTTTATGTTCAAAATGGATTTAAGGCCTTCACTTATTTCGACAGAAACAGAGCAAAGTAGTAGTGATATCGCTAAAAAGAAGCTTGCGATAAAAGCTATATATCGCGCTCCATATACATCGAAAAGAACGCCTGCTTTTGCCACAAAAAACGCGCTGAGTAAAGTTCCAATCATATAGGCATTACTAAACTGATTTCTACTAAGACCTAAAGCATCTTTCACCGGATCTGTAAAAACAGAAACACCTACTGTTTGACCCGGAATACTGGCCAGAACACCTATACTCCCAATAAACAGGACCACATAGCCATAGAAAAATGGAGCTTTGCTCGGGTTTATTAAAGAAAACTTGTTTGAATTTGACATGCAGGGTTTTAAGCGTTCAAATGTAAAGGATTTAATACGTATTATTCTGGTCAAGAACGATACATTGATAAAAAATTAATCCAAATAAACCGGATCGAGGTTTTTTGTAACCTTTTTTATCAGATGTCCTACGGTAAGACCTTGAACAATAATAGAAAAAACAACAACAACGTAGCACATCACTAAAAATAAATCACGGTGCATATCTTGCGTAAGCCCTAAAGCCAAAGCGATAGAAATCCCGCCTCGCAACCCTCCCCAGGTCATGATCAAATTTGTTCTTGGAACAAAATCAAGACGTTTTTCAAAGAATTTCACTGGTAAAATCAAGGATAAATACCTACAGATCAATACTACCGGAATCGCTATGATTCCCGCTATAAAATAATTCATTTCAAAGGAAAGCACTAACATTTCCATTCCGATCAAGACGAACAAAATGGTGTTCATCAAGATGTCGATCAATTCCCAGAATTTATCCACATAGCTTTCTGTAATCTCAGACATGGCAGAATTCCTCACAGTATCGTTTCCAACAATCAAGCCTGCAGTAACCATAGCTAAGGGTGCAGATACATGTAATTTATGTGCAATTACGGTTCCTCCCATTACAGTTGCCAAGGTTATGATAACTTCAATATCATAGTCATCAATGGATTTCATTAATTTGTACGTAATCCAACCAAGGATAAGGCCTAGAAAAACACCTCCAAAAACCTCCTGACTGAACAATTTGATCACATCCAAGGTTTCAACTTGTTCGGTTCCAAATTGAGCGATATTGTAAATGGTTAAAAAAACAACCACTCCTACTCCATCATTAAACAAAGATTCCCCTACAATTTTGGTTTCCAGTTTTTTCGGAGCACCAGCTTGTTTTAAAATACTCAAGACGGCAATCGGATCAGTTGGAGAGATCAAGGCGCCAAATAAAAGGCAATAAATAAGTTTCACTTCCATCCCTAGAAGGGGTAATATATAATACATAGAAAACCCAACCAGAAACGTTGAAAACACCACTCCCAAGGTAGAAAAGGCGAAAACGGGCCATTTTTGAACTTTCAATTGGTTGAAATTCGTATGTAAAGCCCCTGCAAACAATAAAAAGCTTAGCATGACATCCAAGAGAACTTCCTTAAAATCTATATGGGTAATAATATACTTCTCCGCATTTAACAAAGAAGAATCATAATAACTCAAAACAAATACACCTATCGTAAACAAGATGGTAATCAGCATTAAACCTATTGTATTGGGTAGTTTTAAGAATCTTACATTGATATATCCAAAAACGGCTGAAATACTTACTAAAACAGAAATGATAAAAAAATAATCCATGGCTTAAATTATAGGAACACAATTTAAACCAATCCGCTTAGCTATCAAAATTAATTAATGAATAGACGTTTTTTCCTGTTGATAAAATACCCTGTGGTCAAAAAGATAAAGGCTTCCTTGTTATGGTGTGATAGTTATCACAGCGCTACCAACTTTATGACCTGTATCTACATACGTATGAGCCTCAGCTGCATCTTCTAATGGAAAACGTTTGCCTATAACGGGCTTTATTTTTTTTGATTCAATAAGGTCCTTGATAACATTTAAATCATTTTTATTAAATACTGCAACTCCGGCAACCACCTTTTTATCAGCAACTGAGGTAAATAGAACTTGAAAATACTGTGACATCCCAGCAGCGGCCAAAAGTAAGCGCCCCTTGTTATGCAGAGACTTTTTGCATGTAGAAAATGTCGTTTTCCCAACCGTATCATAAATTATATCGTAAGTTTCGCCGTTTTGAGTAAAGTCAGTTATTGTATAGTCAATAACTTTATCTGCGCCTAAAGACTCCACCAACTTTAGATTAGAAGTACTGCATACTCCTGTAACTTCTGCCCCGTAAAATTTGGCAAGCTGAACCCCATAAACACCTAAGGCTCCGGAAGCACCAACAATAAGAATTTTTTGACCTTTTTTGATTTTCCCGAAGTCTCTTAAATACTTCAAAGAAGTTAAGCTTCCAAACGGAATGGCAGCAGCTTCATCAAAAGAAATGCTGGCAGGTTTTATAGTGATAGGTCCTGATTTAGGAACGGTTACGTATTCAGCATGAGATCCAAAATTATTACTTGCACCAAATACTTCATCTCCAATGATAAACTCTTTTACATCCTTACCAACGCTTTCAATTATTCCTGAAAAAACAACTCCTAAAACAGGTTGTTTTGGCTTCTTGAACCCAAATACTAATCTTGTGATAAACTTAAATCCAAAGGGCACATTAAGCCCGCGAATTCTGGCATCACCCGACGTTACTGCTGTGGAAGATACTTTGACCAATATTTCATCATCCTTTGGAACCGGTTTCTCAATATCTTCAATTTTAAGAACGCCAGGTGATCCGTATTGTCTACTTGTTATTGCTTTCATATAAGGTGAGACGAATAATGTTTAAAAATGTAACATAGTAAGGTCAAAAAGAAACTAGCTTAGATGTTCTTACAAATCAAAAAACATTAAAAATAACCACCGCATAGAGGTAAAACCGCAAAAACCGTAGCAATCCGAATAATAAATAATAGCCGAATCTGTAATGAATTAGACCAGCTGCAATACTTGTCATCGAAAACGGAATAGGTAATAAAGCTCCCACAACAATTAAAAAACCACCCCATTTACGCATCATCTTTACATGTTTATACATTTTTACTTCCAGATAGTCATAAACAGAAGGAATGTGGGCTATCCCCCTTCCAACGAAGTAGGAGATGATTCCTCCTAAGTAAGACAGGGCCGCAAGAATTGATAAATGGAAAATAGGTGCTTCCGTTTTATCTGCCCAGGCAATAAATATTTCCGGGGGTATTAATCCTAAAATGGATTCTGAGGCAAAGAAAACAGATAGTATTGCTATAGGACTATAAGTTGTTGTTATTGAGGTAAATAAATCATCAAAATCTATAACAAAGGCATGAACTATCCAAAGTGCTATGATAAAAACAGCAATGGGTATAATTGCCTTCCCCAAACTTGACTTTACAAAAGTATAAAAGCCTGTATATGAATAATACTGGTGAAGTAACCTGATTCTTGACTTTTTTATATTTTGTTTTGGCATTCTACTCTTAACTATATGATACCTTATTTTAGAGAATTGCAAAGATACTACATATTCATTATTTTCAATTCTATTGATGTAGTTCTTAACATAATTATATGATATTTATTTTACAGGAGAGATCAATGTTTAAACCTAGAGCAATAACATCTCAAATGAAAGGTTATTGGTATTTGGAATGAATCGTTGTTTGAAACCTCATTAAATCAAATTATAGCAAGAGCATTCTTTTTTAAATTTTATTTATGTGACTCACTTTCGCATATTAGCAAGAAAATTGACAACATTCTGTTCATATGCCATGAGCATAAGATAATTTTACATTTACTTTACAAAATAGTTAGTTTTAAAATGTTGAGAAAAAGATTAAGAAAAATTGTTAAAATAATCGGTTCAATGATCATTATTGTTGCGATCTTTATTTTAGGCGTTTCCTATTATCTTGAAAGGCATAAGGAAGAAATATTTCAGAAATTTGAACAATGGTATACAGAAAATTACTATGGAAATTTAACGCTGGATGATATTTCTATAAGTACGTATAGCAACTTCCCAAATGTGGCTATAACTTTAAAAGATTTCGCTATCAGTGATAGCATTTCAAGTTATAAGTCTGGATCCATTACATTTAATAAAATACACCTTTTTGTTTCTTTTAAAAAGATTTTAAAAAAAGAAATTCAAT
>RCNC010000466.1_pt1 | contig 25747 bp, 21 predicted proteins | sample 2041301 | NCBI WGS metagenome assembly RCNC01 (sample SAMN09708231, study PRJNA481090) | Marine sediment metagenome, whole genome shotgun sequencing project. | biome: marine sediment; feature: ocean; material: sediment; isolation source: Sewage treatment plant 13A marine sediment (STP13A) ... | reverse complement strand
CTGAGGGGTTATATGCTTGGTGGTGGCGATGCAGGGACTTGAACCCCGGACTCTGCGGATATGAGCCGCATGCTCTAACCAGCTGAGCTACATCGCCATTATTCTTTTTCGTACCCAAAAGAACAGCGGACTTTTAACAGCTCAAAACCGGTTAGTCAAGCCGAAAACCGAACCGGTTACTTGAGGGAAGTCGATCCGGTCACCTCAATGGTGAACTCCTCAAGATCCTCGGGAAGGCCTGAAAAGACGACCATGAAGGGGATGGACTGTCCCGGTTCAATCTTCACGTTGCTGCGGTTGTCCCCTAGTCGATTGAACAGCCTCTCCTTGATTTTGTCCCACTCCAAGTTTGCCAGTTCAAGATCGGACATGACATTGCCGCAGTAGACCTTCTCACTATTAACCGGGACTTTGCCTGTAGAGAAGATCTTGCCCTCCAGGGTGACCATGCCGCGGTTCTCGGCATACCCGTTCTTCACCATCCCTGTAACCACAAAGAGTTTTCCGACAGCGGCATTGTCGACAAACTTGCTGTTGATGTCGTAGGTGGTCAGTTTCAGGTTGCCCGGATCCTGTACCTTCGGCTTCAGATAGTCACTGAGAAACGGAATGTCGATGCCGTTCTGATTCAGCAGATAATAGGTCCCGTAAGCGCCTCCGCCGAGGATCGCGATGATCAGCATGAACACCAGCGATTTGCTCATCCCCTTTTTTACCGGTTTGGGCCGGCCCGCCGGCGCTGCAGTCTCAGCGACTTGGGGCTTTACCTCTACGCTTTTTTCAGCCGTTGGCGGCACGGGGATGGCGACTGTTTCTTCCAGGCCTTCATCTTCTAAGGTCTGTTCCGCCTTGCTGCCCTCTTCCACCTCGAATTCCAGATCCATGTCTAAAGATTCGCGGAGACGGTGAGCCGTATCACCGGCAGATTCCGGCGGGGCATCATCCTCAAAATCGGACAGATCGAAATCCAGATCATTATCGATGGCCACGGTTTCGTCAGGTGTCCCCAGCACCTCATCATCGCCTAAATCCAGGTCCAGTTCCTGATCCTCCGGGGTATCGTCATCCGCATCGGTGTCAACCTCGTCCAACACCTGCTCAAGATCGGACAGATCCAGGTCGTCATCCGCCACGACTTGGTCGTCATCACCGGATTCGGACATCCATTTTTCCGTCTCAAGGCTGGCTTCGATGTCCAGATCAAGGTCCTGTTCCGGCATAACGCTGAATTTCGCGTCTCCTGTTTCCGGCTCTTCAAGCATCTTCTCGATTTCAGACAGATCAATCTCCTGATCGGTATCATCGGCATCGTCGATGTCTACTGTTTCAGCCCTGCCATCCCCGTCCAGGTCGAATTCCAAATCTTCCAGGGTTTCGTCCCCAGGCTCACCGGCGGTATCAGCAACATCCGCAGGCGTTTCATCATCCATGTCAAGAGCCAGGCCTTTTTCTTCACCTTCATCGACAACCATGGTGACGGAATCGTCCCCACTCGCCTCGTCGTCATCCAACAGGCCCTCAAGACTGGAGAGGTCCAAATCATCTTCCATCGCTGGCGATTCAGGAACCGGCTCCATTTCCCCGGCGCCGGTGTCGTCCAGATCCAAATTCAGATCCAGTTCCTCATCGACGTCGCTGCCTGCATCCGCAGCTGATGAGGCTTCGGCCATATCCGCGTCCGGTTCCAGGTCGAAATCCAGGGAGAGATCATCCAGCGACGAGTCGACCGGATCCGACGCAACCGCTTCAGCCTGAGGCGCTTCAGCACCCTTGTCCATATCCAGTGTGAGATCCAGCCCCTCCAGATCATCCAACGTTTCGGGCAGACCGTCGTCTGCTGGAGCCGCCGATTCGGGTGCCGCGTCGAGTTCCAAAGAAAAATCGCTATCCAGATCCAGCGATTCGTCATCCAAGTTGGCAATGACGGTGGCGGTACCTTCCGAATCCCCGCCGGTCTCAGGCGGGACGTCCAGATCAAAATCATCCTGGTCCAGATCGGCGATGACCGTCTCCGCCACATCAGGCAGTCCGTCAAGCGAGAGATTCATGTCGTCATCCAGGTCGGCGATAACGGTGGCAGCGCCGTCATCATCAGTTTGCTCAGGAGTATGGTCCAAGTCAAAATCGTCCAGACTGGCGATGACGGTTTCACCACTCTCGTCGACGGCGTCGGATTCCAGTGACGGAACCGGTTCGACGTCAGATTCAAAGGACTGATCCGCCGGGTCTTCTTCCAGGGCGCCGCTCACCGCATCTTCAATTTCAGTGGCCGACACCCCGTCCTCCGGTTCGTCATCCAATGCAAAGTCAAGGTCGGTGCCTTCGGCAAAGGGCGCGTCGGCGTCTTCGTCAATAATATCCGTCTCGGGCGTATGCCCATCAAGCGTATCCGCTGCCGCAGGGGTGTCTGGTATAGCCGATGCCAAGGCGGAAGCTGCCGCCAGATCGGGTTCGGGGCCTGGCTTGGTTTCCGGTGCAGCATCGGTTTCGACTTCTTCGGCTGGCGATTCAGGGGCTGGCGCCTGCTGCGGAAAGGCGGTGAACACGTTGGAGCAAACCGAACACCTGACCTTTGAACCAGTGGCTTTGAGCATCTTGTCATCAAGGTTGAAACTGGTGTTGCACGCTTCACAGGTGATAATCATAGCACCCCTCATTGACTAAAGTTTCATATGATATATTTCTGGCAGATTTCGGTAATCCTCTGCATAGTCCAAGCCATAACCCACGAGAAAGCCCTTTTCTATGGTTGTGCACGCGTAGTCGACGCTGATCGCTGCCTTTCGCCGCTCCCTTTTGTCGATCATGGCGCAAACCTTGATGCTGCTGGGACGAAAGCCCTCAAGGTGGCTGATCAGATAGGCCAGCGTCAGGCCGGTATCGACGATGTCTTCAACCACTAGCACATCTTTGCCGCGGATATCAACGTCAATGTCTTTCTTCAACACGATGTTCTCTGAAGAAACTGTATCGGCACCATAGCTGGAAGCTTGAAGAAAATCGATCTTAACTTTTTTTAGTTTCAACTCACGAGCCAGATCGGCGAGAAAAAGAAAGGCCCCCTTGAGAACCCCAATCAGCACCAGTTCCCGGCCCTGATAGTCTGTTGAAATGGTTTCTGCGATTCTGAGTATCTGGCGTTGGATTTCATGCTTCTTTATAACGAGAATAAATTCAGGCATATGCGGTCTTTACTGCTCGTCTCGCAGCTGGCAAGCATTAAAAAATTTAAAAATGGAAGTATCAAGGGCCATGGAATATAGTGGTTTGGTGCGGATGTTGCCAATGAAGTTTGAGACAGTCAAAACAACCGATTGTAGGCAATCATGAAACACCAATTCCATGCCGCCAGTTCAGCGAGACAAGTAACCCAATAGGGGTTAGTTGTCAATGAATTTAATTTGTTACATGCCGGTGGCAGCCAGCTTTTTCACGAGCTTTTTTTGTTCGGGAGATAGTTCTTTTGCAATATCTACTGAAACGGTGGCATACAGGTCGCCCTTCAAACTGCCTTTCATCTGGGGAAGCCCGTGCCCGGCCAGACGCATCCGGGTTTTATGACGGGTTCCCGGAGGAATTTTTAGACTCAGTTCTCCTCCTTCGAGGGTGGGTATCTTCACTTGGGTACCCAGAAGTGATTCGCTAAGCCGAATGGTAACGGTGACAAGGAGGTCATGTTCATCAACGGTGAATAACGGGTCTGCGGTCACCCGGGATTTGATATACAGGTCTCCGGGAGGGCCCCCGTATCCGCTTTGCTCGCCCTTTCCCGCCAGGCGAAGTTTCTTGCCGGTAATCATCCCCGGAGGTATTTTGACCGTGATATTTTCGTTGCGGCCCTGATGTTGAAAGGTGACGGCCTTGCTGGTTCCGCTGGCCACTTCCTGCAGTGTCAGGGGTAGTTCGTAAACCAAATCTGAACCTTTGATCGGTGCCTGGCGCCGCTGGTGTCCGCCAAACGGCCCGCCGCCGAAAGAGAACCGCCTCCCCTGGCCGCCAAAGCCGAACTCTTTAAGAATATCTCCCAAATCCACATTTCGGAATATATCCTCCTGAGAATAGCGTTGGTGGAAGTCGGTAGAGCCGAAGGTATCATACTGCTGACGCTTCTCCTTGTCGCTGAGCACTGCGTAGGCCTCGCTGACCGTCTTGAACCGCTCTTCGGCGTGCTTGTCACCCTTGGAGTGGTCCGGATGGTATTTCATGGCCAGCTTGCGGTAGGCCTTTTTGATCTCGGTATCCGTGGCGGTTTTGGACACGCCCAATACCTGGTAGTAATCCTGTTCGGACATGATTGATCCCGCTCCCTGCTGTGGTTTGCATGAACGCATGCCTATGTTTTGACCAGCGCTCACGTTGTCAATCCGTAAAAATAAGGTATTTGTTTTTTATGTCAAGCCGTTGGGCCCATCATTGCCCGGCTGTTTTGAGCCGATCCAGCCGCAGCCGGTGCCGCTCGTCAAAGAGCCGGCGTGCACCGGTCCAGACCGCGATCAGCGCCCCGAACCCGGTGCCGGCGGAGATAATGAACATGATCAGGATCTGGTACTTGACCGCTTCAAGCGGCGGGTTGCCGGCCAGAATCTGGCCGGTCATCATGCCGGGAAGACTCACCAGTCCGGCAGCTGCCATGGAATTGATAGTGGGGATCATGGCACTGCGGACGCTTGTCCGGCGGATCTCACCGATCGCCTCGGACCAGGTGTGGCCCAGCATCAGACGCCCTTCAATGGTGCTGCGACGCTCCCAGGCCGATTCCGTTAATCGATCAAGGCCCAGGGAAATGCCGGTCATGGTGTTTCCCAGCATCATTCCCAGCAGGGGGATGGCATATTGCGGCGTATACCATGGGTCAACGCCGATAATGGCCGCCAGGGCAAATGTGGTGATGGCAAAAGAGGAGACAAACATGGAACCAGCCCCCATACCGAAGCCCCACCAGCCGACAAAGCGGCGCTTCTGACGGGCCACCACCTCACGGGCGGCGGCTACCAGCATCACCAGGGCCATGGATGCTATCAAAAGCGGATTAATCGACGCAAAAACCACCTTCAGTACCAGACCCACAAGGCACAGCTGAAAGGTGGTCCGAAAGGCGGCCACGATGGTCTGCCCGGCCAGCCCCAGCCCCATGCGCCGGCTGACCAGGGCCAGGGCAATCACCAGCAGGGCGGCCAGGGAAAGATCCGTTGGCGTCAGAAAAATGGTCTCCGAGGTCACGGCACGCCTCCACGGCTAATCATACGGCCGCTTTCCATAGCAAAAAACCGGCTGGCCACCCGATTTAACTGGGCCCTCTGGTGGCCGACCCACACAACAGCGGCGTCGGTCTCCTCCCGGTAGGCTCGAATCAGCGCTTCGACTTTCGCGGAAGTTTCTTCATCCAAATTGGCCGTGGGTTCATCCAGCAGCAACAGGTGGGGCTGGTTTTCCAGAAGGCGCAGCAGGGCCAGGCGCTGGCGCTCCCCGCTGGAAAGCCGTGAAACCGGCCAGGTCATAATACCTGCGTCAAACCCAAGCCGGTTTAATCCGCTTGCAGCGGACATCGCAAAATGGTCGCCCACCGTATCGGACCACCACCGGCTTTCGGACGGAAGCAGGCCAACCTGCCGCCGCCAGGCTGGTGCGGGAATCAGCGCCTGCTCGGTGCCGTCGAGACAGATCGTTCCACCGTGGGGTTCCATGTCCGCGATTGCCCTTAATAAAAGGCTTTTTCCCGAACCCGACGGACCGGATAACCCAACACATTCGCCCTTCTCAATATCAAGGCTGACCGGTCCAACACCGTGAATAAAAAGATTGTCCACCTGCAAGCGGGGGACTAGCTGTTTTTCCATAGGCGTAGATGCACCATGAGAACGGAAATAGCCGCAGGGGTCATGCCCTCGATGCGTGACGCCTGGCCCAGGGATGCCGGATGAACCGCGGCCAGTTTCTCTTTGAGTTCGCTGGAGAGGCCGTGAACGGTTGCATAGTCAATCGCCTTCGGAAGTTTGATCTGCTCCAGATGCCTGAACTTGTCAATCTCCTGAAGCTGACGTCGAATGTACCCCTCGTACTTGATTTCGATCTCAACCTGCCGGGCCACCCGCTCTGATGGGGGCGTCTCGGCCGGAGACAACTGGTCAACCGCGTCGTAACCCAGTTCAGCCCGCTTCAGTAACTGGACCAAATGGACGCCGTTGTCGATGGGCGGCGTACCCCGCTGCTCCAGGTAGGCGTTGACGGCAGGCAGCGGCTTGATCACCGCCTGTTTAATGCGCTGAATTTCGTCCTGTATCTGGGCTTTTCGCTCACGATTGGCTTTCAACGTATCGGCACTTTGCAATCCGAGTTCGTGACCGATCTCAGTTAACCGCAGATCGGCGTTGTCCTCCCTGAGCATGAGCCGGTATTCGGCCCTCGAGGTGAACATGCGGTATGGCTCGCGTGTGCCCCGGGTGACCAGGTCGTCCACCATCACAGCCATGTATGCCTGGCTGCGATCCAGGATAAAAGGCGGGCGTTTCTGAACCCTGCAGGCAGCGTTGATACCGGCCCACATGCCTTGGGCCGCAGCCTCTTCGTAACCCGACGTGCCGTTGATCTGGCCGGCCAGATAAAGGCCTTTCACCCGCTTGGTCTCGAGGGTGGGACGCAGTTGTATCGGATTGATGAAGTCGTACTCGATGGCGTATGCCGGGCGCATGATGTCCGCCTCCTCCAGGCCGCGGACTCGTCTGACCAACTGGGTCTGGACCTCTATGGGCAGGCTGTTGCCCAAACCCGACGCGTAGATCTCCTGGGTGTCAAGTCCTTCGGGCTCGAGGATGATCTGGTGGCGGTCCCGCTCCGGAAAGCGGACGATCTTGTCTTCAAACGAGGGGCAATAACGGGCCGGCACCCCTTTAATGATGCCGCTGTGCAGGGCGGACAAGTGCAGGTTTTCCCGCACCACCTGGTGGACCTGCTCGCTGGTGTGCCCGATGAAACTGGGAACCTGGGGCAGCCGCGCCGGCTGGCCGGAGAAGGAGAAGGGGCGGGCGGGCTCCTCCAACGCCTGCTCGTCAAACTGGGAAAAATCGATGCTGGCCCGGTCCAGCCGCGGTGGGGTACCGGTCTTCATGCGGCCCAGGCTAAAGCCAAGCGCCTTGAGATGGCTGGGCAGGCTGTAGGCGGCAAACTCGCCGGCTCGGCCGGCCTGCATCGTTTTGAAGCCGATGTGCACCAGCCCGGACAGAAAGGTGCCGGTGGCCAGCACCACGCAGGGCGCTTGAAAACCGAAGCCGGTATGGTCCTCCACACCCAAGACCCGGTCCCCGTCAACGATCAGGCGCTCCACCAGTGCCTGTTTGAGATCCAGGTTGGGCTGCTTTTCCACAATTGCCTTCATGGCCGTGTGGTAGCGAACTTTGTCGTTCTGGGTCCGTGTGGACTGCACTGCCGGCCCCTTTTTGGTGTTCAAGGTCTTGTACTGGATGGCCGTTTGATCGGCAATTTTGGCCATCTCTCCGCCCAGTGCATCGATCTCCTTGACCAGCTGTCCCTTGGCCATTCCACCGATGGATGGGCTGCACGGCATGGCGGCGATCTTGTCCAGGTCGATGGCCAGCAACAGAACACGACAGCCCATGCGGGCCGCCGCCAGGGCGCCCTCGCAGCCGGCGTGCCCCCCGCCCACAACGATCACATCGTATTGTTTCTGATATATTGCCATATATTTTCACTGCCTGAAAATTATCTATCACACACACATTGCCAGTGCCCATACGAAAATGGTAGATTTTGGTTCCCCGCAATGCGGGATCTACGACACGCCAAGGCCGCAGCGAGATTGGAATTGACCGCCTGAGCGTCCTGGCGACAGCACGCACAGTGGCACACCGTCAAGGATTTCATAAGCGCAAGAAGGACGGCCTGTGCTGAAAAATGACATTTCCGGGGGAGCACTATATAATCGCCGGGATATCGAGGTCAAGGACAGGATCACCATGTACAAAAAACCATACCGGGACCTGAACACCTACTTTCGATCGCTGTTTGGTTGCCGGGTCCACAAGGTCACCGTCGACGCCGGGCTCAACTGCCCAAACCGCGACGGCACACTCTCCACTGGCGGCTGCATTTACTGCAATGCCAAAGGATCCGGAACCGGTGCTCATCGCCAGGGCGTATCGATTACGCAGCAGATCGAGCGCAGCAAGGCAAGAATCGCCCGGCGTTTCAAAACCAACAAATTGATGGCCTATTTCCAGTCTTACAGCAACACCTACGCCCCCGTCGAGCACTTGAAAGTGCTGTATGACGAAGCCCTTGCCATTGAAAACGTGGTGGGATTGGCCGTCGGCACCCGGCCGGACTGTGTTGATCCGACGGTGCTGGATCTGCTTGAAGGATACGCCAGGAAGCATCTCATCTGGATTGAGTACGGCCTTCAAAGCGCCCACGACCACACCCTCGCCCGGATTAACCGGGGCCACGACTTTGCATGCTTCGAACAAGCGGTATCGCTTACCCGCAACCGTAACATCAACATCTGCGCCCATGTGATTCTGGGGCTGCCCGGCGAATCCCGGCAGGATATGCTGGAGACCGCCGATGCCGTCGCCGCCATGGGTATCGACGGGATCAAACTCCACTTGCTTTATGTGGTGCGGGGAACACCCATGGAGACCCTATACCGATCCGGCAGCTACCGCTGCATGGGTCAGCGGGAGTACGCTGAATTGATATGTGACTTCATCGAACGCCTGCCGGAGACGATGATCATTCAGCGTCTCACCGGCGACCCCCACCCCAGGGAACTGGTGTCCCCGGCCTGGTCCCTGCAAAAGCGGGAAACCATGGACCTGATCCACACCTGTTTCAAAGATAAAAATACCTGGCAGGGCAAAGTGCCCAGGCAGGACGTCTCCGTTTGACCTTATTACACCGTGTGTTATGTGGGCGTATAGAGTAACTCAACTATTATCGGATCAAGGGTAATGTTTCGATAGCACTTAAGTAAATTGACCGGACTCCTTTTTGAATATTTGGCGTTTGACATTCAACAGGGGATATTGACGCGAGGCGCCGGGGGGTAGTAAGGTCACCCTCTTCAGACCAACCGCGAATCGATGAAAGCGAAACAATATGCGGGATTTTCTTTTCTGGTGGCAGCATCTGCCGGAGCATATGGACCCGGTAATCCTGGAAATCGGCAGCTTCAAGCTGCAGTATTACGGGCTCATGTACATTGTGGCCTTTGCCATCACCTATATCCTGGCCAGCCATCGCCTCCGGCGGGAAGATCGTTTCCGGATCGATGCCGACCAGCTCCAGGGGCTCATGACGGCCATGATCCTGGGCCTGATCGTCGGCGCCCGCTTGGGCTATGTGCTTTTCTACAACTTCTCGTACTACCTGCACCATCCACTGGAGGTCATCCTGCCCTTTGAATTTTCCGGCGGCATCCGGTTTACCGGCATCACGGGAATGTCCTATCACGGAGGGCTCATCGGTGTGGTCGTGGCGACAGTCATTTTCGTGCGTAAAAACCGGTTGGATTTTTTCAACATGGCCGATCTCATCGTCCCCTGCATTCCGTTGGGATATACCTTCGGGCGGTTGGGCAACTTTATCAACGGCGAACTATTCGGGCGGGTGACGACCCATCCCATCGGCATGTTTTTCCCCTTTGCACCGGGTCCCGGCCGACGGCATCCCTCGCAGCTTTACGAGGCCTTTTTCGAGGGCATCGTCCTCTTTATCGTCCTTTGGGCGGTCAAAAACCGGTTCACCACCCGGGGCGCCATGCTGGCCCTCTATCTCATGGGGTACGGCCTGGTGCGCTTTTTTATCGAGTATGCCCGCCAGCCCGACGCCCATCTGGGCTTTATCTTTTTTTCCTTGTCCATGGGGCAACTGCTGTGCATGGCCATGATTCTGACCGGCGGCGTGTTGCTGCTTTATCTGAAAAAGCAATCCCGTATTCAACCATAAGTGGTAACTCCGACCAAAAGCCGGGGTCTTCGACTCGCAGCCCATATCTGCGTTCTATGGATGTGCATCAAGTAGTGTTCGTCCAAAAATGAGGAATTTCGGTCGAGATCAAGGCGTGCGAAAAATTTTACCGGAGGCATATAGTTGATATTCCGAGGATAAAATTTTTCGCGCAACGCAGAGATCGGGCAAAATAACCATTTGTGGATGGGCACTAGACAGACAGCCCAATGAGATACTATAGAGGACTCAGCCCTGGCCAAGTCCCTTCAAGCATAGCCGTCATTTTTTTGAACCACAACGAAAAAAAAGAAAGCGCTGTGACCGGATCTGTCACAACCGGATGTTAATCTCGGAATTATCAAATTGATCAACCTTAAACGGAGGGATTTCATGAGAAAGCACGAACTGACCACCGATTATCACGACTATTTCGAGTATTTCGGGAACACTGAGATCGAACGAATCAGACGGCGGTCCGGTCGGACCCTGAGGCGGGACTGGATCATTTTTGACACCGTTGAGGAAGCCATGGATTTTTTCAACAGTAAATGCGGGGAATTCGTGGGGTATTACATGTAGTTTTAAGGCGAACGGGTATCACAAACGCCAATAGTTGATGCCTTCCTTTTCGGCATCGCTCGGTTCGAAAGCACTTTTCACATCCACGACCACGGCCCGGCCGCCACCGCACAATCCGGCCAGACCCGCCAGCCCCATATCCCGGTATGGTTTGTGGGAAACGGCCACCACCAAGGCATCTACGCCGTTGAGTTGATCCAATGCCTTCAGCTCTACACCGTAATAGGCCTTGGCTTCGTCGGGGTCCGCCAGCGGATCGTTGACCAGGACATCGATGCCGTAATCGGCCAGTTCAGCGATGATGTCAACCACCCGGGTGTTGCGAAGGTCCGGCACGTCTTCTTTGAATGTGATGCCGAGCACACCGACCCGGGTGCGGTTGATCTGTTTCCCCTCCTGGATCATCAGCTTAACGACCCGCTCGGCCACATATTTGCCCATGCCGTCGTTGATGCGCCGGCCGGCCAGAATCATCTCCGGATGGTAGCCGATGGATTCGGCCTTGAATGTCAGATAATACGGATCGACGCCAATGCAGTGCCCGCCCACCAGGCCGGGTCTGAAGGGCAGAAAGTTCCATTTGGTGCCGGCAGCTTCCAGCACCGCCATGGTGTCGATGCCCATGATGTCGAAAATCATGGACAGTTCGTTCATCAGGGCAATGTTCAAATCCCGCTGGGTGTTCTCGATCACCTTGGCCGCCTCGGCCACTTTGAGGGAGGGCGCCACGTGGATGCCGGCCTTGACCACACTGCCGTAAACCTTTTCCAGCAATCGGGCCGTGGGCGCGTCAGAACCGGAAACGATCTTCATGATCTTGTCTACCGTGTGCACCTTGTCCCCGGGGTTGATCCGTTCCGGCGAATAGCCCACACTGAAATCCCCGCCGAATACCAGGCCTGATTCCTTTTCGAGGATGGGTACGCACACCTCTTCGGTGGCCCCGGGGTAAACGGTGGATTCGAATACCACGCAACTGCCTTTGGTCAGATGGCGGCCCGTGGATTCGGACGCGCTGCGCAGGGGCGTCAAATCAGGAATGCGGGACTGGTCGATGGGGGTCGGGACGGCGACGATGATCAGCCGGCAGTCGCCAAGGGCCTGGGGATCGTCCGTGTAGACGACGGTGGCGGCGGCCATCTCTTCTTCGGAGACTTCCAGGGTACGGTCCTTGCCGGACGTCAGTTCGGCAATTCTGCTGGATTTGAAATCGTAGCCCACCACATCGAAATAACGGGAGAGATGAACGGCCAGGGGCAGGCCGACATAGCCAAGGCCCACTACCGCAATCTTTTCTTTTTTCGCCGACAGCGCTTCAAAGGTCAACATCAGCCACCTCTCCTTGGTTTTCAGCAGGTTCGCAAAATACGGACAACCGCATGCATGTTTTGACAGTTTGCCAACTTGCGGCAACATACATCATATCTTGCCGAGATAAAAGAACAATCACCTCAGGTGAGGGAAATTGAAACCTCCGGGACATCTCACCCGTTCTATTGGTCGCCGATAAAAAAGGGCCTGAAATCCGTTTCCGGCCGTTTCAGGGCATCGTCGATCTGCGTCAGCAGGCGGTGGCGGCAACCGGGCAGACGCCCTTCCAGGTTAATGTAATTGGTGTAGTGATCGCTGGTCAGCCGCGACGGGGCGGCCAGCAGCCGGATCATCCTGGCCGCTTCTTCAAGCACTCCGTGAGGTCCCAGCAGTTGAAAGGCGCCGCTTTCAACCCACTTGAGCAGGGGTGTGTGCAGCTTGGGCACGAAGGTCCGCAGGCGAATGAAATCCGGCGCGATGCGGTTGAGTGCGTCGGCGGTCTGGGTGGCGTGCGCGAGGCTACCAGCCACACCGCCGATGCCCAGAATGACGTAAAGGCTCAACTGGATGCCGGCGGCCATGGTCCACTGCCCGGCTTCCACCTGTTGCCTGGCCGTGGTGCCTTTACGGATCAGCCTCAGGATCTCGTCGTCCCCGGACTCCAGTCCCACATGGATGCGGCTCAACCCCGCATCGGCCAGGCGCTTCAACTCATCAGGGCCCTTTTTGTGGATGTACTGGCTGGAGCCGTATACGGTAATGCGTTCCAGGTGCGGAAAGATGTGCCGGGCATGGGCACAGATGCGGCAAAGGGCATCGGTGGGCATGGCGATGGTGTTGCCCGCCGGAAAAAAAAGCGTCCGGACGCCGCTGCCGTGAAGGGTCCGGGCATGGTCCAGATCATTGATAATATCCGCCACCGGCCGCACCCGGTATCGCGGGCCGTTCTTGTAGACCATGCAGAAGGTGCAGCGGTTGTGGGGGCAACCGATGGTGGCCTGGACCAGCAGTGAGTTGGCCTCGCTGGGGGGACGATAAATGGGACCTTCATAGTTCATGGTTTGTGACTAACCTGGATAAACCGGAAACAGACAATTGCAAGCATCAAATTTTGAACCAAGAAATTTCAATATCCAAATCTCAAATCTCAAACAAATTCCAAATCTCAATATCCAACTCTCAAACTAACACCGTTTGGAATTTCGAATTTGTTTATTGTGATTTATTTGGAATTTGGCTTTTGTTTTTTCGTGCTTGCTGTTTCTTTCGAACCTGTTAGCTGGAGTTGCTTCAGCAGCCGCCGCAGCTCCCCCTGACGTAAAGGCCGCCAGGAACCTTTGGCAAGTCCGCCCAGCTTCAAATCAGCCACGCGGATGCGATGGAGGCGGACCACCCGGTTGCCCGCTTTTTTCACCATCCTGCGGATCTGCCGGTTCTTGCCCTCCATCAAAACGATGCGGAAGCGATTGCCGGAGACGCGGCGCACCCGGGCCGGCCGGGTCATGACACCGGACAGCGGCATGCCCTTTTCCATGGCCGCCAGGGCCTGATCGGCAAGGGGCCACTGCACGGTCACGTCGTACTCTTTTTCGTGGTCGAAGGAGGGGTGGGAGAGGCGGTGATGGATGCGGCCATCGTTGGTCATCAGCAGCAGCCCGGTGGAATCCTTGTCCAGCCGTCCCACCGGGAAAAGCCGCTGGGGCAGGTCGACCAGATCCGTCACCACCGGCTCCCCTCGGTGCTCGCAGCTGGCCACAATGCCTTCGGGCTTGTTGAGAATCACATAGACGAGCCGATCCGGTTTGCCCAGCTGCACGCCGTTGAGGTGCACCACGTCGGTCTCGGAATCTACCTTGGTGCCTAATGTAATCACTACTGCGCCGTTGACCGTGACGTTGCCGGCAAGGATGTGTGCCTCGCCTTTGCGCCGGGAACAGGCCCCGGCTTCGGAGAGGAATTTTTGTAGGCGAACCAATGCCATGGCTGGGTGTGCGGCCTTTCGTCAGGACCGGTAATCGGCGTTAATCTTCACATAATCCAGGGAAAAGTCACAGGTCAGCATGCTCGCCGTCCCCTCGCCCTGATTCAGATCCAGGGCGACGGAGAATTCCGGCTTTTTCAGCACCCCGGTGGCCTTTTCTTCGGCATCCGGGCCGCAGCCCGTGCCGTCTTTGACCATCTGCACATCGTCAAAATAAAGATCCAGCCGCTCCGGATCCAAAAAAACACCGGCACGCCCGGCCGCCGCTATGATTCGCCCCCAGTTGGCGTCTTCCCCGAAAAAGGCCGTCTTGACCAGCGGCGAGTGGGCAATGGTGTCGGCAATCGCCCGGGCATCCTCATCGGAGCGGGCCCCGCACACCGTCAGGTCAACCACCTTGGTGACCCCCTCGCCGTCCTTGACCATCTGCCGGGCCAGATCCATGCACAGGTCATCCAATAGCCGCTGGAAGTCGACCCGATCGTTGTCCGTTTCGATCCTAACCCCGGAGGCGCCGTTGGCTAAAAGAATCACCGTGTCGTTGGTGCTGGAATCCCCGTCGATGGTGATGCGGTTGAAAGACCCGTCCACCGACCGCTTCAGCACCATTTGAATATTGGATACGGGGATGTCGGCGTCCGTGCAGATGAAACACAGCATGGTGGCCATGTCTGGCCGGATCATGCCGGCACCCTTGGCCACCGCGACGATCCTGTAGGAGACACCGTCCAGCGAACCTTCACGCGCCCCTGTTTTGGGTCGGGTGTCGGTGGTCATGATGGCGCGGGCCAGGTCGGGCAACCCGTTTGGACTCAGGCCGCCGGCCAGGGCGGGCATGGCCGCCTCGACCTTGTGGATGGGAAAAGGGGCGCCGATCACACCGGTGGAAGCCACCAGCACCTGCTCGTCGGGCAGGTTCAACACCCGGGCAGCCGCAGCGGCCATGGCTTCGGCGGCGATCAGACCCTGCGGGCCATTGGCACAATTGGCATTGCCCGCATTGACGATCACCGCCCGGGCCGAACCGGATTTGACCCGCTCCCGGTCCAGCTTCACGGGTGCCGCCTGGACGCGGTTTCGGGTGAACACCGCCGCCACCCGCGCCGGTCGGTCGGACACCAGCATGCCCAGATCGAGGCTGCCGTTTTTCTTGATGCCGGCGGCCATGCCGCAGGCGGTGAACCCTTTACAGGTCAACGGAACCATAGCAATATCCTTTTAAACGGGTTTGCTTTTCATTGCTCAAATATCGCCCGTTGTCAATCGGGGAAAAGCGTCAACAACCCTTGCAAACCGATGATAGATGGCATAAAAAGCGCCTGTTTGCATGATCGCACCGTCTGGGTTCTGGTTTCTGGTCTATGGTTTCTGGTTTCGGGGTTCAGCTTTGAGCCTATCAGCTCATAAGCTTATGAGCTTAACAGCTATTGTTCAAGGTTTTGCGTTCGAAGTTCAAAACTTCTGAACCTTTGAACCCTGAACCTTTGAACCCGCCGCCGAACCTCTGAACCCTGAACCTCTGAACCCTGAACCTCTGAACCCTGAACCCTGAACCCTGAACCCTGAACCCTGAACCTCTGAACCCGTGAACGGCTGCGAAAAGCCGGTTGGTTTAAAACCAAGGAGCACCCGATGGCAAAAAAACCCATATGTGAGAATTGCCTCACCCCGCTGACGCTGAAACGAACCTGACGGTCGGTCATTTTCCGCTGCACGGGGTGCAGCGCCGAATACCCGCTGGCAAGATTCATCCACCTCATAGACGATGCCATGGAGCAGCAGTTGGCGGGTCTGCGCTGTGACAGGATATAGCCGACATGATGATCCTCAACAACCTGTTCCCGGTGTTTGCGCTCATCGGTCTGGGCGCCCTTCTCAAACACATTCATATGACCGGCGAGCGGTTTCTCAAGTCCTCGGACCGACTGGTCTATTTTATCTTTTTCCCGGTTATGCTCTTCTGGAAGATCGGTTCTACTCCATCGGTGGACAACAGCGCCACCGACCTGATTAGTGCCGCCATATGCGCCGCGGCCATCGTCTACCTCGTCAGCGCGGTCTGCTTGAAATTGTTCAATGTGTCGAATTTCGCAGCCGGTTCGTATTCACAATGCTGCTACCGGTCCAATACCTACGTGGGGATGGCCGTGATCTTGAACGCCCTTGGCGAAGCGGGCGTATCGCAATACGGCATTCTCATCGGGTTCATCATTCCCATCGTCAACGTACTGGCCGTATCCACCTTGATCTGGTATTCCGGTCAGGCCATCGACACCCGCGAGCGGCTCCGCATCACGCTGCGCGCACTGGTTTCCAACCCGCTGATCATCGGCTGCCTCGCCGGTATGGCCTATTCCCGATTTATCGGTGAGTTTCCGGTTTTCCTGGACAACACATTTCGCCTGGCCGCCATGGTGACGCTGCCCCTGGCCCTGCTCTCCATCGGCGGCACCTTGACCCTGAAGAACCTCAAAAACCACTTGGGACACGCATTTTTAGGGTCCGCCATCAAGCTGCTGGTCCTGCCGGTCGTCGGCTGGTTTTTTCTCAAGGCCTTTGATGCGTCGCCCTTATCCTTTCAGGTGGGCATGCTTTTTTTCAGCCTGCCCACCTCGCCGGCCATCATCGTGCTCTCTTCCCAACTAAACAGCGACACTGAATTTGCATCCGCGGCCATCGTCCTGTCCACGCTGTTGTCTTTCTTCTCCATGAGCGTTGTGCTATTGACGTTTTAGGAGGAGAGGCATCTTGGGTGAAGCCACACTACAGACATTCCGATTGATTATCGAATACGACGGTTCCGGCTTCCACGGCTGGCAGCGGCAGAAAAAAGACCGCACGGTTCAGGAAACCATCGAAAAAGCCCTGGCGATCATGACGCGGGAAAAGGTGACCGTCATCGGTTCCGGCCGCACCGATGCCGGCGTCCACGCCCTGGGCCAGGTGGCCTGCTTTAAAACCCGCTCCCGCCTGGATGCCCGGATTTTTCTAACCGGTCTGAACAGCCTGCTGCCCGGTGATGTGATCGTGCACGCATGCGACCCGATGCCCGCCACCTTCCACGCCCGTTTTGATGTGACGTCGAAACGCTATCGCTACCACATCCTCAACCGGCCCATCGCCCCGGCCATCGGCCGGCAGTTCGTCTGGCACATCCGCACACCGTTGGACACGGCGGCGATGATGCAGGCCGCCGGAACGCTTCTGGGCGAACACGATTTCAAGGCGTTTGAAGGCGCAGGAAGCCCCAGGGCGCACACCGTTCGAACCATCATCGCCTCGACCGTAAACGCACCCGGAGAGGGCAACCTGACCTATACGATCGCCGCCAACGGGTTCCTGCGTTTCATGGTGCGAAATATCGTGGGGACCCTGGTAGAAGTGGGGTTGGGAAAACGGTCTGTTGCCGACATCCAAAACATTCTGCTGTCCAAAGACCGCTCACAGGCCGGCGCCACGGCACCGGCACAGGGGCTCTTTTTAATGGATGTGGCGTATGACTGACCTGGCCGTTGAACCCACTAATAACAGGCCCATGGAAACAAGGACGGGGCTGACCCCGAAGGTGACCGCCCCGCACGCACTTTAGGCAGATGTATGGATATCTATCAACGGATGATCCTCGTGGACGAATCCAAACCCGGGGCCAATCTTTTTTTTAAACCTCTGCTATCCAACAACTGTTTTTTCTGACGGCGTAAAAAGCACCTTGTCCTGAATCAGTTTCAATATGTCCGCCCGTTGCATGCCCATTTCCTCACCGAGAATCAATTCCGCGTGTTCGCCCAGTAACGGCGGCCGACGCCTTACCGACGGCGATGCGTCCGAGAACTTGTATGGGAATCCCAACTGCGGGATTTCCTTTTCGATGGGGTGCGGCATGCTGAACATCATGTCACGGGCCTCGACATGGGGAGATGCGAACACCTCCTCCATATCGAGGATCGGTCCGCATGGGATACCGGCCTCCTCGAATAGCTGTAACCACTCCCGGCTGGTTTTGGCCCCCATTTTCTCCTCAAAAATCGGCATGATCTCATCACGGTGCCGGACTCGGTCGTTATTAGTGGCAAATCGCGGATCCTCAATCAGGTGCGATAGTCCCAGAAGATGGCAAAACTTGGCATACATGACATCGCTGGTCGCCGCCACCTGAACCCAGCGCCCGTCGGAAGCCATGAACGCCCTGGCCGGTACCCGGTGAATATGGTCCAGCCCCCAACGCTCGGGGGCTTTTCCGGTGGTGAAGTAATCCATGGCCATCGTGGTCAGCCAACTGATCACCCCGTCATACAGTGAGACATCAATATACTGCCCCTTGCCGGTTTCCATGCGATGGATCGTGGCGGCCAAGATGGCGGTGACCGCGTGGGAGGCGGCCGTAAGATCCGTAATGGGCAAACCGATTTTAACGGGCGGGCCATTGCGCTCACCGGTGATGGACATCAAACCGGTCATCCCCTGGATTATGGGATCATAGGCTTTTTTGTCGCGATACGGCCCATCCTGGCCGAAACCGGAAATGGCGCAATAAATGATCTGCGGATTTTCTTTTTTCAGGGTATCGTAATCGATGCCCAGCTTGGCGGCCACACCCGGCGTAAAATTCTCCACGACAACGTCCGCCTCAGCGGCAAGCTTTAAGACGATCTTTTTGGCCTGTGGGTCTTTCAGGTTCAGGGCAATAGATCGTTTGTTGCGATTGAGCGCCAGAAAATAAGCGCTGACCCCGTTTTTCATTATCGGAGGCCAAAAACGACTTTCATCGCCGTTGGGAGGTTCGATTTTAGTGACCTCCGCGCCCAGGTCCCCCAACATCATCGTGGCGAAGGGGCCGGACAACACGCGGGTAAAATCAAGTATTTTCATTTTTTTCAGCAGGGGGTTGCCTTCCATGTTGCCCATCCAATTTAGGGTTGAGGGTAAACTGACGAATGTCCAAAACAATGGGCGGTCGAAAGCGTCGCGGGAGGTCCAACCGGCCATTGGAAGTGGAGAGGCGTCCGGTTGCCGCTATCTCCACTCGACCTGCGCCGCCATGGGCTTTTATTATTTTATAACGCCCATTTCTCTCCAGAATTTTTCCGCCTCGAGATGCAAGGGTGCAGATATGCCGCTAAGCCCGTTTCTTGTTATTTGTCGCCAACCGAAGGGCCCTTATTTACGCAAGCTGAATTTCTTCTTGAATATGGATCTGGCAATCATGTTCTTCTGGGCCTCGGTGGTGCCACCACCGATCTGAAACATGCGCACATCCCTGAACATCCGCTCGAGGGGCAACGATTGTGAATACCCGGCTGCACCGAACATCTGCAGGCTCTCGCTGACCACATGCAGCGCCGCGTGTCCAGTGTAGGCCTTGGCCATGGAAGCTTCATCCATAAGGGGCAACCGGACATTGTTGGGTAGTTCCCTGGCATTACAGGCCGCACGGTAGATCAGCAAACGGGCGGCGTTGAGCTCCGTTTCTCCATCCGCCATCATCCATTGGAGACCTTGAAACTCCGATATCGGACGGCCAAAGGCATGTCTTTTTTTCATATGTTCAATGGCCAGATCATGGGCGCCCTGGGCGATCCCCAAGGCAACCGCGCTGGCACCGACCCGCTGGCCATTGTATCCGTACATCAGTTTTTTAAAGCCTTCGTTGCCATCACCGTTGACGACGACATTGTCGGCAGGCACCACGCAGTTATTGAATATCAGTTCGGTTTCCGGGATTCCCCTCAACCCCATGGCATTTTCAACGGTCCCAAAGGTAAATCCCGGGGTGCCCTTGTCCACCAATATGCCGCCGATGCCCAGGTCGTTGCCATCCTCGATGAACCGGCAGAAGATCAGGTTGGTGACCGATACACCGCCCCCGGTAATCCAGTGTTTGATGCCGTTGACCACATAGTTGTCACCCTGTTTCTCGGCAGTTGAGCTAAGGTCGGTCAATGCGGTTCCGGCTTCCGGTTCGGTCATACCGATGGCCGGTTTGTCCCCTTCCTGCAGGATGCGCCGGGCCACCAGCGAGCGTTGTTCGTCGGTGCCGTAAGCCATGACGCAGCCCAGCGCCCCCATGTTGGTTTCGACGATCGCGCGGGCGGTGACACCGCAGTATTTGGCTGTTGTTTCGATGGCCAGCACTGCGTCGATGAGCGGGCTACCCTGACCGCCGAAAGCTTCGGGAATGGTCATGCCCAATACACCCATTTCCCGGAGCTGGTGGATGTTCTCCCATGGATATTCGTGATTTTCATCCCACCGTGCAGCCTTTTTGGCGAAAACGTTCCTGCCGACATCGTCAAGTGAGGACACGATCTGTTTCTGTCCTTCGGTAAGTTTAAAATCCATCCGTCTAATACTCTCCTTATCTACATTTAAATGGTTACGGCCTTCGGCATGGACCGCCTGGCGGCAACAATCGGTTTTCTTGACTGGCTGTCTTCCAACCGCCGCGTGGGGATGCCTGTGGACTGAATTTCGAACAGGTATTCAGCAATCATCGTGCCACGATCCAATCACTTTGTCTAACAACCCGAAAAGACGGTGGTTCAGACAGTTGTATGAAAAACCATCTTTGGGGTTGATGTCAAAAATGAGTTATAATAATGTCATAATTGAAATTAATATCAATTTTGTAGCTTAAAGTGCCTGGCAGTAGTCAGTGTCCATCCAGAAATAGGCAAATTGGTTTGAGATCAAGGTATGCGAAAAATTTAATCGCAGACGCCCTGAAAGAAGTGCCCTTGGGTGCATATAGTTGATATTTATAGGATTAAAGCGTTCGCATAACGCAGATATCAGGCAAATTGGATATCGCCATTGTCACCTCTCACCGCAAGGTTTCTTGCCATGCCCCATCAACATAAAAAATATCGTTTCGCCTTAGTTTCCCACTCGATCGAAGTGGTCGAGGCCGTCAGGAGACACGTGAATCCACAAACCGACGACCTGTTTGCCACCATCGTGGGTCTGGATGATGCGGTCACCACAGCCAGGACCCTCATTCAGGATGGGTACGAAGTTGTCCTGGGTCACGGCGGTACCGGCGGGATGATCGCCAGAAGCATCGGCCAGCCGGTGGTTAATATTCCCATCACCATGCTCGAAATCATCACGGCGCTGCAGACCGCCGCCCGATTGGGCAATAAGATCGGTGTCACCAGCTTCGCGGTCGGCCGTGAAGGTTTCAAGATCATCCGGGACATCCTGGGGCTGGATGTTCGACAGATTGTTTTCAACAGCCAAAAGGAACTCGAAGACGGGGTCAAAAAAGCGATTGACGAGGGGGTCGAAGTTATCGTCGGCGGTGGGGTGAGCCGCAAGATCGCCGCCGGCCTTCAGGCCAGTGCCGTGATCATCGAGCCCGCCCGCCAGATCGTACAGGATGCGCTAGGCCGGGCCCGGGCATTGGCTGTCGCACGACGCAGGGAAATCGAGACCCATGAACAACTGCAAACCATCTTCAAAATAATGGACGACGGCATGATCGGTGTGGACGCGCTCGGCAATCTGAACTTCTACAACCAGACAGCCGAATCAATGCTCGGGATGAATCTGGGGTTGCACCTGGGGTTGCCCGTTCCTGAGCTGGCCGATTCGCTGGGGCTGATGGACGTCCTCCACTCGGGGTCCAAAAAAAGCGACGAGATCATTAAGGTCAGGGACAACGAACTGGTCCTGAACTGCCTTCCCATTTTAATTAACGGCAAGGTTCGCGGAGCTGTCGGTTTGCTGAAAGAAGGCAGTACCATCCATAATATCGATCGCAAATTGCGCGCACGCATCTACCAAAAAGGGTTTATCGCCAAACACACGATGAATGATATCGTTGCCCGGAGCCCCGGCATGCGCAAACTCATCGCCAAGGCAAAGCAATTCGCCAAAACGGAAGCCGCCATCATGATTTGCGGGGAAACCGGTACGGGGAAAGAATTTCTCACCCACGCCCTGCATCATATCAGCCCACGCCATAAAGCCCCCTTCGTGGCAATCAATTGCGCCGCCCTTCCGGAAACCCTTTTGGAAAGTGAACTTTTCGGCCATGAGGAAGGCGCGTTTACCGGTGCGAAAAAAGGCGGCAAAATCGGACTGTTCGAGTTGGCCAACCATGGTACCATTTTTCTCGATGAAATCGGTGACATCTCGCTCAAGCTCCAGGTACGGCTCCTGAGGGTTCTGGAAAACAAGGAAGTGATGCGAGTGGGGGGAGACAAAATCGTACCGGTGGATGCGCGCGTCATCAGTTCCACTCACAAGGACCTGACTGAAGAGGTGCACGCGGGTCGCTTCAGAAAGGATCTGTACTATCGGCTGGCGGTTCTAAGGCTGACTGTCCCGCCTTTGCGCCAGCGCGCACTGGACATACCCGAACTGTTGGCGCCCCTTCTGAAAGGCTATCAAAAAACGTTGTCGTGCATCACGCAGGACATGTACAAACAGATCGAATCCTACCATTGGCCGGGCAACATCAGGGAGTTAAACTCGCTGATGGAAAGTTATCTGATCCTGTTGGGCAACCGCCAACACAATGAGGGCCTCTTTATGGACTTGTTTGAAGAATACGAAGCCCCCCGGGGTCTCGGCGGCCGGCAGACGGACGCCGGCGAGGGCGCCTCGGCGGCCTCCGCCTTTCGCGGGACTAACGAGGCATCCGGCATGCGCACCTTGAAGGAACAATTGAACGGGCACCGGCAGAACATAATTCGCCGCACTTTAACGCAATGCGGCAACAACAAATCCCTGGCGGCCAAGAAACTGAGGATCAGCACCAATACACTATGGCGGGCACTCAGAAAAGAGACTGAAAAGAATGCCTGAACCACCGCCTCTGATCAGCATATTCTGATTCAGAAAAAAATGCACTCGCTGTCGCGGTTCACCGTTCCTCCAGTTTGAAACCCCACTTACCCTCTCTTTAAAGCGCCGTGTGCCGTCGCAAGGGCATGGTCCGGGTCCCCAAGTCGGAATCATTTTGACCGATTCCACTAACGAATAACGCAGTAAGAGCAGGATGATCCGTTGCATCAACAGGATTGGCGGTCTGCCTGAGCGTCTACCCGGTTCGACTACCCATCCTGGGCAGGGTCCCCTTGGAGGTCAATTCCTATTCTCGGCGTGTAGGCCACATATTTCCGGGTTCCATCAAAACCTGATTCGTTCTTGACACCTATCATTTATCTGGATTAATATGAACTCATCCTTCCGAATCCATTACTAATTAATGCCATACAACTAAGGCGGCACCTCTTGAGCCAATTGGTATTGGGATGAATGTGTCTACCCACGATAAAAAAAAACGAGTAGCAATCCGCAGGCTTGCGGATAAACTTCTTCAGGTGCAGCTCGAAAAATACTCCCGCCTGATCCAGGCCGGACAAATCATTACCTCTGAATTGAATGTTGACGCACTTTTCGATGTCATATCCGATCAAACCGGTAAGATTCTGGATGTCGAACGATGCTCGATTTTTTTAACCGATGAAAATGAACAAAATCTTTGCTCGTTCGTTGCCGCAGACATGGAATCCGATCAAATTCAATTTTCGACTGACCAGGGCATCGCCGGATGGGTATTTTGCAACAAAACGCCCCAGGTCGTAAACAATGCCTATGCTGATCCGCGTTTCTACAGGGAAGTGGATAAAAAGACAGGGTTTCGAACGGTCAATATACTCTGCGTTCCCTTGGTCGGTCATCGTAGAAATTGCATCGGAACCATGCAGGTGCTCAACAAAAAAGGGGGGGATTTCACAGAAGACGATGTCGACATCTTGACCTACATGGCAAGCTACGTGACGGTCGCCCTTGAGAACTCATTTCTTTATGAAGAATTGAAGGAGACTGACAGGGCCAGGCAGAAAGTGGTCAATCACCTGTCGCACGAACTCAGAACACCCTTATCGATTCTAGCATCTGTGTTGACTCGGTTTGCCGACACCGCCCATGACCACGATCTGACACACCTGATCAAGACGATTGAAAGGGGCCGGCGGTGTATCGACAGGCTCAACCATATCCAGGAGAAGGTGGAGGACATCGTAGGAAGAAAAATTGTCGATTGCGAAAAACAATATACGAGAATTTTTGAGGATCTGATCAGTCTGGTTGAAGAGACCGGTGAAGACACGACCATTCAGTGCGGACCCGTGGCTGAACAAGTCATCAATCGCATTAAATCCATTTTAAAATTTGAACCGGAGAGAATCGAAACGATCAGGGTCGATCTCTTCCTAAAAAACATTTACAAACATGCCCTTGAGATGATCCGGGAACGACGCCTGAAGGTTTCATTGGCCATCGAAGACGGCCTGTACATCAAAATGGACGGAAACGTCCTCAAAAAAATAGGTGACGGTTTACTGAAAAATGCAATTGAAAACACCCCTGATGAGGGAACGATAAAATTGAAGGCCTGGGCCGCGGCCGATGATATTTCCCTGGAATTTCAAGATTATGGCGTTGGGATAACTTCGGCAAACCAAAAGAACATATTCAAAGGGTTCTTTCACACCCAACCGACCCGGCACTATTCATCCAAAACACCCTATGCCTTTAACGCCGGCGGTACAGGAAACGACCTTCTGCGAATGCGGACCTATGCGGAAAGGCTTGGGTTCACCATCGATTTTTCGAGTCAGCGCTGTCGATTCTTGCCGGGTGATGCCGATGCCTGCCCGGGCAGTGTATCATTGTGTAAAAACAAAACGGCTGCGATGGACTGTATTGGCTCGGGGGGCAGTATCTTCACGGTCAGATTTTCCAGAATGGGGTGATTGCTTGACAAACCATATTTTTAATTAACCAGGAAAGAGAGGACTCACGGATGAAAAATAAAGTCACGCTGAAAGGGAAAACAATACTGGCCGTCGACGATGAACCTGACATCTTAGAATCCATCGAAGAAGTACTGGAAAACTGTGACGTCGATACTGCCAACGATTTCAATACGGCCAAACAAAAGCTCAATTCAAAAACCTACGACTTGGTCGTGCTCGATATCATGGGCGTTCAGGGCTATGATCTGCTGGAGATCGCCAGAGAAAAAAATAGTCGTGTAGTCATGCTCACCGGCCATGCCCTCAGCCCCGACAACTTTGCCAAATCGATGGACGGCGGTGCCGATGCATACCTGCCCAAGAACAAGCTGGCTGAGTTGGATGTGTTTCTGGAAGATGTCTTGGGCGATGATCGTCAACAACCCGGGGTGCTCGGCATGTGGTTCGATCGTCTCAAGGGATACTATGAAAAGAAATTCGGCCCCGGCTGGCTCGATGAATACAAAGGGTCCTGGCACTGAGTTCCTCAGAAGCTAAATCCTGAAATTTCAAACCTATGATCTCGATGAAGGGACATGCCCATTCGCTGAAGCATTATAGTAATATTTCAGGGCTCGGGGAGTTTTACTATCTCAGCGGTGTCATTCCCGCGAAAGCGGGGCACGCAGTGAAGCATATGCGCTATCCAGAAGAACTGCTTAAACAAACCCGGATGCCCGCCTGCGCGGGCATGACATAAAAAACACCCCGATGCCTGAAATAACTTGAGCGATTCCAGACTCGCTTCCCTACTAGTCGCTCACCTTGGGTTATTTTAAACGATAGATTAATCAATATTGTGTGTACCTCTGCGCTAATGAAATCCGAGGTGGGCATCAAGTTACCAAATTTGCACACGGCAATCTTGACATATGGGAAAATTTCGTAACGCCGATAGGATCAGGATTGGCGATTATTAACAGGATGTTCAAAAACTATTACACTTGGCCAACAGCCTTAAAATTTGACTCAAAATGCTCCTATATCACCCATAAACTGCGCTTTTTCGCCGGATTTTGCCTTGTCTTGCCTGCGCTCATGACGTTTTTCAACAGTCTTGCTAAATTTTTTCTTGAGGATGCGTCATCAGGCCTTTGATGCTCTGGGC
>RCNC010000465.1_pt1 | contig 25775 bp, 23 predicted proteins | sample 2041301 | NCBI WGS metagenome assembly RCNC01 (sample SAMN09708231, study PRJNA481090) | Marine sediment metagenome, whole genome shotgun sequencing project. | biome: marine sediment; feature: ocean; material: sediment; isolation source: Sewage treatment plant 13A marine sediment (STP13A) ... | reverse complement strand
TGAACAATATCGAGGAAATCGACGGCGGCTACGGTGACGACACCATCATCGGCACGGCGGGCAACGACACCATCGAGGGCAACCGCGGCGACGACAACCTGTCCGGCGGCCAGGGCAATGACGCGCTGGATGGTGGTACTGGTTCAGATACACTGATTCTGCAAGGGTCCTGGCACGAATACGAGATCAGTCAGAACGACGATTCCAGCTTCACTATCACCGACACAGTGGAGGGTCGCGACGGTACCGATACCATTGAAAACTTTGAGCAGGTACAGTTTGAAGATCAAACCCTGAGTGTCGATGATCTAATGCAGCCACAGGCGCTGGAGTCCTCTCCCGACTTACTATTCAGCGATGCAGAGTTACTAATGGCCATGGATCCGGGGCTGGATGGGAGTAATGCCGATGGGTGGGCAGAATCTGTACAAATGGAGGAAATGAGCCCTGGTGAAGCACAACCCGGAGGATGGGACACACCGGCGGAAACTGGGGGGGATATGGATCTAGCCGCTAGCGCACTCGATCTGGCACCAGACACTTCCGGCGTCGTCACCATGACCGAGAGCGCCAATTCGGAATCACTAGCGGGGTTGCAAGATTCCGGCAGTTTCTAAAACGCTATTTCCAGAACAAGGGTCCTGTGGTTTACGATCGACTTAGCCGCAGGACCGCTTGCCCCCCCGTCACTACCTGTCTTCTTTTCGCCGAGCAGGATGTAAGGTGCCGCCACAGTGTGGACAGGCCTGTAACTGCTGTGTTCGAGCCTCACTTAGCTCAATTAGCAGCTCCGCCTCCTCCTCGTCCAAATCCAGTTCTTTGCGCAGGACTTCCAGGTCAGTCCACTCCTGGTCGGTCACTATGCCATCACGCAACATTTCTTTTAATAAAACATTGAATTTCTGCTGGCGACGATGCATTTGCATATTAAAACCGCTGGCCAGTATTCCTGCCGGTAGCGCAACCATTCCCATGCTGATTATCGTTATCATCCCGCCAAAGAATTTCCCACCGGCCGTTATGGGAGTGACGTCACCGTAACCGACCGTTGTCAGGGTTGCCATTGCCCACCACATCGCCTCGGGAATACTGCCGAATTCCTCTGGCTGGACATTGTGTTCAATCAGGTAAATGCCACTGGCAGCGATAATCAGCAGGGTGAGCAGAATTGAGAAGGCTGCGATAAAGGATCTCTGCTCCTCCCGGAACACGGCGAGGATCAGCTGCATTGCCATGGAGTAGCGGGTCAGTTTGAAGATGCGCAGGATTCGCACCACGCGCAGGAAGCGCAAATCGAGCGTGACAAACAGGCTCAGGTAGAAAGGCAGGATCGCCAGCAGGTCGATCAGGGCCATGGGCGTGCAGAAATAGGACAGGCGCTGCTTCCAGTGCGGCCTCGGGTCCTGTTCGTCCAGGTCCACACAGGTCCACAGCCTGAGGGCATACTCGATGGTAAAGACCGTGATTGAAAAAAATTCGAACCAGAACATCTCGACCCGGTACTCTTCGTGGAATTCCTTGACGGACTCCAGGATGACGTCCATAACATTCAGCAGGATCAGGAATACCAGGAATAAGTCGACAATCGTGCTGACTTTATCCTTGCCTTTGCTGGGCTGTAGAATTCGCGTCAATCGCCTGCGGATTTCTAACACCTGTTATTTCTCCTCTTCGACAAAGCATTCCCTGATATCCTGCCCTTCCAGGCAAAGGTAGCACCCTGTCCAGACCGGGTTGCTGGGGTAATACCCGTTATTATGCGGAATCACTTCATGCGCTATGTATATAGCGACCGATTTTCGAGAAACTGTAGGGGTTTAGCGGGTGCGGTAACAGATAGACCTGGCGGATTTTCGAATGACCAGACACTTCCGGCGTCGTCACCATGACCGAGAGCGTCAATTCGGAATCACTATCGGGGTTGCAGGATTCGGGCAGTTTCTAGAGCAAGGGTCCTGTGGTTTACAATCGACTTAGCCGCAGGACCGCGTAACGCCCCCCTCGTCACTTGTACTTATCCACCTGCCGTTTGCGTGAAGTTTGTCGCAGCACCCAGGCCAGTAAACCGCAATTCCAAAGGATAATGTCGTGTTGTTGCCTCGCTGTGTTCATGCGCTAATACTGCACGGTAGGTCGCCCCTGGAAAAATTGCAGAATTGCATCGCGCTGCTCCATCGCGTCGCGATAGCCACAATCGATAAGCTCGCGACAGAAGTTCTTTTCAAACAGGAGATAACTGGCGAGACTGCCGCCACCACCCGGCTCAGAAGCTCCGATTATTTTCAGGCCAACACGCATGGCCCGAGGCAGATCCTTGATGTGCCGCACTGCAATTTCATCAAACTCCATGCTCGGGTAAATCGCCAACAAATCGATATTTCGAATGTCACCCGGCGCGCTGTGCGGACTTTCGTTTTTTACATAGGCGACGAGGTCATTAATCTTGGTAAGCATATCCAGGTCATGATCAAGGCTGTCGATAAACGCACTGGCAAAGATGTTGCCGATTATCTGCGCGAGCGACGGTGAGTGCGGCTCAGCCTCATGGTGCGGTGCGTGCGTTTTATTGCCACTCACGCCAATGACAAGAATGCGATCTGCCCCCATACGAATAACAGGACTGATGGGCGCCAGTTGCCGCAGCGCGCCGTCGCCAAAATACTCTCGACTAATTTTTTCGGCGGGCATAATGGCCGGAATGGCAGAAGAGCCCAGTATATGGCTCACATTCAAATTCACCGGCACGCCGACCCTGCGTCCCTGGCGCCACTTCTTGATATCTGAGCGACCCTGAAAAAAAGTCACACATTCGCCAGAAGTATATCCGGTAGCCGATACACCCACCGCATCCAGATAGCCGCGATCAATGCGTTTCTGGATATTTTTAAACTGAATGGTATGGCTTAGTAATTCACGCAGCGGTTCATTATTGAGCAGGGACAAAGGCCGACCGCGAGCAACACCTCGATTGAACAGTGAACCCACAAGGCGTGCCACTGACAGCACCAAATCTCCTCCCCCCGCCTTATAGACCTGTTCCACATGCAGTGAACCCCAGATCTTTTCGACTTTCTTTACGGCAAGGCGAAAATTATTGGCCGAAGCTGCCAGCGCCACTGCATTCACCGCGCCTGCAGAGGTGCCGCTTATAATGGAAAAGGGATTATGCGCATCCTTGGCGTGCAATTCAGAAATGGCCTTGAGCACACCTACCTGATAAGCGCCCCGCGCACCGCCACCAGAGAGAACCAAGGCCGGTTTCATTTATAATTTTTCTTGTTGCATGGAAATCCAGTATAGAAGGCGCAACAGGCAAATCACAAGGGTTGAATATTACCGCGGCGCGTTGTTGGCGCAGGACAGCCGGGCTCACGCATTGTGGAAATAAAGAGCTATCGCGATGCAAGAAAATGACATCTTTCAAGTTCTCCAAGCGCACTGCTCGTGGGTGCAAGCGGCAACAGCTAACCTTCTGATTTTATTGTTGAATTACTAATTCGCCAGCCACGGCTTGATTGCAACAGCCAAGGCCAATATGATCTAGCTGTACCGTTACTGGCAACACGTCTTTCAGAAGTGCAGAAAGTCAAACGCCGTAGGGTATTAAGACCCTGCAGCCCGACAACATGGTCCAGTTCCTGCGCCTGCGAATGAGCAGGGACCGAGTCGTGTAAAGCAACAGATATAAGAAGGGACGGATCATGACCGAACCGGAAACAAGCTTTTCTGAACAAGCGCTGGTTCAGAGCATTCGAGTTGATGTCGTAGACCGCTTACTGCAGGGGTCGCTCATCCTGGCGCTGCTTGGAGTGCCCGCATCACTCTCCAGGGCCACGCAGACGGGCTGGTTGTCGTTATACACCATACATTTGGCCCTGGGCGCTTTTGCGATAGCACTTTACCTGCTACGAAAGAAGTTGTCGTTGGCGGTAAGACTAAGCGGTGTTATCAGCTTGTTCACCTGCGTCGGCCTTGGCGGGTTGATTCAGCTTGGTTTACTGGGGGTAGGAATGTGGTGGCTGGTGGTCACCAGCTTACTCATTGGCATCCTATTTTCACCAATGAAAGGGGTGATAGTGTCGATCGCGACGGTGGTTATCGTCCTTGCAGTTGGCTGGTGCTTCGTAAACGGTGTGCTGCAGGTAGGTGTGGATGCCAATACCTACCTAACGAGCTGGTCATCCTGGATAACCCTGGTCATCGCCACCTCCATCATGCCATTTTTCGTTTTCCAGTCGATAGCTTCACTACAAGCGGCCACGCACGATTTGTTTGAGGAAGTCAGCACTCAGCGCGACGCGATACATCATTTGGCCATCCACGACCAGCTTACCGGCCTGCTCACGGCCAGCGTACTGACCGATCGACTGAATGTCGCCATGGCTTCGAGCCGGCGCTACGATACTCGAGTGGCACTCATGTTTCTGGATTTGGACGGCTTTAAGCTGGTAAATGATACCTACGGCCACGATGTGGGTGATCAGTTACTGAAGGAACTGGCAAAACGCTACCAGTCAGCCTTGCGAGAGGAGGACCTTGTTGCACGCGTCGGTGGCGACGAATTTATATTCCTGCTGGCCCAAGCGGGCAGTGAAGCACAAATCGCGAGTATCGCCGGAAGACTCATACAGGCGTCGACCGAGCCGATGTGGCACGAGGGCAGCAATATTGCAGTGGGTGCAAGTATCGGCATCAGCCTGTTTCCCGATCACTGCCATGATGCCGTCACACTTAGAAAGCTGGCTGATACGGCCATGTACGATGTGAAAAGGTCCGGAAAAAACAACTTCCGTTTTGCTACAGCTGAAGCCGAAATGCCGAAACAGTCTCCGGCTTGACCCCTGCGAAATCGGCTTGTGGCTACTAACTTGATACACCACAGTGGGATGGCGTCGCCCCTGAATTTAGGTGTATATTGCTGCTTGCTCATATAACTTCCTCCTATGCTCATAGAATAGGCTAGAAGTTTCTATTGAACTGGGTAAAGTCCACAGCCCCATCGCAGTGGAACTATCAAACCATGCAAGAGGAGTAAGGATATGCTGCCCAGCAAAGGCATCCGTAAGTTACTGACAACACTGTCCTTTGTTTACCTGTCCTTTGTTTATCTGGCCATGGTTTCCAGCCCCGGCACCGCCAGTGAACAGACCTTCGAGTTTGAATCATGGAAAGAGTTACTGGTCTATTTCGAGGAGATTGGCTATACCGAGGCTGAGTGGGATAAAGGATTACGTGAAGTACCACGCCTGTATATCAGTAACTGGCCCACCCGCTGGCGGCACACCACCTCCAAGGAAGTTGAGGTGCGCATGAAAAAGGAACTATTTTTTCGCGCTATGGCACCGCTGATCCTCAAGTCCAATGAAGATATCCTGGCAGAGCGTGAGAAATTGATCGCACTGAGCGAGGAAGAAGATCCGACAACAGAGCAGGCAAACTGGTTGCACTCACTGGCATTGCGCTACCGTGTGTTTAAAGAGGAAGACAAAGCCACCGTTAACAAGACCCACATACAGGAACTGCTACTCAAGGTCGATGCGCTACCACCGTCATTGACCATGGCGCAAAGTGCCGAGGAGAGTGGCTGGGGAACCTCCCGCTTCGCCGATGTAGGTAATGCCCTGTTCGGCCAATGGGCCTGGGGGGATAAAGCCATCAAGCCGGAACAGCAGCGCAAGGGCAAGGGTGACTATGGTATAGCTTCCTTCGATACACCCCAGGGTTCGGTCAGTGGATATATGCTCAACATCAATACACACCGTGCCTACGGTGATCTACGTGCGCAACGGGCGCAGCTGCGCAGCGAGGGCAAAGCAGTCAGCGGCATGGACCTGTCCCCCACCCTGGACCACTACTCGGAGCGGGGCCAGCACTACGTGGATACTTTGAATTCCATAATGCGGGTGAACAAGCTGTTGGAAATCGACCAGGCCTACCTCGGCGACAAGCCCATTGTATGGCTGGTGCCAAGCGGTGAAGGTGCGCAGTAGCTGGACAGCCGCGGCTATAGCAGGCCGCTGGAAGTAGCGGAGTCAACTTCCCAGCCCATGGCTTTTCTACAGGTGGGTGTGCCGTCCTGCGGAAACCGCTCCCCGGTCAGCCATTTCCAGGGTACGTAGACCAGCGACAGATACCAGCGAAACCCGGTTGCCAGCCACCCGCCAGCGGCCGTCTTGATATCAAAACTCTCAAACGGCCCGGTCACGGTCAGGGGCGTGGACACACTCAGGAAACGCTCTCGCTTGGCCTGCGGCGCGATAATAATATCCAGTTCACGCTGGCCCAGGTCGATACTGCCTTTGCCCCGGACAATGACATCGTTTGAGTCCAGCATGATGGTCTGGCTTTGCATCACACCGTCCTCGACTTCAAACGTGGCTACCAGGCAGTTGATGTCCTCACGGTCACCCTCCCCTCTGGGCATCAGCGCGAAAATCAGGTTGGTAGCCCACAGGTCCAGTACATTGGCGCTGAGATTCTCAGGAAACAAGGCCAGGTCAAAATGACCCTGCAGTGCCTGGGGCAGCTCCCGGGTGGTGGGCGCCACGGAGTCAAGCCTGGTGTCGACATAGAGCAGCCCGCTGGCATTACTCTCGGGGTCCAGGGTTTGTAACAGGCCACCCACCTCGAAATGCTCAATCTGTGCATCAAGCTTTGAGTGTATCTCATCCCCAAAGTGATTCATGGTGTAGTTCAGGTCGACATCGCCGCCGGGCAGGGTGAGCTTCAATTTTCCGAGTTCCAGATTCTCATGGCCGATAATGGCGTGCAGGTCAGCCGCGCCGAGGAAATCCTCATTGGCCATCAGTTCATCGATAGTGACCTTGATGTCAAAGTCATAGCGTTGCGGTACCCACTGCAGGTAATCGTCCAGGATTTTCAGGAAATCCGACTGCACGGTCTCGCTCTCATCCGGGGGCACCTCCTTATCCTCGCCCTCCCCGAATACGGCAACCAGTTTGGAGAAATCAGCGGTTTGCAGATGCGGCGAGGTCAACTCGATTTGCAGCTGGTCCCTTTCGCCGCTGATTTGTTCCACCACCTTACCTTCTATACGGCTGCCGCGCAGGGAAGCGGACAACTGTAAAGTCTGCACCTGGTTCTGGCCAAGGTCGATTGCGGCGTCAATGACCAGGCCGGGAAGCGGGGCCTGCAGGCCGGCATAGTCGGAGACCGCCACCACTTTTTCTATCGCTGACAGCTGTAGTATTGCCTCCAGGCCGGGCCCGCCTTGTCGATTGAAAACACCGTCGAGCAAGGCGGTTTCATGATCCGTGCCCAGTACGACCTTGACGGGTAAAGGCGCGACGGGATCAAACAACTGCCCCATGGGCGGCAGTTGCAACCAGCCATTCACCGGAAATTCATCGAGCTTGCCTGCCAGGTGCATGGAGACTGGCATATCGGGACGGATCGAACCGACAATCTCCTGTAATACCAGGCGCTGCTCATCCCCGGAGGACTGACCCGGTAACAACCAGTCCAATTGCCGCAATTCAAAGTCCAACTCCACGTTCTCCAACAGGTCGCGGCGATCGCGCCCATTGGTGGTAAGCAGCAGCTGTACCTGTTCCGCCCGGGCACTGGTGTTTTCGTCCACCTCCAGCGCGGCGAGAATCCTGCCTATATCGACATCCCGCACGGTTGTACTCATTACAAACCGGGACTGCCCCTCGCTCAGGTCGGCATCCAATTCGCCAAGCAGCGAGAACGCCGCTACTTCCAGGGCGAGCCTGCCGTTCTCGATACGCTCATTGCGAAGGGCGCCCACCAGGCTGACATCTGTGATGGAGATCTCTGGCAGGTGAATTTCGGCAAAGGCCAGATCCAGTGTCACGTTTGGCCAGTTCAGGATGTAGGGCTCGCCACTGGAGGAGGGCTGCTCTTGTAACAGCGGCACTATTCGATCCAACTCCTCAATATCGACAAGACTGGAGCGCAGCACCAGTTCAGAATCCTGCTGAGTGTCAGCCAATTGCAACACCAGCTTGCCCGTCAGCCTGGAGCGCGCCAGGGAAAACTTGAACTTACTGATCTCCAGCAGGTTTGCGTCGACATAGGCGTGCAGTTCCAGGGCCACCGCCTCCTGGTATTGCGGATTCAGCCCCACCAGCTTTGAGAGCGATCCCATGCGGGGCGCACTCAATTTCAAATCCGTCCGTGCCGAGACCTGCTCGCCGATGCCATTCACACTGCCACTGGCTTCAAACCTGGCACTTCCCGCTGTGAGCTCCACTTGAAACGGCCAGTCTATGCCCGCATCCAGCAGGGCAAGTTCACCTGCTTCGACGCGCCCATCGACAGGGACGTCATCAAGTAACAGTTTCATCTCCAGGTTTGTACGACGCTGCCAGCCGGCCTCCAGGCTGGCGGACGTTGCCCGGGTAGCCGGCAGGCCGCCCCCGGGTTGGACTTGCACCCCATCAAACTCGGCGCTGGCTTCGAATGTTTCCCTGATGCCGGCTAGTGAGCTGCCACAGGCTGCAACTGTTGCCCGGCCAGCCTGCAGCGACCCAACCAGAGGAGAGTCCAAACCGACCGACTCCCCCAGCGCACCCAAATCGATCGCTGAAAAACTGGCTGACAGCGCCCAGGCCGGGCAATTTGCACTGCGATCCAGGGTAAGCGAGCCACTGCCACTGCCCAGGCTGGATTGGAATTCCATGATGTCGAGTTGCAGCTGCCCCTCCCCTAGCTCCAGGTGCAATGCGGCATTGGCAGAGGGCATCACCGGCGCCTGAAAGTCCGTCAGCCGCAAGTCGATCCGGGCATCGACCAGGTCGAGCAGGGACAGGGGCAGTTCCTGATGGAGATCCAGCGCGGCCGGTTGCCCTGAAGCAGGAAGTGCAGGGGCGGGTAACAGCAGGGAGTCAAGTCCCAGGTGATCCAACTGAGTTGTGAGGATCAGTAGCGGCCGCTGCAGCCCCCAATCGAATGAGCCCGACAGGGACCAGGGCGCGGCGCCATAGTGGCCACTCATAGCCTCCCCGAAAAGCCGCGTACCCGAGTAGCCTAACCGGCCCTCCAAGGCAACTGGGGGCAAGCCTGCGGACTGGATATCAAACAGGGCCAGCAGCGTATCCGGCTGCTCCAGCCGGACTCGACTCCAGCCGATGAACTTAAGGTCCCCAAACAGATCCTCTGCATCAGCTTCAAGTTCCAATGACCCGGACTCATTGGTGACCTCCAACTTGAAGGGGTAGGGTTTGCTGGAATTGAGCAGCTCCTGCAGGGGAGCGCCGCCCAGTTCGAGGGCAAACGCCCTCCCCTGCCATTGCATTTCTGCCCCAATCACCAGTTCCTGATCGCTAACTGCGCTGCCTTGAATCGTACTAAGGCGTACAGGCAGATCTTGCGGATCACTGGAGCATTTTATCTCTATGTCCCGAGCTTCAAGCTGGTGCAGTGATAAACCGAGTGTGTCAGAAGTGTTGCTCTCGCCATCAATGGCCAGGACAGGAGTCGACTGGCAGATATCAATAGTCAGTCCGCTCAGCGCCACCCGGGTAAAAGAAAGCTCCAGGGCCAGCAGCCTCGCTAGCTTCATTTCCAGGTTCAGATTGGCAAGTCGGGCATAGTAACTGGCGCCGTCCCCTGACAGCAGCTCCAGCTGTGTGGCTTGCAACGTGGGGTGTAAGCCAAGACGCAGGTGTAACTGACCCGAGACGGAAAAAACAAGTCCCGAACTGTCTTGCAGCAGGCTGGCAATGGGTTTTCTCAGGATAGTCAGATTGAGTGGGATGACGCCACACAGGACAAGGAGAAATGCGATAAGCAAGGCGGCCGCGATCACCTTCAAGCCATTGTTATACCGCTTGTCCATTTATTGTGCTGAATCCCAGTATCAAAGTCGCAAGCCTGCGCCTCAGCATAGCAGGCTCTTGTATTGCAGCCCACACCGGGTCCGCAGTCCGTTGCGGCTTGCGCTACTGCTGTATAGTACGAACAACCAAATATTTCTCCGCAGGATTAAACAATGAACACAACCAGAACAGGTTTATTTACCCCAGGCAAGATATTCGCACTGCTGGCCCTGGCCCTTGTCTTTGCCGGCATATCCACCCGCAACGTGCAATCCGTCGACGCCCCCGATATCAGCTATGATGGCCTGCACCTGGACCCCGATTCCAAACTCGCCTTGCTTTATGTGAAGCCCGGAGCCGATTTCAGCATCTACACCCAATTTTTAATGCTGGATACCTATGTGGCATTCAAGAAAAACTGGCAGCGCAATACCAAGGTTGCCGGTCGTCGTGTTTCAAACAAGGATATGGAAAGAATCAAGGGTGAGGCGGGCAAGCTCCTGCATGACAGTTTCAAGAAAGAACTCGATGAGGTGGGCGGCTATACCTTTGTTGATAAGGCCGACGATAACGTTATGATCCTGCGCCCGGCCTTGATCGACCTGGAAATTACCGCGCCCGATATCCGCACGGCGGGGCGAGTCACTCAGTATGTGGCCTCGGCAGGCGCAGCCACCTTGTATATCGAATTGTATGATTCGGTCAGCGGTGAAATACTCGCACGCACCATCGACAGGCGCAATATGCAGAATTACGGCACGGCGCGCTGGGCCAACAGTGTGACCAACCGGGCCGACGCAGCGCGCATGTTCCAGCGTTGGGCGTCATTGCTGCGCCAGGGCATGGATGAGGTGCGCAAGGAGGCCGGTCTGGCACCGATCAAGGGCACGTGACCTCCCTTTTGAAGCTCCTGACTTAATGAACTGCTGGCGGTTATCACGCCGCTCCTGGAGCATGCGAAGCACAGCCTTGGATACCCTATTAGAAAAGGTAAAAAATACCGCTATTGCTACCGGCTAACGCATGCCCCGGATTGCTACAATGCGCGCAAGCCCCATCACCGCAAGGATTAAAAAGAAATGAAAAAAGCAGCAATAGCAGCCGTTATTTCCGCTATGGCCATACCTGCACTGGCGCTGGACCCCATACCTGAAGAAGCCGGTTTTGGCGGCTTTGTCAATCTGGGCGTGAGCGGCGGTAGCATCGAGTCCAACTTTCTGGCACGGGTGCCAGGCGTCGATGTCGATCTGAGTAGCGATACCATTCACGGTCTGGGTTCGCCCGATGATGAAAACATTGTGCTGCCCTCTTTCAACTATAACCTGGGCTGGACATTTGCCGACCAAAAGACCCGCGTCTTTATCGGTAGTGACCTGGAGAGTTTCCTGCGCTTTGAAACCGGCACCATGCTGGCGGTGCAACACGATTTCGACAATATCGGCAATATGCAGCTGTCCTTGCTGGCTAGTTCCGCGCCGGGTGTTGAAGTCTGGGCAGACCCCTATCTTCAAGGGGACAATCGCAGTAATACCGAGTTCACTTCCAATGGCGGCCGTTTTACCTGGGATAAGATTTTCGGTAGCAACTTTGAAATCAAGGCATCTACCCGTAAAATTGAGATCGACAACGAGAACAGCGGCGCGCAACTGGTCAGCAACGGCGTGATCACAGCCGCCGAAAGCAAATTGCTGGACCGCGAAGGCGACGTTGCCCGTATTGAAGTCGGCTACGTGGCCGAGTTTGATGGTGGCACTCACATTCTTCGTCCCGCTGTCGCCTATATTGACCGCGATCTGGACGGTGACGCCATGTCCCAGGACGGTGTAGAACTACTGGTTCATTACGCCTACCAAAATAGCGATATCAAGTGGGTAACCACTGCCACGTACCAAAAACTTGACGGTGACAAGGTCAATCCAATCTTCAATAAAGTGAATGACGAAGATGTATACGGCATTGCCAGCCAGCTGTTTTTCCCGGGCGCGTTCGGGCTGGAAAACTGGACCCCCAACGTGGGTGTCGTGTGGGCTGACGCCGATGCCGATATTGACTTCAACTCCAGCAAGGGCTGGGTGATCAACGCGGGCATGTTCTACAAGTTCTAGTATCCTGGATACTTAAAGACCTACCCCGGCAGTGCCACTGCCGGGGTTTTTTTTAGTCTGGCTTTTCTTCGAACAGCCACTTAACATCCTATCTCGGCAAGTTTCCGGAATCAGCTATTAGAGTGTTATTGACAAAGGGTGTCGGGTCTTCACAGTCTTGTGATACCGCTTTCAGATACATTCCTGCCGTCCCCAGGATAACTACCAGAGCCTCCAGGAAAAGAGCGAAAGAGCAGAAAAAGGTATATTGCTTCAGTGACAGCAAAACCCTAATGGTAAGCCCCATCGAAATTACCCCCGCCAAGGTAAAGAAAAACGAAAAGCGAGTGTGATAAATCAAAATAGTTGACATCAGTTTGAGAGATTTCCAGAAGGTGTAGCCACTGGCTCCGTACTCTCTCTCATGGTGCCTTACATCAATATTACAGACTGACGAAGCCGGAATGGCATCAAAAAGCACCATAGCCAGGTAGAAATTTTTCCCCTTAAAGGCAGTCATGGCATCCACCGCTGTTCTGGAAAACAACTTCAGGTTGGTAAGAGCAAGATAAGGAGACTTCTCGGTAAGAACACTAATCAGGCGATTCACAACCCGACTTCCCAGATTGCGATAGGGAGAGTGCCTTTTGACATCGTACCTCCCTATAACCACTTGATAGCCCTTCTTCATCTCATCCAGGAGCTTTGGAAATTCTTCAGGTGGGTGCTGGAGATCGTCGTCCAGGGTAAACACAAACTGCCCCCGAGAATATTTCAAGCCGCACATTAGTGCTGAATGTTGACCGTGGTTGCGGCGAAAGCGAATAATCTGCACCCTGGAATCTCTCTCCCGAAGGCCCTCCATCACCTGAAAACTACTATCACTGCTGGCATCATCCACCAGGATTATCTCCCAGGTCTGGGATAGAGAAGACAACACCTTTTGCAGCCGCTCATACAACTCCTCCAGAGTCTGTGAGCTGTTATACACCGGGACTACTACAGTGAGTTCAGGAGAACTGAGCAGGTGAGACTCTGTGGCAGGCAAAATCAGACCTCCTATATCTTTTCCTGGCTGATATTTTCAAGCGTTTCGGTTGAAACAACTCGTAAAGCGGGCATCAGTTCATTCAGTTGCAACTGCTCAGCAAGGTCGTTGCTTATCACAATTGGTTGTGGGGGAATTGAGCGTGCTTTTCCACAGGAGAAGCAGACCCATCTTCTGCCTCTGTGAAACGACTGGCACCATGGACTTCAATATCGGCTTGGTCTACTAGCGAACGTACGATTTCGAGTCCTGGATCATTACGGTCAGGGAACACTAGTACCCGAATGATCGTGGGCTTGCTATTCGTCGACACTATCCGATTGCCGTTCATCTTGCTCCCCAACACGAAAACTTTGCCCACCTCACGCTCTTCGAAAAAGAACTTCCATTACGGGGTGTCCCATTTTTCGATATCAAGAGAGTAAAACTTATGGAGCCTACAATATCAATAGGCTTTACTCATTTGATTACCGTCATGGAGTTCGCAGATGGGCTTACACCTGACAGCTGTATGGCGCCGCTCACGTGCATTAAGTCGGGCAACTCCGAGCGGATAAGCTGGTGTCGGGGACGTCGATTTTTTGGGGTGTCAACCTGTGCTTTTTTTATGTATTGATCAACCGGTCCCAGGAATTTCGTGCGCTTTAACTTGTATGGTTAATCACTGGGAACACAGCCTGTCACCCAACCGCCACCTGACTGGTCATTGCATTGTTGTGAACTGAGGCCGTCAGTGAATCAGGTAAATTCAAACCCCGCGAAAGTTTACCAAGGAAAACCCTCGCGGCAGCGCAGTTGGGGTCCAGTGTCATAAATGCAGCCGTATACACCTCAATCGCCAACACCGGATCATGAACCTGGGCGGCCAGTTCCTCACAGGACAACGGGGCCCGGAGTTCGTCGAAAAGCGTGCTGCGCTCCTCGGGAGTGAGCCCCAGCTGGTCAAGCTGCTTAAAAATATGCGTCTGCTCTTCCGGACCAAGATGACCATCAGCCATCGCCGCAGAAATCATCGTACGCAACACGAGTAATCCCTGGGAATTCGAGTGGCCCGTGGCCAAAGAATCAAACTGCTCCTGCGGCAAACTTTGCCAGACTGCGGCAGAAGAAACACCTTGCGGGTTGGCCGGCTGCGCCGTTGTCGCCTGCGCTTGTACACCGTTATCACCCTGGTATTTCTTGTATGCGTTCCAGGCAAGTGCACCGACTGCCGCCAGTCCACCGACCTGAGCGACAGACTTTACCGCTTTTCGTCCCGATTTACTGCCCAAGGCGCTGACCAGTGCTCCGCCCGCGACGCCACCGGCCAATCCTGCACCAACGCCGCTGCCCGTTATCGAACCTACCAACTTATTGAAATCTATCATGGGATCATCCCCTATTGTGATTTATCAGTAAAAGCGTCATGTCTCTAACCCTCTTCACCCCCGAGGAAGCCGAAGATGTGCAGCAGGCTGGCGAAGAGATTATAGATGGAGACAAACAGCGAGACAGTAGCAAGAATGTAATTCGTCTCCCCGCCACGCACGATGTTCTGGGTCTCGAACATGATCAGGCCACTCATCAGGAGTACGAAAACGCCTGACACCGCCAGGGACAGAGCTGGCATCTGGAAAAAGACCGCCGCCAGGCCAAGTCCAAAGGCGGTGAGAATACCGACCATGAGAAAGGATCCCCAACCAGCGGTGTTCACTGCAGTCGAGCTGCGCGCGTACCAGGACAGCCCCAGGAAGGTCACCGCCGTAACACCCATCGTCGTAGCAACCAGTTGCGGCCCATTGGACATACTCAGGTAGTGGCCGATGATCGGGCCCAGGGTGTATCCCATAAAACCTGTGAGGGCAAAAACGGACAACAGTCCCCAACCGCTGTTACGCAGCCGGAAGGTCAGGAACAGTAAACCGAAGTAGCCCACGAGCGTCATCAGGAAACCCGGTGCGGGCAGCTTCAGGGACGCACTCGTACCGGCAATCACCGCGGAAAAAAGCAGGGTTGCGGACAGCAGGCGGTAGGTATCACGCAACACCTTGTTGCCGGCAATGGCTTGAACCCCCGGGATCGCTACTGCCGGGGTGACCGTATCGCGCCTGTTAATGTCTGAATGCATACTGTGGAACTCCTGTGTTTATTACCTCAGAGGATAATAGCGACAAGCGCGATCAGGTCTATTCGAATATATCTTGCGGATAATTCGTATTTACCGATCTATTATTGTTCGCTATATTGGAACCCTCTGCCACCGGATAGGCCGTTCTATGCGACACCTGAATTACAACCATCTTCTTTACTTCTGGACGGTCGCCAGGGAAGGCAGTATTACCAAGGCGACCAAGGTCCTGCACCTCACGCCGCAAACGATCAGTGGTCAGTTGAAGCTCCTGGAAGAGTCCGTGGGTGAACCACTCTTTAACAGGGTGGGCCGCGGTCTGGTCATGACTGAAACCGGTCATATGGTGTACCAGTATGCAGACGAAATCTTCACCCTGGGCGCAGAGCTGACATCCCGCGTACAAACCGGACGGGTTATTGTGCCAGCGGTGCTCAGGGTCGGCATTGTAAATTCCATTCCCAAACTGGTCGCCTCGCGAGTATTGCAGCCCGTATTGCAGTCGGACATAGCCATCAGGCTGGTATGCCGCGAGGGAGGCCTGGAAGCCCTGCTGGGGGACCTCGCCGTGCATCAGCTGGACCTCGTGCTATCGGACCGCCCCATACCCCCCGGGCTTTCAGTCAAGGCGTTCAGTCATGCCCTGGGTTCCAGCGAGATGGCGCTGTTTGCAAAGAAGGACATGGCAAGGAAATACGAAAAGAATTTTCCCCAGTCACTGGATAAGGCCCCGATGCTGCTGCCTACATTGGATAATCCCATCAGGCGCGCCCTGGATGACTGGTTTGAGCAGCAGGGTGTCTCCCCTACTCTGCTGGCTGAGTTTGAAGACAGTGCGCTGATGAAAGCCTTCGGCGAGGCCGGCAATGGCATCTTTGCCGCGCCGGCGGCGATCAGCGAAGAAGTTGAGCATATGTATCACTGTCGGCGCATTGGCCCGGCCATTGCTGTGGAGGAAAAGTACTATGCTATTTCCCCGGAGCGCAAACTTAAGCATCCCGCTGTATTGAAGATTATCGACCATGCCAGGGGCGGCTTGTTATTGCCATGAGGCTTGCCGCCAGCCGCGGGCGTTTATCCTGCCTGTATTTCAGTACGGTGTAATTACTTCGAAAATACCTGATTCAGATCTCGGATAGTTCGACTTTACGAACGGCATGCGGGAAGTATTATTAAAGCGTCACCACAGAGGAGCGACGCTATGAGAATCAATATACAGACCCACGGCTTCAAACTGACTTCCGCGATTGACGCGCATGTGCGAAAGCAACTGTCCCGTAACTTTCGTGCTATGGAAAATCACATTATTGCAGTGGATGTCTTTCTCAGGGATATCAATGGTCCCAAGGGGGGTAAAGACAAGCGGGCCCTGGTATCTGTTCAGCTGGCCTCCCAGCCGGCGGTCAAGGTCGAGGTGCTACATACCGATCTGTATGCTGCCGTTTCAGTCACGGCACGCAGGGCACAGCGCGCGATGAAACGCACTCTGCGCAAACATAACAGGATAAAGAGGGCGCACCTTCGTGAACTGCGACATTTGCAGGGAGAGCTACAGATGGAATGAGCGCAAGCTCAGTGCCGCAGCCATTGGGCGTCGGATACCAGGCAAATACCACCACTCCTGGACAGCAAGGGGCGCACGGCCTCCAGGATGGTATCGACCGTTGCCAGGTTGTCGCAAGCGATCACTATAAGGCAATTGCTGGAGTCGCCCGACAGCTCGTCGGCGCGACGCTCACCGCGGTCGCCAGCACCGCGGACTTCCGGCACCAGGGTATAACCCGGTGCGCCAGCCCTCCTGAGCTCTGCTGTCAGCGTTTGCACCATCGGCGTTTCGATGACGATCTCGATTCTCTTACAGGGTTTCATAACATCCACCTTATGAGTGCGTGGTAGCCTGGAATACCTACCAGCAGATTAAATGGGAAGGTGATAGCCAGGGACATCGTCAGGTAAGTCGCTGGATTAGCCTCCGGCAGGGCGATTCGCATTGCCGCAGGTACTGCAATGTATGAACCGCTGGCGACCAACACAATCAGCAACAAGGCGTTCCCTTCACTCAAGCCCAGCAGCGCGGCCGCGCCCAGGCCAAGCATGGCATTGAGTACTGGCATACCCAATGCTGCGACCAGCATTACCTTTATGGGCGGCCCCTTGCGTCCAGGCGCTGCTGTTTGCTGCAGATCCTTGAATCGCCGGGCCGCGACAATACCCATGTCCAGTAAAAACAGGCAAAGCACGCCAAGGAACAGGTCCTTGACCAGCGGCTCCAGCTGGCTCATCCCCGCCGGGCCAGTAATCCAGCCAATCAGCATACTGCCCAGGATTAGAAATACCGAGCCGTTGAAGAGTGATTCGTTCAGCAGCTGCTTCCAGGAAAATGGGCTGGCAGAGGCCATATCCTTCTTGCCGTAATGACTGTAGAGCAAAATGCCCATAATAATGGCAGGCGACTCCATCAGCGCCATTGCGGCCACCAGATAGCCACTCCACGCTACGCCCTGCATATCCAGGTAGCCCGCGGCAGTGACAAAGGTTACCGCACTCACCGAGCCGTAGGTGGCTGCAATCGCAGCAGCATCCGCCGTCGACAGGCGTTTGCGCATCAAGAAAAATGTATAGACCGGAATGGATGCCGAAAGCCCTATCGCTGCCACCAGGGTTAACAGCATCTCGGGTTCGACACTCGATTCGGCCAGGGCCACCCCACCCTTGAATCCGATAGCGAAAAGCAGGTATAGCGATAGGAACTTCGCCACCTGGGCAGGAATCTCGAGATCGGAACGAACAGCGACGGCCATGACGCCCAGGAAGAAAAACAGCAGTGGCGGCGAACCAAGGTTGGCCAGAAAAACGGACATTAGGCTGACTGCTTACCCCGCAGCGCCAGCGATTTCTCATTGACCTTGTCACGCAAGGCCAGTTTGTAGTGGCTTAGCCGCTGCCTTAATGCCTGATCCCCGGTGGCGATCATCTGGGCGGCGAGGATCGCTGCATTGGCCGAGTTGTCGATGGCTACCGTTGCCACCGGCACGCCCGTGGGCATCTGGACGATCGACAGTAACGCGTCCATACCCTCAAGCCGGGTGATGCCAATGGGTACGCCAATTACCGGCAGTACTGTCATGGAGGCAGCCATACCTGGCAGGTGAGCTGCACCACCGGCCCCGGCAATAATGACCTTGAGACCGCGCGCCTCGGCAGATCCGGCATAGTCATGCAGCTTTTCAGGCGTCCGGTGGGCACTCACAATATCCAATTCGTAGGCGACCCCCAGTTCATCAAGCATGTTGGCTGCCGCACGCATGGTTGGCAGGTCCGAATCACTGCCCATGATGATACCCACTACTGCACTCATGCCGCATGCTCGCTATTGTGCGAGGAAAGTTGAGCCATCGCGCTATTGGCCAACTCAACTGCCGAGGAACTACTGGAAGCCACGGCATTAATATGGCCCATTTTACGACCCGCGTTGCCAGGCGCCTTGCCATACCAATAAACCGAGGTACTGGATTCTGCCAACCTCTTTATTACCGGCTTATTGGGGCAGCGGCCCTGCAGCGTGTCTGTGTAAAGGATATTCAGCATGGCAGCGGCTGATTCAGCTTTGACCTTCACCAGGGGCAGACCTGTCACGGCGCGCACATGCTGCTCAAACTGGGATACATTGCAGGCATCCAGGGTGAGGTGGCCTGAATTGTGAACGCGCGGGGAAATTTCATTGATCAACAGCTCTTCCTCAGGGGTAATAAACATTTCAACCGCGAAGACACCTACACCATCGAGCAGGGTTACAGTCCGCTCGGCCAGGGCAATCGCTGCCGCCTCAAGCTCTGGATTGATATCTGCCGGCATTGATACGGTGCTTACCGAATTATTCTGCGGGTCGAAAACCATGCTGACGGGCGGGTAAGTCTGTATATCACCGCTTGGGTCGCGTGCGGTAATAACCGAAATTTCGCGGCAATCGGCAAGGTAAGGCTCCAGTATACTTGGCACGTCCCAAAGTTGCAGATCTGATTCCAGGGAATTCAATATCTGCACACCGCGTCCATCATAGCCGCCACATCGCGATTTCTGTACCAGCGCCCCGTCGAATGGGCCGTGCAGGAGTTCAGGACATGAAGCCCTGCCCGCCAGGGTATGAAAAGGCAGCGTCGGCAGATCATGCTGCTGCAACCAGGCCTTCTGTAGCGCCTTGTCTTTCAAAAGCAGCAGGGTATCGACGCCGGGATGAACAGAGAGCTTTCCACCCGCCTGCGCGTCTACCAGGTAGTCCAGAGTGTCGTTGGGTATGGCTTCCTTATCGAAGGTGATCACATCGCTAGTGGACAGTAATTGGTCCAGTGCCGGGCGACTATCCAGGGCCCCGACGATGCTCCGGTCGGCGCTCTGCAGGGCCGGGGCGTCTGCAGACTCCGCCAAGATGGAGACCGATATTCCCAGAGCCTGGGCCGCCTCACATAAATACAGGCCTAATTGTCCCCCGCCGATAATACCAAGGCGAGTGCTCATATTGAGCAGCCCCAAGACATGAATGATCGCGTGCAAGGCGCCCGGCCAAAGGCATCAGCGTGTCCCATAAGTGTCTCTCTGTAGCAGTTGTGATGCGCGCCAGCATATACACCGGAAATATTCTGACAATTCGAATTTCTTGTACCTTTAGTTCGAAATAAACGATGTTATGGAGAGGCCAGTCTGCAGGCTTGAAAGCACCTTTCAAGCTAGCCAATCCACTCTCGAGTCGACTACTAAGCTAGTGGCGACTGCTCCATGCTGAACGGGCACCGTCCAAGTGGTGACATGCCCACTGACGACGTACACTTGAGCGGTTGCTTGACTGTGCGTTTGAGGAAAGAGCATGTCGATGCTTGAGGCTGAACTGGAAAGTCGTTATGTACAATTAGTATTCCGCTCCCGTCACTCGATCTGGGTGGCTTGCGCGATCGTACTTCTATTCAATCTATTGCTGTTCTACCCCACCCATATCTGGGAAGCAGACCTCAACAGTATTGGGATCCACTCCCGGCCACAGCTGCTGGGTATGTTGCTGTCGTTCACCCTGATTCCAATGTGGATGTTCGCCTGTTTTTTTGTAACCCAGCGCCACTCACTGGCGTTGGCTCGACAGCTCGAAGCCAGCACCGATGCAGTCAATCCTATCAGTGAGGCGCTGATACGTTTTCCAAAGAAACAGGTCATCATCGGCTTCGCCAGCGGCCTCTTCTATGCCCTGGCATTCAATATTCCCTGGCGACAGATCGGCGCGGCGCTTTATGGCGACTGGAATATCCTGAGTATCGTTATAGGACAGATGATGTTATGGATAGGCGTGGGAGTCCTGCTATCAGTACGCCTGCATATCGCCAAGCTGTTTTCCAATCTTGGTAAGACAATCGAATTCTCGCTGTTTGAACAGACCTCCCTGCAGGCATTTGCGAGAGTCGGGATGCTGGACGTCGTAATCGTAGTGGGTGGCATGGCGATCGCAACAGTACAATCCCTGGATGCACAGTTCCGGCTGGAGAATTATCTCTCTGCCATCGCCGTTGCGGCACCCGCCGCCCTGGCGCTACTCGTTCGGCCAATGTGGGAGCTGCACAAGCGCATGGCGCTGCGCAAGGAGGAGCTGATGTTGCAAATCAATGGCGCGATCCTGCATGCCTCGGAGGATACTACCCTGGAAAACATACGACTCCTGGAAGATCTGCTACAACGGCGCGACAGGGTCAGGGCGCAGAATACCTGGCCACTGGATATCAGTATCTGGCGGAGGCTGGTATTTTACATCCTGATCCCGCCCCTGGCCTGGGTCGGAGCCGCACTTATGGAAGTGATCGTCAACCGGACCCTGGGATTGTGAGTACTCTACGACAAGCCTTGCAATGCCTCACAGTCACAAACTTCCACACCACGGTACAGGCGCTTTATCCAGGCGCGAGATTCCCAGCGCTTTAGAATCTTGTTGGTGCTTTGCCGGGAGACACCAACCAGGGCTCCCAGGTCTGACTGGCTTATAAAAATTTTCTTACTGCCGTCCTGGGGCAGGCGCTCTACCAGGCGCCGGGCCATCCTTTGCTCTGGAGAGTAGACCATGAATTCATCGATCGCAGCGAAGGCCAGGCGACAGTGCTCACAAAGCAGTGACACCAATGCGCGATACATCTCTGCGTTACGCTGGCATACCTCCAATATCGCTTGCCTTGGCAAAATCGCGATTTCCGATGCCACCACTGTGTGGGAATCATGGGTTCTTACGCCGCCGTCCAGGATTGCAATCTCACCAAACCACTGCCCAGGACGCAACCGGGCAAACACGATCTCGTCACCAGAAAAAGTGCTCGCACTGACGCGTACTTCGCCGCTGAGCAGGCCGTAGAGACCATCGGCGATTTCCCCCTTGCTATGCACGCGCTCTTGCTCCCCAAAGCGTCGAATTTTCGCAACTTTGATTAAGTCCGATTTCGCTGCTGCCGGCAAGGTGGCCAGCCATTCATTGTTGCTCAATGCCATTTTGTCGAAATCGCGCATAAGAAAAGCACCCAAAAGCGGTCTTATTTTGATCAACTGTAAACCAGTTGACAGTTTAACCCGCTCGCCAACGCGATAATAGCGTCATCAAATACAGGAGACACACCATGCAAGCGACCGCCAGCGATAGTCAAAACACCGAAATAGTTCAACAACAGGTCAGCACCGAAGAGTGGCAGCAGCGTATTGATCTCGCCGCAGCCTACCGCCTGGTGGCCAGCTACGGCTGGGATGACCTGATCTATACCCATATTTCCGCGCGTGTTCCCGGAACAGAGGACGAGTTCCTGATCAATCCCTTCGGCTTGATGTTCGACGAGGTAACGGCATCAAGCCTGGTCAAGATCAACGGCAAGGGCGATAAAGTGGTACCGTCGCCGTTTCCGGTCAATCCTGCAGGCTTCACCATCCACTCGGCGGTGCATCAAGTGCGGCACGATGCGGATTGCGTGATTCACCTCCATACCTTGCCCGGTACGGCAGTGTCGACCGACCCGCGAGGACTACTGCCACTTAACCAGACCGCCCTACTGGTGCGTGATGACATTGCCTACCATGACTTCGAAGGCGTTGCCGTTGACCTGGATGAGCGGCCGCGGTTGCAGGATGATCTTGGCGGCAAAAACATCATGCTGCTGCGCAATCATGGCACGCTGGCACTTGGGGCTACTATAGCGGAAGCATTCATGCGTATTTACTTTATTGAACGCGCTTGCGCGATGCAGGTGGCAACACTTAGCTCCACCGGCGGTGAATTTTACCCGACCGAGGAAAGCGTGCAGGATAAGGTCGCGGAGCAAGGGCGCGACGAGGAGATTGCGCGCCAGGGGGCCAACCTGCTGGCATGGCCGGCGCTGCTGCGTCGCCTTGATCGACTCGACCCCTCTTACAAGAACTGATAATTCCAATTAACTTCAATCGAGGAACAGGACAATGCCGCAGAACGACTCTACCCGTTACGGGGACTTAAGCTGGCGCACCGCGCCCGCGACCAAAGCCTCATGCTGCTTTCGTAAGGTAGCGCCGCAATACTGGAGTTACCCATAACACGGCTGTATTCCTGCTCCATTTTCTCGCAGGCCTGCCGCACTCCGCCCATTTCGTTCGGGTACATTGGCGGCAATACCGTTATCCTGATAGTCGTCGAGCGGATCAGCATGCCACCTTTTGGAAGGGCATCCTTCACATTGTGTAGTACCAGGGGAATCACTGGAACCCCGGCTTTTTTTGCCAGGTAAAATGCGCCGTGCTTGAAAGGTTGAATCTCCCCCAGCGCGCTACGTGTTCCTTCTGGCGCGATGACCAGCGAGCGTCCGCTCTTGATAACGTCCAACGCTTGCTTGAGAACTGCGCTCTGGTTCTGCTCTTCACGATCGACGAAAATCGTATCCACCTGGCGTAACAGCGGGCCTATCAGCGGGCTTTCTCCTATCTCCTTCTTACACAGCGCCACAATGTCTTCTTTTAGCAGGTGCGCCAGTACCATTGAGTCCAGCAGGCTCTGGTGATTGAAAATAAAGACGGCAGGGCGATCCTTGCCCAGGTGCTCCGCACCTTCGACCTCCAGGTCTATACCTGAAAAAGCGCTCCCCACTTCGCCAACGAGTTGCGTTAATCGATTTGCGTTGGTGATTTTCCCGATCTTCAGGAATTTGCCTACCGCGCCAATTGCGGAGGCAGCGGCTAATGTTTGTGCGGTCAACAACGTCCTGGCCATTGTCTCGATATCAGGCATTCCTCGGCTGTCGAAATGTAACTGGGGCCAGTTTTTTGCCCTGGCGTGGGCCCCAAGTTTTTCCGAGGGGTTTACTGCCACAGGATTACCGACAATACGCAGCAAGGGTAGGTCGTCGCTTGAGTCTGAATAGAACCAGCAGTCCTGCAAAGACGATTTGCGCTGTTTGCAGACCCGGCGAGCGGCCATGGCCTTTCCTTCGCCGTAACAGAGCGGGGCAATTGTCCTGCCGGTAAATACACCCTCAACTACTTCCAGGTTGGTGCAGCAGATATCTTCGATACCCAGTGCCCGGGCAATGGGTTGTACCTGGTATCGACTGGCCGCACTCACGATCACCAGGTGATGCCCTGCCCGTCGATGTGCTTCTATCAAAGCGATGGCTTCTCGATACAAACTACTGGCCAGAGAGTTCTGGTACGCTTTTTCACCGAGACTTGTCAGGGTTTCCTCAGAGATACCTTTTAGGGATTTGGACAGTCGGTTCACCAACCGATGATAGCTGCTGCTTGATTTGCTCTTCCTGGGATTGCTCTGTTGACGCAGTACATCCGTCAATATACGAGTCGACTGTTTGACTTCGCCCTGGTTCAGGCCATGTCGAATGCGCTCCCGGGCCAGTGCCACAATGGAGTAACCGGCAATCAAGGTGCGGTCCAGGTCAAAGAAAGCGACAGTGGGTACTGTCCCATTGCAAGTTTCGATCTGGGCTAACTGTGCTTCCAGTGTGCTTGTAGACATGCTTTCTCCTGTGCGCTGCAGCGGCGCGAAAGAACACGATCTACAGCTGGTAATTCTGGTACTCAGCTTGAATGAAGCAAGAACCAGGCCAATTTCTCGTAGAGTGCCTGAGTATTGTGACAATTGATGACGGCATACTGCTGGATAGTGGAAAAAGTGGCTCGATTGAAAAAATCATCTTTCCTTGCTGGCGAAACCCCGCGTGTTGAGGCTATCGATACAATGGTTTTGATCGTCTGATGCACTAACTCAGGGCAACACCGCACCAGAATGTACTCTACTAAAAGGCGAAATTGTCGACGCCGCTTTGTGAATTCTTTCGGAAATCACAACAACAAACGGTACTGCCAGGCTAAATTCTTAAGATAGGACGATATAAAACATACATAGAGGAGGCGGTGAAAAGAATGCGCGGCCGCGCCAGAAGCAGGCCTCTCCCATACCCGGCTGCTTGTCCATCTTGGCATTATTTACATCGTCACGCCCCCTTGATAAAACCATATGTCATTGATAGTTAACACTTAAATAGATTTCCAGGCAGTCCACGTGGAGCAAGTTTCCTGGGGATTAGTATGTTTATTCTAGACCCTGCTGATTTACTGCTCGCTCAAACCAAAACTTTAGAGGAGGTTTGATCATGTTATCTCATACTATTTTGTTCGTAATTCTTTCTATCCTTTCGGCTATCGCGGTTTACGCTGCTTGCATGCCAGTCAGTAAATCATCCCTGGAGCACTATGAGCCTGGCACTGACAATCTGCGCGACATCGGCCCGGGCACGCCATACGCTGCTTAAGTCTTTTCGGGCTCTTGACTGGCTATACCGCGGTAATTCATTTCCCGGTATAAGCAATAGATCATCACACCGGTTGGGCGCGCAAGGCGAGCAGGGATAATCGGGCGATGGCTCTCATCAATATTGGTGTATTGCATGCCCTACAGGGCAACCATCAGGCAGCGCGCGAATATTTTGAATCCGCGAGCAATAGGAGCAATCGTTTAGAGGCGGTCTCTACCCGGAACATTAATACGCTTGAGCAGCGCATGAAATCTCAGGTGGCATCTTCTTGAGCTTCTTGATCGCAGGAACTGGTGAGACCTTCAGGTGCCCTAAAGGTTTACGTCCTGCAACACACCACAATGAAAAACCATATTAAGGAAGTAGATATCATGTCTCCGTACGCTATCGCCATTATAGGCCTGGACCTGCTGTGTCTCATCACTATCTATGCGATCGCTGCGCCCATGGATCGACAAAAATGACTTTCTATCGATGGCGTCATTTGAACGCTCACTGATGATGCTAATGGTTACCTTCATCTGTATCAGCCCCAATACAGGAGCCAGCTAACGCAATATTACCAGGAAAGCATGGGTTCAATTTTCGAGCATAATGGCCGGAGATATCCTAGGCACCTTTCTTAAAGTAGCTGCCAACTCTTTCTGAGTTAATACATTTGCGCATAAATATAAAGACGAATATCAATAGTGAATAGATGATGAAAAACGGAATAATATATTCCACCCACCCCAAACATAACATCACACTGATAATCAGTAACTGAAAGCCCAGGCCAAAACCTGAGACAGCCGTCATAAACCATTTGGGATAATATTCATCCTCTGAAGCGTACTTGTCCATTTGATAGATCGCCTTGTCGAAAAAGCGATAACAAACGCTGTACATCCAAAACCACTTATCAACGGTGCGCTGATTTTCACCGGG
>RCNC010000464.1_pt1 | contig 25785 bp, 18 predicted proteins | sample 2041301 | NCBI WGS metagenome assembly RCNC01 (sample SAMN09708231, study PRJNA481090) | Marine sediment metagenome, whole genome shotgun sequencing project. | biome: marine sediment; feature: ocean; material: sediment; isolation source: Sewage treatment plant 13A marine sediment (STP13A) ... | reverse complement strand
CCCTCCTAGAGGGCTGCCACTGTGGCCTCCAACATGGCTGTAGTAGGGTTCCCCATCCGGGTGTAGATAAAGCCGGGATCTTTCCCGGCAAAACGGGCAGCGCCTTCCTCCGGGGTCCGGAATACAAAGGTGGATGTCTGATAAATGGGCGGGGACACCGATCCATAAAGGGGATCCGGCTCAGGGCCCGCGTGAATGCATTCGGTATCGATGTTCCAAGGTCCCTCATCAGGGGATTTCATGGTCATATTCTCTCTTGGGAGATCACTCGTAGGCCTCTCGGACCTCCGGTGTAGCCATGAGATTCAGCGTATTCAGGACCTTCTCCCTGGACGCCAGCTTCTCATGGGCTTGGACATAATGCTCCGGTATCGGATGGGTCCCCACGACCACAGGCACCCCGTACCGGGCCTCGATAAACTCCTTGAAATAGTCTACTGAGGGGCAGGGTGGAAACCCCACGACCAGACCGGTGGCCAGATGAATGGCCTCGGCTCCGTTCTTGATCATCTCCTCCGGTGTGTATTCGATATTCCCGCCGGGGCAGCCACCGCAAGTCGTGTACCCTACGATTTCCAGCGGCTCGTCGGCAGAATATCGAGCGAATCCACCGTCACGTTGTCGGGCCGACCTAAAGCACTTTCCACCTGCACATTCACGATAACGATCACATATGATGATTCCGATTTTCATGAACTCTTCCTTCATGGAAGGAACAGGGGTCCCTAAGAGCGCGTTTCGTGCATATGCACACTAGAGAAGAAAATGGGCTCCGTCAACCAGTGACGGAGCCCATCAGATCTGTCAGTTCCTAGCCCTATTGGCCGAAACGCCCTATTCGGCCCGAAGTGATTCCAGCGGATCGACCTTCGCAGCCCTCCAGGCAGGCAACAGAGAAGCAATCACAGCCACGGAAAAGAGGATGAAGGTGGACCCACCCAGTGTGAGGGGATCAGACAAGGAAACCCCGAACAAGAGACTCTGAAGGAACACCGAGGAAACCCCTCCACCGATGATCCCCAGGATGACCCCGATTCCCACCAGGCCCAGCCCATGCTTAAGAACCAATCCGACCACATCACCGGACCGGGCTCCCACCGCCATGCGGATTCCGATTTCGTGCTGCCTCCGTGTCACCAGGAATGCCAGGACGCCGTAGAGCCCGAAAGCTGCAAGAAGGAGACCCGCCAGGGCAAAGATTCCGACAAGAGTGGAGCGAAACCGGGGCTGGGTCAGGGTCCCGGAGATGCGGGCCTCCATGGTTTGAAATCCTGCAAGGCTGATGTCCGGATCCATTTCATTCAGAGCCTGCCGAAGAACCCCCACCGTGGAAAGCGGATCGTCACCCGCGGTCCGGACGACCAGTTGCATCCCGGCCTGAGGAATCTGCTTGGAGGGGATGAAGAAGGTTGGACGCCCTGTCACGCCCAGCCCCAACTCGGCCAGGGTAGTGGAAACTCCAACCACTTCAAAGGGACTCCCCCATAGCATCACCATTCTTCCGAGAGGATTCTCTCCTTCAAAGAGCACATCGGAGAGGGCTTGGGAAAGAACCATCACCGGAGGCGTGTCCGGCGTATCATCTCTTGTGAAGGTCCGGCCCGCCACCATTGGAGCACCCAGGGTTTCGAAGTAATCCACCGAGACGAACTTTCGAGTGGCAGGGGTCCCCTGTTCCCCCTCCTCCAGTGGACGATCCTGGCGAGAAAGAGAATTCCACGGTCCCCCGCCGGGGTTCACCGGAAGCCAGTCGGCCGTAGCCACCCGCTCCACACCCGGGATGGCCCGGATCCGATCTAGGGTCCCCTCCCATGCTGTCCCGAATTCCTGAGGGTCCTCGTATTTAAATTCCGGAAGCTGGAGGGAGGCGGTGAGGAGACTCTCGACGCGGAACCCTGGGTCCAGGGACTGGAGGCTCTGGAAGCTCCTGAACAAAAGGCCCGAGGCGATGAGAAGGGTCATGGAGAGTGCCACCTGTGCCACGACCATCAATGAGCGTAATCGGCTCTTTCCGTCACTGCCCCCCCTTCCTCCGAACCTCAGGGCTCTGGCAAGATCGAAGTCGGTGCCACGGAGGGCGGGTAGAACTCCAAAGAGGGGAACCGTGAAGAGGGACGCGAGAATGGCGAACACCAGGACCGGCCCATCGATTCCGATCTCCTCCAACCGAGGCAAAGTAGCCGGCCCGAAGCTTCTGAGAAGAGCGCCACCCCCCAGGGCCAGGGCCAAACCCAAAGCACCACCCAACAGAGCGAGGATCAGACTTTCCACCAGGAGCTGTCGCAGGACTCGGCCCCGGGAGGCCCCCAGGGCGAGACGTGTGGCCAGTTCGGCATTCCGACTTGTGGCTCTGGCCAAGGAGAGGGACGCCACGTTAGCACAAGCCAGGATGGGAACCAGAACCACAATCCCGAAGAGGATGAAAAGGATGCTCCGCATATTCCCGAAGAACACGTCGTGAAGGGGCTGCATCCAATGGAACCAGTCAGCGAACTCCGGATTGGCTGCCTGGATCTGCGATGCGACACCATCGACCTGGGCTTGGGCCTGTTCCAGAGACACCTCTCCCCTGAGGCGCCCAACAATGAAGAAGTTGTTGTTTCCCCTGCCCTGGGCTGCCCCGGATCCCTCTCGGGTGGGCAGCCAGAGCTCCACTGACTGTCGAAACTCGAACCCCTGGGGCATCACGCCCACGATCTCGGTGGGGGTGCCGTCCAACTCCAGTGTACGACCAATCACTCCGGGATCTCCCCCAAACCGGGATTGCCAGAAGGGATAGCTGAGAACCGTTACCTCCGGCCCGCCCAGAACGGCCTCTTCCCACCGGAAGGTGCGCCCTTGAATCGGTGCGACCCCCAACACAGCGAAGAAGTTCGGGGTCACCAGATTGGCCCCGACTCTTTCGCTCTCTCCTTCCCCTGATACCAATGGTCGAGGATTGAAGAGTTGAGTCGCAGCAAGCTCCTGAAAGGCATCCACACCCTGGCGGTAATCTCTGAAGTCGTCGTAGGAAACCGAGTTCTGCGGCACCCGGTCGCTGGCCTTCCACAGCCAAACCAGCTGGTCAGGTTCCGGGTAAGGAAGGGGCCTCAACACAGAAGCGTTGATGGCACTGAACATCAGGGTAACGGCCCCTATTCCTACGCCCAGGATGAGGACGGTGAGAACTGCATGGAGGGGAGAGCGTCCCAGGGTTCGAAGGGCGTATCTGAAATCGCCGAGCAAGTCGGGCATGTCGAGGCTCCGGATTCTCGTGGCTGCTCTGAATCGGGCACCCGTGAACCCCGGACCCCTCCGGAAAGAACTCGGCACCCCATTTACTCAACTACGTTATGGGATGCCGGGAAGTTTGTAGAAGTTGCGGAGGGGCGTCAGGCCGGACCCTCTTCTGCGGCCCGGATTCCCTCAGCCTCATCCACGGACCTGAGGATCAGGCCACCGATCAAGAGAAGCAAAACGACCATTGCCACGGCCGGTCGCTGGTTCCCCAGCAGAGCGGAGACCGAACCAAAAAGAATGGGGCCAAAAAACGCGGTAATCTTCCCGGAAAACTGAAAGAAGCCAAAAAACTCGGCCTCTCTTTTATCCGGCACAAATCGCGCCATAAGGGACCGACTGGCAGCCTGGTTGGGTCCAGCGAACATGCCTATGCCTATCCCCGCCACCCAAAACCATTGGCGGCTCGGGGCGAAAACCCCAACCAGAGCGGCCACGGAAAGGGCCACGAGGCTGATCATTACCGTCTTCTTGCCTCCAAGGCGATCATCCACAAACCCGAAGAGGAAAGCACCCAGGCCCGCAACAACGTTCAGAACAATCCCAAACACGATGACATCCGGAATGGTGAAACCAAAAGTGCCCTGGGCATAGATCCCACCCATGGCAAAGATGGTCACCAGCCCATCGTTGTAGAAGAGTCGGGCAATCAGGAGTCGGACGGTGTGGCGATAGGTTCTCAACTCACCAAATGTCCTTCCCAGCTCCTCAAAAGCCGCCTTGATCGAAATGTCCCCTTTGGAAACCCCCTCATCTTTTACAAATAGGAACATGGGAATGGAGAAAACGAGGAACCAAACAGCCACAAGCAGATTCACGGCACGGACATTCCAACCGTCTTCGGTACTCAAGCCGAGCCAGGCGTCGCCACCGAAACCCACGAATGCGAAAAGGGCCACCACCATGGACACGCCCCCCGCCGTATAGCCGACCCCCCAACCCAGCCCCGAGATGGTACCGATCTTTCCGGGAGGGGCCACATCGGGAAGAAAAGAGTTGTAGAAGACCCCCCCCACCTCGAAGGCCACATTGGCTACAACGAACACGGTCAAAGCGATAAGGGCCGCATTGTTCATCGAAGGGGAGACAAAAGCCAGTCCTGCCGTTCCCGCGACACAAACCAGGGTGGAAATAAACAGGAAAGACCGGCGCCTCCCACCTCTGTCCGCCATGGCACCGACCACCGGTGAAAGGAGCGCGATGATGACGGCGCTAAGTGCTACGGCATACCCCCAATATGCCCCCCCTATTACCTTGTCCTCCGCGAAGGACGCAGCAAAATAAGCTGAATAAATGAAGGTCACGACGATGGTCGTGAACGCCGAATTGGCCCAATCGTAGAGAGTCCAGGATGCTATCCGGCGTTTTTTCACGGCCGAGATCGGGCCCGAGGAAGAAGCCGAGCCAGTATTGGAGCCATTGGTCTCAGTCACGGGGACCTTTGAGGTTGCTGGGCAGAGGGGGCGGCCAACCCACGATAGCTTTTCTCCCAGCCCAACGCGAGAGATTTCAGGGCTTGACCAAACAGCGCTGAACCCTGATGCGCCCCCAGCTCCATCCACCCGGGCCCGCATCACCGGGGCTATTGGCGGAGCTGGATGAGGCGGCCCGAGAATATCTGTCCCCGGGAAAACGGCCCCGGGAGTTGAAGGTCTTTCCTTCCATTCCAGAGAATCCCAATGGGAAATGGGATCGGCAGAAGGTCAGGTCTCTTTTTCTGGGTTTTTGACCCCTCTAGTCCCTTAATTGCACGATCCCCTGCAGATTTCCTTCTCACCTATTCAGCCTGTCGAAATCCTCTCCAAACCGTGGTTCTCCCGCAGGCTTGCTCGCCCGGTTGAAATAACTCACCTTTTCTAAGTGGTACTGAGGTATGACAGGGCCGAGTGTCCCTCTTCCAGGGGGACCCGTGGCCGAACAGACAGAGATGGCGAAGATCTGACCGAAGACAGGCGGTCCCGTCCGTTCCACTGACAACTGCGTGTCTCCCGGCAACGGTTCCCACCATCCTGCCCAAAAGCTGGGTTCCGGCGTTGTCGGTTTTCCCAGAACGCGGGTGGGGGCCGGCCAGCAGGGGAGGCACTGAGGTATATAGAGAATGTCCCTCACCCGTTCTTGGTATATATCCCCCGTCCTATTGACCCTGACCGTCGCCCTCACCGTCTGGGCATGCGGGGACAGTGGAAGTACCACCGAGCCCACTCCCACCCAGCAGAAGCCGGTCGCCTCCGTGACCGTTGCCCCTCTTACGGGAACGGTGGAGGTCTCCGGGACTCAAAAGTTCACTGCCACCCTTTTTGACGCGTCAGGCGGCATCCTGACGGGCCGTACCGTGACCTGGTCCAGCTCCAGCCAATCTGTTGGGACCGTGAGCCAATCCGGGCTGGTTACCGCCGCGGGTGTGGGGGAGGCGACGATCACCGCCACCTCCGAGGGGCGTTCTGGTTCGGCGACATTCAGCGTCACCCAACCCCTTCCCCCCGGCGTGGTGGCGACGGGGACCATCGGGGCGGCAGGTGGCTCCATCGAGACCCCCGATGTGGGTTTGAGCATTGCCGCCGGGCAGTTGTCGGCATCAACCCAGATCCAGATCCTCTCGTCAAGCGACCCCATGGAGGAGTTCGGTTCCGACCTCGCTACAGGGGTGTTTCGACTTCAGGGTTTCCCCCAGGACCGGGAGGTAGAGGTCCGGGTGCGGTTGCGGACCACGGCACCCCTGCGTGAGCAGAGCTTCATCGGCATGGGCGTTCCCGTGATCCAGTCGAGCATAGACACCTATGAGGAGCAACCGGGGCTCGTCCTCCGGGAAGCCACGGATTCGGCCGGGTACCTCGTAGCCACAATGCCGGTGCGCGGGCGCGGAGTGACGCCTGGGCCCGGGCCAAGCTGGATGGCGTCGACGCCAGCTCTTGATTCGCTTGCCGACGGCCTGATTAGCGGAGTGACCGGCGTGAAGAGCGACTCCGTTCCGGGCGGGAAGTTCGTGATCGTTTCTTTCGGCGCCCCCCGGGCCGAGCTCACACCTATGGTGACTCGCATCGCCAAGCTGATTGAGGATTCCCGGGTCACCCTGGAGGGAATGGACTACTCCTCGGCGCACCGGACCCAGTGGCCCATGCAAGTGCGAGTGCATCCCATTGGGGCGGCGCTCGGTGGTTTTACCCGGCGGGTGCCATGGCCTTTGGACGTCAACAAGGGCTATTTCAAATTCAACACCAAAGCGTTTGCCCGGCCGGATATTCCGGGCATTGCGATCCATGAGTTCTATCACTTCCTCCAGGCCCGCTATACCGAGGGTTTTTCCCTGGACCAGGAGGTTGCCTCCCATTGGGTGAAGGAGGGCGCGTCCACCTGGGTCATGGAGAAGGCTCCAGAAGCCCTTGGTGTCCCTGCGAACAGCATCTACCAGGGCTGGCGAGACGGTTTCTTTATGGGGCTGCACCCGGGCCTCACAGCCAAGCACGGGTATGGTAAGGCTCCGCTTTTCAAGTACGTCGCGGATCGGTGGGGAGACGACCAGGTCAAAAAGATCTTCGATAACGTGAAGGCTGGTAAGCCGGCCGTCGATGCCGTGCTCAGCGCTATCCCGGAGGCACCGGCCATCTGGTGGCCCGACCTCCTGACCAAGTATATGAAGGGCGAAATCTACTCCCTGGATCCCGATAGCCTCCCTCAAAGAGGGTCAGAAGGATTCCTCGAACCGGGAGTTTCCCGACATGCTCTCCCATTCGGTCTCAGGCCGTTTGGGGCAGAGTTCATGCGCTTCACACCGACGGCCGGAGGCTACGGAACGGGTACCAAGCTGACAGTGCGGCTCCCATCGGATCTTCATACCGCCGGAACCCGACTCCTTCCTTTCCGGAAAGACGAGTCAGGGAAGTGGGAGGAACAGGGTGGGGTCGCCGACAGCCTGGTCATCGAGGGTGCCGACCTCAACCTGGGACGAGAGTACGGGCTCTACTTGATCAACACCGCTGCCCCGGCCCCCTACACGCAATCCTGGAGCACCGTCTTCCAGACTGACCTGGGCTACGCTGAGGGCGATTGGTATCTAGCAAGGACCGAGGTTTTGAACGATGCCATCACGTATAACCGGGGCTCCCAGGCCGACACCGTGACCATCGATGTGGCGTCGGATGCCCAGCTGATCTTCCTAATGCTGACACAAGGCGGGATTTGGAAGCGAGCGCCGGACCCCGACGCCCCCAATCTTTATATCTGGGTGCCAACGGCGGAATTCGGGGCCGACCTGGCGGAGGCAAAAGCCACGGCCCTCTCGTATGCCTTCCTTGCGGGGGATACGCTAATGCTCAATGCTACTTTTGACATAGATCCCCCCGTATATGGGGATGCAGAATCCGGGAACACAGCAGCCCTCGGCGGTGCGTGCCTTCTCCTGCTAGCGGGCCTGGCCATGAGACGCAAACGGCAGATGGTACTTGTCGCCTTTGCCGGGGCTTTCGGGTTGGCCCTATGGGGTTGCGACCTGGGGTTCATCAACCTCTCCGCCAAGTACCGGTACGAGTTCAAGTTCACGGACCCGGCCCTCACTGCGTCGTTGGAGGATCCAACCGTCCCGTTGGTGCATCTCCAGAACGGCACAGGTACCGTATTCATCGACCGCTACCGAGCCGAGTTCTGGGAGTACATTCGCGATGCCGAGGACGTTATCGTCGACTCGGTGGCTGTAGCCCGGGAAGCCTCTGGCCAGGCGACGGTCAAGCTGGAAGCGATGCTGATCCAGGATGGGGCTCTTGACGAGGACGGCATCGAAAGCATGCTCAGGGCTTCTGGGGTTCTACGGGGACCGATCTCTGCCGTTCCAGAGGCAATCCGGGCAAGAATTCGGAGGTAGGGAACAACGGACGTCTCTATCCCCCACTCCGCGCATTGGGTGTGTGCGGAGTGGGGGATAGAGGAACCCCCAGGCCCTGGCCCCCAACCGTCCTTTGTGGATCACCTCGCTAGAGGTGATTTCTAAAGGATGTCAGTCCCCCTCCATGGCGTCCTTCACCGCCTTCTGACCCCACTTGAAAGCCTCTTCATTCATGGGGATCATGGCGCACTTGGAGGCGAGGGCCTGCTTGATCGCCTCCATGAAGGTCTCTGCGGGAAAGATGTTGGTGACCGCTTGAAGGGCTCCCATGGCCACAACGTTCTTGATCACCCGTCGCCCGATACTGGTGGCGATCTCGGTGAACGGGATCCCGACCACATTGATGTTTCCATTGGTGGAGGGCGGATCCTTGATCACCGAACTGTCATACACGATGGTCCCACCCTCAGCCACATCAGGCGCAAACTTCGTCAGGCTCGGCGCATTGAAGGCGATGAGTATGTGGGGCGTGGCCGAGGCGGGCGAGAGCACCTCCTCACGGGCGATATGGACATCAGCATAAGAGGTCCCACCCCGGGACTCTGGGCCGTAGGAAGGGATATGCGTTGAATCGAAGCCCTCGTTGATGGCCATTCTGGTGAGGAGCAGGGCCGCCGTTTGGGCGCCGTCACCACCAGCACCGGCCAGCTTAAGAGAGATGTCGTCTTTTGCGATGTGTTCCGGGAAGGCCGTGGAAAAGCGTTTCACCTCTTCTTCGGTCTTTTCCGTGATCAGACCCTTGATCTTTTCCACCTCGAAGGAGGGGAAAATGGGTTTGAACTCCAGTTCAGGAGTGATTTCCTCGGTGATGTCCTTCTGCACGCCCAGGGGGAAGACGGGAACCATGTTCTCTTCAACCCACTTCTCCGCCTCGAGAGGAGTGATCTTGAGATGGGTCGGGCATTCGGAGAGGACCTCCACGAAGGAGTACCCTTTGTTCTCCACCTGCAGTTGGACGGCCTTTTTGATGGCCTTTTTCGCCTTGACCCGCTGTTTCGCATTAAAAAGCGCCACACGCTCCACGTAGATCGGCCCGTCCATCTGGCCGATCATCTCCGCCATTTTAATGGGCAGCCCGGCGCTCCTCTTCCGACCCGTGGGTGTGGTGGTAGTCTGCTGGCCGATTAGACTCGTCGGCGCCATCTGGCCACCTGTCATTCCATAGATGGCGTTGTTGATGAAGATGACCGAGATCGGGAGCCCTACCTGGGCCGCGTGGAAGGTCTCGGCCAGGCCGATGGAAGCCAGATCCCCATCCCCCTGATAGGAGATGACGATCGATTCTGGGTTGGCGAGTTTGTGGCCAAGACCGACAACAGGAGCCCGACCATGGGCAGCCTGGGTGTTGCCTACGTCCATGTAGTAATAGAGGAAAACACTGCATCCCACCGGAGACACTGCCACAACCCGATCCTGGATCCCCAATTCGTCGATGGCTTCCCCAAGGTACTTATGGGCGAGGCCATGGCCGCAGCCGGCGCAGTAGTGAGTGGCGTGGCCTTTGAGGCCTTCTCCCTGGGCGTGACGCTCGAAGACATCGTAGAAAGACGAAACGCTCATTTGGCGACCTCCTCTCCAGCCAACACCGCATCCACAATCTCACCCGTCTGGGGAAGGATTCCCCCGAATCTCCGCACATGGTCGATGGGGGGGGGTGCCTCCCCAGCGTTGCTGAGGGCCAACCGCATCTCGTCTTCGAGCTGCCCGTTGCTAGCCTCCACTACCACAATCCTGCGGGTTTTTGGAAGAAGAGGTTTCAGGAGATCAATGGGGAAAGGCCAAACCGTCATGGGGCGGAACAGCCCGGCCTTGATTCCTTGGTCCCGAAGTTCCTGCACGGCCCCCTTCGCCATTCGAGAAGGAGTGGTCACGGCCACCACCAGAACCTCGGCGTCATCGGTGTAGAAGAGATCCGCCCGCTGTTCATTGGCCTTCATCTCTTCATACTTGGCATTGAGATGGATGTTGTGAGCTTCCAGCTCCAATTCTGAGAGGGCGATGGAGCAGATCAGGTTCCCCCTGTGATTGAGGTCCCCGTAGACCGCCCATTGGGGGATCCCCGGCTTCTTCATCTTCTCCGGAAGGTTTACCCGCCCCGTCATCTGGCCCAGGTAGCCATCCCCCAGAATCACCACCGGGTTCCGGTACTTGAAGGTCAGTTCGAAGGCCAACATGGTCAGGTCGAGCATTTCCTGAGGAGTGGAGGGGGCCAGAACGATGGCGTGGCTGTTCCCATGCCCCAGTCCCCTGCAGGCTAGTTTGATGTCGGATTGCTCTGGGGCGATGTTCCCAAGCCCAGGCCCTCCCCGCATCACGTTTACGAACACCCCCGGGACCTCCGCCCCTACCATGTAGGAAAACCCCTCCAACATCAGGCTGAATCCCGGTGAGGACGTGAAGGTCATGCATGGCAGACCCGCACCCCCGGTCCCGTACATCATGTTGACCGTGGCTACCTCACTCACTGCCTGGAAGAACACCCCGTCCATGAGAGGCTGGAGCTTCGCCATGAGCTCGGCCCCTTCCGTCGAGGGAGTGATGGGGTATCCATACACATGGCGGCAGCCGGATAGAATCGCACCTACCGCTGAGGCGTAGTTGCCCTTCAATACCAGGGGCTGGTCGTGGGCGAAATCGACCCAGGTATCGGGAATGTGCTCCGGTGAGGGAGCCTCCGTTTCCCGGGGACCGAAGAGGTCGGAGGGATCTTCGAGTTCGTAGTGGGCTTTATCGAAGACCTCCACCAATTCCTGGAAGGAGTGGACCCCCTCCAGAGCCTCGTTGTCGATTTCCGCTACATCAACGGACCTGGCGTGCAGCCCAAAAGGCTCCGGACACGCGTTGATACAGAGGCCGCAGCCTGAGCACTTTTCCAGATCGAGCTGGATGGGGCTCAAGCCGGTTTCCGGATTGATCTCCGTACCCTCTACGATGCACCCGAATTTGCAGGCTTCGATGCAACGGCCGCATCCCTTGCAGAACTCCCCAAAAAGGAACGGCTTCGGTCTGACCCTGCGCTTTGCGACTTTCGATTCCATACCCGCCCTCAACACTTTCTTCCTGCAGAAACGATCACTCCGGCGCCGGGGCAGAGGGGCACAACCTTGGGCTAATGTGTCCCAGAATTCCCCCGACCAGCTCTGGTCAGTCGGGTCAAAGTGTTGACAGCGCTGGAGTTAACGATGTTATGTGCGCCCTGAAGTCGCAAGAAGGATGCCGGGCCAAGTTTTCCGGATGAAACTTTTTTTGACCTTGCGGCGTAAACCTATCATTCCCAAGAACTGTAGGATGTCGTCCCCCTGATCAGGAGTGTTTCCATGAAGCGTACGTCCCTTTCCGTCCTCCTCCTTGCTCTTTTTCCCCTGGGCTCTCTTTCGGCCCAGGAGCACATGCATGATGAGCAGGAAGCCCATGAGCATATGGAAGGTCACAATGCCGCCGTCCAATCGGTGGCTCCCCTCCACGAAATGGTTAAAGGCTATCTCATTGCAGCGGCTGAACAGATGCCTGAGGAATTTTATGGGTACCAGCCCACCTCTGAGGTCCGAACCTTCGGACAAATCGTCGGCCATGTGGCCAACGCGGTCGGTATGTTTTGCGGAGCGGCCACCGGCGAGGGCGGGAGTCAGTCCGAAGATTTCGAAAAGCGTACTACCAAAGCAGGGCTGGTGGAAGCCATCACCCAGGGCTTCGCTCAGTGCGATGCGGCCTATTCCATGGACGATGCAAAAGCCATGGAGGAGGTTGAGTTTTTCGGACAAACTGGGACGCGCCTCTGGGTCCTGACCTTCAATGCCACTCACAACTGGGAGCACTACGGAAATCTGGTCACCTACATGAGGGCCAACGGCCAGGTGCCCCCGTCGAGCCAGATGGGGAACTAGCCAGACCAGGGAAAAGGGCGGGGATGGACCCACCGTCCCAGTGGAAAAACAACAGGAGTCGCACCAAAAAGGTGCGACTCCTGTTGTCGTGGGTAAGGCCCGGTGGCGGCGATCCCGATGCCTACCCCCGCATGGCTCCAGCCGCACCTATTCCTCTTTGTAGATCCAGCCCCCTATCAATGTGGCAAGTACCGTACTGATCAAGCCCATCCAGGCGAACTTCACCAACAGAACATCCGGGTAGATCCCTCCCATGTGGTAACCGATCAGGGAGAGGAGGTAGCCCCCGATGTACAGCCCCAGAGCGACCTTTATGGCGGTCATGGGGCCGGGTCCGAAGCGAGGTCTGGCAACCGCATAGAAGAAGACCAGGGTCAGGCCCAGGATCAGACTCACGGCAATAGCCAGGAACCATGTGGCTCCGGACATGTCCATGGTCAACCCGAGGGCCTGCATCGCAGCTTCCATCTCTTCCATATAGAACACGCTCCACAGACCTTCCAAGAGGAAGGTTGTGACGGCGGCAGCAAGGCCTCCCGCCAGCCAACGGCCAATGTTGATTCCACCCATAGTGCCTCCTTCTCTTCGGATCGGGCCCCCAAAATCAGGACCGAGCCTACCCCAGGGTTCAACACCCACGGGAGAAGCTGGTTGGTCTTTTTGGGAGGAATGAGTTCGATGTTCGAGGCCAAGCCCCCCGAACAAGTCGTGACCCTAGCTAAGCCCTGGAAGCGGAAACCTCAAGGTTTTCTTTGAGTTGGTGAGGTGAAATCTGAGCCAGCCCGGACCGGCCCCGGCGACCCTTGATCCCCTCCTAGTGTCTCTGCAGCGGATAGAGCCGGAGGTACTCCACTTCCAACTCATCTCGGAAGAGCCCAAGGAGGTAGTCCGGGCCAATCTCGAGAACCTCCAGGTCGGCCGGAAGGCTGGCCAGGCCGACGAGAGCACCACCCGGGCTGAAGATGTCGAAGACAGGAATGGGGTCTCCGGGGCCCCTGGATCTCTCTACCCAAAGGTATTCGTCCTTATCGGTGTGAAGGCCGGCAAAGGCAGGGAGGAAATCCGGAAGAGGCATCTCCTCGATCCCCTGCCGGATTTCCCGTATCTCAGCCTGATCCGTGGCTTCAGCCACCTCCTTTTGTACATGAGCCTCCACGAGGCCCCCCGTCACCGGAAGGAGATCTCGGTCCAGGCGGATCAGGCGGTTTAGCTGACCGTCCACTCCGTATCCCTGGATCTCCCAGCTATCCCCTGAACCGAAATACATTCGGTCCGGGTCCACAGCGGCCATGGCATATTTCCCGAAGGGGATAAGGAGAGCCGACATGGAGACCGCGCCCCCTGACTGACGAACCTTCATGAAGAACTCGGAGCCAGGAAACAGGCCGAAATCGGCGGCAAGTGCCCCTTCCAGGGTGCTGGACTGATAGGAGGTAGCCTGGCGCGTATATCCATCGGTGAGCTCCACCCCCGAATCGCTACTCCAGTGAAAGCCCCCTCCAAGAAGAACGGTCCCGTCGGAAAACAGCCCTTGTGGATAGGCCCCACCTCCGACCTCGTCCCCGATCCGGGCAGACCTGAGAAAACCGACGCCAGCTTGGACCAGGGAAATGCGTCGGAGTTGACTGTCCACGATGACGAGGGTGTCTGGACCTACGACTCCAGCCAAGACCGGTGCCTCGAATTCCCCTGGTCCTTCTCCCTTTCGGCCATGGCTCATAAGGAACTGGCCACTGTCATCGTAAATCCTCACCTCGCCGGATCCGGCGTTGACCACCACAAGGCGACCATCGTCCAACCGAGCCGCACCCTGGACCCGAAAGAGCTGATAGAGAGAGTCCCCTTCGAAGGAACCGATGCTCAGAAGGGGGGCGGGTCCCACAGCCCAGACTCCAACCCCCGGCTCCAACTCACCATGGTTCTCAACGATGGTTACCCCCGATGAGTCACGGGTTTCGGTTCGAAGCCCTGATGTGGAAGCAGGGGCACAGGCGACGGATCCGATGGAGATCACTGCCAAGGTCAGGAGGATTCCAGCCAGACCTAATATTCGTCTTTCCATGATTCTTCAACCCGAGAGGGGAGTCCGTTCCATTCATGCGTATGCATCTCTTTGACGACCGAACCGGTGATTCCGTTGGCCAGAGGAGTAGCCATGAGGAACATCAGGCCGTCCCATCCACCGTCATCAATCACCCCTACATCCGTTCCTCGAACCCCGGGGGGAGAGTCGTATCAGACCACCGACGGGGAGAATTGGGTGGGTGGGAGAAGGGGCGGGACCGCTTTTGGCCCCGCCCCTTCGATAGCCCGTTCCAGGTAGCCCACACCCGGAGGTGCCCTGAAAAGCCCCGTTCTTATCTCCTGAGAATGGTGCCGCTCCCACGGCTTTCCGGCTCAGGAACCAGGGTTCGCCGGGGAACGGTTATTCGGATCCATAGTCCATCGGCATTGATATAGATGGTTCGAGCGCCTTCCATCTCCGACACCATGACCGGGTCACCTCTGACCTCCACCTCCACCCCACTCATTGTCCCCGAATAGCGAAGAGGCATTCCCGCAGGAGCAGTGGCCACGCCGGTTGACCGCGGGGGAGCTGGCTCAGAAACAGGGGCCGGTTCGGAGACCCGAGTTGGACGTCGGGCTCTGGTCCGCTCTTCGGGTACAAGCCCCACCTTCACTTCCGCACCGGTTCTCTTCACAATGGTGAGTCCCACTCTTTCCCCAGCTCGGAGGCGAGTGAACGCCAACCCCCCAGCGTCGGTATCAAGAGCATTCCCGTCGATGGCCTTGATCAGATCTCCTCGCTGGATGCCCGCCCCGGACGCCGGCCCACCCGTATTCACCGCGGTCACCTCCAGGGGACCGGAAAAGAACCAAATATCCTCACCGGTTTCCTCATCCGTCCGAGTGCCACAGTTGGTGCAGGAGATACCGATTCCCAGGCTCCCGGCAGGTGAGGTGGTCTCGAGAATCCCGACCGGTGCCCTCCTGGGAACCGTGGTGCGACTGACCCCGCGACTCGAGGAGGTCCCGGTCGTGGCAGTGGGTCTTCGGGTTGGAGCCACTCGAACTCGGGGGGCCACAGCGATGCCGACGCTCCTTACCTCGTCCGGTGGAGTGGGCGGTGGTGGGACCCGGGATATCATTCCGGCGGGGTTAGGCGGATCCAGACACCCTTCTTCGACCCGAACCGACGCCTCCCGGGCCCGGCCGTCTCGCCGATACCGAAGCCTGATCCGCTCACCAGGCTCGAGGTTTGCGTACCGCTGACCACCCTCCTTTGTTGTGATCAGGAGCCCATCGATGGCCACCAGCAGATCTCCCGACTCCAAAATGCCGTCTGTCGGACCACCGGATTCCACCCCAAAGACCCTGGGTTCCGCGCTGAAGAACCACGACCGGCTGCTGCCGTCCTCCTTTATGGAGAGGGTACATTCTCCAACACAATCCAGCCCCGAGATTCCGATATCACCCTCCTCCAACCCGGCCGGGCAGGCGACGGCTTCACCCACCCTGACCTGGGCGGTTCCCGTCCCGGCCATGAGCAGGGAGAGCCCCAAACCAAGAGTCGCACCGCCCACTTTCGTCCACCTCGTCATCGTCTTCATCGTCCATACTCCTTCTTCCTTGTGACTTAAAACCACACCACGTTCCGGTCGTCTCCACCCCGCCCCTCTTCCCTGGCCTGCCGTTCCTCCAGAATCCGAAGAATCCGGAGGACGTCGGTATCTTCCGGACTCATCCTGGCCAACTCGTTGGTCGCTCCATAAAGGGCACCCAGTGCAACCTCCCTCCCCTGCCGAAGATCGACGCCCGCCAGAGAGGCGTTTTGGTCGGCGGGCACATCTCCCCGCCCGTCCGCCCCCAGTTGACCAAGGGCCGCCAGAGCTGACACGTAAGCTGATCCCGCTTCCTGGATCCGAAGAGCCAACTGGGCTGCATCCTGCTCCCGGACTTGGATGAAAGCTTCGGCTGTGGTCATGGATCCCATGCGCTGGCCGAGGACAACACCGGAGGCGAAAAGGACCAGCGAAGCGGCAAGGGAGGCCGCAGCCATCCAGGGTTTGAACCACCTGACCCCCACCCCCACAGTTGCTCTGGGCAGCTGCCCTTGGCTTGCCCCCAAAATCCCTTCATCCCTCAACGACTTCACGACCTGTTCTTCCAGGATTCGAGAGGGCTCCGCTTCCTTAGGAAGGCGCTGGAAAGCCATCTCCTCCTCCCGGGTCAGATCATTTTCATCCATCATTTCCCTCTTCCCCATCAAGCCGTTTCAAGGCCCGCGTTTAATAAGCGTCTCATTGCCTTCCGGGCGCCGTGGAGTTGACTCTTCGAAGTCCCATCGGTGATGCCGAGCTGGCTTCCAATTTCCTGATGAGTGAAGCCCTCCACGTCGTGCAGCACCAGCACGGTCCGAAAACCCGGGGGAAGGAGCTCGAGAGCCCGCTCCAGATCCAACCGTTTCCCCGGGTCAGGTACCGAGCCAGGGACTTCCCAATCCCACTCCCCCTGAACCTCGACCAGGGACCTCTTTTTCTTCCTGGCCAGCTCCCTGACCCGATTCAGCGCGATCCCGGTCAGCCAACTCCGAAGGGCCGACTTCCACCTGAATCCCTCCAGACCTCGGGCCGCCCGCATCCAAGTCTCCTGGATGACGTCTTCCGCTTCCTGGACATTTCCACCCACCAACCGAAGGACAAATTGGTAAACGGAGGGCGTATGCCGTCGGTAGAGAACTCGGAAGGCACCTTCGTCACCCTCCTGGACCACCAGGTCCCCAAGTTCTCGATCGCTGCGGTTCTCGGTCATGATCCTCGAGGGGAAGCAGGACGCGGCTTCATCTTCTTCTAATGATTGAGTGGTAGAAAAGGTCGGAAGGGTTGTATGAGGTCGGCATCGTCCGCCCACACATAGCCCGAGGGGCCTCGAAGATCTCCACCCCGAGGCCCCTCAGGCACAGTCAGACGGTCGGACCGGAGCCTAGTACCCGCCCATGCCATTCAACACATCCACCACCTGTACCAGGTATTCAAGTGGGGGCCGGTCAATGGTGTTCTGGCTCATGTACTTGAGCTGAAGGGTCCCTTCGGCATCGATGATCATGATGGTCGGGACATTCTGCTCAGCGTTGCTCCCACTCCAATCCGTGGTGAAATAGCCCAGGCCTTCGGATATGGTGCGGTCCGCATCCACGAGTATGGGAAACGGGATCGGCACCTCACCCTTTTTTTCCATATAGGTTTTTGGATAAATCTGCCTTTGCCGCTCCATCCGTGCCCGGCCGGCATCGTCCAGGCTTTCGAGATTCGGCGGGTTCTTTCCGTCTTCGATGTCCTGGAGGAGCTGGGGATAGGCATCGACCCACTCCCCGATCATTTCCTGACTGTAGGGAAGGACAAAGAGGATTTTCAGGTTCGCCCGGGCCTGCCACCCGGTTTGCTCCTCGTACTCCACCAACTCGGAATGCTGGTAAGGGCAAATGTGGCACCAGCTGTCCGGTTGGGAGAGCCCCCGAGGAAAGACGATCATCACGTTCTGCCCTCTCAACTCGGAGATGCTGATCTCACCCCCCTGGAAAACAGGAAGAGTGAAGTCCGGCATGGGGGATCCGACGGTGACAGGACGGAGGGACTGGGCATCGAGCGGGAAGAAAGACACGCAAAGGAGAAGGAGAAAGAAGGCCAGGGGCGTAAGGCGGCGAAGCATAGAACTCCTCCTGTTTCAGGGTTGCCGATATGGATCGAGAATAGGTGTTCCACCTGGACAACGAAACAGTGGACTCTCCGGCCTGTTTCTGCTGCGGAGGTTCAACCTACCGCATTTCGTCCCCCCCAGGGGACAGTTTTCTAGATTTTACAGACCATTTCAAGTCTTCCAAGCGAGTGAATATATGTCCTAATTCGATGTCATCCTTCAGGTTAGCGACCACGCCTCGGCCAGTGGCACGCCCACTGCATTAAGGGTTGTTGGACATGGGCCCCACGCCGGCCCTGTCCACCGCCGGGCGCACCGGCGGCAGAACCTCGCAGGAGAAAGGGGTGGACGATGAACAGGTACATGATGGGCATTGCGATGGCGCTTCTTCTAGTCGCCGGCGATTCCCTCGCTGCCCAGACCAGAGCCCGGGTCGAATACCGGAATGGACGGATCGACTTTGGCGTTGCCTTGGGAAGGCTCCCTGTCCGCGTCAGCCCTCACGGCCCGACGGCCCGAGGCTGGGTCGCCGCCGCTTGGGGACCTGTCCGGACCAGGGCGGCTTCCAATCCAAAAATTCGGTACCAGGGCACCCTAAAGGAGAAAGATCTTCGCCACCTCCTGGGTAAGGAGACCGTGAAAGACATCGAACGGCACGCCAAACGGATGGGCATTCGGGGAAAAACCAGGGGCCAGTGGTTCCAGGCCGACCGGAACACCACAGTCCTGGAGGTCACCGTGGATCGCATCCCCGTGGCGGAGATCTACGACTATCGCAGTGACGGATACCTGGATGAGATCTTTCTTACTGGTCCACCGAGCCGGGTACGGCATGGGGATTGGAGACCCATGTAAACCCGCCAGGTGGGTTGATGCCTAACGGGGAAGAAACCGCCCCGCCACCTTCGGGTGGCGGGGCGTTGTTTCTCCGGGCCCGCCGCAGGAGGGTGCCCTTTGCTTGAGGCACATCCTCACCCGCCGTATGTTGCCGGGGCCTTTTCCAGCCCTTCCGGATCAATAGAGATCCGAGCCTTCAGGGGGTTTTTGGGCGATCTGACACCAGAATGATGAACCGAGGGATGAACAGAATGAGCATCCGACCTGCCTCAATCCTGCTCGCCGTGCTGTCCCTGGGCCTGGCCTCACCCGCCGCAGCCCAGAATGGCCCCAGGCTGACCGAGGAGTGGCTCGATGGTTTTGAGTGGCGCTCCATCGGACCCGCCAACATGTCCGGGAGAGTCACCGACATCGAGGGGCTTCCGAGCCCGTCCAAGACGTTCTACGTCGCCGCAGCCGCGGGTGGCATCTGGAAGACCACCAACAACGGGACGACCTTCCAACCCCTTTTCCAGAACGAACGCGTCGTGGCCATGGGGGACCTGGCAATCGCACCAAGCGACAGCATGCAGATCTGGGCCGGCACGGGGGAGGAAGATTCCCGGAACTCCATTTCTCCGGGCGGCGGAATCTACAAATCCATGGACGGAGGCCAGACCTGGGAGCTCAAGGGCCTGGAAGCCACCGAACACATCGGTCGGATCGTCGTTCACCCCCAGAATCCTGATGTGGTCTGGGTGGCCGCGTTAGGGGCCCTCTGGAGATCGAACCCCGAGCGCGGACTCTACAAGACTACGGACGGGGGCGACACGTGGGAGTTGGTGAACTTCGTGAGCGACGAAGCAGGCTTTGTGGACGTGGCCATCCATCCCAAGGACCCCGACATCCTCTTCGCCACCAGCTGGGAGAGGGTGAGGGGACCCTACTATCTCCAGAGTGGAGGTCCGGGAAGTGCACTGTGGAAGAGCACGGACGGAGGAGACACTTGGGACAAGGTTGAGGGCGGGGGCATCCCGGAAACGGAACTGGGCCGCCTGACAGTGGCGTTTGCTCCCAGCTACCCCCAGGTCATGTACCTCATGGTGGAAGCTCCCCCCCTTGAAACTGAAGACGGGGGATCTGAGCCCCGATCAGGCCTCTACCGCTCCCAGGACGGCGGAGACACGTGGGAACAGATGAACACTTTCAACTCCCGGCCCTTCTATTACTCAGAGGTCCGGGTCGATCCGGTCGATCCTGACCGGGTTTACTTCTCCTCCCTCCGTTACACCACCGACGGCGGGCGGACCGCGGCAACCGCAGGGCAGGCGGTCCATGTAGACTACCACGCCATCTGGATCGATCCCTATGATCCAGAGCGGGTCGTGTTGGGCAACGACGGCGGCATCGCCGTGAGCTTCGATCAGGGCGGGAACTATACCTTTCCCAACACATTCTCCATCGGCCAGTTTTACGCAGTTAGCTACGACATGGATATGCCGTACCGCGTCTGCGGAGGCCTCCAGGACAACTACACCTGGTGTGGCCCCAGCCGGAAGGCCCGAGGGACCATCACCAACCACGACTGGTTCATGGTTAGTGGCGGCGATGGTTTTGTCACTCAGCAGGACCCCCGGAACCCCGACATCGTCTACTCCGAGTCCCAGGGCGGAAACATGGGCCGTTCCAACCTGGCCACCGGCGAACGACAGTCCTTTGGTCGTCCCAATTGGCGGGACTCGTACCGGGAGCTCCAGGACTCCATCGCCATGCTCTGGCCTGACAGCACACAACCCATGCCGAGCCAGCATGCAGCCAGAATCGGGGAGCTTCAGGCCCAGGCCAGCGCCGACTCGGCCAGCCTCCAACTCCGTTTCAACTGGAACACCCCGTTCTTCATCTCACCCCACGATCCTGATGTAGTGTATGCCGCAGCAAACCGGGTCCTGAAGTCCACAAACCAGGGGGATGACCTGATCCCCATCTCTCAGGACCTCTCCCGGCAGGATGAGGAGAAAATCCGAATCAGTACCACCACCACCGGGGGTATCACGGTAGACAACACGGGAGCTGAAACCTTCGCCACCATCGTTTCCCTTGCGGAGTCTTTCGTTCAGAAGGGTCTCCTCTATGCCGGGACCGACGACGGCAACCTGTGGGTGAGCGCCAGCGATGGAGACAGCTGGACTGATCTCACGGCACATCTGGATGGCCTGATTCCCGACGGCACCTATGTGAGCCGTATCGAGCCCTCCCACCATGACGCGGATCGGGTGTTTGTTTCTTTCGACAACCACCGCCGGGGAGACTTCACCCCCTACGTGGTGGTTTCGGATGACAGAGGCGAAAGCTTCCAGTCTATTGCTAGCGACCTCCCGACCGGGAAGCCGGATTTCGCCCACGTAGTTCGTGAGGATCCGGTGAATCCCAATCTCCTGTTTGTGGGCACGGACGTGGGCCTCTACGTATCCCTCGACAGGGGCGCATCTTGGGACCGCTTCATGAACGGCTTCCCAACCGTCCCGGTTCACGACCTCCAGATCCATCCGAGAGAAGGAGATTTGATCGCTGGGACCCATGGGCGATCAATCTGGATCGTGAACATCACCCCCCTCCAGCAGCTCGATGCATCGGTGATGGCGTCGGACGCGCATCTATTCGAACCGGCTCCGGCTTATCACTTCGGAACCCGGCCCACGGGAGGCCAGTTCACGGCCCAGGCCTACTTCCAGGCAGGGAGCCCTTCGTCGGCGGCCCAAATCCGATATTGGCTGGGTGAGGCCCCAGAGGGGGATGTTGAGATCATCATCCAGAATCCCGACGGCGACGAGCTCCAAAGCCTGACTGGAACAAAGCGGGTGGGCCTGAATACGGCGAACTGGAACATGCGGGGCCAGGGCACACCTCTGCCAAAATCCCCATCCGAAGTCCGGGATAGCATCGCCATCGATAAGCGGCTGACTTTTGTGGTGGACTCCATGGAAACAGCCGGATCAGACAGGGAAGAACTCGACGGCATCGCTGAGCAGCTCCGTCAACCGTCCAGTGCCGGTGGGTTCGGGGGCGGAGGTGGCGGGGGTGGCGTCCCAGGAGTGAGTGCCTTTGTTGAACGCCCGGCCGAGGGACGGCCCACAGGTGGAGCCGGAGGCCGGGGTGGCGGGGGTGGCCAGGCCTCCCTTCAGCAACAGATCACCCAATTGGTACGGGGCAACCAGGGCGGCCGTGGCCGACGCGGAGGCGGAGGGCTGTTCCCCTCCCGGTCCGAGCCAGGATCGGCCGTTGAGCCGGGAACCTACACCGTGATTCTGAAGGTCGGCGAGCAGACTTTCACCCAAACGCTTCATGTGGACCGGAGTCACAACGCTCCCTCCGGTTAGGAATCGGCCGAGGAAAGAGGCCGGGAGAAGCCACATAACAACACCGAGGGTCGTCCCTGTAGGGGCGGCCCTCTTCTTTCTGTTCCCAGGTCCAGCTCTTCTATCACGTGATCTTCACCATCGGCACTTCGCGCTTAACCTACCCTGGCCGGCCACTTTCCTCCCCGTTGCAGAGATCGATTAGCCCGGTTAAATACACGGATCTTCTTCGACCGCTTTTGACCAAAACAGCCAGGAGATGGACGATGTTCAGGAGGATCTCCACACTCGGTTTCGCCGCACTTTTCCTCACCCTTGCCGCATGTGGACCTCAGTACTCCGGTCCCCCGGCAGACCTGGTCGTCATGAACGCCAACGTGGTGACCATCGACAAAGACAACCCCAGGGCCGAGGCGGTGGCGGTCATCGGCGAGAAGATCATTGCCGTTACCTCCAATAGCGCCATCGAGGCTTATATCGGTGAAGGCACCGAGGTCGTGGATGCCCAAGGGAAGCTCATGATTCCCGGCTTTAACGACGCCCACGCCCACTACAGTGGTCTGGATACCGAGTACATCGAGCTCAGGTACATCACAGACAAGAACATCATCACCGAGAAGGTCAGGGAGCGGGTGGCCCAGGTCGAGCCTGGGGTCCTCATTCGGGGCGGCCATTGGGAGCACGAGATGTTCGATGACAAGGAGTGGCCAACTAAGGAACTCCTGGACGAAGTGGCGCCGAACAATCCGGTCGCTCTGAGCCGGACAGATGGCCACTCAAGCCTGGTGAACAGCTATGTCCTCCGGGCCTCCGGAATCACCAATGAAACCCCGGACCCCTTTGGTGGAGAAATCCAGAGGGATCCCGTGACGGGTGAAGCCACAGGGATTTTCAAGGAACAGGCCAGAGGCCTTCTTGAATACGGGGCTGTGCAAGTCGAGCGGACCCCTGAGGAACGGGCTGAGCTGAGGGCCGAGGGGTGGGACGCCATGCTGGAGTTCACCCGGAAATTGGGAATCACCAGCATCCAACACGCCGGTGGAGGCAACGGAGAGATGTACCAGCGTATGATGGATGAAGGGAAACTCACCGTCCGGGTGGATATCGATGGCCGCCTCACCGCCGACCCGGACCAGCTGGATCGGTTCGAAGCGCTCAGGGATCAGTTCCCCCATGGCGGCGATTGGATCCGGTTCGGGTACATCAAGGGATTCATCGACGGGACGCTTGGTTCCGGCACCGCCCTCTTCTTCGAGCCCTTCGAAGACGAACCCGACAAGTCTGGGCTCCCCATGATGCCCTACGAGGAATTTGAGGAGAAAATCGTGGCCGCCGACGCCCGAGGGTTCCAGGTAGGAATCCACGCCATCGGCACAAAAGCCAACAACTGGACCCTCAACGCTTATGAGAAGGCCCAGGAAGTGAATGGCGTCAGGGAAAGCAGGCACCGGAGCGAACATGCCCAGGTTCTTATCGACGAGGACATCCCCCGGTTCGCCAGTTTGGGCGTGGTGGCCTCGATGCAGCCCACCCACTGCATCACCGACAAACGGTTCGCAGAAAAGCGCATCGGCCTGGAGCGGAGCAAGGGCGCCTACGCCTGGAGGCGGCTACTGGACGCCGGCGTAAAGATCGCTTTCGGTACGGATTACTCGGTTGAGCCACTTCCCCCCCTCGAGGGCATCTACGCCGCCGTGACCCGGAAGGACCGCATGGGCGAAGAGGGTGACGGATGGTTCCCTGATCAGAAGCTCTCCGCCGAGGAGTCAATCGAGCTCTACACCCTGGGCTCCGCCTATGCTCAGTTCATGGAAGACCGAAAGGGCATGATCAAAGAGGGGTACCTGGCGGACTTCGCCATCTTCGATCGGGATTTCATGACGGGTCCTGAAGAGGAGATCATGGACGCGTTGGTGGACTACACCATCGTGGGTGGGAAGGTAGTCTACACCAGATAGGCCAGTCCTTCGCGAGGTAGGCATGAAAAGACGCGAGTTCCTTCTTGGCACCCTTGGTGCGACGGCTCTCCTGTCGCAGCAAGGGTGTCTAGCAGAGTTCCTGGCTCCAAGGAAAACCGGTTTTCTCTACTCGGACCTTTTCCTCGATCATGACCCGGGGGATGGACATGCGGAGAGCCCAGCCCGGCTCACAGCAATCCGTGACCGAGTCAACGGGGACCCTGGCGTCGGGCCACTTCTTCCTGTTCCCAACCGGGAAGCCACACCCGAAACGGTGGGGCTGGTCCACACCCCCGACTACATCGAGCTGGTCCGAAGCGAATGCGAGGCTGGGGTTCGACGCCTCTCTACCGGGGACACCAACATCTCGCCAGCCAGCTACCAGGTAGCGCTGGCCGGGGTGGGAGGAGTGGTTTCGGCAGTGGATCAGGTCATGAATGGGAAAGCCAAGAACGCCTTCTGCGCCCTTCGGCCCCCTGGCCACCATGCCTCGGCAGAACGTGGGATGGGTTTCTGCATTTTTAACAATGTGGCCATCGCAGCCCGATATGCTCAGAAGACCTACGGCATCGAACGGGTTCTCATCGCCGACTGGGATGTCCACCACGGGAACGGAACCCAGGACACTTTCTATGAGGACGGGTCGGTGTTTTTCATGAGCACTCACCAGAGCCCTCTCTATCCAAACACTGGAAGTGTGGAGGAAACTGGAGAGGGGAGTGGGCTGGGGTTCACAATGAACCGTCCTTTCGCCCCCGGCGCCGGAAACGAAGAAATCGTTGGGGCTTTCCGAAACGATCTGCTCCCGGCGGCCAGGGAATTCCAACCCGAGCTGACCCTTATTTCCGCCGGTTTCGATTCCAGGACTGAGGATCCCCTGGGGGGCTTCGAGGTGACCGACGACGGGTTCCGGGAACTCACCCGGATCATGATGGAAATCGCCGAAGTTGCTGGTGGTGGGAAGCTCTTATCCGTCCTGGAGGGAGGCTACAACCCCCCGGGGCTCGCTACCGCGGTAGCTGCCCATGTGGACGAGTTGATGATGGCCTGACCTTTAGTAAGCCAGCCCGTTAGTACGCCAATCCGTACGCCTCTCGCCTGGGGTCGCTACCCACCGCCAACGCGCCCGTTTCCGGATCCACATAAATCATCTGGGCTCCCCCGAAGGTGGCGGTCCATCCCGAAATCACCGTCAGGATATGGCCTCGTCCCTCGAGATCTCGAATCACCTCGGCTGGAATCCGATCTTCGATGGATACTTCCAGACCGGGATAACTCCGGAATCGCGGAGCTTCGATCGCCTCCTGGGGGGTCATTCCGAAAAGGAGGAGATTGTTGATAATCTGGGTCAGTGATTGGACCTGACCGTCCCCCCCGGGGGTCCCCAGTGTGAAGGCCAGATCGTCACCCCGGAGCGCCATGAGGGGGGTGAGCGTGTGATAGGGTCGCTTTCCAGGGGCCACGATGTTGGGGTGATCCTGATCAAGGGAGAAGAGGGCTCCCCGGTTCTGAAGGACCACACCGCTCTCCGGTTCGAGAATCCCTGATCCGAACGTATTAAAGAGACTCTGGATCCAGCTTACGCCATTCCCCCACTGATCCACGGCAGTCAGATAGACCGTGTCCCCAGAGTCATCGAGATCGTCTGGGCCGGGCCCGGTGCCGCCAGGCGAGGGAGAGTAGGGCACGCCGGTTTCCACAACCGAGTCGGCCCTGGCCGGATCCACTAAACCCGCCCTATTCGCCAGGTACTCTCCATCCAGCAATTGCCCAAGAGGGATCTCAACGAACTCCGGGTCCGTCACCCATTGGTTCCGGTCGGCAAACGCCAACTTCTTCAGTTCGATGAGAGTGTGGAGGTAGTCGGCGCTCGCCGGGTTTTGGGCACCCAGTCCGTGCTCTGCCGCCATGGTCAGCAACTG
>RCNC010001243.1_pt1 | contig 25808 bp, 13 predicted proteins | sample 2041301 | NCBI WGS metagenome assembly RCNC01 (sample SAMN09708231, study PRJNA481090) | Marine sediment metagenome, whole genome shotgun sequencing project. | biome: marine sediment; feature: ocean; material: sediment; isolation source: Sewage treatment plant 13A marine sediment (STP13A) ... | reverse complement strand
CCCGGGTCCGTTTCCGTGAATTCGGTGATTCCGGGCTGCGTTTCGAGTTGCTGGCCTGGATCGAGGAGCCGGTGTTTCGGGGCCGGGTGCTTGACGCGCTGAACACTCGGGTCTACAAGGCGTTCAATGAGGCCGGTATCGAAATCCCCTACAGCAAGCTCGATCTCTATCTCAAGGAAATGCCGGGAAGCGGTTCCACAACTTCATCTGAGGACCGATAGCGTCGTTGCCGGCTTCCTCGGAATGCTCGCATACCAGCGGAGTATTTTGCGTGTCCTCGTCAGCCGGCGCCTCGCTCTCGAACCACAGATGGGGTTCTGAAACCACTTCATACTCAGGACTGCAACGGTCACCCTTTTCCCCTGTCCAAACAACACTCCTCTTGACCTATATTTATGTCAGGTAAGGGGGGAATGGTTTCCGGGTAATCCGGCCATATCCCTCAGCTTGCTGCCAGCTATCCCTGTTTCTCGTCAAAGCCATCGCTTTCCGGACACAGTGGGACGGCGGGCCCCGTTGCACGATCGCACGTTTTAATCATCACAATTCTAGGAGGTCTCGAGATCCATGGACCTGATGAAACACCGAGTATTGGTGAAGCTATTGCTGGTCGGTCTGCTCTGTGTCGGCTTCCCCGCTCTGGCCGCGGCCCAGTCAACCCTGGACTGGCCCACCGGCGAGTTCCGCGCGTCCGAACTGGACAGCGGTGTGCTGGCCAACCGGGGCCTCCAGCCGGAGATCGCCTACGAGGAACTGGTCACGGTGAAGGATGCTGCCTGGATGCGGATCTACTTCGGCAAGGTCAAGCTGGAAGAGGGCAGCCTGATCCGGATGACCTCGCTGTTCGACGGCGAGGTGCAGGAACTGGACGCCGACGCCCTGGCCATGTGGAACAACACCTCGGCCTACTTCAACGGCGACCAGGTCTATCTCGAGCTGCTCGTCTGGCCCGGGACCGCGCGCAACCGGGTGGTGATCGACCGGGTGTCGGTGCACATCCCCGATGTGACCCGCGGTCCCTGCGCCGATGACGACTGCGGCATCTGCGGCGCCGACAACCGCACGCTCTCCAGCGAGTTGTGGTGCGCGCGGATCGTGCCGGTGGGCTGTACCGGATCCATCGTTTCCACCGACAGCTGTGTCGTCTCCGCCGGCCACTGCGCCGACGGCAGCTACGACGACACGCTGCAGTTCAACGTGCCCGCCTCGTCTTCCAGCTGCTACACCTACAACCCGCCGGTGGCCGACCAGTTCCCGGTCACCGCGCACCAGTTCGTCAACGGCGGCGTGGGCGCCGACTGGGCGGTGATGACGGTGGGCACCAACAATCTCGGCCAGACGCCCTATGAGCGCTATGGCGAAATGCGGCCCATCGCCACCGCCCTGGCCGGCTCGGGCGACCCCTGCGACAACTGGGGCTACGGCGTGGACAACAGCGACCCCACCCGCAGCCAGGTGCAGCAGACCCACAGCGGCGACATCCTTTCCCGCACCAGCACCTATTACGCCTTCGACCTTGACATGACCTACGGCAACTCCGGCTCGGCGCTGCTGAAGAACGACGAGATCATCGGCATCATCACCCACTGTTCCTTCTCCTGCGAGAATTACGCCACCAGGATAGACCTCTCGGCCTTCGAGGCGGCCCGTGATTCGCTCTGCGGCGGGGGCGGCGGCGGGTACTGTTCGGCCAATTCCAACAGCTCCGACTACGAGTACATCGAACGGGTGCAAATGGGCACCATCGATAACAGCAGCGGCGCCTCCGGCTACAGTGACTACACCGGCCAGTCCACCGACATGAATATCGGCAGCGGCTATCTGACCACCATCACCCTCAACACGACCTACGCCACCGACATCGGCGGAATGTGGATCGACTGGAACCAGGACGAGGACTTTGACGATGCCGGCGAGACCATCACCACCAGCTGGATCGGCGTTGGACCCTACACGGTTACCGTCACGCCTCCCGCCGGGGCCACGCCGGGAGCCACCCGGATGCGCGTGCGGATCATGGACGGCGAGTTCGACCCGACCCCCTTTGCCTGTGGATCAACCAGCTACGGCGAGGTCGAGGACTACACCATCACGGTGACCAGCGGCGGCGGTGACACCACGCCGCCGACGCCGAACCCGATGCAGTGGACCACCGTGCCGTACGCCACCGGCACCACGTCGCTCTCCATGCAGTGCGTCACTGCCACCGACGCCGCGTCACCGCCGGTGCAGTACCGCTTCAACTCGAGCTTCAACGGCAACAGCGCCTGGCAGACCTCGCGCACCTTCTCCCAGGGCGGTCTGGCCGTCAACACCAGTTATTCCTACCAGGTCCAGGCCCGGGACAGCGCGGCCACGCCCAACGAGACTGGCTGGAGCAGCTCGGCATCGGCCTACACCCTGGCCAACACACCCGCGGCCCCGACGGTGAACGGCCCCACCACCTCCACGCTGAACGTCAACGTCAACGCCAACGGTAATCCCTCGGGCACGGTGTTCGCCATCCAGTGCTCCGCCACCAGTGACAGCTCCTGGCTCAACCGATTTGTCGATGCGGCCGGCAATCCCAGCGCTTCCGCGGTCTGGCGCACCGACGCCGCCTGGGGCACCGTGACCGCCCAGGGCCTGACCGCCGGTGTCCAGTACTGCTTCCGGGTCAAGGCCCGCAACGGCGACAACATCGAGACGTCGTACGGATCGGCGGCCTGTGCCACCACGTCCAGCGACATCACCGACACGGTGAGCGCCACCATGGCCTGCGTGCCGGACAACGGGGTGCTGCCGTTTACCACCACCATGTATGTCACCCTGGAAAACCTGTACAGCGGGTTCACCAGGACCATCTCGGGCCGGATCAATATCAACCTCGCCGGCGGACTTGCCATCGGGGGTTGGCGTGCGGGGTATACCAACATTCCGGCCGGGGGCGTCTTCAACACCTCCTGGAATACCAGCCTGCCGGCCCTCGGTTCGCTGGCGGGCACCAACATCTTCACCCTGCTGGCCATGGACATCACGGCCAGCCCGTACAACCAGCCGCCCTACCCGCCGGCCGGTGACACCGACAGTTCGGCCTGCTACATCGTGGGCACCATGAACTGATCTGTTCGATATCCGCGGGAGAGGCTGGCCTCTCCCGCGGATTTACCTCGCCACACCTGTTGAAAATTCCCCGGCCGGCATCCGCCTCGCGTCGTGATCCATTTTCCGGCAGCCGAGGCCGCTGGTGCTTCGGTCCGGGGGTCACCGATCCGGATTTGCGGCGGTGGGTGGTGACCTGCGATAATCCGGTGGACAGCAGCTTCATGACCGGCTGCTCCAATGCGGATAGCGCAGGGAGGCAGGAATGAACAGATGGATCGTTTTGACGACGGCCGTGCTGATTTTTGCCATCGCGTCGGTTCCGGTGGCGGCCGAGGACCTGGTAGTCTTCACCGCCCACCAGAGCTTTGATTCCCGGATCTACGTCCTGCGTCCCGACGGTTCCGTCCGCGACATGTATGAGGCGTTCAACTTCTACGCCGCGGATGTGGAAGTGGTGGACGGGGAAGTCTATGTGGTGGAGGCCTTTCAGCCCAAGGTGGTCCGGCTCGATATCGACACCGGTCAGCGCACACCGCTGATCACCGACATCTCGCTGATCGTCTTCTACGACGTGGCCTGCGACGGCACCTGGTTCTACATCAAGGAGTGGGATTTCCGGCGCTACGACCTGGAGGGCGACTACGACTCCATGGCCTCCTTTGACGGCGATGTCTTCGGCAGCACCTGGGACGGTGAGTATCTCTGGACCCTTGACGGCGAGACCATGCGCTGCTGGGACGTGTCCGGCTGGCCCGCCTTAACCGAGCTGGCGGACCGGGCCTTTGCCCCGCCCACCGAGCGCTGCCGCGGGCTCAGCTTCGACGGTGAGCATTTCTGGACCGCCGAATCGGGCGAGCCGGTGGGCCACATCTACAGCTTTGACTACCAGGGGCAGGTGGTGAGCCAGATGGCCGCGCCGGCCTTCAGTGGTTGGGGGGCCTGCCCGGTGTCGGTGGAGCGGGCGGCGGTGGTGGCCGGGCCGGGGCCGGCCGCCGGTAACCCGCCGGATGTGCGGGTCTTTCCGGCGGAACCCGGCGCTGGTTGGGACTACCAGTTCACGGCCTACGGCTCTCCACAATACGGGGTCAATGTCACCTGTGGCGATGTGGACGGCGGCCGGGACGAGATCCTCACCGGGCCCGGTCCGGGGGCGATCTACGGGCCCCACGTCCGGGGCTTCGCCATGGACGGCACGCCGCTGCCCGGGTTGAGCTTTCTCGCGTACGGGACGAACAAGTTCGGTGTCAATGTGGCGGCCGGCGACCTGGACGGGGACGGGTTCGACGAGATCGTCACCGGTGCCGGACCGGGCGCCGTCTTCGGACCGCACCTGCGCGCATTTGACTATGACGGCACCGCGGCGGTGACCGCGCTGGCGGGGGTCAACCTGATGGCTTACGGCACCTTGAAGTGGGGGGTCAACGTGGCGGCGGGCGACCTGGACGGGGACGGGTTTGACGAGATCGTCACCGCCCCGGGGCCGGGAAGCGTCTTCGGTCCCCACGTCAGGGGCTGGAACGTGGACGGCGGCACGGCATCGGCCATGGCGGCGGTGAATTTCATGGCCTACGGGTCGAACCACTTTGGTGCGGTGGTCAGCTGCGGGGATATCGACGGTGACGGGATGGACGAGATCGTCACCGCGCCGGGACCCTCCCCGGCATTCCCGCTCCACGTCCGTGGCTGGAACCACGACGGTACGGGGCTGGCTCCCTTGCCCGGCTGCACCTTTTTTGCCTGGCCGCCCGACGAGGCGGCATACGGGGCGCGGATCTTTGCCGGCACCGACCTGGACGGTGACAGCCGGGCGGAGATCCTGGTGGGCTGCGGCCCGGACCCGTCCCGGGACACGAGGGTTCGGGTTTTTGACTACAACGGCGGCGCGGTGACCATCCTCTACGCGCTGCGCGCTTTCCCGCCGTACGTCACCCACGGGGTCAACGTGGCGGGTGGGATATTCTGAGGGGAGAGGTATGGCATCGCGGTCGACGGAACTGTTGAAGAACCTGGCCCTGCTCTGTGTCACGCTGCTGCTCTGCTTCCTCGCCCTGGAGGTGGTGCTGAATTACCTCGAAACCCGCCGGCCGGGCGCGGGGAAGACACTCCAGGAGGCGCTGGAGGAGTCGGAACGGGCCATGCCCGACGGCGGCACCCACGTGCACAGTGTCAAGGGCCTGATCCGTTCGTCGGAGGTGCCCGGATTGATTTTCGAGCTCAAACCGGACCTCGAGGCGCTGTTCAAGGGAGAGCAGGTACGGATCAACAGCCATGGGTACCGCGATGTGGAGCGGGCACTGGAGAAACCGGCCGGCACCTGGCGTATCGCCGTTCTGGGCGATTCAGTGGCCTTTGGCTGGGGCGTTTCTCAGGAGCAGGTTTTCACCCGGGTGATGGAGGAACGACTCAACCAGCGGCCGGACGGCCGGACCTACGAGGTGCTCAATTTCGGTGTCCCGGCTTACAACACCGCCCAGGAGGTGATCGACTTTGCCGCCCGTGGTCTGGCCTACGACCCCGACGTGGTGCTGCTCATCGTGGTCAACAATGACTTCGAAATCTCCAACTTTGTTGACGCCACCACCGAGGAGGACCAGGGGCTGGCCACCTTCCGCTTCCTCCGGGGAAAGACCGAGCACCTGCGGAAGGCCTGGGGCGGTGTGGGCCGGGCCATTCGTGAGCTGGAAAAACTGCGGGAGATCACCGAGCCCCGCGGTATCCCGGTGCTGGGCATCTACTTCGTGGGCCGGGTGAGTGCCGACCACGGGAAGCACCCCCGCCAACCCATGGACACCGATCTGGCCCGGGCCTTTGCCGAGAACGGGTTTATCTACCTCGACTACTACCATGAGATGCGGCAGCGGATGGCGCACCGCACCGACGAAGAGAGCACCGACTACTGGGTGATCAAGGATAAGGACAGCCACCCCAATAACGCGGGGCACGAGTTTATCGCCGGGGTCTTTCTGCGCGGCATGCGCCGGGCCGGTATCCTCCAGGAGCAGTGGTTGGAGGAGCGGTCCCCCCACACCGCAGATGAGGAGTCGCCGTGATCCGTATTTCCGTCCCTGCCGTGCTCCTGGCCGTGGCTCTGCTCTGCGCCAGCGGTTGCCCGGCGCCCGAGCCCAGCCCCCCGGAATCTTTCCCCACGGTGAGCCTGGCCGACCAACTGGACCCGGACACTCCCCCCGGCCCCTGGCGCCCGGTGGCCCTCCCCGGCATCGACCCGGCCTGGTTTGCCCGGGCCGAAGGCCTGGTGGTGATCCGGGACGGTGCCCAACGGCCGGCCACCGAACTGGCCGACGAAAGCCCGGAGTCCATTCGCGCCCTGATCCGCAGCGGCGCGCTGATCCAGACCGGGGAGCTCTCCACACTCAGCCTGCCGGTGGATCTGCAGGAAGGACAGTGGGTGTCTCGCAGTCTCCGGTATCCCGGAGTAAAAAAGGGCCATACCGGACCGTGGGATATTCAGGGCGTAACGGTCCGTCTGCTCAGCGACGGTGAGGAGGGGGCGGCGGCCGGCATTCTGAGACAGTACAGAGAAAATGGCCGGTGGCCGATGAGCGGCCCGTACAGCAAGACCGCCCAGGGGGGCTCCCGGGTTCCTCCGGGTGGGAAGGACCGGATCGAGATCGTTCACCGGATGAAGCCGGGCACGCCCCTCAAGCTCCTCTCCATCGACATCCTGGTGGTTGATGCGGATGCGGAGCCGCGGGACCGGGAGCGGGCCCGTTTTTTCATCGATAGTGGTGGAGGCGATTCAACCCTGCTCTTCCACGGCGCTGCCTTTCACCGGCTGGTGCGGGTTTCCCGCTTTGGCATGACCGCCCGCTGCTCGGTGCTCTCCCCGGGGGATGCGTTGGAATTCGATCTGGCCGCGGTGGGGGAGGGAGGCCGTCTGGCCTTTCACTCACTGCGGCCCCCCGGCGATAAGGGGCTGGATGCCTGGCTCAACCTGGAACAGGAGGTCGACGGCGCCTGGACCAGGGTCAAATACTGGCGCAAGGAGGAACTGCCGGCAGGGGAGTGGGCTTTCCTCACCGCCGATCTGTCCCCACCGTCTGGAGGAGCCGGCCGGATCCGTCTGACCCATGCCGGGTACCAAGGGGCCATCGGCATCGCCGAACCGGTGATCCTGCCGGCCGCCGGTAGCCCGCCCGACATGCCGAACCTGGTGCTGGTGACGCTGGACACCCTGCGTGCCGACCGCCTGGGCTGTTACGGTTATGGTGCGCGGGCCACCTCGGAGCGGCTGGACCGCACCATGGCGGACTGGGGTTTCGCGCTCTTCCGCCGCGCCTGGTCGGCCTCGCCCTGGACCGTGCCGGCCACCGCCAAGTTCATGGCCTCCCGCTATCTCGATTTTCACGGTGTTCGCCGGATCCCGCAGTCCACCACCATGCTGGCCGAGTTCCTGCGGGGCAAGGGGTATTACTGCGCCGCCTTCACCGGGGGCGGTATGGTGGCGGTGCCCGGGATGGAGCAGGGCTTTCACCAGTATCGCTGGAGCAGCGGTTTCGGCAAGGTGGAGGGTTCCTTTCCCCAGGCCGGCCAGTGGCTCCGGCAGTGGGACGGCGGCCCCTTCTTCCTCTTTGTCCACACCTACGAGACCCACCGGCCCTACACGCGGGATACCTTCTGTCGCGATCTCCCCCGGGGCCGTCTGGGAGACCTCAGTGCCGGAGAGCCGCTGCTCAACCGCCAGGCCAATACCGGAACCCGGCTCACCACCGAGGAGCAGGCTTACGTCCAGGCGGCCTATGACAGCGGGGTCTACCATGCCACCCAGGCCACCGCCGACCTGTTGGACACCCTGGACCAGACCGGGCAGCGCCGCCGGACGGTGGTGGTAATTCTCAGTGATCACGGGGAGGAGTTGTGGGACCGGCACCAGCTTTTCGGGGCCCACGGTCACTCGCTGCACGAGGAAATGCTGGCGGTGCCCCTGATCATCCACAGCCCGGAGACCGCCGGCCGGGGCCTGATGGTGGTGGAGGATCCCGTGAGCACCGTGGATCTGGCGCCCACGGTGGCCGACCTGCTGGGGGTGCCCTGGGAGAGCGGGGCGGACGGGGTGAGCCTGCGGCCGCTGCTCACCGGCGGCGTGATCACCCGGACCATCCCCATCCTCGCCGACCTGCAGCGGACGCCGCTCCATCCGGAGATTGTCCCCCAGGCCTGTGTCATCGAGGATGGCGTGAAGTATATCGAGCCCCTGCCCGGCGCCGCGGCGGTGGGGGAAGGCCCGCTGTCCGGCGTGGTGCCGCCGGCCGTACCCGGGCTCTTCCGGCTCTCCGCCGACCCGGCCGAATGGGATAACCTGGCGGCCGCCGACCCTGTCCTGGCCACCCGGATGCGGGACCTGCTCCGCCGGGCCATGTCCGCTGCCATCCAGCCGGAAATCGGCCCGGGCGCCGGTGAAGCGCAGGAGGGCACGCCGCTCTCCGGTGAACTGGAAGAGCAGCTCCAGGCGTTGGGATACTTGGCCCGGGAATCTCATGGCCCTTCTGCTGCGGGGCCGGATACACCATAGCCCTCGGCACTTTCTTGAATTCGCTCGGTCGACGTAGCCTCCGGCTACGCCTTCCGTCGCTCATTCATCGAAAGCACCGAGGGCTATGGCGTCTTTGGCACCTCGCGACGAAGTTCCATGAGGTTCCCGGGCCGGTCGACTGATCTGCTCCATCTATCCACCACTCGGATAACTATTCGACGGCAGGCCCCACCTGCGTTACAATGACCGCATTACCATTGGAAGTTTTACGGTAGTGTTTTTCAGGGTCGGACCGCCATGAACAGGGCACAGGTCATCGATGAACAGGTGTTGAACGTATCGCGTTCCTTTGCCTTTGTCATCGACCGGCTCCCCGAACCCCTGCGGCACGAGGTCCAGGTGGCCTACCTTCTCTTCCGCCTCGGCGACAACATCGAAGACACCTCCTCCCTGGAATTCGATGAAAAACAGCATCTTCTGGACCAGTTGCTCCACTGTTTCAGGAGCGGAGCCTCCTTCGAGCAGGAACTGGACCACCACGACGTCTCCGGATGGCAGGCGCTCACCGAGGGCGAACGGGGCCTCTTCGGCCACAGTGACCAGGTGATTGCCGAGTTTGCCGCTCTCACCGACGATGCCCGGTCGGCCCTGCTGGACCAGGCGGAGAACATGTTCCACGGCATGGCCCGCTACCAGACCCGCCGGGCGGTGGACGGCTACGTGGTCCTGGAGGACGAGAAGGATCTGGACGAATACTGTTACTACGTGGCCGGCACGGTGGGTGACTATTTGACCCACCGTTTTCTGGCCCGGATGGACGGCATCTCCGACGCGCGGCGCGGGCGGATCCTGGCCAACGGCCGCCACCTGGCGCTGGTGCTGCAGACCACCAACATCCTCCGCGATGTCCGGGATGACCACGCCCACGGCCACATCTTTTACCCGCGCAGCCTTTTTGACTGTTTCGACGCCCGCAAGCTGGTCTCACCGGAGATGACGGAGCAGGTGCTGCTGGCCGGGGTGCGAATGATCCGCTGGCTGATGCCGGCCATCCGCGGCGCCGGCGAATATATCCTCGCCCTGCCCGCCGGTGAGCGGCGGATCCGCTCCTTCTGCATCATCCCCTACGTGATGGCCTTGAAAACGATCATGCTCTGTCTCGGCAACGAGGCTTTACTATCCCACCAGTCGGTGAAGATGAACCGGCGCGGCGTGATGCGGACGCAATACTTCAGCCGCCTCTTCGCCCCGCTGCAGTCGCCGCTGCGCTGGTGGTTGTCGCAATTCTGGATGCGTCTCGAGTCACGTCTCGACGTGCTCGGAGGTTAGGAACGGGGGGACCCGGGAGGAAATCGATGCCGGAAAAGATCTGTTCGAAACGAGAGCGTATTTTCAACCTGCCCAACTGGGCGCGGGTCTGGCTGCTGGGCTGGGGAATGGCCAGCGGCTTCCTGTCGCTGGTCTGGTTGATCCTGCGCAGCGGGGCCAAACCGAGCCGCTTCACCTACCCCTGCCAGCAGGTGGCCTTCTCCGCCGCCTGGATCGCCTTTGGCGGTCCGCTGGTGGCCACCCTGGTCACCGCCCGGCGACGGCTGTCGGCCGGCCTGCGCACTCCGGTGGGCGCTGCCGTCTGTGCCGCCGGTCTGCTGGCCACCGCCGGCTTCTGGGCCTACGCGGTGAGCGTGCCCGACTACCGCGGGCCGGAGGTGGTGCCGCCCCGGGGCTACACCGCCGAGTTGTTTCAGGTCACCGACTGCCCCCAGGACCTGGTGGGCGACCGCTTCCCCGGCCTCGACACGATGATGGGCCTGATGGGCGAGAACGGGCTGAAGTTTCACCAGTCGGCCACGGTGAGCGGCACCTCGGGCCCCGACGGGATCATCGCCGCCGATGACGTGGTGGTGATCAAGATCAATTACCAGTGGCCCCAGCGGGGCGGCTCCAACGTCGACGTGCTCACCGGAGTGATGCGCTGGATCATCGACCACCCGGACACCTTCACCGGCGAGATCATCGTCTGCGAGAACTCGCAGTTCAATTCCATCAACGGCTTTGACCGGTCGACGAACAACGCCGAGGTCCACGAATATTCACCTCACGACGCGGTGGTCCACTTCGCCGGCCTGGGCTACGATGTCTCGCACTTCGACTGGACCGTCCACCGCTATACCTCGGTGGACGAGTTCAGCGACGGGGACTTTGACGACGGCTACATCGTCTATGACCAGCACCCCGATTTCAGCGGCCGCATCTCCTATCCCAAGTTCACTAGTGATTTCGGCACCCGGGTCAGCCTCAAACACGGCATCTGGGACAACCCCTCCTCCAGTTACGACCGCGACAAGCTGAAGTTCATCAATCTGCCGGTGCTCAAGTCACACGCCGCCACCTACGGCGCCACGGTCTGTGTCAAGCATTACATGGGCGTGGTCACGAGGGAGCTGAGCACCAATTCCCACAGCCGGATCGGCAACGGCCTGCTCGGCGACCTGCAGGCCGAAATCCAGATGGCCGACCTGAACCTCCTCGACTGCATCTGGATCAACGCCAACCCCAACAGCGGTCCTTCCACCTCTTACTCGGGGGCGACCCGGAGAGACATTCTGATGGCCGGCCTCGACCCGGTGGCCATCGACATCTGGGCGGTGAAGAATATCCTCATTCCGGCCTTTATCGAGAATGGCTACTCACCGCCCTGGCCCTATCCCAGCGCCGACCCGGACGACCCCACCAGCAGTTTCCGCCGGTATCTGGACAACTCGATGAACTATCTGCTGGCCGCGGGATTCAACGTGACCAACGACCTGGCCAGCATCGACGTCCAGACCCGGAGCGCCGTGGAGAACCCGGCCAAGCTGGTCACCGGCCCCGGGGCCGATCCTGCCAATCCGCCGCTGGTACGGGTCTTCCCCTGCAGCCAGGACGCGGAGCACATCCATGAATTCGCGGCCTATGGCGCGTCCCAGTGGGGGGCCAACGTCACCTGTGGCGACACCGATGGCGACGGGGTGGACGAGATCATCACCGGCCCCGGACCGGGGGCGATCTTCGGCCCCCACGTGCGGGGCTTTACGCTCAACGGCACCCCGGTTTCCGGGCTGAACTTCATGGCCTACGGCACACTGAAGTTCGGGGTCAACGTGGCGGCCGGCGACATCGACGGTGACGGCAAAGATGAGATCATCACCGGCGCCGGTCCCGGCGCGGTGTTTGGTCCCCATGTGCGCGGCTTCGACCACGACGGCGGGTCCTCGGTCTCCGGGGTGCCCGGGGTGAGCTACTTTGCCTACGGCACTCTGAAGTGGGGAGTCAATGTCAGCTGCGGGGACGTGGATGGTGACGGCTATGACGAGATCGTCACCGGTGCCGGTCCCGGATCGGTATTCGGCCCCCACGTGCGGGGCTGGAACGTGGACGGAGCCGCCTCGTCGGCCATCCCCGGGTTGAGCTACTTCGCTTACGGCAGCAACCATTACGGTGTGCGGGTGACCTGTGGCGACCTGGACGGGGACGGGATGGACGAGATCGTCACCGCCCCCGGCCCCTCGCCGGTCTTTGGCGCGCACATCCGCGGCTGGAACTATGACGGTTCGGCGCTGGTTGCCATGGACGGCATCAACTTCTTTGCCTGGCCGGCGGAGACGGCGCGTTACGGCGCCACGGTCTTCTCCGGCACCGACCTGGATGGCAACGGCCGGGACGAACTGCTGGTGGGTGCTGGGCCGGACCCCGACATGCAGACACCGGTGCTGGTCTACCGCTACAGCGGCGGCAGCACCAGCAGCTGGTTCTCTCTCGACGCGTATGATTCCGAGGTGGTCTGCGGGACTAGCCTTGCTGCGGGGGCTTTCTGACCCAGGAGACCGGTCTGGGGGCCAGCTTGAGGCGCACTTCACGGCGCAGCGGGGTGACCCCCTTCTTTTCCAACTCTTTCTGCCGCTTGCGGGACGCGAGGATGGCTTTCTGCGTCCGGCCGCGGTACGCATGGTACGAGGGCCGGCCGCATTCGCCGATGCCGTTTTCCGGCGTGCAGAGGGCGTAGCACCAGTTGGTGCGGCTCTTGGTTCTCGGGCATCCCCACTCCCGGTTGGGAGTGCGGTTCTTGTGCTTGACCAGTCTCATTGCGCAGTCTCCGCTAAAAGTATGAATCCAATACCCTGTTTCACCGCCGCCCGCGGGGCTGCGGATTGCACTCGATTGATGGACAGATGGTTCCTGTCAATCCTCGTTACAACACAAGATTATCCAGACAACCCAAAAGTTACAGAAAATCTGGCTGAATTGGAGAGAATCATGGGCCGGGAAGTGCCAGGTGACCATATCCCTCAGCGCAACTGATTGATTCAACGCGGGATGCCGCGCGGGGCGGCTGTCGCCTGCTTCTCCTGTTTTGAAAACGTGAGCAGAAGGCCCCTTATGCCGGGGAGCGGGATGCGGAAAGGAATTCGTGAGCCCGGCGGCCCCGGTCGAGGATCAGCTGATCCAGGGAACTGTCGCGCTGGAGAACCGCGTCGACAATTCCACCCAGGTCCATCCCCTGGATCTTGATCTGGATGAACGCGAACATCACCCGGTCCATGGGGGTCATCTCATCCGTCGCCAGATCGATGACAAAGGCCTTTTCGGCCGAATGCCTGATCTGAAAGTCCCACGGGCCGTCCAGACGGGCGAAATCGCCGTTCAACTGCTCCTGACCGGCCACGGTCTCAGCGGCGTTGGACCGGGCCGGGAGTCTGGCGCTGTCACCCTGTCCCTGGAGCCGCTCAGCGAAAAAGTGGATTTCACGGACGGCGTGAACAAAGATCACCCGGTCGGAGAGATTGTCCTGGACCACCTTTTCCTCGAGGATCATGAACCGGTCCACTCGGCGGCCTGTTTCCCTGTCAAGCTGGTCCTGGTCCATGTTCTCGTGCCACGCTGCGTCCACCGCCCCTGGTTTGAAATACTGCTCCTCCAGCTGCTGGAAAACAGCGGCGAAAATATGGGCGATGGTGGGGGCAAAGAGGGCAACCTCGTTGCGGAGGTCATGTGGCAGGTCCTTGTCGATCCGGGCCAGTGTCCTGACCACAACCTGCCGCACCACCTCCATGGAAGGGTCGGCCATCCGGAAATCGTCGGTGCCCTGCTCGCGCTTGCGCAGCAGCCCTTCGTTGCGGGCCTTCTGGTAGAGGGGGAGGAAGGGGTCGAACAGCTCCAGAGTGGACCCGATCACCGGTGACAGGACCAGCCGTTCGGGCATGTAGCGGCAGATCACACTGAAGTCCTCCTTCAGCATTTCAAAAGTGGTCCAGGGGTTCCAGAGAATCATGCCGTGGGTGATGTTCAGATCGAGGAAGTGCCGCGGGTGACGGCGGGCCAGTTCGCGGTTGAACCGCAGCACCGAGAGGTTTTCTTCGGCACTGGTACCCTTGTTGTAGAGGTCGAGCTGAGGCTGGCAAAAGCTTTCGAAGCCGATCTGCCAGCTGACCAGGGTGTAGTCGCCGCTCCGGGCCAGGTCCACTGCCTGTTCCAGTTTGGCCCGCTGCCGGTGGAATGAGGCGGCTCGGCCGCGGATCAGCAGCTGGTGCACCTCCAGACCGGAGTCATTGAGCCGTTCGAGCAGGGGGATCAGAAAGCGGAACGGTTCTTCACTCTGGACCGAGAAGGCGGTAAATCCCCGGGCTTTTTGCAGGTATTCGATTTGCGGGATCAGCGTTTCCACCGTTTCGGCCACCGATCGGATGGGGGCTTTCTGATAGACGCAGAACGAGCAGCCTCCCTTCCAGCGCTCGTTCATGATGCTGATGATTTTTTCCCGGCCCCGGCTGGTAAAGACTGCCTCGGTCGGCTCCAGATCCGGTGCAGGGAGACTGTCCGCCATGGCAAATCCCTTGTGCGGACAGCCGAATTCGGCCACCACGGCGGGGGGGGCGGTGTCCAGGACCTGGGCCATCTCCTGTTGCGTATCCATACCCAGCGGGGTGAAGTCGAAATCCGGGGTGAAGGGCTGAAGTTCACTCTCCAGGTCATATCCGGCGTCAAGGCCCGAATAGTCGATGGGGCCTCCACCTGGTCCAACACCGCTGGTGGGCCGGTCGATCCAGTGGAAGAGGTTGGGCACATCGGATAACCGGGTGCCGTTGATGCCGGTGAGAACGTCGATAAGACGGCGGAGCGCCAGGCGTCCCGGTCCGCTGACCGCGAAATCGGCCCGCCCCTTGGTCAGCATGTTGTAGTAACCCAGACCACCAACCACCACCAGGGCTCCGGGCAGCCGCTGCTTGATCTGCGAGGGAAAGACCAGCGGGAAGCGGCAGTCCATGGCCACCAGATCGAACCGGCCCTGTTCCAGAAAATCGAGGGCTGCCGCGGTGTTGTTCAGTCCCACGCAGGCCGCGTGGACCTTCACATTTTTGCGAGCTTTGAGATCGGAGTGGAGCAGCGCCATGCCGAGGTGGGGGAGTTCACGCAGGACCTGTGATTCCAGGAGGGCAACGTTATACATCGATTCCCCGTGGTCTTTCTCCCGCTGAGGGCTGAATTCTGGTTAATTGGGGGGGTCAGTCTAGCACAGGGGGTGACCAGCGGACAGGTGATCCTGAAGCTCCTGTTTGACCCGGCAGGCCGGGGATGGGGACGGTGCGCGGGTGCTCACCGATGTGATAATCTGGTGATCCGAGGCGACTGACACGAACCAGGATGGAGGATTCTCATGCGCACGAATCGGCTTGTAATGTTGGTGATCGTTCTGGTGACGATCGCGTTTCCGCTTCTCACCGCCCGGGCCGGGGAGGAGCCGCACCCCTTCTCGGTCCACGACATGCTGGCCATGGACCGGGTTTCCGACCCCCAGGTCTCCCCCTGCGGCAAGTGGGTGGCGTTCGTTGTCCGGGTCACCGACCTGGAGGCCGACAAGGGGCGCACCGACATCTGGCTCGCCGAGACCGGCGGGACCAACCTGCGCCAGCTCACCGCCAATCCGGCCGGCGACTGGAACCCGCGCTGGACCCCCTGCGGCAAGATCGCCTTCCTCTCCACCCGCTCCGGCTCGTCCCAGATCTGGATGATCGACCCCACCGGCGGTGAAGCCCGGCAGATGACAAAGCTGCCCCTCGACGTGGGCAATCTCGAAGTGGTGGCCAAGCTGGAGAGCTTCATCTTCTCCATGGAAGTCTATCCCGGCACAACCGTGGAAGAGACGGTGCAGCGGGACAAGGAGAAGGCGGAGGGCAAGACCAGCGGAATGATTTACAACGAGCTGATGTTCCGCCACTGGGACACCTGGGAGGACGGCAAGCGCTCGCACCTCTTTATCCGCCCGGCGGGGGGCAGCGATGCCGATACCCGTGACCTGATGCCCGGTCTGGACGCCGATGTCCCCACCCGGCCCTGGGGCGGGAGCGAGGAGTTCGCGGTGAGCGCCGACGGCAAGGAGCTCTACTTCACCGCCAAGGTCCTGCCGGGCAGCGAGCCGGCCTGGAGCACCGACTACGACATCTACGCCGTGCCCACGGCGGCGGTTGACGGCGCAGTGGCGATGCGCTGCCTCACCGAGGACAACCAGGCCTGGGACACGGCGCCGCTGGTCTCCCCCGACGGCAAGACATTGGCCTGGACGGCCATGGCCCGGCCGGGCTTCGAGGCCGACCGTTTCCGCATCTGGCTGATGGACCTGGAAAGTGGCGCCCAGCGCACGCTCACCGGGGACTGGGACCGCAGTCCCGGCGGTCTGCTCTGGTCCGAGGATGGCAAGACCATCTTCTGCACCGCCTACAACCTGGGCCAGAAGAGCCTTTTTGCCGTGGACGCGAAGAGCGGCGCGGCAAAGGAAGTGGTGAAGATGGGGCGCAGCGGGTCGCTGCAGCTGCTGGGGGACAACCGGGTGCTCTACACCCTGCAGACTCTTCGTTCGCCCAATGAACTCTGGACCGTGGGCCGTGACGGGGCGGATCCCAAACAGCTCACCGATTTCAACGGGCCCAAACTGGCCCTGGCAAAGATGGGCGAAGCGGAACAGTTCACCTTCAAGGGTTGGAACAACGAAGAGGTCTGGGCCTATGTGGTCAAGCCTTTCGACTTCGACCCCAACAAAAAATACCCGGTGGCCTTCCTGATCCACGGCGGGCCCCAGGGCAGCTTCGGCAACAGCTTCCATTACCGCTGGAACCCCCAGGCCTATGTGGGCGCCGGGTTCTGTGCAGTGATGGTGGACTTCCACGGATCGGTGGGCTACGGCCAGGACTTCACCGACGCCATCAGCGGGCACTGGGGCGACCGGCCTTACGAGGACCTGGTCAAGGGCCTGGGCGCCGCGCTGGAGCGCTACCCCTGGATGGACGGCGAGCGGGTGGTGGCGGCCGGGGCCAGCTTCGGCGGCTACATGATCAACTGGATCCACGGCCAGCCCTTTGCCGACAGCTTCCGTGCCTTTGTCTGTCACGACGGAAACATCGACGAGCGGATGGCCTACTACGACACCGAGGAACTCTGGTTCCCCGAGTGGGAGAACGGCGGGGCGCCTTTCACTGCGCCGGAACACTACGGCCAGTTCAACCCCATCGATCACATTGCCAACTGGAAGGTGCCGACGCTGGTGGTGCACGGCGCCCTCGACTACCGGGTGGTGGACACCCAGGGGCTCTCGGCTTTCACCGCCCTGCGTCGCCAGGGCGTGCCGGCCCGGCTGCTCTACTACCCCGATGAGAACCACTGGGTCCTTTCACCGAACAACAGTATTCAGTGGCACAACGAGGTGATGGCCTGGATCACCCGCTGGACCGAAGCGGCTCAATAACCTCGCCTGAGGCCCGATGGTGGTGTGAATATCTCTCCCAAAAAATTACCTTGTCCTTCCCCCGAGCGATACCTATATTTAGTCGTAGAGAGGGCGGCGCCGTTTGGCGTTCGCGAACTGGGAAGGAGGGGAAGATGTTGAATTTCAAGAAGATACTCTGCTCCACCGACTTCAGCGAACCATCGTATGCCGGCCTTGACGCAGCCTGTGACCTGGCCCGGAGCTACTCCGGCCAACTGGTCCTCGTTCACGTGGTGGAACCCATACCCACAGCAGCTGTTCCGATCGGCGATCACTCCGGGTTCAATGTCGCCGTTCACCAGAGGGTGCTCAAGGAAAATGCCGAGCAATCGATCCGGGGGGTGGTGGAAAAACGGGTGCCTCGGGGACTGGCGGTGAAGACGGTGATTGCCGAGGGGGATGCGGCCACCCAGATCGTCCGGGTGGCTTCCGCCGAGGAGGTGGACCTCATCGTCATTGCCACCCACGGTCGCACCGGTTGGCGGCACGTGGTCTACGGATCGGTGGCCGAGCGGGTTGTCCGGCTGGCCACACCGGCGGTGCTCTCCATCCGCACCCCGAAGATCGGGACGTTCGAGCCGGCGGCCGTGAGGGATCACCGGGTGGCCGAGATGGACCACGGCTACCCCCCGCACCCCGGCACGTTTACCGGGGACCCGAAACCGCCGGAACAGCCCCTGTGAGCCGTGGCCGGAGCATAGTTTGCGGCAATCTGTGATGAGCCCGGTAACCGTTACCGGGCTCACGGGAGTTGTGTATCTCTCCGTCTTGAACCATCTCCACGCCTCACCTATACTGGCGTGGTAGCAACCGTGCCCAGATCAGCGTTGGCCAACCCGCCTCAACCATACAGGTCGATGAACACGTTTCCACGGACAGCCGGCATATTTCTGGTCATTTCCCTGCTGCTCCTTCTCTCCTGTGCTCCGGAACCGGCTGTTGCCCCCGAACAGGTATCCGTTGCCGGCTCCTATTTCGATTTCATCGCCGGCTTTGATCCGGCCCAGGCCAAGCTGGGGCGGCGGACCGATTTCGGCTGGCGCCACCTCCGCTACCTGGAAAGCGGCTTTGACCTCGAGGATGGCGGGCCCGGCATGCCTGTCCAGGGCCGGGGGGTGCTGCGGTTTGATTGTCCCTGGGGCACCGAGCCGTTTGACATGGAAATGACCCTCTGTGCCGATCCGCCATGCGAGATTCTGGTGACGCTGAACGGCCGGACGTTGGGCCAGCCGCAGCTCAAGCGGGGGGCCACCACCCATGGCTGGACCGTGGGCGGGGACGAACTGCGACCACAGAACAACCTGCTGACCATCGAGGTACCTCAGAGCTCGATTGTCCGCCTGAACCACCTGGTGCTGCCACTGGACGAGCTGTCGGTGGTCAACGGCAAGCGGCGGGTGCCGCTGCTGCCGGCCATGCCTCCCACCCGGATCAACTTCCAGGTCCGTCCCCAGGCCGGGTCCCGACTGCTCTTCGAAACGTTTTTCCGCCGCCCTCCGGTCCGGCAGCCCGAAGGTGTGATCGAGTTCAAAATCATGGCGGTCTGCCCACCGCAGAAAGAAATGATCTTCAGCCGCAAGATCAGGGTGGGCGCTGAGCAACAGGCGGTGGCGATGGAGCCGGCCGAGGTTGACCTGACGCCGTTTGCCGGCTGTGACGTTCAATTGATCTTCATCACCAGCTTCGAGGGGGAAACCTATTGGCCCATGTCCGGAGAGGTGGGCTGGGGACAACCCCGCATGCTGCCGGCCCGGGGCGTTGACCCGCAGCCGCCGCTGATCATCTGGCTGGTGGACACCATGCGGTCGGATCACCTCTCCTGCTACGGCTACCAGCGGGACACGTCACCGAACATGGACGCCCTGGCCCGGGAGGGGCTGCGGTTCGAGCGGGTGTCCGCCCAAAGCTCGTGGACCAAACCGTCCATCGCCTCGATCCTCACCGGCCTTTACCCTTCGGCGCACGGCGCGGTGGGGCGCGAGGACCGGCTGCGGCGCGGCGTCACCACTCTGGCCGAGGTTCTGAAGAGCCAGGGATATACCACGGCCGCCTTCTCCGCCAACGGCAATTTCTACGGCGAGGACCTGGGCCTGACCCGCGGGTTTGACGAGGTGTGGGGCTATTGGGTTCCCCGGGGTGACGAGAACTGGCGGGGTGACGAGAAGTGGGCCGGTATGACGGAGGAACTGGTCAATGACCTCTTCCTCTGGCTGGAGCGTTTTGCCGGCGAAAGGGTCTTTCTCTTTATCCACACCGTTGACCCCCACGATCCCTATGCTCCGCCGCCGCCGTACGACACGCGTTTCACCGGGGAATACAGCGGGCCCTACCAGCAATACGTGGATGTGCCGATGCTGCGCGAACACGCGGCCCTGGCCGAGCCGGACTTCCAGCGCCACCTGAGGCAGGCGGTGGATCTCTACGACGGCGAGATCGCCTATAACGATGCGCTGTTCGGTCAGTTTGTGGAGCGGTTGCGGGAGCACGGTTTCTACGACCGTTCAGTGCTGGTGGTCACGTCGGACCACGGCGAGGAGTTCAGCGACCACGACGAATGGGGTCACGGCCACACCCTCTTTGGCGAGCAGATCGACCTGCCGCTGATCATCCGCCTGCCCGGCGGCCGGAACGCCGGCACGGTGGTGGACGGGCGGGTGCGCCAGGTGGACCTGATGCCGTCGTTGCTGCACTGGCTCGGCCTGCCGGCGCCGCCCTCGGCGGGCGTCAATATCGCCGATGACCTGGACGAGGGACGTCCCCCGGCCACCGGCGATGTGCTGGCCGAAGAATCGCTGGACAACCATGTGCTGTTCAGTCTGATCGAGGGCCGCTACAAATACGTCCTGCGCCTGGAACCCTGGCACAGCGAAGCGCTGTACGATATCGAGGCCGATCCCCGGGAACGGGACAACATCATCGGCTCTCTCCCCACCATCGCCGAACCCATGGCCCGGCGGGTGGACACCTTCCGCCGCGAGGCCGAAGCGGCCGTCCAGTCACGGGAAGACCTCGAGCCGCTCAGACTCTCTCCCGACGAGATCGCCAACCTCGAAGCCCTCGGCTACCTGCAGTAAAAAAGAGGGACAGGAACTAATTAGTCGAATATTCCTATCATTGGAAACGGTATTGATGGCAATGCGGGATAACTTTGTTCGACTAATTCGTTCCTGTCCCTAATTCTTCTTCCCTGCTTTCCACCTCCTTGAGGGTGCGGCGGACCAGCGGCTCCACGGTCAGGCCCTGGACCAGCAGGGAGAAGACCACCACCACGTAGGTGATGTCCACGATCAGGTTGCGGTGGGGGGAGGGGGGGATGGAGAGGGCCAGGGCGATGGCGATGCCGCCCCTGATTCCGGCCCAGGTGAGAATGCGAATGGTGGATGGCGGAAAGCCGCGTTTCTTGCGCAGCAGGATGATCGGGCCGCTCACCGCCACGAAGCGGCCGAAGAGGACGATGACGATGGTGATCAGGCCGGCGAGGAAGATCGAACCGGAGAAGCGGAGGATCAGCACCTCGAGGCCGATGATCAGGAAGAGCAGTGCGTTGAGCACCTCGTCCACTACCACCCAGAACTTGTCCAGGTGTTCACGGGTCTGCTCCGACATGGCCAGCAGCCGGCCGTGGTTGCCGATGAACAGCCCGGCCACCACCATGGCGATGGGTCCCGAGACATGGAGCGTCTCCGCCAGGACGTAGCCACCGGTGACCACCGAGAGGGTGACCAGTATTTCCACCGTGTAGGCGTCGATCTCCCGCAGCATCAGGTAGGCGATGTAGCCCAGCACGAACCCGTAGACCGCCCCGCCCACCGCCTCTTTAAGAAAGAGCATACCGCTGTGGCCCAGGGTGAACTCCTGCCCGCTCTGGATCACGCCGATAATCAGGGTGAAGACCACCACCCCCACCCCGTCGTTGAACAGCGCTTCCCCGGAGATCATCACCTCGAGGTTCTTCGGCACTCCCACCCTTTTCAGCAGGGCCAGCACGGCGATGGGATCGGTGGGTGAGATCAGCGCGCCGAAGAGCAGCGCGTAGATGTAGGGCAACCGCAGGCCCAGCAGGGGCATGGCATACCAGGTGAGCGTGCCCACCACCACCGTGGAGATCAGCACACCGAAGGTGGCCAGCAGCGAAATGGCCCATTTCCGTTCGGCCAGATCGGAGAGGTTGATCTCCAGCGCCCCGGCGAAGAGCAGCGCGCCGAGGATCCCGTGCATCAGGATCTTGTTGAAATCCACCGGCTCGATCAGCGAGCGCAGCCAGTTCATGTCGATGAATCCGGCGCTGCCCAGGGCGATGAGCACCAGCGAGGTGAAGAGGCCGCCGATGGTCACCCCGATGTGGGTGGGCAGACCGAAGTAGCGCTCGTTGGTGAAGCTGATCACGGTGGTCAGGGTGATCAACACGGCGATGATGGTGAAGAAGTCCATGGCCAAGAGACTAGGAGAAGTGGCCGGGTCTTGTCAAACCCGCACCACTGGTGAATCCGTCCCGCCCATTCTCCTTTTCGTCACCGGTTTGATCCGGATCGTCACATTGTTTCATCGCTGCCGGATTCGCTGCGTTATAGAGAACAGTAAGAAGATGTTTGGTAATCGACAGGGCGAGAACAAACCGGATAGCCACTCGCAAAACGGCGGGCCGCGCCGCCCGGCGGTCCGCCGCAATAAGAACGACGGACACGATAACAACGATAACAACACGTGCCATTGATCGGAAGGTTTGGTGAAAACAGCAGAGGGGGTTAGACGTGCCGGGAGCCTGGATAAAGGAGGTGATTCGGTTCGCACGCTGGTGTTTTGAGGTTGGTGACCCCTGACGTTTTAACGATTTCACCAGACAGTTTCCCGATTCATATGGAGGACAGTGGCAATGTGTAAAAAAATACTCAGGTTTCTGATCGCCGCGGTATTCATCGTCGGTCTGGCCGCACCCGCGGCACTGGCTGACACCCAGGACGGCGTCCTGACCGGGGTGATACTCGATGCTGCCGGGGTACCCCTTCCCGGGGTGACCGTAACCCTCTCCGGTCCGGACCTCCAGGGTGAGCGCATGGCGGTCACCGACGTCGAGGGCCGTTACCGCATCCCCCTGGTTCCGGTCGGTGATCGCTACCAGGTCATGGCCACTCTCGATGGATTTCAACGGGTGATCCAGACGGACATCGAGGTCAACATCGGTGATACCGAGCGGGTCGACTTCGCTCTCCCCGAAGGCAGCGGAAGCCTCGGTGAAATCACGGTGACCGGTGAGGCCCCGCTCATCGACACCAGGAAGTCGTCTCTCGACCTCACTATTACTTACGAGTTCATGGAAGACATCCCCACCGGGCGGTCATACTTTGACGCGATGCAAATGTCGGCCGGTGTGGCCGGAGCGGGCAATGTCAACGCCCACGGCGCTGACGGCTCGGACAACATCTACCTGGTGGACGGTGTGGACACCACCGACAACGCCACCGGTACATTTGGCCTCAACTTCAGTTACGAGGCGATCCAGGAAGTGGAGATGAAGACCGGTGGGTTCGAAGCCGAATACGGCCGGGCCACCGGCGCCATCGCCAACGTGGTGACCAAGTCGGGCGGCAACGAGTTCCACGGCGCCGTCCCCATCTACTACACCAACCTCGACATGACCCGGCACCAGCGGTTGGACCGCCGTACGGTGGACCCGGAGGACCAGTACGATATCGAACCCGGCCTGTCTGTGGGCGGTCCAATCCTGCGGGACAAACTCTGGTTCTTCGCTTCCTACAACAACCTCACCCGTCGAATCGAGGGAATCAACGATTTCGAGGAGCCGGTAAACCGAACTGAAATATTTACAGAGTACATGGGCAAGTTGACCTGGCAGCTGAACCCGGACAACAAGATCATCGGCCAGGTTTCCGTTGACCCGGCTTCAATCGACAGCCGGGATTCTCTCGACCCGGACATCATGGCCAGCGCCTACGAAATCCAGGAGCAGGGCGGCTTTCTCTACAAACTGCAGTGGACCAGCATCTTCACCCCCAACCTTTTCCTCGAGACCCGGATCGCGGCCCACGAGGTGAACCTGACCATCGGTCCGGCCAACGCCGACCCGTTGGACGATGTCATCTTTGACGATCAGGACGGCGCCGGCCAGATCCAGTACGGCAACAGCGGCCAGACAACCGACATCAACCGTCCCCGCCAGCAGTACTCCGCGGTGCTCAACTACTACCGTGGTGACTGGGCCGGTGAGCACAACATCAAGTTCGGGACGGAATATCAGGACTTCGAGTTCACCGAGTTAGCGCTCTACCCCGATAGCTATACCATCAACCGGGTCAACAACAGTACCGGGGAACCACGTCCCGACCTCTGGACCAACCAGACAGAGCTCTCCACCACCAATGCCGGCGACATCCTGACCCTCTTCGTCCAGGACAACTGGACCTGGCACGATAACTGGTCTTTCAACTTTGGCGTCCGTTACGAGAGGCAGACGCAGGACAATGACGTGGGCGAGCAGGTGTACAGCTTCGACGATCTCATTGCTCCGCGCGTTGGCGTCGCCTGGGACGTCAACGGCGACGGCCGGTCCAAGATTTACGCCAACTACGGCCGTTACTACGACGCGGTGGGCACCTACCTCGGCCAGTTCATCAACCGGGGCACCAATGTCACCACGGAGTACCAAGGGACTTACGACCCCAACGATCCCACCAATCCAGCGAACTGGGAAGTGATCAGGGTCACCGGCGGCGGCGAGAACACCAACGTCGCCGACCCCAGCCTTAGTCCGAACATGAAGGATGAGATCATCGCCGGCTACGAGTTCGAGTTCGCCTCCGAATTTTCGGCCGGGGCCAAGCTGATTTACAACTGGCAGGACGGGATGATCGAGGACATCATCGGCAACGAGGACGAGGTCCGCGCCGGTGAAACCAATGACGTCTGGTACTACGTGACCAACCTCCCGGACGCCAAGAGGAAATATGCGGGCCTCGAGCTGCAGCTGAAAAAGCGGCTCTCCAATAACTACCAGTTCCTGCTGGTTTACACACTTTCCGAGGCCAAGGGCTCCGTCGCCAATGGCCTCCAGTCAGAAGGCACCACCGAGGCCTTCGACATGTATGAAGCCGGCGTCAACCGCTACGGCTATGCACCGTGGGACGACACGCACTACTTCAAACTCAACGGTTCCTACCACCTGCCCTGGGGCCTCATTGCCGGCGCTGGTTTCGGCTGGCGCAGCGGCCGGCCATACACCCGCATCGGCATTGTGGGTGACTACACGCTGCCGGGCACCAACACCAACGCTTTTGACGGCTGGGATTACTATACCGAGCCGCGCGGCTCCAACCGCATGAGCAACGTCTGGTGGCTCGACCTGCGGCTGACCAAGGACTTCAACATTCGCGATACGGAACTCAGCGTGATTCTTGACGCGTTCAACGTGACCAATAACCAGGCCGTCACCTCCCGCCGTGAGGATGATGTGGAGAACTTCAGCACTGCAAACGGATGGCAACAGGCAGGCAACTTTGTTGTCGGCCTGAAATTCTCCTTCTGACCTCCAGAGGGTAAGAGCCTCATGCCTGGGGAAGTCGCTTGATGGCTGCGGCTTCCCCTCTTTTTATGCCCGCTGGTTGGGGGGGATTCCTGCTGCGACGGAATCACCCCCAACCAGCGGGCATTGGTGAAGAAGAAGAAAAGAGAAGAAAAAGAGAAGAGGAAGAGGATCAGGCGTTGCCGGCGGTGAAGATGGGGGAGAGGCCGGGGAGGGTGCAGAGGCGCTCGGCCTCCTGGCGGATCTCCTCCAGTGTGCCATCGAAGACGGTTTTCCCGTCCAGCATGACAACCACATGCTGGCAGAACCCTTCGAGGGGGCACAGTTCCCGGGAAGAGAAGATCACGGCTGTGCCTTCCCCGGCGATGCGGAGGATGGTCTTCCGCGTCCGCTGTCCGGCCGCCGGTGAGAGGCCGGTGAACGGTTCGTCAAGGATCAGCATCCGGGGCTGGTGGAGCAGTGCGGCGGCCAGCATCAGCGCCTGTTTCTCCTGCCGGTCCAGCTGGCAGGGCATCTCCTCCAGCCGGTGCCCCAGATCGAACTCGTCCAGCAGCGCCCGGACCCGGTCCAGCCATTCCGGGTCGTTGCTGTTCCGCGCCTGGAGGATCATATGGTCCCAGACGGTCAGGTCTTCGGAAAGCCGGGGATTTTCCGGAACAAAGACCCGCTGCCGGCGCGCTTCCGCCGGGTAGAGGGCAAGGTCGAAGCCGCCCACCGAAATGCGGCCGGCGGTGGCCGGTGTCACTCCGGCCAGGCAATTCAATGTGGTGCTCTTGCCCGCGCCGTCCGGACCCACCAGACCGAGGACCTCTCCGGGCTGGAGCGCCAGGTCGAGATGGTCCACGGCCGGCCGGTCGTCATAGGTCTTGACCAGTTGGCGGACCTGCATCATTGGCATGGGG